>Ga0074195_1001553_pt1 | contig 31423 bp, 36 predicted proteins | sample EPASupsiteHSE623_FD_64525 | JGI IMG/M metagenome (GOLD analysis project Ga0074195, IMG submission 64525) | Bioremediated contaminated groundwater from EPA Superfund site, New Mexico - Sample HSE6-23 | ecosystem: Environmental > Aquatic > Deep subsurface > Groundwater > Contaminated ... | reverse complement strand
TCAATATTCGGGAATTTAAAATTCTTGCTAAGTGTAGGGACAACTTCATAATAGCAGTCCATGAATTTATTATATCTTTCTCTTGAGTCTATTGTTATCATTATTATCACCACTTAATTATCATGTTTTATTTTTCATCAACTCCAAATCTCAAAGATAGCATTAGCTAACTTGAATTGTGGGCTCAAAAAATCCATACTACCAAAACAACCATTTTCTCCTTACTTATCTCTCTCCTCCCATTCCTCTTATCTTACTCCTTGACTTGGAAGGAAGAATGGCAAAAAAATGGTAGTTTTAGTTGTACTCAACCCATATATGCTCTTGCCATCTCTACTTCGTGCACCTCCTCTTGATGCATCTCCTCAAGATATTCATCGTATTCTCTGGCTTCTCTCTCTAACCTCTTGGCTTCTTCTCTTTCAAGCGCTTCCTTATCTATGTCTTCCTTATCTATGTCTTCGTTATCTGTGTCTTCCTTATCTACGATTGAACCAGGTTCAGGATCGTTTGACTTTTTGATCTTTACCCCTTGCCATCCTTTACCTTGAGTACCATCATTCTTTAACATCCAGCACTCTTCAATGGGTATGCAGTTTTGCTCTGATACAAACTTACCAAACTTCTTGATAGATAATGGCTTCAACGCTTTAACTTCAGCATATTCCCGATAAGCATCGTGTAACTCTTTCTTGGTTATCCGACTATCAGGATCTTCTTCGCAACAGTCTTCAAGAAAGGCAAACACTGGATCAGATAGCCTTTGGTACATCCTCCTTACTTCATCTTCACCAAGCTTATAGCTGAACTGCCAATTGTTTGCTCTGAGTCTTGATAATCCTTCAAGCGCTTTGTTAAGGAAGCCTGAAAGCTCTTCAGGTGTTTGAAGCTCAGCATCAAGGTTAGGATTCAATGGCCTTTCCGGTGTACCGAACTGATTTTTGAAGACTATTATGATCCACCTTACGAAGAAGCCTGTTGAATTATCCGGTGTTTTGGGTAGTGCATTTGCTGAGAAGAGTAGTTTAGCTTCGTTCTTGTAGTCGAAAGCCTTCATGAACTTAGCTTCTACTCTGACAGTATCGCCGCCAGTTAAGCACTTAAATATATCAGTCTCGGATAGATCCTTTTGAGGTAAATCCCCAAAGATGTTGGCAGCCTTACCAACCAGATCCACAGGTGCAAATCTCTCTCCTATGAGCTTTTGAAGGCTGACATGGCTGCAATTCTCGATACCGAGGAAAGCTTCGAATAGCCTTAGCAATGTACCCTTTCCATTGCGACCTTTTCCGTAAAGCATGATCGCTCTATGTACATGGTATTGCCGCCATAGCAACCATCCCGCAATCTCATAGACTAGCGTAATATCATCAGGATCAAGCACCTGATTTAGAAACTCCTCGATCTTTGGACATTTAGCGTTTAGATCATACTTAATGGGTAGTTGTACGGTTGTTATTACATCGGGATTATGGGGATGAATTTCGCCGGTTCTTAGATCCAGCAAGCCATTCTTAACGTTTATTATGGATAGATCGCCGAGGAATTTATCAGGCTCAAGATATGTCCTTCGCCTTACTGTTCCTTTGGCTTCCTGTACTGCTTTATTATTGCAGCCTGCTATATCCTGTTCCGCTAGTTTTTCGATGAGGATTTCACCGGGAATGTAAACTCCATCCTTGTAGTAGTATATTGTACCGCTGTCAGTCCTGGTTTTAAAATGAAAGGCTTTGATCCATCCATTAATGGTTGCACTTGTATCATACATTGCTATGGCTAATTCCAAATGTTCCTTAGTAATACCAATGGCTGCAAGCTGCTTATGGTACTTTTGAAGCATCTTTCCAGCACGAAGGTATTCCTTAGCGGTTAATTCTCCGCCTTTTGCTATTTTATCAGCAATTCTATTACCAAATTCGGCATCATGCTTGCTAAATCCTTTGCCATCGACACTATTAGCATTGTCGCATTTGCCACTGACGTAAATTAATCCTTTAATTACAGGATCATCGGCTGATGCATCCTTATCGGTCTTTGGATTAACTAGCATCTCGGAAACTGGATCATGAGGCATAAGGTCAGTTTGAGCCTTTTCAGCCTTTGAAGATTCAGTTATTATTTCCCCATTGGGGGATAAACTATTTATATCATTGCTACACATTATAATTCACCTTCTTATTATTCGATAAGCTAGAGCCTGAAACTTCTAGCTTTTACATTTTTATCTAACGCAATTCATTAATACCTCTATTTATTGGTTTGATTAATATTCCTCCTTCACTCAATAATGCGATTTCTACGTCTCGCGTATCGAATGCTTCAGCTATTCCTTTGGGTATGCTCATTGAGAATGCACCTCTACTATTCTGGTATATTCTTCGCTTGTATCTCACTAACTCTTTTACACATTTGTTCATATTTTTCCACCTCACATGCTTATGTCCTGAATTATATCAGGATAATTCTAGTACTTCCTTTTTGCATATATACCTTACGGTTGCATTCATATTTACGTCAAATTCTTCGTCAAATTAATTGCGAGAAATCGAGATAAATCAAGATATCATCACATTTATCACAATAATTCAATTTCCAATTTTCCAAAAATACCGTCATCTTTTCCCAATCGCATTATCTTAGAATTTGTACTAATATCGTAACTCGTTCTGCAATTTTGCGAAATTTAAACTTTTTTGTCAATATCATCACTTTTTCATCAAAGGATTAAAGGATCAAAGATTCAATATTCGGAATGTGATGGTATAATCCCATACTAATAGATTTGATAATCAATCAAAATACCATCACATTATTGCAGAGTTTCCAAGTTGTAAATTGTATAACATACCAATACCTTCCTGCTTGGATATGCTAAATTAGAGCCATTTCATTATTGTATCATTCTTGCACTACCTCAGCTACCAAAGGTTCATACTATTGGAAGCTATGGCATTGCACCTATAAGAGAATTGGCTATAATTTATATAAGGCGGAGCAAATTATTTTTTATATTGACTTTACAGCATGAATCTTCTACCTTGATGGATGATTGGATATGGCCTAGATCCTTTGAAGCTGTGGTAGGGTAATAGCCATGCAAGCCAATTAGCGCAAAGTACTTCTTTGCTGAATCTAATTACTGTCTCAAGAGAAGATTGAGGCAAATGAGATGGCTATGAAACTCAAGGATGACAAAATAAACTTCCTCAGAGGCCATGTAAGCCAACTCAGTGAGAAGATAACGCCAGCCTTACCACCAAGCAAAGAGGATGCCAAAGCTAAGAGTTGGTGGCAGTTCTGGCGGAGGGAGTGAGATGGATCAAGCCTTGTCTACTCTACTTGCCGTGATAATAGGCGGTTTAATTACCTTTGCTACGAATTATCTTGTTGAGAGACAAAAAAACAAAACTGAGGAAAAAAAACGCGAACAAGAAGAAAAAACTAAAGAACTTAATCTCCGTTATGAGGCATATATTAATTTTTTAAGTGTTAAATATGATGATTTGTTGAAACAAAGTCCTGATGGGGAAGAAGATTTTGATCCAGATCTAATTAATGAAATATATGCTCCTGTTATAGTATACGGCAGTCCAAAAGTCTCTACTTTGTTCGCTAGATCCTTTCCGACGAAAAATTGGGAAAGCATAGAAGCAGCAAAGAGGTTGCTTATGAGTGAATTGGTCCTTGAAAAAGGAGGAAAATTGTCTTTATCTGCCAGCATAGAAAATAAAGAACTCGATGCTTATATGGGAATCAGAGACGATAAGAAAGTGCCCTAGTAGCAGTTCTGGAAATGAGAAGATCACTCTTAAATCCATAACTCCATTGGCCATAAATCGTCCTCTTTTAAGCTGATATCTTCAGAGTGGATGACATCAAAGCGGTTTTGGATCATCTCTCTTACTTCTGAAGGCTTGGCGCACCAAAATAAGCAGAAAGAAGCTTGAAATCAACCATATAAGCAAGCAGGAACCTAGCTCAAAACATCCCATTTTCGCATGTACTTCTTGATGCGCTGAACATTAATCACTTGAAATAATTCAAGAGATACTATATAAATTGGGGGAAGAGCAAAATAACAGTAGCCGTATATAAAGCTTTCCTTAATTTTATAAAGCTCATTGCAAGCCCATACTAAAGCTTCGCATATAGCTTGAAGGATAATCATCTAAGAGAAAAGCAAGCTAAAATTCAGATTTAACTGGCATTCTATTGAATTTCGTAAGTATTATTAACTACTATGATCGTTAGGGATGGATGGCCTTGGCTTTCTCCTTGCACTTCTGTTTTGTTTATGCTCTGGAAAAGCATAATCCTCATTAATAAAGTTTATTTTTTGATGAATACCATATTGAATTATGGCTGCTTTGTCATATTCTTTTGCAGCTTCTTCTTCGTCATTGAAATAACCTAAATTCGTTCTTTTCCCATCTATGTTGATTTGCGCACACCATTTCTTTTTAGATTTGTTGAAGTATACTCCTTTGTAAATGCTAGATGGTGCATCACCGTTATTGTTTTTCTTTCTTTTTCTTGTATTAGCTGCGTTTCGTGATGCATCAGTTAATCTTAAATTTTCTCTTCTGTTATTTGTCCCATCACCTATTTGATGATCAACTATCTCTTCAGGCTTTAATGGTCTTCCTAAAATTCTTTCCATTATTACTCTATGCATCAAAATTGGTTTTCGTGTTTCAGGATCACGCCTTAACGCATAGACATGATCACCTGTTTCCGAAGCCGTCCAATTAAATTGTTTTAGATCCTCATCGGCTAGACTAATTATGGCTGTATACCCTTTCGTTAATTCGATAAATGTATGTGCGTCTTTTCCATTAGCGCCTTGGAATACTATATCTAAGTCCGGTTTTCTCTTCAGCATTGCACCAATTCTATCAGGTAGAGATATATTCTTTACGCCATAGTTCATTAATAAAATAAAAATAAGATTAAGTTTTTAAGCCTTTGAATTTTGGCTCTTTTTTCTTGGACTTCGTTGCATCTTCCGGTGATAGATATTTCTCAAATCACCGAGAACCTATTTATACAAGGACCGATTTCTCCTTATAAGGAGCGATCAGTGAAATATCAAAAATCGCTATACAGAGCGGGGATAACCAAGCCAGGCCAACGGTGATAGACTCAAGATCTATTCTCGCAGGAGTTCAAGGGTTCGAATCCCTTTCCCCGCATAAAATTTAATTATTCTTCGGCGATGGCTTTACTTTTTGCGGATTTCATTTATGGGGCAGGTAACATGTTGCTAATTTTGGTAACAAACCGAGTATTTGCGCCTCTGCAAATCCCCTTATATAGGCCAGGGCTCATTCTACTTAAGTTTTCCCGGCGATTAGAATTTTATCTATCACCCCAAAAATAGATTAGGGAGTTGTGGAATATGTCATAACCAAGATCTAAAAGTAAAAAAATATTTCTGATCATTTTTTTCAAGCGAAATTTGAATGACATACTAAGTTCTATCATGACTGAAATAATAGTATCGTTTAATTCCTTGAGCACAAAACGCTTAAGAGTTAAGAGATTATCACTATGCTTGCTAGGAGGTAATGTGATAGGATATATACAAGTAGCTCCGCCAATTCAGTCAAAACCCGATAAAGGAAGCAAATTAACCTATCTAGTAGGCATAATGGCATCACTAGCAGTCGTAATGGGTTTAATTTTCCAAAATAGAGTATATATATCTGATTGGTTCCAATATGCAGTGCTTCTAGCTTTAGTATTTATCATTATGATCATAATTTATATCTTCTTTTCAGATGGAATCCTTATAATGATTAGGAAATTAAAACAAAAAAGGATGCGCGATAAAGTAGCTCGCGACTATTATTCTGAATTAAAATTTCTATCAGAAAAGTTTAGTAAGTTAATAGAGAGCGATGATGGAATCACTATTGCATTCAATAAATTAAGATCTGAATCCGAAACACACAGATATTTGGATTTAGTAGATCCTCAATTAATTATGATTAAAGCTTTGCTATATAATATGGATAAGGCTATTAGTCGTTTTAATAAGACCAACCGCTTTATGAAAAATGCAGATGACTTTGAACTAATAATTGATCAATTTGATGCAATAATAAATATATATGAAAAAATGTATGTAAGAAGGACCTTAACCGATATCAAAAAAATTGCCTCTGGGGTGATTCCAGAGAAAAATAAAAATGATTATAAAATTCGCACGGATAAATATGAAAAATTTATGGATAAATATATCGAATTTGGAGAAAGGGTCAATAAAGAATATGGTTCAAATATTGTGAAGACATATTTTGAAAAGTTTGAGGATTTATAATATTTTCTTTAACGCCCGCTTATCAAAAGCTCTGGCTGTAGGATCTATGCTCCTCTGCCAATTGAATCTTCTAATTTAATTAGGCTAAAACCTAAAGTTTTGCCAAAATTCTAAAAGAATTCAATAAAATAAATGGCTTGTGGAACATAGAATAACAGATCACGAAAAGAGATAACTAGCTTACAAATCTCCTCTTTGCCTCCAGCATTAGAGCCATCATTTCCTGCTGGAGAAGGGCCTCTTCTGTACCCTCATCACAAGCCTGCATAAAATTAATGGTGACATCCTTCTCCATGCCCTGGCCTATAATGCCCTGCCATCTCAGGCGATATCTTGCCTCAACCAAAGCCTGACCAGAGTCATCCTCAGGCTCAACCCTGGTGACCTCAGTGGCAGTGATAGTCATCTGTAAGGTCCTTTGTCCTAATTTGAAGCCATAAGCAGTTTTGTCACCCTGTAATAGGGCTCCACCTTCTATCTTGGATAGGCCACAGCCTTCTTTAGATGGGCAGGCCACTTCATGTCCTTTCTTCTTATCATTTCCACTCATATCAATCATCCTCTTTCTCCGCGATCTCTCCATAAATCTCCAGCATTTTCCATAGAATCCATGGAATTAATGGCTCCTTCTCTTTGCCCTGGATCTCCTGGGATTCGCTGTAGCTCCAGCCCTGGTAGAGCTTCCTGAACCTCTCTCTCCAGGGGATTTCTGCCAGTCTTATGTATCAGCTCAAGAGCCTCCTGGACTGAAGGGCCTTTCTTTTGAGGCTCAGACTTCCTCCCATTCCACCATCCCTCCCTGGCCTTCAGAGCTGCAGCACTGACACAGCGACCGCCCCTCATGATGATCTCTCTGGCAATGGTTGCAGGAACGGGCTCCTCATCAGCTCTAAGAGTGACTTCCATGAACCTCCTGGAGAGCATTCCAGGCTCTTCAGGGATATCCTGACCCATGAACTTGATTTCATACTCCACACCCCAGTGGACCATAGGCGTATTTTTCCTATACCCTACTTCCTTGAAGTATGTCCTAAAATCCTCCAGGATTTCTGCCTTCACTATCTCAATGCTGAAGGAAAAATCATTCACTTAAGATGGCCTCCTGCCGCTAACCTTGATCCTAATTCCATCCAGCTCCAGCTGGCCATCCTCCACCAGGGACTGAATAGCCTGGGCTATATCTGTCACTTCATATCCCTCAGGCATGAGGGCTTTAAAAATGTCATTAAAGGTGATAGGCTCCAATGTGCCATCTACCACCTGTTTCACTCTGGTGCTTAATCTGGTATCGATATCCATAAGATCCACTCCCTTATCAGCTGTCTTTCTCTCTAAGTAGAAATGCCCTCATCTGGCTGTCCATCATCCCCCTCTCCATAATCAGGCCCTACCAGCTCAGCAGGAAGATCCTTTATCTGGAACCCAGCAGCCTTCCTATGGCCTCCTCCACCAAATTGCCTGGCCAGGGCTGATAGATCCAGGTCATCCCTGTCTGTCCTCATGGAGACCCGCCAGAAGTTTCCTTTTGTGTTCACATAGCCCAGGACACCCTGATGGACAGCAGGATCAAAAGCTGAGGTCTCTTTAGCAGAATTGATCCCTCCCCCGTTCATTACCAGCCAGGTGATACCATTCCAGGTGCTGGTAAAGGCATGCCCATTAATGAAGTTCTTAAGCTGTTTATCTGCATACCTCTTCACAGCCAGTCCCTGCAGGATAATGCTGGTCACTGCAGACCTCAGGACCTCACTATCTTTGATCTCCAGGATATGCCTCCAGCATTCATAGCCCTCATCAGTGGCAGGATCAGTCTCCCTGGCCTTCATCCCAAATTGGAATGGGAGAACTATATTTTCCCAGAGCCCCATATCACTCTGATCCCACCTGTCATAGATGCCTATCCATTGGACGAAGTTAGGCATAGGATAGGTCACCAGGGTCTCGGGGTGATGCCAGAAATATCTCCAGACCAGCTCACAGGCCGCTCCCTCTGAAGATCTGATCCCCTTGATGCCCTCCATCCAGGCCTGGCCCTTGTCTTTAGGATCAGCAAGGCTTGTCTGGTGATGATCAATCCAGTGAAGGTGGCACAGCTCATTGAGATTTACCATCTCCTGTACGGGCTGCAGGGCAAAGTAGAGACCGATGGTAATTGCAGCCACGAAGGTAACGACAAAGTAGAGTGAAGCCACCTTCCAACCCATCAGCACTATGAACAACGATATGATCACCGGATTTAGCAAGGGCGATGAAAACAGGAATGACATTGCAGCGGAAAAGGGTACGCCAGCGTTGAGCATTCCCAGAAGCAGAGGTATGGTCGAACAGGAGCAAAATGGCGTGAGAGCGCCAAATCCCGCTCCAAGGATGCTGCCCAGAACTTTGTGTCGTCCATCTAAAGCTTTCTTTTGGTCTCTTCGGGTACATACTCCCTGTATAAGCCCTACAAGAAAAGTTATGCCTATGAATAAAACAATCAGCTCTACGGCAATTTCAACAAAGAAATTGACAGCCACAGCTAAGTTGTCCCAGAACATTTCAGTTTCCCTCAAAAGTTTATTTAATGTTTTTCTTTAGCACTCCAGCCTGCTTGATCATCTCCACGACCGCTCCATCAGCAAGTCGATAGTATGACCATTTACCATCTCTGCGCTCTTTGACTAGCCCTGCCTCCCCCAAGATGGACAGGTGATGAGACGTGGAGGATTGAGGCTTATTGAGGGCGGGCAGGATCTGACAGACACATCTTTCGCCATCGGCAAGGTATTCCAGCAGTTATAGCCGGACAGGGCACTGAGTATTTTCACACGCAAGTAAGAGACGGATTTTGGGCCATGATATGATCGAATAATTACATAGCTGGATATAAACTTATCGTTTTATGGCGATATGAAGATAAAAGACATGGGAAAGCAGATAAATTATAGTCACTCGGAAACTATGAAGATTTGATAAGAATCAATATCTAGAGATAAAGTCCTCAAAAGTTATCCAGCACAGCAGCTCCATGCTACTTGTTGTCTCAGCTAGGCATTTCCATCTTTAAGCGCTACTAAGAGATTTATCGGTAATCCTGCCCCTGTTCTTACAGCGCAAAAATACGGCAAAATGCTTACTTAATCTTTGTAAATACTTATAATCTGCGGTAGTCCTTTCCACATCGTTTATATTGGAGAAGCGTATAAATCTCGATAGAGTGGGAAATGAACTGCAATACAAGAAACCCTATCAATAATCCGAAATTAGTGAGTATGCAGCTACCTGAGTGATATTTCGGTCAACGAAAAGAATCGGCTCCATAATACCTATGACATCGTTTGGCATTTCTGTTTCTAGCAGAAATGAGCCGTTCGGCATCCAAATAGCAGAGAGGACGGATGTGGTCTACGATATGTGCTTAGATTCAAAAGGATATCCGGAAGGAGATAGCCCATGAAAATAACCGTGGCCCTTATCCTCTTTGGACTTGCTTTGTTTTTTATCACCCCAAAGGTGACTCTTGCCGAATCGCCTTCAGTAGTTGCAGCCGACGAGGTCCTGGTCAAAATCAGGCTAGGCTTGCCCGCCGAATACGATGACGTTGTTATAAAAGGCAATTTGACATCTGAGAGGTTGGGCATGAGTGCCAAGCAAATCTTGCGCATCCCCTTTGAAGTGAAGATGTCGCCATCCGATGAGCCAATGCAGGCCAACTCCTCGATCATAATCAAAAATTCCGTTATAGACGGTAAGGTGGATTTCAACAATACAGTATTTCATGAAAAGATTAGCTTCGAGAATACGTTATTTGTGGAAAATGCATCCTTCAAATATTCCACGTTTGATGGAGATGCAACATTTGCTCATTCCATGTTCATGAAGAGTGGGAGCTTCACAGAATCGCAGTTTAATGGACCTGCAAATTTTTCGCAGACATATTTCAATGGACCTGCATATTTCAATGCAACTCAATTTGGCGATATTGCAGATTTCTGCCTAGCTCGGTTCTGCTCAGCCGTAAATCTCAGAGGATCTCAATTCGCAGGTCCTGTCGGTTTCATAGAGACTAAATTCTGTGATGATGTTGAGTTCGTTTCAAGCCAATTCGCAGCTGATGCAGTCTTTGACAGGACGTATTTTGGAGGAGATGCTAACTTTATGGGATCTTCGTTCAGCCAGGTCGTAGAATTCAATAACACTAAATTTAAAAACAAGACTTCATTCGAAGGAGCACATTTCGCCGGGTCCGCTCAATTCTTAGGACCTATCTTCAACAACACAATAGATTTCATTTCTGCACAGTTTGACCAAGATACCTGCTTTAAACAGGCTCAATTCATGGGTCCGGCATTCTTCGTAGCGGCCAAGTTCAACGGTTTGGCAGAGTTTAATGAATGCAGTTTCCTTACAGGCGCAACATTCAGACAATCCGATATCCTAAATGATGTTACCTTCAATAACACAGTGTTTTGCGGGCTTGCCGATTTCACTGCGTCTAATTTCCTGGGATTTGCGGATTTTGGTGGTTCACAGTTTACAGACGACGCAGATTTCAGCAGTGCCAGTTTCCACGGTCCGGTAGATTTCAGCAGATCTGTATTTAGCGAAAAAGCCAATTTGCATGCCACACAGTTTAAAAAGGTAGTTCATTTCGAGAGCTGCAGAATTAATAACCTAAATTTAACGAAGACAAGATATGAATGGCTCTATTTACATTGGGATTCCATAAATCACCTTGAGTTCGATGATACCGCTTATCAAACGCTCATTAATAACTATAACAGACTGCAATGGCAAAAGGATTCATCCGATTGCCATTCCACTTATATGAATGCGATCATACAAGCGGCATCTGCCGATAACTACCCCTGGATCATGAATGGCATAAGATCGATAGTTGCACGCACTAATCCTAACAACCTTTCCAAACAAGCAAAAGCGCACAACATAATTTTATGAATACCTGGCTCGCGGGAACAGTGGCCGCAGGAACAGTGGCTCAAGAAGCTTGAGGGCTCCACCCAGAGGCGGCTTTATCCTGGCAATTATTCTGAACTTGGAAGTATCGGCAATGCAGGGCAAAAGCTGCCTTATTTCCGTAACCTCTTTTATTTCGGCTAATCCTGCCTGCTGCAGCATTTGCAAATGATAGTCTAGCATGGTGGCTCCCGCGACCTCGGCTAGTTCTTCTTTTGTACTGCTCTCGACCAGGGTACATCATTAAAATTGACTCTTCGCTGTTTAGTATGGGTGAAGATATACTTGAGCACTTTTAGATTTCAACCGCTTTGCGTCTTCGCAGTGAATACTTACAGGCTCACCACAGAGGCGCAGAGGCACAGAGAGATTTTAATATTATTATCCCATGGCCCTTTAGCTTTTCGTTCTCTGTGCCTCTGCGCCTCTGTGGTGAACGTCCGCGGAATCTGCTGAATGCACGAAGACGTCTCAGTCATCTCTTGGTTTACCCACAGGAAATAGCGAGGAGCCTTAAAATTAGGCCGATAGCTATAGGTATCGATGTAGTACCGATCTGAAGGCTAAGAATAAGCGGGATTATCTCTGGTGCATAGTAGCCTATTGCAATCCCTATATCACAAAAAAATTAGATAGTTATGTCCTACCCAGCCTTTTATACCTACTTGTGCTAGCACCATTCTCTTTAGCCAGCGTTGTCTCTTCTTTCACGTCCTTGAACTCATGCTCCTTCCAATCTTCCCATGTGTAGATGGAGGCCTCAAATCCCATGAGCTGCAAAGCAAACCATACCAGAGATGACCGGCTGTAATCGTCTGAGTAAACCACGATCGGCTTGTCCTTGCTTAACCTATCGAATACCATATCCAGATTGTTTGCATCTTTGATCCTATCTCCCTTAATCATATTGGATGGGTCCATGGCAGTAGAGCCGGTTATCCGGCCGCTGCTAAACTCTGTAAAGGGCCTGACATCAGCTATCTGAGCCTGGCCGGATTTTACGTATTCGTACTCGGCCAAAATGGTAGAGTTGATATTCGGTTCATATACTACAACGCCCTTCTTATTTTCTGAAGTCTTGTTTTCTGAAGACTCGGTAGGAAGGCCTGCAGCTTTCCAGTCTTCGAGGTTGCCGTCTATTAGCGCAATCTCATTTTGTCCCAGGTAGCTCATCACCCAGAAGGCAAATTCTGCCTCGCCAGAACTTTCAGAAGTGCCGTAAAGGACCACTGAATCGTCCCTAGAAATTCCTGCATCCCCCAGCACCAAAGCCAGTTGCTCCTTCTCTTTTAAGTTGCCGCTTTCATCGAGGAAGCTCCTGGTGGGAATGTGGATGGCATTTTTGATGTGAGCCTTGGTATAACCATCGCCATTGGATACATCTACCACCACATCAGAACTGGCGACGCTTTTTATGGGCTTGAGGATCTCGCCATTGGGGAAGGAATCCGTTCTATCCACTGGCTTTGCAGTAGCGGTTGCTGAATTTCCGTTTGCGTTGGCGTTACTATTAGTGCTGCTGGACTGGACGGTCTGTCCCCCCAATTCTGAGTTCAAAAAAGCGGTTGGGTCCCAGTTGCCACCGCTGCAACTGCAGCCAGCATTCACTACTGGGACACAGGCAATCAAAGAGAGAATAATAACACCAAGAAGATAAAACTTTTGCGAGTCAGTAATTCCAACGCTTCGCATGTAGCCGATTTTGTGATCTAGAACAGGATTTATTTTTGTCATATTCAGTGGCCTCTATTTAACTTAGTCTCTTTTTATTTAGTCTTTTTTTATCAGCTTTACCAGATTAAGTATTTCTATTATAGCACCTTCTGAAAGTCGATACCTGGACCATCGTCCATCCTTGCGCTCTCTTATTAGCCCTGCATCCCTGAGAATAGATAGATGATGAGAAGTTGTGGATTGTGTGCGGTCAAGGGCGATCATGATCTCGCAGACACATAGCTCGCCCTCTTTTAGAAGCAATAGAATTTTGAGGCGGCAAGGATCTGCCATGGCTTTCAGGATCTCGGCCTCGTTTTCGATCTCAGCCTCGTCAAGTTTTTTGGTTATGGTGCGAAGCTTATTGACTTTGCACTCGGCCTTTACTGAATCGCCGATTAGCCGTGTCATCCTCTCTACGGCTTCTCCCGGAACGCATGCCATGGCCTGATCCTCCTTTATTATAACTACATCCGATGAATACCCATATCAAACCTTATCGATATATAAGATTTTCTGAGCATGAGGTTTAACCTTACTTCGACAGTAGTCTTAAATTAAATATAATAACGATAATACTAAATAATATGTCTAACCGATGCAAAAATAACAATTGATAACCTAAATATTCACAGAAACGCCGTCCATTCTGAGCGTCCTTTGTTCAATATCTTTTTCATGTTGAGCTCTTAATGCCATAAAGTCGAAAGACTTATATCTAAGAATGTCGATATAGAAATACAAGCTCGCCCTTATGAGGGTATGCAGCCGATAGCATCCAGTGAGATCGGCATAAAATAGGCAAGAATAAGGTCCAAGACGCGTAGAGCTATAGAGGGAGTGGGTGGACATCAAGAGAAGCATTAAGGATAATATATCGAAGCTTATACTGGTAACCTTTCTTGCTTCGAGCATCTTGATTTTCGATTCTGCTTCCAAGGACATCAAAGGAGTGTGTTTCATGGATCTATTTAAGAAAACGATATACATAGCATCATTAGTAGCAGTTTTTATATTGGCGGCTGGCTTTAGCGCCTCTGGAGCCGAATATTCTGCAGGTTCGGGAAACGATGATTGGTGGACGAAATATCCTAAGCAATCTACGGGTGCGGGAATGGATGTAACTCACCCTTCGTGGGTCTTAGATGCTCTTGAGAAGAAGCCGGTGTTGATCTATGTCCACAGAGAATGTAGCTACTGTGCGCCTCAGACTGCGGCCGTAACTAATGTTTCCGATGAGTTCAAGGGCGATATCACCTATTATGAGATTGGGGCAGACGATGGTGACTCCAGGGCTGAGGAGGCACTTTTGGCTTACGATCCCAATGGCGATGTCAGCTACGTGCCCATGACAATTATAGTTACTCTGGCCCCCAACTCTGAGGGCAAGGTCGAGCCGGTATGGCATAGCACTGAAGAGGTTACCGGCGATGATTGGATCAAGAGCTACGTTGAGGATGCCATAAGCTATTACGATGATAACTCTTCCAACTGGAAGAAGTGATAGCGGACCTTGATAAGGGATACCTCCATGTCTTTAAAAGCTAACCGATCCCTGATCTCAGGGTTCCTCTATTTTTTCGTCATTTTTAACCTGATGCTCTTTAGCTCTCTTCCAGGATCATCACAGGAGGCTCAAGCGCCTGATTTTCAGGCGACCGACCTCGACGGAAAATCTCAGTCTTTGGAAGATTACAGGGGTGAGGTCGTTTTACTTCACATAACTAACATAGAAAATCCTCTTTGTAGAGAGTGCGAACACACCCTGAATGCCCAGACTAGCGAACTGGAAAGGCTGAAAGAGAAAGATCCTGGTCTGGATATCATCACACTCAACGTCAGGAAGAATCCTTACTCCAAAGATGGGCGTACTCTGGCCGGGGACTGGTGGAACATCAATGTAACCTGGCCATGGATTGAAGACTTCGAGCCATATCCCCTTACTGGCAAGTACATCGATTACTCCACTCTAGAGGGTGGCTTCGCCAACCCCACGCTGATTTTGATTGATCAAAATGGAAATGTGGCTGGCCTGTATCACGTCTATCAACTCGGCAAGGGAGAGATAGACGGCATCCAGAGTGCTGATTCTCTTTACAATAGCCTGAAAAGCGTAGAGCAGGGCGAGGTTTCCGGATTTAAGAGCATAGCATCAAAGCAGAGCGTGAACTACCTTGGCATGTTCTTCCTCGGGATAGTGACATCTCTTTCACCTTGTTCCGTAGCATTGCTCCTGGCCATGTTCTCCTACGTCATGACGGCAAGACGGAAGGATGAGTACCTCCAGAAGTCCGCTTCGGCATCAAGGGAGGGCTTCATGATCGGCGTGGCCTTTACCCTGGGAATGGCAACCGTCTTCTTCGTTGTGGGACTGTTCCTCTCTGACATTGGCGTCTTCATTCGACAAGCCCGCTTCTTCGACCTGGCAGCAGGATTGCTGATGATCTTCCTGGGGATTAACATCATCAAGCCCATAGGAGAGATCATCGAGCCAATGAGGTCCCGCTTATCCTTCCGCAAGGCTAATCCTGATGAAACAGATGATCCTCCCGCGGAGAAAAAGGGGATTATGGAGAGACTGGTTCATGTCTCCATGGACCTATTCAAGTACTCATCCTTCATAGGAGCTTTCACTCTAGGAGTATTCTTTGCTTTAGGCTGGGCGCCTTGTGCCGTCTCCCTGGTCTTCCCGGTGCTCATCTGGCTTATATCCCAGAATGTGACACCATTGGCCGGAGGCATGATGCTCTTCATCTTCGGCGTGGGCCATGGAGTTCCCGTGATCCCTATCGCCACCTTCTCCAGGGCTGTAGGTGGAGAGATAGGTGAGAAGTACATCTCTGCCGGGAAATATGTTACGAAGATTTTCGGGCTAGCAGTAATTGTCATCGGACTGATCTACGCTATAAGGTACTTCGAGTTTAAGCTCTGGTGAGGCAGCAAAAGCGAGACATAGGAAAGGGGCAAAAAAAGGAGTCGATTGCTCCAAATCCTCTTGTTTATTTTTTGATATTTGTCTTGTCCTCTGCAGTAAGAGGAATAAGAGATATCACAAAGCAGTCAGTATTATCAGATCTATCAGGAAAGTCTAAATTCTCAGAGATTGCAGTGATGTTTGTGGTGCAGAATGACTGCCGAAGACAAGAAGCCTGCTGTGCGAAAGGCATGTGGATCAAAGGCGATGAAAACACAGCATGTGCCATTACGGCGATATTCGTAATCGACTCTTTGTGATTTCATGGGTTCTAGTTGAGGGCAGGGCTTTTCGGGATGACATTAACCACGGCTTCCGTATGGCGGTTATCGATATTTCGGAACGAAAGCGAGCAGAAGAGGCTCTTCTAAGGGCGAAGGATGAACTGGATCAAAGAGTTGCAGAAAGGACTGAGGATCTTCAAAAGGCCAACAGGAGCCTTACTACTGCCAAGGATGTCGCAGAGGCTGCCCTAAAAGCGAAAGCCGAGTTCCTGGCCAATATAAGCCATGAGATCAGAACGCCCATGAACGCTGTCATAGGCGTGATAGGGCTCTTGCTAGAAGAACCATTGACGGAAGAGCAGAAAGATAACCTTAAACTCGTCAGGATTAACGGGGACACGCTTCTATCAATCATCAACGATATCCTGGACTTCTCCAAAATGGAGAGCGATAAGGTAGTTCTGGAAGAACACCCGTTCAACCTGCATCAGTGCGTTGAGGAAGCCATTGATCTAGTAGCGTTTCAAGCATCTGAGAAGGGCCTAAATCTGGCTTATGCAGTCGATAGAATTGTGCCCGATACCATCATAAGTGATCCCACCAGGCTTCGACAGGTCCTTGGCAATCTGCTCTCAAACGCCGTCAAGTTCACAGATGAGGGGGATGTTTTGCTCTCGGTCTCAAGCCAGAAAAACAACGATGTACAAGAGATCCACTTCGCTGTTCAAGATACTGGCGTAGGCATACCCCAGGATAGGATAAGCCTGTTATTCCAGCCGTTCAATCAGATGGAGCCATCTACCACTCGATTGTACGGCGGAACTGGCCTTGGACTGGCCATATCTAAAAAGCTTGTAGAGATGATGGGAGGCCAAATCTGGGCTGAGTCGGAGTTTAATAATGGCTCGACCTTCCACTTCACAATAAAGGTACCTACCGTTCAATCTGAGCCTCAGCCTTCGACAATTTCACCTCAGCTGATAGGCAAGAGGGTGCTAATAGTCGAGGATAATAAAATCAACCGCCGGATTCTGAGCAAGCAGATTTACGATTGGGGCATGATCTCCACGACAGTCGTATCGGGTCAGGAGGCTCTAAAGTACATCCGGCGGGGAGATGATTTCGATATTGCTATCCTGGACATGGATTTGCAGGACATGAGCGGCCTTGGCTTAGAAGAGGAGATAAGAAAATACAACAGCCTCCTGCCTCTGGTGCTATTGACACCTCTTGGAAAGCGCATACCTCCTAACCATGCCTATCTGACCAAGCCTATCAAGCCCTCACAGCTGCAAAATGTCCTGGTAGACATATTGCCAAGGGGCCGGTAAAGGCTTCTAGAGTTAATCGGCCTATACAGAACAGCCCTCTGCGAATACTCCTGGCGGAGGATAACGTATCAAGCCAGAAGGTCGCCCTGCAGATGCTAAGGAATCTAGGGTATAAGGCAGATATCGTTGCTAACGGAATAGAGGCACTTCAGGCACTGGAGCGCCAGCATTACGATGTGGTGCTTATGGATGTGCGGATGCCTGAAATGGACGGCCTGGAAGCCACCAGGATCATCCGCCAGCGCTGGCCCGATGATCCTAAAATCATAGCCATTACTGCTTATGCTCTGGAAGGTGACCGAGAGAAGTGTCTTAAAGCTGGCATGAATGATTACATTGCAAAACCTGTTCAGAAAGAGGACTTGGCACGAGCTTTGAAGGATATTAGCCGGCTCTAAATGCAAAGGATAAGGTCCTTTATAACCATAATTATATTTCTGAGTTTATTTCTATCAATAATTTAATGAAATGAGCAAAAGTATTAATAGCTAGAGGAGGTTCTATCATTGCTCAAAACTTATTTTTTGTTTTTTGCTAAGGATGTGAAGAAATGTTTAGAAGTGAGGAAAGCTATTCCTCTACGCAGAGTTCTGCCCCCTCCGCCCCCGTGACGGTTGGCGCCGAATACGACGCTAAGATTGAAGGTATCTCTTGTTTAGGTGATGGCATAGCGAAAGTTGAGGGATTTGTAGTCTTCGTGCCGAGAACCCAAGTAGGAGACCAAGTCAGATTTCAGATCGACGATATCAGGAGCCACTGCGCTATTGGCCACAAGGTCTGAGCGACTAGCCCTTTGATGCAGCAAGGAAAAAATCGATTAAATAATAGGAAGGCGAGCTGGATATCTACCCCCTCACATCAAGGCAGATGCCTGCAGAGTGACTCGAGATGGACGCTTCAGATTTGGATGCTGATAGCTTGGAAATGGCTTTTATGACGGAATTGGGCAAAAGCGCAAAAGGTCACCTGTCTTCGTATGCAAGCGTGTCGTCCGGGGATAAATCAAGCTACAGTGCAAGATCACGTGAAATGAGGGAGATATGAGCAAGAAGAAAGGCGCTAAGGGAATGCCCAGCGACGGGCCGGGCAAACACGATCCCTCGAAGCCAGTGAGGAGATATCAGGTTGATTCTGGCTTTATTGGAACGGCACGCACCAGGAAATACGAGGGCCACCGAAAGACTAGGCGTTAAAAAGGTAATAGTTGGGATCAATAAAGGCAAAGAGATCTATAAATGAACTATTATGCGATCCTCACGTGGTCCGGACATACCTTGCTTCTTGCTTAGATGACGGCTGATCCAATCCGTCTCCTATATTTTCCTACCTCCTCGGCACAATCCTGATGATTGATGGTAGGGACCGTGTATATTACGTCAACGAATTTTCCTTTTAGCCCTTCTATGAGCGTATTACCTGCCATTATTTTTCACCAACTTGGAGCATACGCTAATTTCATTAAATTTAAATAATTTATCTCAAGCTGTAAATTGCCATCTATAGGGTGGAGCCCATGGCCTACCGGGCGAATGCTATGCATTACTAAGCATTGCAGGGTGTTGCGAGTGAGCTTATTCTACGAACCAGATCTTTTTCTATTTTGAACCAATCCTTTTCCGTATCAGCCAACGGGAGAGGTTTTCAGAGCAGGCCTTTACTGCGACCAGTTTAACTTTCAATATCTCGAAACATCATACGCATCTCATAGACCCCTTCATCGCTCCTTTTTTTTGTATCAAATATCGACTACGCAGCGGGCATGAGCATTATGATCAACAATGATCAACAGGTATTTAAGTTAAGGAAACCTTTATAAGAAGCGCTGCATTGCGTCGATTCAAAGAGATTTGTTGAGATGTTTTTTGTAGCACGCTTCGATTCTTTGAATCGATTTAAAAGGTAAGTGAATTAAATGTTTGAGAGAAAATATGAAAGCAGCGGTAGTCGCGGAAGCAGCTACAGTGCAGGTCCGAGAGAGATGCACGATGTGACCTGCTCAGAGTGCGGAAAGCAAACTCAAGTCCCATTCAAGCCGGATGGCTCAAGGCCGGTTTACTGCAGCGATTGCTATCAGAAGCACAGGCCTGCAAGGACATCATCCAGAAGATACTGAACCGATTCGATTAGGAATAATCAATCTGTTTTTGCCAGACTGCATCCTCAACAGGGGAACGGGCAATGCAGGGTAAGTTCATCCCTGCAAATTTTTAGCTCTTTGCAGTATTTACGGCTATTTGAAAGGTTGTCGTGATAAACGGCTGGGCTTTTAGGCATATAAGGAGCATAAGAGAGTGATTGAGCACAAGCAGATCGCAATTCTTAATCCGACATCAGGCTATATGATTGAGGTTGACGAAGGAATTGCTGCATTGCTAAAAGCCATCTGGGATTTGGGAATTTCAACCTGCAACTCTTGCCAGGAGAATAAACCAGGCATTTCATGGATAGAGTTCCTCCAATGTCAAGATGCAGAAGCATTTTTGACCCGAATAATTTCAGGTCTAGATCTCGTTAACAGCCCAGAGGCAGATAAACGGCTACACACAAGAATAATGGGTCAAATTGAGGGCTGGCAATATAACGCACATCCTCATGACATTAGAGAATATATAAATATGGAGAATGGGGTGGTTGAGATGGACGCATCCCAACCATGTGGAATAGCGATATCGATATCAATTCGCTTTCCGGTCGGAGATTTGGAAAAGCTTCTAGATCTTTGCATATAAACGATTGAACTCTATAAACGGAGGAATCTAAATCAAACAATCTATTATTCCTGGGAAAGATAAACTTGATGATATCGTCTCGGAGCTGAGGCTAAGAGGGATTATAGTATTGACGAATCGTCCTACAAGGTGGGGCTACGTCGTAGATGCTGTCATCCCATCGGCAAAGGTAGTTGTAGGGGAATGCACAAAGGACTTTCTCTGCCGGATCACGCCCGGATGTTCTATGAGGAGAGAGGCGTTTATATGCCACTCATTGGCACCCCAGGGGGGGGCGATAAGGCATATTCGCTGTGGGCAAAGTTGGCCTTCGCAGATATGAACGATGATAGGCAACTAGCAGAGGCCGAAGCCCTGGAAGCTATTGAGGAATGGGAGAAGTCGATGTTCGATCCCTGGCGATCACGTACTTTGCCACGCATGCGGCCAGGGGATGAGGAGTACCGAGATTAAGCGATGATCAAGGCTAATCTCGTTTTAAGGTGTGATAGGCATGCCCGTTAATAAACATCCGACGATTGAAGTCTATAACCCGTTTATGCGACAGGTTATACCCATAGACGAAAAGATAGCCCCGCTCTTGAAATCGATCTGGAAGCTCGGCATTGAAACTGAAAATTCCTGCCAGGACGATGATAATCGAAAGGAGATATGGATATGCTTTAGCAGCATGCACGATCTAAAGAGGTTCTTTAGCCATCTGGTAAAATATGGAAGCTTTGAGCTACGTAATAAAAAATTGAATAAATGGGCGTGGGGCGAGGGAGTCGATGAACGGGATGAGATGCACCTCGCAGCAGTTTGGTTTCCGATAAGTGATTTGAAATTGGTTATGGGGGCTCTTACGTTTAATGATGTGTAAAGGCATGAAGGAGAGGAACGCGTCTGGAGTTTCCATCTAATAATTGTAAAAAATAGCAGGCGTCAAGCCTCTAATGAGGATTATTCCGTTATTTCCCAGGCATTTCTCCTCAAGGCGGAAGGCTACTTACTAGATAAAGGAGAGAAAAACAAACAAAATCGAGGCTTTAACATGATTACAAAAGATAGGCTGATGGATAATATCAATAGGCTAAAATCTGAGAAAGAGAGCGACGTACCTATCGATAAAAGAGCTGAGCATAAGGAACTTTTGAGAGCTGTGGAAATGCTTGATCGCATGTATGAATTGCATATGACTGAAGACACAGAAGAAGAGGCAATTCTGAGGTTTGAGACAACAGGTAAACGGCGCAATTATAGCCAGGAACAAAGGGATCTTATCAAATTTACGAGCCTTCTGGATGATAGGCTGGAGCAATATTTTTCAAGAAGAGAACTAAAAACAAGCGATTACGTAATTGAACAGATAGATACGGCGATAGAACTCCTATATGTCTTCAAGCATGAAATTAAACAAGGAAAGGGGCCTAATATTGGGAACCTAATTCTCGCTTCAAGCATAATTAACCAACTACGTGATAGCTTTCTAACAGAGGATGATGCTAAAAATCATGGGTAGATACCCCTCTATGCTTTCCCGGTCTCTAAGGCTTCTATGACTTCAGCTGAGTCACAGGACCCTGAATAATAGACTTTTCATAGCAATCCAATTCATAGAGCGTTAGCCTTACCAAGCTAAGAAGGCGGAAAGGAAGCGCAAAGCATAAACCTCCTATATGCCACCTTTCATGGACAGAAATGTAATCCGCTCAGCCTACTCCTCACCCTTCGCATAGATCCCGGAGCCCAGGAACCAAGTATCATCGACATTTGCCACGTAGCTGAGCTTCAGTGCTGGGGTCATGTTTCTGGATGAGTCAGGATAGATGTAGTAGAGGAAACCACGTCCCATTCTGGCCACATCGATGGCCTGCTGTATGAAATCGATCCCGCTCGGATCTTTGGCATCGATACGGCTTGTGCCTATTAGCTCGGGCTGGTGAGGAAGGGCCAAGTTCTGTCCTTCGTAGTCATAGGCAAAGATGTAGCGCCCATCTCTTGTAAAATTGCCTTTTGGATCATTAAAAACTTCCAGAGATTCCTCTTTGCCACTCTCCTTGGCGAACTCCAGGGCCGCCTCCACAAAGGCCACAAGCTCATCTCTATCCTCCTTATCGAAACGTGCTGATATGTTAGAGAGGTATAATCCTGAGCCTAAGTACATGCTGTCGTTCACGTTCTTAATGTAGATTTGCTTCAGCTCTTCCTTGTTCTCGTGGGCTGGATTTTGGAACACCAGGTACATTGTCCCGCCACCTCTCCCGGCCAGGGCAAGCTCTTTGCTGACCACATCTACGCCGTTGATGTCCAGCATGCCTTTCTGACCTACCAGGTCTGGCCTGATGGGATGGGCGATGTTGGTACCGTTGAAATCGTAGGCGAAGATGTAGAGATCTCCTCTGACAAATGATCCTGAAGGATTATTGAACTCCTGGAGAGCCTTCTCCTTACCGTTATCGTTCACATAGGCCACTGCCTCGTTCAAAAAGGCCATGGCTCTATTTTCTTCCGTAACATTTGTATCATTATCGCATTCAAATCCGTCCACGGTAATCTCAGGAGCTGCGAATGTTATCGACATGATAATCAACGTGGAAAAAAGCAGCATGAACCCGCTTTTATATGTCAGCATAAGATTTTCACCATGACGCCGATGGCTTTTCAAGATTAAAACGTTACTGGATGTCCATCTATCACCTTTTGTCAAAGCGCCAAACAAAGCACCAAAGTGCCAAACCGAATATTTCAAAAAAACTTAAAACTCTTGCGCGCCTATATGGATCTAGACTATCGTTGACCATGCTTCAAGTCTGTGATTATTGACAATAGTGCGATTGAGTCATTTGGGTAATCGCTTTAAGATGGGAGCCCAGTCTTTGAAGTTCGATCTTATTGTTATAGGTGCCGGGACTGCAGGGTCCACGGCAGCCAAAACAGCTGCCAACGCAGGGCTTAAGGTAGCGCTTCTTGAGAAGAGACAGGAGATTGGAAGCCCGGTGAGGTGTGCAGGCGGCGTGAGCAGATCGGGCCTTATCAAGCTCATAACGCCTGATCCAAGCTTTATCGCAGCTGAGGTGAAGGGCACTCGCGTTTATGCCCCAGATGGTTTTAGCATAATGATGTCAGAGGATCAGGCTTTCGATGAAGTAGGATATATCCTGGAGAGGAACATCTTTGACCGTTACCTGGCAATCGATGCTGCCCAGGCTGGGACTGAGGTTTTTATTAAGACGAGAGCCATCGGACTCCTTAGACAAGATAGGGCGCTATGCAGGAATTGATACAGCCCTGAGACCTGAGGATATCGAGGTCTGCGCCCAGTTTATAGTTCATGATTCCGGCATTGATGAGGACCACTGCGAGTTTTATATTGGAAATGAGGTTGCCCCTGGCGGATACGTCTGGATTATTCCCAGGGGGAGGAAAGCTGGCCAACATAGGAGTTTGTATTCAGGGATCCAGATCTTCGCCTGGCTTAACTGTAAGGTTGCTTCGTGAGTTTTTAAAAAGCCATATGCCTGAAGCAAAGATCCTGGATATGGTTGCAGGCGGAATACCGGCATCAGGCCCGATTAAGAGCACCGTCTCGGATGGGATCATGCTTGTAGGCGACTGTGCTGGGCAATCGGATCCATTTACCTATGCCGGCATTCTCAACGGCATGAAAGCGGGGATAATAGCTGGAGAGGTTGCAGCTGATGCTGTTGTTAATGGGGACACCAGCAAAGCTGCACTGAAGGCCTATGAGGACAGATGGAGAGAATCTATAGGAAAAGAGATAGCCAGGAACTATAAGCTCAAATCGCTATTCACCAGATTAAATGATGGTGATTTGAACAGCATAGTTCACTCACTTGAGCATCATGAGACATCCAATTGCAATCTATTAGAGGTGGTCAAAAAGCTCTTCTGGCAAAATTCCAGGCTATTTTCTAAGATAGGATACTTGTTTTTTTAGATCTGTTTTCTCAGACTTTATCTACAGATCCCTATCAGCCTGCTTATGCCGTCCCCAGTAACCATGCCTATAACCTTCTGATCTCCATCCAATACAGGCAGCGCTGAGATATTGTGCTCATTCATCCGCTTGGCTGCTCGGTCAATTGGATCATCCAGCCGGGAGGTGACCACATCTTTCGTCATGATCTCCTCAAGCCTGCTGTACTTCATGGCCACGGCCTTTGATACATCCCAGGCGGTGACTATTCCTGCCAGGCGGTCGTTGCCTGATATCACCGGCAGGTGGGTTACTCCTTCAGTCATCATTATCCTGGCCGCATCCTCGACACTAGCGCCAAGACCAATGGTCACGACGTCTTTGATCATCACATCGCCAACGCAGGAACGGGATAGGAAGCTGCCGATGTTGTAGTTCATCTGCCCCGATTCAAGGAGAAAGGCATCATGGCCGTAGTTGGATTTTATCTCACGGTGGCGAACATCTATGTCATTGGCACTCAGGGCTTCAATTATCTCTCTGGACTGATAAGGAGGATAGAGCCAGTCGGAACTGATGGATATGACAAGGAACTTTGCCTTTACGCCTTTGAATGCCTCTGCCAGAGAGATAGAGCCTTTCCTGGTTAAGTCGAAGTAGTCTATGGCCTTGGTGATGTAGAGGTATGAGTTGGCATCGAACCTCTTTACAAATGCGTCACCATGGTAGCGCAGATAGCTCTCCACCTGGAAGTCCGATGAGGAGAAATCGAAGCTGTACTCGCTCTTGCCCTGCAGGCGGCGTCCGAACTTCTGGTGCATCGACTCATCGCTCAGGTAGGTGATGTGCCCGATCATTCTGGCCAGGGAGAGGCCTCTGGCAGGTGGAGACCGGCCGTAGTAGTCGCCGTCGCTCCAGTCAAGGTCGGAGGTGATCGCCCTTCTGCCTACCTCGTTAAAGGCTATCTGCTGGGGCGAGGAGTAGGCGCTGGTGGCTATTGGTATGGCCATGCGCACCATCTCAGGGTAAGAGATCGCCCATTGAAGGACCTGCATGCCTCCAAAGGACCCGCCCACAACAGCAAAGATCTTGATTATGCCTAAGTGGCTAAGCAGGCTCCACTGGACATTCACCATATCCTTTACGGTAATTACCGGGAAATCCAGGCCGTAAGGCCTTCCTGTAGCAGGATTCAGGGATGAGGGTCCTGTGGACCCTTTGCATCCGCCTAAGACGTTCGAGCAGATCACGAAATATTTATCGGTATCCAGAGCCTTCCCAGGACCAATTATGATGTCCCACCAGCCTGGCTTCTCCTCGCCTTTGTGCCATCCTGCGGCGTGGGCATCTCCCGAGAGCGCATGGCAGATCAGGATGGCGTTGCTCTTTTCCTTATTTAATTTGCCATAGGTCTCATAGGCCACACATACTCCGCTAAGCCTGTCTCCATGCTCCAGGACCACATTCTCTGGCAGGAGGAAACATTCAGTCTCGACCAGTCCGACAGATTCCCGTTTCATTTCGCCGCCCTGGCTAATGCCTGATCTAAATCTGCGATGATGTCTTCGATATCCTCGATGCCTATCGAGAGCCTGATGAAGTCCGGTGTCACGCCCGTAGCCTGCTGCTCCTCAGGCGTTAGCTGCTGGTGCGTTGTAGAGGCAGGATGAATCACCAGGCTCTTGGAGTCACCGATGTTCGCCAGGTGCGAGAAGAGCTTCACGGATTCGATGAATTTCCGTCCGGCATCAAGGCCGCCTTTAATGCCGAAGCCTAGGATTGCTCCGTTCTTGCCCTTGAGGTACTTCTTTGCCAGAGCATGGCTGGGATGGCTCTCCAGTCCGGGATAGTTCACCCATGCCACAGCCGGATGGCCCTGGAGGTGTTTCGCAACCTTGTGAGCGTTATCCGAGTGCTTCTCCATCCTCAAAGCCAGAGTCTCCAGCCCCTGCAGGAAGAGGAAGGCGTTGAAGGGACTGAGGCAGGGCCCTAGATCTCGGAGGAGCTGCACTCTTACTTTGAATACGAATGCCACGTTTCCAAGGCCCGGGAAGTTGCCGAAGACGTCCCAGTACTTCAGGCCGTGATAGCTTGGGTCGGGCTCTGTAAACTCCGGAAACTTTCCGTTTGACCAGTCGAACTTGCCCGAGTCCACGATCACTCCACCAATCGAGTTCCCGTGTCCGTCTATGAACTTGGTGGCCGAATTTACTACTATATCTGCCCCGTAATCTATCGGCCTGACAGTGCCTACGGCCACAGTGTTGTCAACTACGAAAGGAATGCCGGCCTCATGGGCGATCTTTGCCACGGCCTCGAAGTCCACTACGTCAAGCTTTGGATTGCCGATGGTCTCGGCATAAATCGCCCTTGTTTTATCCGTTATCGCCCGTTTGAACTCCTCGGGCCTTGTGGAGTCCACGAATTTAACAGTCCTTCCAAGCTTTGGGAATGTATAATGGAAAAGCTCGTAAGTTCCTCCGTAGAGGTTATTGGCGGATACGATTTCGTCTCCTAGCTGGGTAATGGCCAGCAGTGCCAGCGAAATTGCCGACTGGCCAGAAGAGACCGCCAGAGCTCCGCTGCCGCCCTCAATTGCAGCGATGCGCCTCTCGAAGGCATCGTTGGTGGGATTCATGATTCTGGAGTAGATATTGCCTAGCTCCTTTAAGGCAAAGAGATTTGCCGCATGTTCTGTGTCCTTGAAGACGTAAGATGAGGTCTGGTAGATGGGGACTACCCTGGATCCGGTCGCGGGATCGGGCGTCTCCTGTCCGGCATGTACCGCCAGAGTGCCCAGGCCTAATTTTCTGTCGCTCATTTAACCCTCGCTATATTCAATCCGTACTTGCTCGCTATATTCAGGAACGATTCTGCAGTGTACTTTATCTGCTCCCAGGTTTGGCCGTAGGTGTTCAGCTTCCAGGTGCGTGTGGCTCCGGCAAACTCGCCTATGATCCCTCTTCCTTTCAGCTCATCGCTGAAGAAGAAGCCCCTTCTTTTGTGCGTCTTAGCAACGACATCGAAGCTTCCAGTGGTATCCACCTTGGTCAGAGTATGTTTGCGTGGCCACTCGCTCAGAACCTTCGACCCCTGGATGCGCAGGAACTGCTCCAGGAAGTAGTTGGACTTTCTGACCTCTTCATCCCAGGCTGCAGCTCGTTCTTTGACTTTAGGGAAGGAGGCGATCATGGAGAGGAGAGTGGCTCCCATCAGAGTACATCCCATGTTCTCCACCTCTTTTACGCCGAACTTCCTCTTCGTCAGGTCGCCGACCATCTGCGTAGTCCTGAAGAGCTTCGGAGCCCATTCATCCGTCGTTGCCAGCACGCCTGATGGGGCAACTGCGGCCATGCTCTTATGGCCCGAGCCGACGATGAAGTCAGCGCCGATCTTCTTTCCGTCAACGGGCATCACTCCCACGGTGTAGGCTCCGTTGTACAGAAACGGAATGCCATACTCTTTGGCAACCTTTGCGATGCCGTAGACGTCATGCTCATTGGCAAACTGATAGTCGAAGTGATCGATCATGATCAGCGTCGGCAGCTTTCCTGTTTCCGATTTAACGTCCTCGATCTTTCCTGCTGTAGCCTCAGCCGTAACTACATGGTTCTCATTTAGGGGAACCTCTTTGACTATCCCACCAGCTACTTCAACCGCCAGAAACTCTGTGTAATGTGCAAGAGTTGAGACAATCACGCTGTCGCCCTTCTCCACAATGGACTGAGTTACAGCCTGAAATCCCCTGCGTGCTCCAGGAACCACTCGCGCCTGATCCATGTTCAGGAACCTGGCCAGATCCTGATGGAACTCCTCAATTGCAGGTCTAGTAATCTTATCCAGCCGAAAGGGCTTTCGGCAGTAATCGCAGGTAGAGTAGCCGTCTCCGTAGGATATGATGGCCTTTCTGGCCTCTGGCGTAAGCCTGCCTGCTGCCTGGATGGGATGGATGTTTATGAACTCCTCTTCCCTGGTCCTTGGGTCGAGCTTTCCTACCCGGTTGCAGGCGGGTGTGCCTTCGCCTCTCTCTAAATCGGAGATGATGATCTTGATCCTGGCAATAGTGTTCGAAAACTCCTCTTGCTGTCTCTCATCAAAACCTGCAGGTAGAGATTGCCTGAAGATCTCTCTTAGATCCTCCAGGGCAAAGAGCGCCTCATATGTTTTCTGGATCTGTATGCTCTTTCTGGATTCGCTCACCTTTTATGGCCTCCAAAATCGGGCTTGGGCCGAGTTCACGATTGTGAATAATGCCTTAACGATTGTTATGCCATATAAAGCTATTCTTCTGTGCAATCACTCCGCAAAGATTGTCTTATAAGCAGACTGCACCCATGTTATCGCGAAGATTTATATACTCAAACTTCCCCATTAACAATTGTGACTTGGTGGCCAGCAGTAACAGCTATTTAGGGTCAGGTAAAAAATGAAATCGCCATGTGAGATGGTAGTATGGGATGTGCTGCCTAGCATCAGGGCGGCAGTTGCAGAAGAGCTGGTCAAACGAGGCCTGGCTCAAAAGGAGGTCTCAAAGCTGCTTGGGATCACGCCCCCTGCCGTTTCTCAATATGTCTCAAAGAAGAGGGGCTATAATATTGAGTTCGGGGAAGAGATAAAAGAATCCATATCCAGGCTTGCCGACGATCTCCTGGAAAAGAAGATCGATAGCCCCGTGGAGAGGATATGCGAGATCTGCAGGATGATGCGAGATGATGAGACGGCTTGCAGCTCCGCCCGATGTGAATAGATCTTCTTCGCTTGGATTTTCTTGATAGCGGAAATTAGATAGATCCTTCCCCCTAAAAATAGATTTCTTCTTTGTGCTCTTATAGCTTGGCAACTTATAGCCTGGCAATGATGATATAATGATACGGTCCTGTCTTTGCGACCGATGTAACATGGAACCCTGCAGATTCGATCAGCTGCCTGGCTTTGGCAATGGAGAACCGCTTCTCCATCGGAGGGCCAAATTGCATCGGCTGGTCTTTCCAGTCGAGATCGACCAGCAGCCCTGACGGGCGGAGCATCACTTTTGCGTTCCTGATTACCTGGCCTGGGTCGGCAAAATCGTGGAGATCTATTCCGAAGAATACGAAGTCGGCGCATCCCTCGCAGGCAACAGTACCCTCAGCTGCCCTGACTTCGGCAGACAGCTGGCCCAGTCCCTCTTCCGCCGCCTGCTGCAAGAGTCGCTCGATGGCATCCTCATCGATATCGATTGCTATCACTTTTCCTTCTGGCCCGACCATCCGTGCCGCAGGGAGGGCGAAATATCCATCGCCGCACCCCACGTCCACGAATATCATGCCTAGGGCAAGGCCTATCTCGGTGAGAATCTTCTCGGGGTCCTGCCATTTCCGGCGCTCCGGGTCATTTACCGGGAATCGTCTGTGTGCCATACGGTGAACCTCATTAGTTGTATTGTTAGATTAAAAGAACTTTTTCATTTTAATTTGTTATCCTGCTCAAGTGATGCACTCCCCGCCGGCGTCTTCGCCATCTTGCATTCTTGGCATTTATCTTCGCGCAGTGTAATTTCGAGCGTTCTGCTATGTTTAAATATGCAGGATATGGGCGAGCCGTCTTAAACCATGACTCCGACGATAGCCCCTGTTCTAAAGAAGCCGGAAGACCTTCAGGGCAACCTTTAAGGAACTCCAATCTAATTTCCTCCCTCGAGAGTTCGATAGAGGTGAAAACCATGATAATTACAACAACTCCAAATATCGATGGCAGGCGGATAGTGGAATATCTCGGCCTGGTGGGTGGCGAGGCCATCATGGGCGCCAATATCTTCACAGATTTGTTTGCGGGCATCCGCAATGTGATAGGAGGAAGATCTGCCGCTTATGAGAAGGAGCTGCACAAGGCCAAGGCGATCGCCCTCAGGGAGATGGAGGAAGAGGCAGCCCAGATGGGCGCAGATGCCGTTATCGGAGTCGATCTGGACTACGAGACCATCACTTTCGAGCAAGGGGGCAGCATGTTGATGGTCACGGCCAGCGGGACGGCGGTCAAGCTTGGGAGAGCTTAACTAAGATCTCAATATTTTCTTGAGGGCAGATAATCCATATAATTAAAAGCTCATAAGCCCGGATGAGGACCATGACACCCATGGGATGCAATGGAAGACTACCTTATCGATAGTCCCCTTTAAGATGCGCCTCCTCAAGGTTGTGCTTTAGCGCAGGGTCCCTCCACCAGTCAAACTCTGAAATGCGCCCTGCCTTCGATAGTTCGTAGATATCCTCGTATATCCCGTCATAGTCGCCGTAATCTTCATAATCTCCATCGAGGGGTTTAATAACAGAGAACAGAAATCCGCCCCGGTTACGGGCTGTAGGCTCGACGTAATATCTTCTCGGAGGAATGTCCACTGCCACCCAGGCGTGAGGCGCATTATCCTCACCAAACCGCGAGGCCAGGCAGATCTTGGAATCAAACCCGTGCCTCTCCAGCATCCATTCGAGGTATGCAGCCATTTCGCTGCAATCAAATGTGCTAGCGCCATAGCTTCTCAAGATCCCCGGACCTATCAGCGTCTCAATGCCGAACACAGAATGATCAAGCCAGGGGTCCACCTCGGCATAGTAGGGGCTCGGTATTTGCCCGGAACCAGATCGATATGAGGAAGTACCTGTATCCGGGCTCTCTAAACATCCTGACATAATCAGGCATATCAGCACCAAACCGAGCACCTTGAGCTTCACTCAGACAAGATCGGATTTTTGATATTTGGAGTTTGTTGTGCCCCCTTCTGCTTCGTTGTCGCTTGCCGTACAGCAAAAAGCTCGCCCTTGATCAGATCAAAATACAGGTTGTCATGAGCATATCGGGTCCTTGAATGTGGTGGACCCTTGTATGCGGGTAATAAGGAGGGGGGCAAAAGTCAAGGGTGTAGGAGGGAGAAAATAGGGTATCGACTTTTGCCAATACTATATACGTCAATTGCCGAAATATATAGGTTTCGGTTGTGGCGAGAAAAGATGAAAATTATGCCCACAATCCGAAGCCTGGGGATGCCCTGCTATCTCGACTTCCAGTCGAAACTCTCGCCAACCGAAGTTGGCGATATCCGCACTCTTCTGTTCCTGCAAGTTAAAGACTCTAGAGGTGTAAGATTAAGCGATATCATAGATCAAGATTGACATACTCTGCGGGCAGCGTGAACCCCTCTCACGGACCTTATGGCCGGAGCTTCCCGCTTTTCCTTCATGGTACGCCGTCATAGCCCTCTGGCTTCGAAGAGCGAAGG
>Ga0074195_1001552_pt1 | contig 31443 bp, 29 predicted proteins | sample EPASupsiteHSE623_FD_64525 | JGI IMG/M metagenome (GOLD analysis project Ga0074195, IMG submission 64525) | Bioremediated contaminated groundwater from EPA Superfund site, New Mexico - Sample HSE6-23 | ecosystem: Environmental > Aquatic > Deep subsurface > Groundwater > Contaminated ... | reverse complement strand
ACCCCCGACATCCGGGTTAGAAGCCCGGCGCTATGTCCAAGCTAAGCCACAAGCCCTCTTGGTGCCTGTTAACTTCGTTCTACAGGATAATTAATCTGATTCATGCGGGCACTGATTCGCATGGCTGGTCGGTCGTATTTGATCAACAAAGTGATTTAATAAAATTTATCAAATGTTGAGACGAAATTATTTTCATTCGTTTTCACGAAAGGAATGTCTGATATGAAAAAAATCTCTTTCTTGGGGTGTTTTGTGCTCCTTCTCGCTGTGGTGTTTCTGGTCGCCCCGGTGGCAGCGGACACAATTGCGGCGAACTCGGCAATTAGTCAATCGGCCACAGTGGGCACAGCAGTAACCGCACGGCCAAGTGTCATTGTGACGGATGGTAGTACACCCTTGAGTGGGATCAGTGTCACTTTTGTTGTAGAGTCAGGAAGTGGTTCTGTAACGGGTGGGACAGTAACAACGGGTTCAGATGGTATAGCTACAGTTGGCAGCTGGACCCTTGGAACAACCGCCGGAACTAACACACTAACTGTAACAAATATTTCGCTGACGGGGTCTCCGGTTACTTTTACCGCAACCGGTACTGCGGTAGCAATCTCCGCTCCTACCCTCACGGGGATCACTCCTTCCAATGGTTACAACACTGACCTCGTGAGTATTACTAATCTAGCAGGTTCTGGCTTTACAGGAACCCCTACGGTCGTCCTGATGAAATCAGGATCAACGAATATTACCGCCACAAGTGTTTCTGTCGTATCTGCCTCACAGATTACCTGTTCTTTCGATATTGCTGGAAAATCTGCAGGGTACTGGAATGTCGTTATTACCAATCCAGATGGGCAGTCAGCCACGCTTACGAATGGTTTTGAGATCAAAAATCCCAGTGCAACAGTAACCCTCTCATCCATCACACCGAATAGCGGTGTTGTTAATAATACTGTTACTATCACCGATCTTTCGGGTAGCGGTTTTCTAAATACTGCAACGATTCGCCTTAAACGAGACAATTACAATGATATTCTTGGAACTGCTGTCACTATTGTGTCTTCAACTAAAATTACCGGGACGTTCGATCTTAATAACAGGGCTACGGGTACCTATGCAGTGTGCGTATTGAATGATGGAGTTACTCCCACTTGCGGTCCTGCATTTTACATAAATTCCGCTGCAGCGGTAAACGGCACCATATACGTAAAATCCTCCCCCACCAGTTCAAAGGTATTCCTGAGTTCTAACTATCAGGGATACACCCCCCTGACACTCGACAACATCACCCCGGGTACCTACACCGTCCTCGTCCAGAGGGCCGGCTACAACAGTTATTCAGAGAGCGTGAAAGTGACCGCCGGGAACACTTCCTATGTAACCGCATCACTCGTTCTCGCTCCGGAGGAGACTACCGTCACGACAACCGTTCCCACAACAACTGTGACGACGGTGAAGACCACCGCCAAGTCCACGGCAAAAGTCCCCACCCCGTGGCCGAGCGCCACGCCGACACCCGCATCCCCTGTCAGTGTCCTTGCGATTCTTGGCGCAGTTGGTGTTGGGTATGTCGTACTCAGGAAACTCTGATCAATCCTTTTTAAGCAATAAAAAAACTTTTTTTTATCCCGCATGATAGCAGGCTGACTTGAGCACTTCCACTTCTGTCGGTGACATGACCCCTTCATGGAATACTTCCTTTATGACCGATGAGGCACAGAATTTCACCTGCACGCGGGCAGACATGCGTTCCCGCTCCTCGTAATACATGCCGTGATTGAACTCAACGATCCGCTTCATCGAAATCGCAGTCGAAAGCACGTACACGCAGATCCCCGCATCGCCGGGGCCCAGGTCTGCGAGATCGATCGAGGTCATGAACATATGAGTCTCCGGACCCGGTTCTACCGTCGCTATGGTCGCGATATTATGGGCGCTCTGCAGCTCGATCGTACGGGGCCTCCCTCCTTTGAGATCCCGGATAACTTCCGGTGAGATTCCGGTTAACGCAGCACATCGCATTCCATTCACCCGTACATGATGAGATCTTTTTTCGGCGACTGTTCAGCGGACTGCTGCACTTCATCAGAGATCTTCTGCATGCTCTGCTCGATCTCCACAGCCTGGTCGATAAGCGGCTGCATATCAAGGCTGAGATTGTACATCTTGTTGAGCACCTCAATGGCCGCCGCCGCTGCCCGTGGATCAGGGGCGTTCACGGTCTCTCCCAAAAGACCGTACCCCGGAATGCCCCGGGCTTTGCATTCTGTCAGGAGACTGGATGCTACGCCCGATATGCTCCCGATAGGCAGTAACAGGGTATGTTCCTCGATCCGCTTGAGCGCGTCCTGCGTAGTGGCAACCCCAAAGACCCGTTTCTCCGGTTCGTTTGTAATGATACCTGCGATCGTGAGAACCTCTTTTGGGTTGTACTGTTCGAGCCATTCGACAATGTCGCGGGAGGTCTCGTAACAGATCATGGGATGGATGGGGATATCGGCAACTATCGCTGCGATATCGTTTTTCAGGTAGATCCGGACCGGGTCATTGATCACGCCCTTGTTCATCATCGCAAGCGGGGGGAAATATTTCGAAGTCATGGTCCCGATCTGCTCAAACTCCAGCTGATCGACCATGTACTGCAAAGCAATGGTCCCTACAAGCCCGCTCCCCGGAAAGCCGATCAGTACCGAAGCACCGTTCAGGGGAAGCGGTTTTGAGATGACATTGATATCTTTTTTCGGGATCATTTCAATCAGGTCATTACGAATAGTATCGAGACGTGAAACGATCTCAATCTGAGACTCGGGGGCGTTTTTCGTCATTAGATTAACATATACGCACTACCTAAAAAATAGTATGCAGGAGTATCCCATCAAACGCGGGCTGACAAAAGATCTTGAGACCCGGATCGTTGCTGAACTTAAGACCTGTTTCGGTGTAGAACCGGAAAAAACTGCCAAGGCATACCGGATAAAATTCGGTGCGCTCAAGCGACTCGATGTAACCGCAGGTGCCGGGGGAAAATCGGTGATCATCGATACAGAATCGGACGTGAGCGTAACTGACGAGATCATTCTCGATACCAACAAGCGCTTCCGAAAATATCTCGATGCAATCACCGGGTTCTCCACCAAGGAACGGGTAAAACGGGCAAAGGGTCCGGCAGAGTAATAACCATCTCTCATAACCCGTGATGCGTGCGGCAGGGTAGACATAATACACCCTGTTTTTCTGTAATGTGCGATGCGATCACGATCTCTCTCTCCGCGAAGTACTGTGGTACTTGCGGCTTCTTCTTTTAAAAAAATCAGTGTTTTCTCCCCCGGTATAGCAGTGACAGCCCGGCACCGGCAGCCAGAAGTGCCGTCAACGGATCGAGGGGTGATCGGGGAGTTGTTGTTACCGGTGCGGGAGTGTTCGGGTTTGTCATAACGGGTGTTCCGGTTTCAGGCAAGGATGTCTGCTGGGGTGCCGGGGTACCCGTATACCGGGGCGAAGAGGTGGGAATCAAGGTAACCAGTTCGATGTTCTCCGGTTCTGAGAGCGTGTACCCGTTGAGTGCATACTGATCGGCAACCACGATGCGCCTCCCGTCAGGGCTCACCGCGAGCGAACGGGACTGAATGATGGTATCCATCTTCTTTTTTGCCAGGAGTCTTCCCCCGTGATCCAGCACGTACAGGTTCTGGTCGATACCTGCTGCTGCAATCACATTGGCATCCTGTGAGACTGCCACGGAATTCGCCCATTGTCCTGTAGGATACGTCCAGTGGACCTTTCCGTACCGGTCCATTGCCTGGACGGTGCTGTCCTGGCTGCCGATGACTATGGCGGAACAGTCATAGGAACAGGCGATACCGGTGATCGCTCCCGTGGTGACATCGTTCATCCAGTTGAGCTTGCCGGTATTCGTGTGCGAAGAAACCCGTGTTCCGCCGGCAGTGATGATTGTGGAGCCATCGTAAGAGAAGATAATGTCGGTATCAATACTGCCGTTTTTAGTATCAGACCAGACGGGATCCAGGGCCGGTGTCATGAACTGCAGGCCGGTTTCCGTTGTGGCGACAACGAGTGTTCCTTTCGGTGAGATGGCAAGTTGTTTTACAAGCGAAGTCACGTTCCGTGCATAAAACTCGCCGTTCTTTGTCCACGAATTGATGTTTCCGTAATCGTCGGCAGAAGTGACAAGCGCACCGTCCGGGGAGATTGCCAGCGCCCGCACCGGGCCTCCCATAGAACGGGACCATATCTCCGTCCCGTTTTTATCGAGCATCACGAGTCCGGTTCCCTGACCGTAGACAATAAAGTTGCCATCCGTACTCATCGTTGCAAGACTTCCCATGCGCCCGCTCCAGTGCTGCTTTCCGTCCCAGCTCCGGATATATATCTGGTTGCCACCGGCAAAGACAGTTGAACCGTCTGAAGAGAAGATCAGTCCCGAAAATGGCGCCCCTTCAAAAGGATAACGCTCTTTCCAGTCGGTACCGATACTGGCGGCAGTGGCCGTGTTTGCCAAACAGAAGATGAGGATTACTCCAGTAGCAAGAACAAAACGCATTCCCGGTGACATGAGGTTTCCTGCTGAGAGATGATCGGTTTGAGATTATCTGGTTTGTGGATGAAAAGGGTTACCGGGATATCCGGTATTATTCATTAACAATCGCCGGTTTGAACAGGAACGGGAGTGCTGTCGCCACTTAATGAGATACGCCTTGTCCGGTATCAGCGATATGCACCTGCACCCAGGATTCGTGTTATTATCCACGTCATCTCATCCATTGCTATCCGGATACAAGAACTCCCCATCGGGGCTTTTTTCCCGGTAACTCCGCACGATAACCGTGATCCGTTTTCCGGATTATATTAACCAGCAGGATATAACCAAAATATAACACCGCGTCTCCATCTCACTCCCATCATAAAGCATGATGGAAGTTTTGCGATGAAGAACCTGTTTTTGATCATCAGTATTATAGCCGTGGCAGCACTGCTGCCCGCCGCAGTATCTGCCGATGGCAACATCTCGGTGAGTTCATCCCCGGTTGGGGCAGAGATCTATCTCAACGGTGTATCAACCGGCCTGTATACCCCGGCGACAGTTGAGAGCGTGCCGGCCGGGACCAACACGATAACCCTGGAACTGTTCGGGTATGCATCATCAGTCTGGTCAACGACGATCGTTATGGATAACGAAACCACTACCCTTTCTGCCGGGACACTCACCCCCCTCACCAGCAGCGTCGCTTTTGAATCCGACCCGGAAGGGGCCCAGGTGTACCTGGATAATGTGTATATCGGGTATACCCCCATAAGCGGGTATTCAGTAAGTTACGGGACCCGGACCGTCCTGATGCAGCTCGCCGGGTATGCGGACCAGACCCAGGATATCGTCGTGGACAGCAGTTCGCAGACCGTTACTTCAACCTTCACGGCCCTCAACGGGAGTCTCTATTTCACCACCTCCCCCTCCTATTCAAGCATCTATCTTGACTCTGAATATGTCGGAACCACGCCCCTGACCGTTTCCGATCTCACGCCCGGAACGTACAGCGTCCTGTTTTACAGGTCAGGGTACACCAACTGGACCGATTCCGTTACGGTGACGGCTGGGACGGAGCAGGATGTGTATGCCGCTCTCGAAGCGATTGCTACTACCACAACTACCGAAGTGACAACTGCAACAACTACTACCTCTCCTACCGCTGCCCCGCTGGCGGCAGCGATAACAACAACGGCAACGACCCGGGTCAAAACAACTGCAACCGTTCCTACGCCGTGGCCGACTACCACGACGCAGGAGTCCCCGGTTGACCCTGCACTGATCCTGGGGGGAGTCGGGTTGGGGCTCGTCGTAATCAAAAAACGCTGAAGGTTTTCCATTGATTTTCCGTGTGCTACCCGGAGTGATATTATGAAGATTTGAGGATTTCAACTGCAAAAAGGTTCAGTTACGAAAAGTTTGGTCATCAGTACTGTCATGCCCATTTTTATGATCAATGAGATGCAGGATCTGACCGGTAATAGTATCCGGGAAAAAAGAAAAAAATTATTCAATAATAATCGCCGGCTTGAATGGCAGTGCCGTTGCTGCCTTCAGGTGCACACCGTCTTCGGCATCGGTGATATGGACCGGCACGCCGAACTCGTGTTCGAGGAAGGCCTGCGCTGATTCAAACACGTCCCGTTCATTGATCGGGTCCTGTGCCAGCGGCGCAACAACCTGCGGGGGCAGGCGGTGGATGAGCGTGGTGCACTGCCGGGCTGCATCGGTGGCATCCTTGCCCCGCTTCTTCATCGAATCATCCTTCATGATCTCCTTGATCACGGTGGTGCGATCCGTTGACCGTGCAATCGTCCGGAAGATGTCGTGCTTCCATTCGGGCGCAAGGGCAATCGTGATCGCCTTGGGCGTGATCTGGATCAGCTTCATGATGGACTCGATATCCTCGACGGTGCGGGAGAGGAGTTCTTCCGAGAGCTCGACCCGGGGGCTGACGAGGTTCTTGTCGGCAACCGGCCACGGGGCGAACGAGACGAGTCCCTCTCCTGCCAGTTCCTTCCACAGGTGCTCGCCCGTGAACGGGATGAATGGCGAAAGGAGCCGTACCCAGACGGAAGAGAGGGTGTGGAGTTCCCGGCTGCCATCGCAGTTCTCCGGTAACCTTCTGCGGTACCACTTCAGGTCGGTCTCGATACCAAAGTAGGCTTCCTGGAGTGCCTGACGGGTCTGGAAGTTGTTGAGCGCTTCGGTGGTCCGCTCGATATGCGACTGGAGCCGGCTGATGAGCCACTTGTCGATATCGTGCGGTTCGCCGACAGCATTCTTCAGTTCCATGATCGTTGAGTAGAACCGCTCGATCTGCTTCTTGGTGGAAATGACGAGTTCGTTTCGCCAGTCAAAGTCCTGCCACGGCTCGGCGCTGCCCATCAGGAACATCCTGACGGTATCGGCACCAAATTCGCTGACCGCATCTTCGAGCAGGAAGACGTTGCCTTTCGACGATGACATCTTGGCCCCGTTCAGCAGGCCCATGCCAAAGACGACCATGCCCGCAGGGAGTTTGTCCTTCGGGAAGATCGAGACGTGGTGGAAGAGCTGGAACGTGAGGTGGTTGGAGATGAGGTCCTTTGCCGAGAACCGGTAATTATATGGGTACCAGTAGAGGAACTCTTCCCGCATGGCATCGAGTTTCTTCTTCTCGGGCAGGTCATCGGATTTCTTCCCGAGGAAGATGTAGTCGAAGACTTCGGGGGTGAGTAACTTTGAATCGATCTCGCGGATCCTGTGGGCGATCGTGTAATACGCCATGTAGATCGTCGAGTCCGAGAGTGGCTCGATCAGCTGGGTGGTGTCCCACGGGAAGCGGGTGCCGAGTCCTACGCGGCGGGTGCAGGCCCAGTCCTTGAGCCAGTCCACCGTGCGGTCGAACTCTGCCCGGACTTCGGCGGGCACAAGTGACATGTCGCCAAGGTGATCGCTGACCTGCTGTTTCCAGGCGGGGTCGCTGTATTTCAAGAACCACTGGTCGTGCAGGATCTTGACCCGGACTTTGTTGCCGCACCGGCAGATAACGGGCCGCTGGTCGAACTCGTGCATGATGGCCGAGTCGTACTTTTCGATCATCAGGGCACCGACTTCATCCCTTGCAACCCGGACCGGCTTACCGCCGTACTTCTCGAAGAGTTTGCCTTTCGAGAACTCTGCGGAATAGATCTCCTGTGTCAGGGCATCCATCCGGCTGTCCATCTGGTTGGCGATACCGGCCTTTTCCACGGCAAACTGTGCCGGGCACTCGCCATAGCCCTCGACTTTGATCAGCGGGACCGGCTTGATCTGCGTGTACTTTCCTGCCTGCTGGAGGTCGCGGAGCGCAATGTAATCGAACGGTGCATGGGCGGGAACGCTCATGACGAGACCGCTGGCCATATCGGGGTCCACGAATTCCGCGGGGAGGATGATGATCTCACCGCAGAGCGGGTGGGAGACTTTCTTGTCGATGAGATCCTTTCCGGGAATTTCTTCCTTGATCTCGACCGTGTGGTCCTGCAATGCGAGTTTCTCGGCTGCCTCTTTTGACACGATCCAGGCCTTGCCGTCAACAAGTGCCTTGACGTAGGTGACGGTCGGGTTGGCCCAGAGGTTGGTGACACCGTGGATGGTCTCGGGCCGGAGGGTGGCGGTGGGGATGAACGCATCGCCGAACCGGAACATGACGAGCGTGAACTTGACAACTTCTGCCTTGTCGCCTTCGAGCAGGTCATGGTCGCCGACCGGGTTCTCATCCACGGTACAGTACCGGACCGGATGCACGCCCTTGATAACGTGGCCTGCTTCATAGAGGTGCTTCCACTGCCACTCGATGAACTTGCTATAAGTCGGGTCGACCGTGGTAAACCGCCGGCGCCAGTCAATCGAGAGCCCGCAGGCCGTCATGACGCGCTGGTATTCGCCGGCAAAGTGGCGGACAATGGTCAGCGGGTCGACAAACTCGTCAAGGACATTCTGCGGTACCTTGTAGAGATCGCGGTAGAGCCGGATGGTCTTTTCATCCTTGTTGGCGATCCGTTTCGAGATGCCTATCACGGGTGCGCCCGTAACGTGGAAGGCCATCGGATAGAGCACCTGCCGGCCTTTCATACGCCAGTAACGTGCGATCACGTCCGGCACAATATATGTCCTGCCGTGACCTACGTGCATTGCACCGCTCGGGTACGGGTAGGCTACGTTTAAGTAGAATTTTTCCAGATTCGAGGGATTGGATTCAAATGCATGGATCCACCGCTCGTGTGCTTCTTCTTCAAATCTGCCCAGATCAAATTCGCTCACTTCATCACCTGTGTAAAAAAGTTATACCGGCCGCAGCTTGATGATCTCGCTGTTCTGGTAACGACGGATCATCTCCTGGGCAATGCTCGAGTTCTTGGCAAGGTGGATCTCGCCCTGTTCGTTTACGGTAGCGGTAAAGAGGTATTCCTTGCCGGCAAACACATCGACGATCTTGCCGCTCTGTTCGGGGGCAATGATCGTCAGCTGCTTCTTGTCGGTCTGGATCTTCACGCCGCCGCCGAGGTTCATCTCCTCATCGGCTTTTTGCGCCTGGCCCTGCATCTGCTGCCGGTCGAACTCCGACCGGGGCTTGATGTCGATGCCGATGCCGATCTTGTTGACGATCGCCGAGATGTTCTTGCCGCCTTTTCCTATGGCTGCGGGAACGTCCTTGTCATCGATGTAGACGACGGCCTTGGTGTCGCTGATCATCTGGACATCGATGAAACCCTCGGTGTAGCGCCCGATCTCGCGCTGGATATCTTTCTCTGTAAGTATCCAGCCGGGGTGGTCGTCACTCTCCTTCTTTGCTGCTTCCTGCTGCGGGGCAACTGGTGCAGGAGTGCGGGTGAGCTGCGGTGCCGGCATAACCGGCTGGCCTACGTGCTGCACCTGCGGGGCTTTACCCGGTAGTGCCGGGGCTGCTGCGGGTGTTGCTGCACCTGCGATGACCGGCATGACGATCGTCTCGCCATCGTACCGGAAGACATCGAGCACGAGCTGGCCCGTCTCGTTGTCGGTCACGGTCGTGACGGGGCGCATGTGCACCTCGCCGGCCATGCCCGTGGGGACCTTGATGGAGAAATCGACATCGTAGATCTTGCTGATGACGCCCTGCTTCACAAAGATGATCGTGTTGATCACCTGCGGGAGCACCGAGAAGTCTACCCGGTTCGAGAACCGCTGGACCGCATCCCGCACGCCGTTTGCGTGGATAACGCCGACCATGCCGAGGCCCGCGAGCCGCATGTCGCCAAAGACATTGAAGTCCTCGTTCTTGCGGAGTTCGTCGAAGATCACAAAGTCAGGCCGGACGAGCAGGAGCACGTCGGCGGTGTTGGCCATGCTGCCGTCGAGCATGGTGTACTGGGTGATCTGGTCCGGGACCTGGAGTTCGCGGGGAGCCTCCATGGTCTTGACCACGTAGCCGGAGTCGGACAGGAACGTTGCCACACTCTGGGCGAGCGTGGTCTTTCCCGAGCCGGGCGAGCCTGCGATAATGAGACCGCGTTTTTCGCCGGTGATCCGCTTCATGATCATGTCGGCCTTGGTGTAGTCCTTTAAGGTCACGTCAACAATCGGGCGGACGGCAGTGATCTCCATGCCGTCCGAGAACGGCCGGCGGGCGATCGCGATCCGCATGGAGCCGATCTGCACCACCGTGATGCCGCGTTTCTCAACTTCGATGAATCCGTCCGGGTCACGCTTGGCCCGTTCGAGAATCTCCTGCGCCATTGCGCGAAGTTCGTACTCGGAGGTGGGCTGGTCGCGGATCTTGACGAGTTTCATCTCGCTGATGGTGCCCTTCTTTGCCGTGGGAGCGATCCGCTCCTTGAGGTACACGGCGATCGTGTGCTCATCAAAGAACTGGTCGATGGCGAGCGGCCCGAAGTCGCCGACCTGCGGTTTAAGGTGAATGACATCGAGTCCCTTTGCCCGGGCCACTTCGGCCTGCACGAAATCGCTCGTGATGAAGAGAGCCTTGTTTTCAATCGCTATACCCCGTATCATCGAGTCGATCTCGCCGCCACTGGCAAGCTTGACCTGTTCGAGTGTCGGGCGGATTCCGGAGAATTTGAGTTCTATGGTTTTTTCTTCGGCCATTTTGGAGAGTTGCTGCAGTTCGTTGAGGCCCGAGAATCCTATTTCGCGTCCGTTATTTGCCTGGGCTTCGAGTTCTGCAATCACTGCTTCCGGCACGATTATTGTTGCTCCCTTGTATTCACCGGCTTTTATCATTGAAGTTATGCGCCCGTCGATGAGGACGCTAGTATCTGGTACCAGTATCATAAAATGTATTCCTCGTATCGTCTATGGTATGTTCTTGTATGCTATGCTATTCTCTTGGATTGGTATAACGGGAATTCCTGCGAGCGCTCGCCGTTTCCCGCTCCCGGTACGGGCACCTTGCAAGCTGCCCGCGCCGGTTATTCTGGATCAACGGCCTGAAAGATCGTTGATACGATAGATATATTACGGACAGGTTTATAAGGGGTTCGGGATGGGGGTTGGGGGAGGGAGATTAATAAAGAGATTGTAATTTGTTTTAATAAACAAGAAAAATCATCCTTTCACAAAATGGTATTGAATCATTGAAAAAAATTATTTGAACTCCTATATGTAAGCTGATTCTCCATTAGAATTAAGGAAAAATAAAAATATATTAATTTTCATGGATGATGTCATTAATATTTTAATAGGAATTTTGAGTGGTGCTGTGCTAACACTTTTCATGATGCCCTATACTCTGAATGAAAGTGTCCGGGATAGTGTTAATCGATGCATTATGACGATCGGTGAAGAAATTAGTTGGAATCTTAACACAGTTATCCTTTATAAAAAACATATTGATGAATTACAGAAATCTTGGATTAATAATAAAGAGATAGGTAATTTTCGGACTTGGTATTATTCAATAACTGTAGGAAACAATGGTCCAATATTCACGACGTTAAAGTTTGATGCTTTTAATTTCTATAAAAATAGTGATGTGCCTTCAATCGTTGGTATCGCTTCTGATTACGTACTAACAGAATTTTATAGTGAATGTAAACGGTTTTGTTTCAATTTAGAATGTATTCAAAATCGTATGGTTGAACACAACGCGAAAGGAAATTACGATTTAGTTGAGAATGAATGGGAAAACCTGAATATCGAATTCTATAATTTCAGCAATGCATTCAGAAAATATGCCTGCTGCCTTTCTCCCGAAATAAAAAATATAAAATATATGGGTATTAAAAAGGCAAATTTTATCGAGTGGTATTTTTATCGAAATCGCGACATGAAAATTTTTTTTATAGACAAGGTTGACTATTAGAAAAGATTTGAAAAAGAAAATACACAATAAATGTTTGGATTATAATCTCAATCCATATTTCATTTTTCGGTCCAATTTTATCAAATTGCTTTCATCGTAATTTTTATTGCCCCTAACCCCCGATTCACATTTAATGCACCGTTGCCACTCTTGCGGAAAAATACTCCACGAACTTCCCTATACATGCCGGCGGTGCGGGAACATCTTCTGCTCTGATCATCACCTGCCCGAAAACCATCACTGCTCCCGGCATCCCCCCCATGATCATAAACCCCCCCACAAATACTGCGGTAATTGCGGGCGTGAACTGTCAGGCATGCCCTATGCATGTCACCGGTGCGGCAAGGTTTTCTGTGATCATTGCCGGTTGCCGGAGAATCATGGATGCAGGGTGATTTCTGACGATCATGGCTCAGCTCCGTTTACCCCTCCAAAGAAAACCCCCACACAGAATTACGATTGGAAAAATATACAGAAACAATTGACCCTGAAAAATTTCACTATCGTTTCAATTGTGTTCATTCTTATCGGGTTGATACCTCTCATCTATCCCCATGACAATTTCACTGATCTATTCAGAGGTTTTTTTGAAATAGGAGTATTCTGTTTTATCCTCGCATACTTCCTTTATGCGGTCAAGTGTTGGGGTGCGACAAATCAGAGTTATGCATTTCTCATGGTTACGATCCCTTTGATAGTTTATTTCTTTACAACCTCAAAGAGTTCAGAAACGACGACGAATATCCTCATTTATCTATTCATTCAGTTCTGTTTCTATGGAATTCTTGCAGTAATTATACTGTACATAAGCGATAAAGTGAAAATGGGAATTGAGCGGCATTTATTCCGAAGAACACGCCAATCCCACTGGTATTTCACTCCTCACTTAACTCATGTATTGGCAGGTGTTGTTGTCGTTTCATTATTGGTAATAAATTATGGTAGCCTCTCACTTCTGTCTGATAATTCAAGCACTATTTCTCAATCGCTTCAAAAGATAAATTCTCCCGCCCACACTATGTCGGCTTCTGACTTGGCTCCAACGCAGACTAGCACTCAAAATTCCCAGATCATTCCAACCCTTCAACCAGAAATCATAAAAAGTATTGAGAATACCGTTGGCAATTCGGCTCCCATTATCGACATTCCAACTTTAGAAAGTCGAGTTCATGAACTGATCAATCAACAACGGAGGAGCAATGGTCTTTCATCTTTAAGTTACGATTCGTCCCTTGCGACTATTGCACGAAAACATAGTGCAGATATGGCACGGAATAATTATTTTTCTCATGACAATCTTAAAGGTCTTGATCCTACTGACAGGGGAAATCAGGCCGGATATTCTTGTTACAAAAATTATGGGTCATACTACACAACCGGAATAGCAGAAAACATCATGCAGAACAATCTCTACGATTCGGTTACTTACTATAGCGGAGTTCCCCGGTATGATTGGAGCACACAAGAAGAGATTGCACAATCAACTGTTGAAGGGTGGATGGGTAGCCCCGGGCACCGGCGAAATATTTTAACATCTACTTATGGTCAGGAGGGAATTGGAGTGGCGATTGCTGCTGATGATAAGGTGTATATCACACAGGATTTTTGTTAGTGAGTTAATGAACAAACCTTTCCTCTCGAATGTAAGATTAACCCCAAAATGGCATTGTCTGCTATCAATAAGGGAAATGCAGCAACCCGCCCGGACGATCACAAATAAGAATATATATTGTCAATCAAATGAAAAAGAGAGATATGAAATATCTTCTTTTTGTCCTTTTCCTGATTGCTGTTCTGATAACTGCCGGGTGTGTTAACCAGAATAATGGTGTTGTTGCACCAACTCAACCAACAACACCTCTCCCATCAGATACTATCACTACGATTACTCAACCTCAAACCATAGTTACAGTGATATCAAAAGATGAGTTTGTAATGCCGACACGCCCGGAGGATGTAACAGAGCTGAATATGAACAGAGTTTTGATGGATTGCAAAGATGTAAACAATCTTGGAAGTTATCACATGGGATATTCTACATCTCCCGTTTGTGTTAAAGCGTACGATTTGTACGTAAGTGCAAACAAGCATTATCCTCCAAATCCATATGAAGCAAGTGTTAGCACTATTCTTGAGCAACAAGCCTGCGCAGAGGGAAGACTTACCGATCTGGAGTACTGTGCAAAAATTGGTGTAACCTTTGATAAAAATGGAAATTATAGAATTAATATTTCGAAAATGAATTATTAGGAGTTGGCACGCAATGCCAGATAAGCAACAACCCTGGATGAGTTCTCATTAACAAAAAAATATTTCCTTAATAGCAATAAACCCCCTCCCTCCCTCCCTCCCCCTCCAGCTGCACCCCCTTGCACCCACGGCTTCCTGTGGCTTCACAACTGAACGCCCGCCCGCCACCAAAACCCGGAGGGGGGTGGGTACCCCTCACTCAGCATGAGGGGTGGGTACCCCTCCAGACCAAATGGGCGAGACCCCCTCCCCCCCTGTCGTACGAAAGACAGGCCCCCACCCCCCTCCGGGTGCACGTACCCGGCCACGGCTTCCGATGGAATCACGGCGGAGCGTTCATCCCGGTACCCAAAACCGGAGGGGGGGTGGGTACCCCTCCCTCTGCATGACAGGGGGGTACCCCTCCCCCACTCAAAAAAAAGAGGAGGGGGCCCCTCCCCACCACTCTTTCGAAAGACAGGCTCCTACCCCCCCTCCGGTTGCGTCCACGCGGGCGCAGTTTCGCATGGAGTCTCGACGGAAAAGGTATCCTGTGGCTGGTTATTTCGGAAGGGGGGTGGGAGCCCCTCATGTGCCGGGAGGGGTACCCACCCCCCCAACGCCAAAAAAAGAAGAGGGGTCCCCCCCCTCTTACGCAAAAGAGGGGACCCCCTCCCATGTGCACGGAGGGTGACCCTCCCCTCTTAGCTAAATGGGTGACCCTCCCCACTTAGCACAACAGGCAACCCTCCCCTCCAAAAAAAGAGGAGAGGGTGCCCACCACCCCTCTTCTCCAAAATATTTTGAGGTGACCCTTACTTTTTATTAAAATGGGGACCCTACCCCCCTCTTTTTGCATAAACGGAGGCACGGCTTCGCGTGGAGTCATGACGGAGAGCATTCTTCCGGTTGATCCGCGAGAGAGGGGAGGGTTACCCATTTCGATCAAAGGTGACCCCCCCCTTCCAAAAAAAGAGGAGAGGGTCCCTACCACCCCTCTTCTCGAAAATAGTTTGAGGTGACCCTCCCCTCTTAGGCAAAGAGGTGACCCCCTGGTCAAAAAAAAGAGGGGAGGGTCACCCTGCTTGCGCACAAGGGCACCTCCCCATCTGGATCAAACCCCGTTCCCGCGTTACTTCAAAACGTTACCCGCAGGCTCAGATAACTGAGCAGGGTGGCGTTCGGGTGGGAAGCGTGAGCGGTTTATCTCAGAGAACAAAAAGAATTAACCCGTTTATCAGCCCAGCGGCAGTTTTTTTTGCTTCTTTGTTGCGGGAACTGCCTTTTTCGCAACCGGGTTACTGGCCGGTGACTGTCGTGGCTGTTCCCGGGTACGTTCAGCCACCTGGCGGAAGAACATCTCATCGTCTATTTCGGTAATATCTATTGCGTCGACAATATCCATCATAGACTGGTATACTTTCAACTTCTCTTTGAGTGCCAGCGCACATTTACTCTCGCCAAGACCAATGGGCCCCTCACCCGGCATATCGGTGAAATCAAAATCCTCCATCCACATCGGGCAATCGTTCCCGATGCACTCGTGCAAAAGATCGCGCCAGCATTTCATAGAGATCTTTTTTACCGGAACATCCAGATAGATTTTTTCTTTTCACCGTGACGGCCTTATCCTGTTGCACATTTTTTTAAAGGGACAAAGTAATCTCGCAGGAAATGGAACATTCCTGTCCAACACCACCGTTACCCGGCAGCACTTCCAAGGGTCACCCGTCCATCAGGGAGAGCCATGCATCGGGGTCATTGAATACAACCTCAGTGCAATCAAACTCTTCTGGATCATAGATGTCGCCGTACCATTCGACCATCTCCTCATGCTCCTTATGTTGGGGATTTTTCATGATCGAAACGAACTCTTCATATCCGGGAATTCCTCCCACATCCTCAGGAGGGCCATTCCGTTTCCCGGCAATGCAGCATGGATAATTCGTTTTAGGATCTGCGGGTATGATCTTTTCCAGAACAACCAGATGTTCCCAGTAATCTCCGAAATCGTACACGTACGCGGCTTTTTTATTCTTCAGGGAAAAATATGCAGCGATCTTTTTCTCCCTGCCGTTTTTTACTGACCGGTCACACTCACCATCCGGCATGCTGATCGTATCGTTGATCCCGATCTTCGGATTTAAGACTGTAAACTCGTACAAATGACCCCCGGTCCACCCTATTGCGTCCTGAATTGCACTATTCAATTCCCAAAACGTGTACGTTTCCGGAACCTGGATTTTCCTCCATATTGGCGGCTTGATACCTTTTACGGTAATCTTAAACTGGTAGACACAGCGGTATGCTTCAATCATATCCCCGGCACTCCGATAATTACACGTTCCCATTGGCGGAATATAGTTTTTTCTTTCTAACAACGCACAAGTGCCCGGCATCAGTGATCGCGACCCGGAGGAACGTATTTTACCGGTTTCAGACATCATTTGGATGAACCCCTTATCCGGTCATCGTCACTCTTGTAAGCGTATTTGATTGAAATCCATTCACTCATTTGGGTGTTCACAGGACCGGCTAAATAGTTACAAAAACGTAATGATAGAGTTACACCGCGACGGTCCCGACCCGTACGCGGCTTATAAAAAATTCGTTATCAGCCGGGATCACTTCACCGTCTTCCCGCAGGCAGGAGATATGCAGTTCAATTGCCTCTCTGGTGTTCGCGATCGTTTCCTCTATGGTCTCCCCCAGCGAGAAGCGAGGGTATGGCGAGCCTCAGCCGTCCTGAACGCCAGCGAACCTTATACCGGGACGCCAAGGGGCTGCTGGACGCATGCCTCGACCGTATCGGTCATGGTATTGTAGGACATATTCCTCTTGTATGCGTCCCGTACCAGCGGAATTCTCATGTTCTCTCTTGAATATCCCGCACTGGTAGCATCATCTTTTGTAGCCTTGAGGATGTTATACTTGTAATTCACTGCACACACACTCTTCGGATCCGGGGCATCCTGCATGCAGGTGGTAAACGCCAGTTGGGTGGTTACATTGGAGATAACCGGAGTAGCGGCGATACATGCATCTGCCGCATCGGCAAATGCCTTATCCGCAATTGCCGCCGTGTCCGGTGTCGGGGCTGGGGCGGACGTTGGCATGGTGGTAAGTGCGGGAGTCGGTGCCGGAGTATCTGTTACTGCCGGGGTGCTCTCAACCGGAGCAACCGGCGGGTTATTCGTACTTGTACAACCACTCATCGCAACCATCAGGACGACGACTGCCATGATTACCCAGAAAACCGATGAGCCTTTCATATATCTTTAGATCCGCTGAGGGATGATATAATCTCGGGTCGGGCCTCTCTTCCTCAATTCACCTTAATCCACGCCCCCCCCATACCTATGCCCTCACGACAGGATTAAGTGGAAAAAGAACAAGCAATTCACTATGGTATCGAATGTTTCGACCCTGTTAAGTTTCATCGTCGCACTGATCATTTCAACGGTAATAATTTACTATATTGCGAAGTTTTTTGGTGCAAAAGACAGTTTAACCACGGCAGTTCTCGCAGCCCTGATTGGCACCGCCGTTTACACGATCTTTTATTACGTGCTGGGCCAGGGCCTGCTGCCGGCTTTCATTGCAGGAATCGTGTGGCTGCTGGCATTGCAGAAACTGTACACGATCGGCTGGCTCAGGGCACTGGCCATTGCGGTTGTCATCTGGATCGTAACCTCCATTGCCGGGTGGTTCCTGCCGGTGCTGTGAAAAGGAAGAGTGCTCAACCTGTCACTACCCATCATCCTGGAAACTCAGCCGGCTCAGGGTTTATCCCCTGCAGGTTTGCCCCAAACTTTTTGTCCGGTATGCATTTGGCAAATCGGGCAGATCCCCGATACACACTCCCTTGTGTCTCTCCATAACCGGGTAATGGCTACATTCCGCCTGAGTTCATGGTGAGCCATCCTTTCCTGTAGTATATCCGTTTTGCGTTTTTTTCTTGGATCTGTTTATCGTTACCTTTGTTCTGAACGACACGTAATTTTTTGTATCACTGTATAGGATTATCCTTAACATCCGCCCCGTCGTGAAAATATGGAGATCGCCATGCCACTTGCGAATAACACCTGATTTTTACGATAAAAATATTCCTTTTTTCTCTTTTCAGGTAATGCAGCAGATTCGAAAGGTCACATCCGGGTGAACTAAAATAACGGCTTCGGGGACACTCCAAAAAATTATGGATATATTTTTATTAAAGTATTTATATAATGCACTACTGTTCTATACTTAAACAATTTATGGAGGTTTGTGCGTATGAAATTCTGCAATCAGACCATGACTTTACTGGGGGGCGTCTCGGAATCAGACCCCTCACACAAAAAATTCAAGTTAACGATGCGCTCTGGTGATGAAATCGTTGTTCACGTCAAAGCAGAAACATCCTGTACTGTACTGAAAAATCTTGACGATGTGAATTTCGACAGGATTCCGGATCCGGAAAATTTTGTTGGAAATGATATCGAAAGAAAAATGAAGAAGTATATCCGTGAAGGCGATCGGGTATATGTCCAGGGGATAATGATAGAAAAGGATTCCCTGAAGTGCTTTGAAGCAGGAAAGATCATATTGCTTCATTTTAAAGAAAAGGAATTCCTGTTTGAGTCCAATACCCACTGGTGGTTGTCCCAGATCAAGACCATGGGTGATGAATGGCTTCAGGACCTTTTCGGGGATAGCGGTGACTACCAGCCGTCTGATTTCTCCCGGTATTACCGGACATATCTCAATATCTACGGTGGGAAGGCTGAGAAAGACATCCAGATGATGGCCACCTTGTCACGTTTGATCTATGGATTATCTTCAGCATACATGCTTTTAGGAGATACACGATTCCTGAAATCTGCAAAAGCGGGTGTAGAGTTCCAACGGACTGCTTTCCGGACAATAAGCCATGATGGCCAGAAAATAATCTGGTGTCATGCACGACAGCGTCTTGTTGATGGAGTCAAGACGATCGTCCCATCAACGATCGACTTTGATAAAGAAACCATCCCGTTGTACGAACAGATCTATGCGTTGGCTGGGTTGACACAGTACTTCAGGGTTACCGGTGATGGAGAAGTTCTCAATGATATCCAGCGAACCGTGAAAAGTTTTAATGTGTTCTATAAGGATGACAAAAAGAACAATCCTAAATTTCCCGGGACCGGTGGGTACTTCAGCCACGTGGATCCGGCATCGTTATCAGCCGATGATAAGGCGCTGGGTGAAAACCGTCTGAAAAAGAACTGGAATTCTATTGGCGACCATATCCCTGCATATCTCATCAATCTCATTCTCGCACTTGAACCGCTTCCACAAAAAGCGGAATCGGAAATCACAGAATTTCTGAAAACCTGTAATAGTATGCTGGATGAAACAACGGACCTAATCGAAAAGAAATTCGGTGATAAAAGTTGTCCCTATGTCAATGAACGATTTGACGCTGAATGGAATCCGGATCATGCGTGGGGATGGCAGAAAAATCGCGCCATTATCGGGCACAATCTGAAGATTGCATGGAACCTTACCCGGGTTGCAAATTATTACCTGAGTAAAGACGGGTGGGAAAAGGATGCGGGTCGTATCATGGCATTTGCCGAAAAACTCGGCAAAGATATGAAAGATGCGGGTCTCGACCTTAACCGCGGGGGGTGCTTCGATGCAGTTGAACGGGATAGGACGTCCGGAAATCCTATTGAACTGGTATGGGGCAATCACAAGGATTTCTGGCAGCAGGAACAGGGAATCCTGGCCTACCTCTGTCTTTATGGCTATACTGGTAATCAAGAATACCTGAACCTTGCACGCGACATGATGGCATGGTGGAATGTATTCCATCTCGACCGTGAAAATCGAAGCATATTTTTCCGTGTCGATGACAATGGAGACCCGGTTATCCAGGGAAGGGGAACTGCCGGTCACGATATTGCCGGGTATCATGCTTTTGAGCTGAACTACCTCGCTCACATATACCTGCGCTGTTATGTCGACAAGGCCTCAGAAGGCGATGCTGACTTATGTCTCTATTTCCGCCCGGATGAAAGTTGCGAATTCCATTCTATCAATGTCCAGCCGGATTTCATAAAGCCTAAAACCATTGAGATTGCCGGCCTCCGGGTCAATGGCAAGGACCGGAAAGTTGATCCGAAAATGTTCCAGATCACGGTAAATGATGAGGACCTCGGAAAGGAGTTCATGGTCCTGTACCGCCTGAAGAAAGAAAAAAAGGATAACTGATATGAGAGGGAAATATGTCTGCAGAACTTAACGGGAAGAAAATTGCAGTCCTCGTTGAAAGCCAGTATATTCCGGAGGAGATCCAGGTTTACCAGGACCGATTCGGCTCTTATGGGGCTGAAGTTCATATCATGTCCGATCTCTGGAACCAGAAATCGCAGCGCTTTGTAAGTGAGGTCGAGACTCCCGATACAATCCCAAAGATCCTTGATGTTACGATTGATTTTAAGAATGTAAATCTGGATGATTATGCGGCAGTCATAATGTCTGCTAATTACACCAGTGTCCGGCTTCGTTATTTCCAACCGCCCAATGATAATTCGGCAAAACCACTGCCTATAACACCGGATATGACCCGCCTTGCGCCGGCAGTCCGGTTCTTTGCCCGTGCCATGCGCAACCCGAAGATTATCAAAGGTGCATTATGCCACGGGCTCTGGCTGCTCACTCCTATGCCGGAACTGTTATCCGGGCGCAGGATTATCTGCCATGAAGTTGTCCTTGCAGATATTGCCAATGCCGGAGGGATCTATACTCCAGACCCGGCAAATGTTGTGGTGGATGGCGATCTGGTGACCGGGCGAAGTTATCATGAGGCGGCTGCTCTGTCTGACCGCATCCGGGATATGATAACCGGGAAGGATCGCTCTGGTAATGCAAAACCTGCCACTGCAGGGACTACAGTGACAAAAAACAAAAAACACATTCTGGTTGTTGTATCCGGCAAAGGATACTGGGGCGAGGAATTGATAGGTCCTGTCGAGGTTTTCGATAAATCCGGGTATACGGCAGAATTCATGACTCCTGATGGAAAGCGCCCCATGGCACTTCCCCCGAGTTATGATCCCGATTACGTTGATCCGGCGCTTGGTCGCCCGGTGACTTCACCAGAGGTTGCACGCAAAGTCCATGAAATGAATTCTCTTGAACAAAACCGCGGCGAACTGTCGAAACGACTGGATAATCCTCTTAACCTTACCGTTTTCATGCCGGAGCGCCCGTACATCTGTCATCCCACGTTCTGCCATGTCCTTGAATCATATTACCAGTTGCGCAGGAAAGCATGGGAAAACCTGAAAAAATATGATGCCCTGCTCCTTGTCGGAGGCAGTGGTCCTGTAATGGACATGGTCAACAACCAGCGCATCCATGATCTGATCCTGGGTTTTTATTATGCAGGCAAACCTATTGCGGCCGAATGCTATGCAATCGGGTGTCTCGCATTTGCCCGGGAAATAAACAGTCGAGAATGTATTATCAGTGGCAGGGTTGTAACCGGTCATTGTCTCGAATACGACTATAAAACCCAGTGGGGCTGGCTTGATTACGGGCCCGGGTACCCGCCATATCCGCAGGAATACCTGCTTAAAGATGCAGTCGGACCTGATGGAAAGTTTATCGGAAATTTCGGGCAGGCAACATCTACGATTGTTGACTATCCCTTCATTACCGGCAGGTCAACATCGGATGGGTACCCTGTCGGATATGCCCTGGTAGACGTACTGGAGAATAACCTGAAGCGTTCAGGCTGGTAATTCGCAGATCGGTGACAGAAATTAACGGAAAATGAGTATGGCAAAAGAACGTGCACGGTATGCACTCCTCAAACAGTTTCTTGCGGACGGAATTGACCTGGTCTTCGGCAATCCTGGTACAACCGAAGAGAGTATCCTTGACGAACTAAACCAGTGTCCGCAGATCCGGTATGTGATGGGCCTCCAGGAATCGGTCGTGACGGCAATGGCTGACGGGTATGCCCGGGTATCGAAACGACCCGGGATTGTCCAGCTGCATTCTGCTGTCGGCGTTGGCAATGCAATGGCAATCCTGTACCAGGCCAGTCGCAGTTTTACTCCTCTTGTGGTTTTTGCATGCGAGGTATCCACTGATCATATCGTATATGATGGGTTTTTGGGAGGAGATATTGCTGAGATTGCCAAACCGGTTACCAAGTGGTCCACACGCGTGATAAGTCCGGTTCAGTTGCTGCGCGTATGGCGGCGGGCTCTGAAGGTTGCCATGACTCCCCCGCAGGGTCCGGTATTCATCTCATTCCCGATGGATGTCCTTGACGCAGAAATTGAGGCTGATATTTATCCGACAAGTTTTATCGACTGGCATTCGGCCCCTTCTGCCGAATCAACGAGAAAAGCAGCCCGGTATTTAGCAGATGCAGCAGATCCTCTGATTTTCATCGGCGATGGAGTCTCGCTTGCCAATGCCCAGGATGAGGTCAGACAACTGTCAGGACAGCTTGGCGCACCTGTGTACGGGGTTGATTATGCAGATCCGAATGCATCATTTCGCGATCCGCTTTTTATGGGGTTAGTGGGGCATTCATTCGGCAGACAGACGCGATCCATCTGCCAGCGTGGAGATGTAATCCTTATTGTCGGCACTCCGGTTTTTCCGGAACTGTTCCCTGTTCATGAACCCTATTTCCGGCCGGGTGCCCGAATAATCCATATTGACCTGAATCCATGGGAGATTGCCAAGAATTTCCGGGTTGATGTTCCCGTTTATGCCGATCCAAAAGCCGCTTTGGGAGCGATCAACGCAAAACTGGCCGGTAGCCTTGCCGGAAAAGAACCTCTCATTAATGCACGACGGTTACGATGGATATCAGAAAAAGAGAAAACCTGGGAGGAACGCAACCAGCAGAACAAGAAGCTTCACGGCAAGTCTCCACTGTCCCCGTCCGAGATGTGCGAAGTCATCGCGAGGACTATACCCCCTGATACTCTTGTGTATGATGAGCTGATAACAGGCACATCGGATCTGCTCCATCATCTCCGTCCCGACAAACCGGGGAGCTATTACCTGGGCCGGGGTGGTTGCATCGGAGTTGGTATATCCGGGGCAATTGGGGCAAAACTTGCTTCACCGGACCAGCCGGTATTAGCTACATCCGGAGACGGTTCTGCACTGTTCGTCATACAATCACTCTGGACTGCGGTCAACCAGAACCTGGATATTACCTTTCTCATCGCGAACAATCATGCTTACCGGATACTCAAGATTAACCTCCTTCATTACTGGGCTGATCGACGCGAGAACAAGAAACCATTCCCGTTTATGGATCTCGTTAATCCCCGGGTGGATTTCGTAAAAATCGCCGAAGGATTCGGGGCCAAAGGGCATTATATAAAAACAGCCGGAGAGCTGGAAACCTCTCTTAAAAATTCATTTGATGGCGGGGGAGTCCATCTTCTCGATGTTGAGGTAGACGGAACGATTCCAGAAGAAATCCACCCCGTAATCTCTTGCCACAGTGGATGTGCATGAAAAATCCGGATCTGGTTATGGATTAAGGAGGAATACACAATGAATGTGAATTTCATCTATAATACCGGATTGGCCGGGAATCTTTTCCGCAATGTCCGGCTTGTCGGGAGCTGGGATGCCGAAGGGAACTATTCTGACCAGTGGACGAGCAGAACCATGGATACAATCGTGTCCGGAGATAATTCACTCTGTTTTAAAACAACGGTTGAATTAAAGAAATACGGTAACGGCAATCTTTTCCGGTGGGGTGTACTGTTGGATGGGCCCGGAGGTCCCAACCAGTGGGGAATTACAACAGAAGTGAATTCGCGAAATTCCCGGGACAGGTACCGGGAGTTTGAACTCAAAGAAGCAAACCAGACCGAGGAATATTACCTGACTCACTGCAGAAGACTGGGTGCCAACAAACTTTTACTGGGAACTGCCCGGGAACCTGCGATCTCTTTTTCGGTCTGGGCCCCGAATGCAAAATCCGTTGAGATGGTTCGTGGAAATGCTGATTCCGGGTATATTGCTGACAATGATAAAGGAGCAGTCAGCAGGTCAGGAGATTTTCCCCTGTTCAAAGATCCCAAAACAGGGATTTGGAAAACTGATGTAAAAAAATCACCTGCCCTGTCAGATTACAGGAAATTTGACCATACTCCCTATATGTACCGAATCACCAAGGACGATGGTACGGTAGCATATCGCACCGATCTGTATTCCCGCTGCCAGAACGGCAGAGGATCTTTCGATCCGGTTGGTAAACCTTACTTTGGAACTCTTGACATACTTGATGGTTCTGTCAGCTGTTCTGTTGTTGTAGATCCCGAACAGGTTACCCGGGATTTCAGTTCGGAATTCGGCAGGGAAGTATTTGTCAGTGATAAGGAGTTCTGGGCAGAGGAATTCGATCCCCGGCGCCCGCTCCCGAACCGTGCAGAGGACCTTGTTATTTATGAACTGCATGTAGGGGGCCTTGATTCGGGTAAAAAAGATAAAAACTGCAATTCATCAGTTGGCACTCTCCGGGAGGCTATTGATCATCTCGATTATCTTGTAGACCTTGGGATAAATGCGATTGAGTTGCTTCCCATGAACGAATTTGAAGGATGGGTTAGCTGGGGATATGGAACCTCCCACTTTTTCGCGGTAGAATATTCCGGGGGAGGCCGTGACCAGTACAAACATTTTGTCCGTGAGTGTCACAGGCGGGGTATTGCCGTGATCCAGGACGTTGTGTATAATCATTACGATCATGATGCAGAACGGGCTGAATGGATGTATGACACGAACACCCACGAGAAAAATATATACTACTGGTACGAGGGAAAACCGTCAGACTATCCGGACTATGAGATCGTATCTGCCCGGAAGGCAGCAGAACATCCGAATAATAAGGACAACCCTTCTCCCGGGCATGGCGGGTATATTGATAACATGTCGACTGCCTATGCGCCCCGGTATAACGAGGAAATGGTTCGTAAGATGTTCATCAGCAGTGCAGTTGTATTGGCTTATGAGTTCCATGTTGATGGATTCAGGGTTGACCAGACTACCTCAATCCACAAATATGCTGTCCTGCATGCGAATGGTTCAGCTGCGGACGATGCCTGTATCTTCGGGGCAAAGTTCCTTCGTGAACTGACCCTGACCCTGAGACTTGTCAAGCCTGACATATTCCTTCTTGCCGAGGATCATTCCGGCTGGCCCGGCGTAACCGAACCGGTCATTATCGGCGGACTCGGATTTGATGCAACCTGGTACGCGGATTTTTATCATCACCTTATCGGTGATACAGAGAAAGATCCAAGCTACGCCAAACTGATAAAAACAGCAGGACTTGGGGACAACCGTCCTCTTGCAATGGATTATTTCAAAAACGCACTCAGTAATACATCCAACCATACTGTCGTGTATCATGAATCTCATGATGAAGCGGGTAACAGCCGGGGGACCGGGAGAACCATTGTAATTGCAGCAAACCGTGCACCTTTATGTGGCGATACGCGCCGTTATGCCGAGGCCCGGTGCCGCGTGGCATGCGGACTTACGTTGTTTTCCGGGGGCATTCCCATGTTTTTCATGGGAGAGGAAGTGGGGTTCCAGAAAGACTACACGTATAATAATTTCATAAACCAGCGTGAAAATTTCCCTGTTGCACGCAATGGGCCGGGTGCCGGGCTTTTCCGGTTTTATCAGGATGTTATTCGGTTCCGGCACGCAAACAGTGCCTTGAAATCACCATTTATTGATATCACTTATGTTCATAACACGAACCGGATAATTGCTTTTAAGCGGTGGTATGGGCACGAGGAATTTTTTGTAATTGCAAGTCTTAATGACAACCCGTTTGTGCAGGGGTACGGGATAACAAATTCCCGTATTTCCGATGGAATGTGGAGAGAAGTTTTTAACAGTGATTCAACGGCGTATGGGGGTGTGAACATCGGTAACGGTGGAAATGTGCTTTCTGTAAAAAATGGGTACATTAATATTATTCTTCCCGCAAATGCGTTAGTAATATTCCAAAAAGTAACTTCCTGAAATCCGATCTTTTTTCCCGGCTGTTGATACCGACTTGGGTTTAAATAATGCGATGAGTGGATAAATGTTGAACTCCTCGCTCGATAAGGGAATGCCCCTAAAATCACATTCTTACAGGGTGTTTACCCCCTTTCATTTTCAATAGTATCCACCCCCTCCGGGTGCCGACTACCCGCAACACCAAACCCATGAGGATATTACAAATCTCTTGTGTCTGTGTGAATAGTTACGTACTTTTTGTTTTATCGAATAATTGCGCAGCCGGACAACCGATCTCCTTCTGCTTACAAAACCTGCACGCCAGTTGTCCCCGCACAAGAGCATTACCCATGAAGCCGAGGAGGAACAGGGCAATAATGAGAATGAGGATGGTCCACGTGAATTCCCGTACCAGGAGCAGTATTCCTGCAAGAACAGGGATCATGAACACAAGAAAATCCGGGACAATATCTTTCCACGTGATCTTCATCCGGATGAACTTCTCCGGGTTTCCCTTCGGGAAAAAACGGGAGCTCAGCCGGCCTTTACCAAACGCACAGGTTTTACCATAATAATAACAGTCCACGCAATGCCCGCTCAGCAACCGGAATTCTAAAAAGAGGATGGATAGTACATAACCGATGACGCAGATGAGGCCGAATTGATACAGGATCACTGCACCGATAACGTAAATCAGGAATGACAAAAGATTTGATCCGAATACGATCATGGCTGGATAATTCTCATGGCAGCCCGGTTCCTGCATACCGGAATGAACTCATTAAAACTATAATAAAATGTTCTGCATAACGTCGGCATCGTAGCCCGTCACATAAAAAGAGACAATCCGTATCTTCCCTGTCCTGCTGAAACAGGCTATCCTTACCATCTCCCCTCTGGTATAGAGTTATTATTTATAATAACCAGCGATATTCCTTAACGGGACATTTATATGAAAAATGAATCCGCGTTAAGCAACGTTGTCGGAGCAACCATGATGATCCTTCTCGTGGTCATGCTTGTCGCAATTGTTGCTATGTTGATTTCCGTTTTTCTTAATCCTATAGTCAAGCCTGCATTTATTGCACCGGCTATCAATAACCAGACCTTTTCCGGCAAGAACATTATCAGTATATTCAACAGGGGCGGTGATACTGCATACCTTGTGGCCTCCGGCAGCGGTGTATATACTCTCGGCATCTATATCGATACTATTTCCGGCAGTTTCCGTGCACAACCGCTCCCGTATGTTGATGCATTCGCGCCTGGCACCAACCTGTACATATACAACAATTCCGGCGGTTACCGGGTAACCAACCGGATTTCGGATATTGCCCTGCCGGATGCCCAGTCTGTTCCGTTTTCCCCGATAGGTGTGCGCATAATTGACGAAACAGCACACCTCGTTATAGCACAGTGGGGTGTTGCGGCGGTCAGTGTTCCCACGCAGTCCACGACAACACCCGTACCCACTACTACGGCCACACCTACCCCGACTCCGGCAATACCAACGCTCACCAGCATCAGTCCTTCAACCGCAGTGTCAAAGGGGCCGGCATTTACTCTCCATGTTTATGGCACCGGTTTTGTCCCCGGATCTTTCGTGACCTGGAACGGAGTCTCGAAGACTACTACGTATATCTCCTCAACACATCTTTCAGCGGCTATGAGGGCAAGTGATATCGCGGCTGCACAAACAAGAAGTGTTGGCGTGATTAATCCCGGGCCGGTCTATTCCAACACGCTGCCGTTCGTTGTTACATAATGAAGAGGTCATATCCGGTATCAGCAGGACCGCGATCATGGGGAACTTCTCGTATGGATTAATTCCGGACATCTGTTTATCTCGTGACGTGCCCGCAGTAATTCCCTATCTTCCGTTCACTTTCACCCCCCGCCAACCCCGCTCCTCATCTGCCTCCACCCGCCATTAAGATCCCGGTGACCTATGCGAAAGATGCAGCTGGATGAAGTGATCCTGCGGTGGAAGAAGACCACGCGGGCATTAAAGATCTATGAACAGGAATACGGAAAGGCACTCACCGATTGCCTGGAGAAGCGGACCGATGCCGAGCTGGTCCACTTCAAAGACCCGGTCGAAGCCGCAGCCTTCTTCTGCCTGGTTGAAGTGATGAAAACAAAAAACCTGAAATAATGTTCCGGCAGCCCAATGTTGTCTGGCGGGAGTGATGTACCGGAAAGAACCGGGAGTTTCTCCTTTTTTTGAAAAGAGTATACTAGGATAATCACAAGGATTTTTTACCGGGATGATTTACCTTTATACCACAATTAAGTCCCAGAGATGGTGATAAAGTGAAAAAAATTGCAATCCTTGTTATTACGGTTTGTGTACTGCTTGTTGCAGGTTGTACAACAACCCCGTCAACGACCACCCCGTCCGGGACGGTCTCTCCCGTGCCTACGTTTCCCGGAACGACATTGCCGGACAACATTTTACCGATGGGTGGAAAGACCATTATCGGAACCGGTAACAATACCATGGAAATATCTCTCGATAGTATTGCAGCGTCTTCTCCTACAGACGCCAATAACCGTACCATAGATATCTATGTACTGGCACGAAATAACGGCACCGTCCCCCAGAAGTTCGTCTGGTTCAGCAAACTTACCAATGCGTACGGGAATTCCTTTGGGGGAATCGGGATATCCCACCGGGGCAGCGGAGCCCGGAGCGGCGAGATCTATCCGGGTTGGGGAGAAGCAGCACGGGACTATATCGAAATTCACTCGGATGAATCGTTTGCCACCCTGTCCAAAGGAGCAGTACTTGATGTGTATTTCATGGATAGGATGGACAATAAGTCCAGCATGGTACCGGATTACCATGTTGCCTGGACGATCAATCCGGGTGTAATCCAGTAACTCCTTTTTTCCCCCTGTCTATGGACCGGCCCGTCTCGTTTTTCCGCTCCTTCCGGCCACGGGAATTAACCGGGTGTCAGAGAAGAAAGAAATAGCATAACCTCCCAGAAACCCTGAGCTGAGATCATGCGACTTGCCTATGTTGGTCTTTCGATTGCAATGGCGCTTTTTATCATTGCACAGGCCGTCAGTAAACCGGTATTTTTCTATGGGCTGGTTATTCCGGGAATTCTTTTTCTCTACGGGATCGTGGCAGAAGAGACGCTGCCGGAAATGAAGGAGGATGACGAAGAAGATACTCCTGAAGAGAACGATGACTAAACCCGATAACCTTCCGGCACCATCGTTTCTTATAAAAAAGGGTATTTAAGAAAAGGTATGATACCCGGTTTTTTTCACTTCTTCTCCGCAGGTTCTTCATCCCACGGGTGTAACTGTTTTCCTGTCCGGATCACGAAATCAGGCGCTATTGATCCTATACCCCATGAGGGCTCATCAAGGGATGGATCAGCCACGGCATCGAGCTTAAAAACGGCAGAATCCGGAAATTCGTCCGGTCGCAGCGGAGGCAGGTCAACCGGCAGTGCCTCAAACCCGATCTCATCGCGGGTCATCTTTTCTCCGGGAAGAGGAAATTCATCGGGTTCCGGTTCACCATCCAGTGCGGTTGCCGGAAATGCCGGCAGTTCGTACGGCCGCAGGGGTGGCATCGTGATTACCCAGACATCATCCACTAAAAAACTCTCCTTTCTGTGAAAAAGATTGTATAACCAATGATTAATAGTTCTGCATATCTCTTAAACGGGCTTTAAACCTGGATAAAATGGGCTAATGACCTATTATTTTTAATATCTGTACTTCCAAAGATGAATTGAAATTTTTTCATTCTTTAATTAACGGAGATTACAATGGATTTTGGAAACATGCTTGGTGACTCTTTTGCGTATGCAAAGGATGCTGTTGTTGGAAAGTGGATGCAGTGGTTATTACTCGTTATTGCAACGATTCTTCTCTGCCTTCCGCTGCTTGGATATTCATTGAAAGTCTTACGTGGCGAGAAGCCCGCGCCGGAAGTCAACGACTGGGGCACGCTCTTCATTGACGGGATCAAGTACGCGATTGTCGCCCTTATCTGGGCAATTCCCTTCCTGGTTATCTTATTCGTAACCGTTGGTGCAGGGATTGTTGCATTGGCCAGTGACCCGGCTTCTGCGATGGGAGCAATCGGTGGAATGCTCTTTGGTTTCATTGTCCTTGCGATTGTCGGTATCCTCACGGCTATCTTCTCAAACATCGGTATCATACGGTTTGCCCGTACCGGCAGCATGGGTGAGGCCTTTAACTTCGGAGAAATCTCTGCAACGATTGCGAAGATCGGATGGGGCTCGTATATCATCGCACTGGTCGTCATGATTGTCGTCATGATTGTGATCGAGATCATCCTTTCTCTCATCGGAATGATCCCTGTTCTTGGAATTATCATCAATATCGTCTTCATAGCACCTCTTACGCTCTTTGAGGCACGTTACCTCTGCCAGGTCTACGACTCTGTCAGTGCATAATTCCCTTATCTCTTTTTTAAAACAGATTCCAAAGTACCTGGTATCCGGGGTAAGAGACGCTTTTAACCGACTAACGTCCCGTCCGAAATGGCCTGTTTTAACCGTCGTGTGAGGGGAAAAACCGTGTATCGGTGTTAGATAAATGCCGCCACTTCCCGCAGGGTATCTTGTGGTAGTTCTACGGATGTGCAGGATGCGGTGAACTACTGTGTCTTTATGTCACATCATTCCAGAAAAGGGGCGATAACGATACAGAATTTACTACCCTGCGAGAGACCGGTTTACGAGTGTAAAAATCCTGGTACAATGAGTTCTCCTCATGGTCCGAAGTAAAAATCTAAAAAAACCTGCATGAAGTCAAAGACTTCGCAACCAAAGCAATGAAAAATTTGCTTGGGAAACTCAATTTCAGGTAGTGTTGAGCATCGTCGACAAACCTCAAAATTTTCATGACAAAAAAAGAGATCTTATTTCTTCCCGTACACGGTTTCGGGGTCAAAGATTTTCGTCCCGACAACCGTTCCGTCCAGTGTCCGGTAAAAACAGGATGCATAACCGGTATGGCATGCCGCACCGGTCTGCACTACCTCATAGATCAGGCAGTCTTCATCGCAGTCGGTTAAGATCCGCTCCACCTTCTGGAAGTGCCCGCTCTCTTCGCCTTTCTTCCAGAGTTTTTTCCGGCTCCGGCTGTAATAGTGGGCAAAGCCGGTCTCCTGCGTGAGCCGGACAGCCTCTTCGTTGGCATATGCCATCATCAGTACTTCCCGGTTCTTTGCGTCCTGCACGATCACCGGTATCAGACCGTCAACAAATTTCAGGTTCAGCATGGTTCATCCTCCAATAACAACATCCCTCATTCCCACCCCCAAATA
>Ga0074195_1001551_pt1 | contig 31464 bp, 29 predicted proteins | sample EPASupsiteHSE623_FD_64525 | JGI IMG/M metagenome (GOLD analysis project Ga0074195, IMG submission 64525) | Bioremediated contaminated groundwater from EPA Superfund site, New Mexico - Sample HSE6-23 | ecosystem: Environmental > Aquatic > Deep subsurface > Groundwater > Contaminated ... | reverse complement strand
CACAGCTCGCCAAGGAACTTGGCATGCACGTCGAGACGGTCACGCTCGTGATACCGGGCCTCAATGACAGCATGGAGGAGCAGGAGAAGCTGATCCGCTGGGTGATCGAACACCTCGGCCCCGAGACACCCATGCACTTCTCCGCGTTCCACCCGGATTACAAGATGCTCGACCGGGGGGCAACCCCGGTCGCGACCCTGGAAAAGATCTACAGGAAGGCAAAAGAGCTCGGACTCCGGTTCCCCTATTTGGGCAATGTGCCCCGCAATTCCTACGAGAACACGTACTGTCCCAACTGTAATACGACCCTCATCGAGCGGCAGGGATTTTCCAGCCGGTTTGTCGCGCTGGACGGCAACCAGTGCACCAACTGTGGCGAAAAGATCGAGATCGTGCGCCATGTCTCCTGAACACGGAACCCCCGCGCAACATCTCCCGGCTCCCGAGCCCCGCTTCATCGCGGACCGCATGCTCGGCACCCTCACACGATACCTGCGATTCATGGGGTACGATACTACCAGCGCAAACGGGCTTGCGGAGGGCAATGCCAAGGAAGATACCCTCCTGCTGGAACTCGCCCTCCAGGAGCACCGCGTCCTGCTCACGAGAGATGCCGAACTGGCACGGCGCGGGAAGGACCGGGCGATCCTGGTCCGGTCCGAAGACGTGATGGAGCAGGTGCAGCAACTCGTGGAGCTGGGGTTGGTCAAGCGGCGGATCACGATGAGCCGGTGCTCGCTCTGCAACACCCGGGTGCGGGAAGCATTCGAATGCGAGATCGCGGGTGCCGATTATGCGCCCAAGGACTGGCGGGGGTTGTCGTTCTTCTGGTGCGAGAGCTGCGGGAAACTGTACTGGAACGGGTCGCATGGGAGGATGCTGGAGGAGAGGATTGGGGGAGGGAAGTGAGGGGGGTTGTTGATGGAAGAAAAGCGGATTCTTAAAAGGTACGTTGCATTACATGAAAAAGAACGCAGAGAGCAACAAGCCGTTTTCACTCAATAAGCATGTTAGGGGGCGGTTGGATCAGTGGAAGATTATTCCAGATTTCGGATAATTTAGGGGTTGTATTTATTTAATAAACCAATATATTCCTTTAGCCAATGACCCGCAAATGTCCAGAATGTGGAATATTTAATGAAGATAATGAGTGGCGATGTGGTGCATGCGGGACTGTATTGAGAGATGAGAGAATAACGGTTAAAACACCGGATAATAATATCTGTTGCTCTCCATTTACTATCGAGAAATTTTTGAAAGAAAATTTTCATCTTTTTACAATTATTGGTGTTATCGGAACAATGATAATTTTGTTACCGAGTCTTGGTGAAAGAATTCTTGGACAAGGATGGCTTCAGAGCGATCTTTTCGTGCTTCCGATGTTATTTGCTATCCTTACACTCGGTGGCGGAACGTTCATTTTTGCGATTTTCATAATTTTATTTAAAGATCTTTGGTCTAATCGAAAAAATGAAAAAAAAATGTTTGAGAATAGTATTTTTTCATCTATAAAAATGATGAAAGGAGGGGATCTTCAAAGAATTATTCTGTCGATTATTCTCCTTTTTATGATGTTTGGGACCCTATATTTCATTTTTGCAATTGTTGTTCTAATACCGAATTATCAAACCTTGTTAATGACAATATACATAATTTTAGCAGCCGTAATTATTTTTATAATCTATCAATATGTTAATTTAATAAAAAATGGAATTACAACGATAAAAGAATTTTTTGATAGAGGGTATGATATTTACAATTTCGTCGGGTTCGCAGCGTTTTACATCATCCTATTCGGATTTATTGCGTTTCTCATATTTATTCCATTGAACGATTTACAGAAAGTTCAACAGCCTCATGACATTTTCCTTTTAACCGACCAAGAAGTTTATTCTCCTTTAGTATCAACGACAATCGGATTAGAATTATACCCTACGAATTCAACAAATATAAAAAATTACTACCCAATTTATGAAATATCGGGTTTTCGTTGGGAGACAAATTATGGATATTTTGTAACTCAAGATCAATATTCATCAAAAGTATATCTCCTTGATAATTATACAGTTCGGCGCAGTCAAAATAAAGTATATTGGAGTTATTCAAAATCAGATATACCGGAAAATAAAACGCTCCCTATTGAAATAAAATTAAAAGTCTATCACGCTGATGGAGCGAATTGGACATATTTAACAAATTCCTCATTAACTTTAACTTGGACTGAGCAGGAATTTGCTCGCGTTCAAGATTTTACAAATCACTCAATTGGAATCTGTAAGATTTCTAATTGTTAAATGTGAACATTCTAATCCTATTGTAAAATTTTTCCTAATATATCCTAAATCCTCACCCAAATCCACAAGCCGCTCTTTTAGAATAGTGATATCAGAAACGATGCCGCAAGTGATGGGTTCCAAAAACCGAGATAACTAACCCAGTACAAAAGTGGGGCAATTGGGATTCGAACCTCAATCAATCATTACGATAAACACCGCCGCCCCCGAAGGGACGCCCCCGCAGCGGTCCAAACGCCTTCCAACAAAACGGGAATTTGCCCCGCCGTGCCTCGGAGAGGCCCTGAGGCGGGGAACCCTCCTTACCATTTACTAACTTAGCCCCTACAGCATGTTCACGACCCACCCACCCCCCACTTTTTAAAAGAGGGGAGGGTCCCCCATTGTGCTAAGAGCCAAGGGTCACCCATTTTGCCAAGTGGGGAGGGTGGGGGTCAAAATATTTTCAAGTGAAGGGGTGGTCAGGCACCTCCCCTCTTTTTTTGGAGGGGAGGGTTACCCTTGAGCAAAATGGGGGACCCTCCCCTCTCCCGCTGATCAACCGGAAAAATGCTCTCCGACGTTATTCCACGCGAAGTCGTGGTTGCGTTTATGCGGAAAATGGGGGGTAGGGTCCCCTCTTTACCTAAGAGGGGAGGGTGGGGGTCAAAATATTTTCAAGTGGTGGGGTGGTAGGCACCCTCCCCTCTTTTTTTGGAGGGGAGGGTCACCCTTGAGCAAAATGGGGGACCCTCCCCACATTGACCGTTTCAATAATCCATATGATTTGATAGGAAAAATTTGGATAAAGTGCAAGTACTTTTGCAGCGCAAAACCTGATCCGCGTTTCGCGCGAAAAAAATAAAATCGATCTCTGAAATTTTTTTTTCAATCGACCCCTCAGCCCCCTCTTGAAATTTTTTTACCAGACTCTGGTACATACGCCCGGACCCTCACGCCGGAGAAAATGTTTTGTTGTTAGATAATTATCCAACTGTTGGATAATTATCCAACAGTTAGCAACTTATCTAACACCCCATGATCGCGATTGAAATTTTTTCAGCAGAGTCTGACCAAAAAAAATTCCGGAAAAAATGAATCTATGAACCAAACTTTGAACCAAAAAGGTGCTGTGAAAATGCACACCAAAGAGCAATACCCGTACTATCCGGGTACGTGTCCAGCACAGTTCCAGGCATAGTTCCCGGCATTATGGTGGTGACAGGTTCCGGCAATCCCGGCCTGTCCCTTCTTTCAAATCTCCGTAGCAAGAATCCCGAAAAATTCCTCTGCCGCAGTGCGCTCGATCCATGGCCGGTGCCCGCACTTCTTCAGGAGAATAAACCTGAAATCGGCAAGTTCCCGGGTGAGCGGTTCCTTGACACCTTCGAACGGGTGAGGGTCATAGTCGCCATGAATCGCAACCACCGGGCATTGGATCGAATGGGCCAAGTGGAGGAGGACCAGGCTCTTCCGCTTTTCTGAAGCCTCATCCCAGACTCCCTTGAACACATCGTACTGGCAGTGGAACGATTCATCTTCCAGCGAGATCGGATCGAAGGCATCCGCGTGGGCGAGAAGGTTCCCCAGCCTTCCCAGGAGTGCATCCTTGTTCGGGGTTGAGGCAGACTCCATCTGCTTAAGAATGGACTGCGCTTCAGCACGTTCCTTTGGTTTGAGCCGGTCCAGCCGGGTCTTCGTGATGGCGGTCGCATACCGGTCCTCGAACGGTGCGCTGCTGACCAGGATCAGTTTCCTGACAAGAGCAGGGTAGCGTGCAGCCACCATCCACGAGAGAAACGCCCCCCATGAGAACCCGATGAGAGTGACCGGTACCTGGCCCTGCTCTGCCAGCACCGAGCGCAGCTCCTGGACCTGCCCTTCGAGGGTTGTCTCGGACTGGAAGGGTTCAAGCACTCCCTTTACTACAGAGAGTTCCCGTGCCACGTGCGCCATCTCCCCCGGGGCACCCGGGCCCCCGTGGATGACGGCAACCGGGTAGGGTCCGGGCCCCCATTTGCGTACCGGTCTCATACGGGTATCCGGTTATCCTCCGGGAATATATAGGATAGGCCTGAAAGCCGGACAAAAAAAGAGGTTTTTTTCGTACTATTCAGGCAGTCAGTGCTCGCGGGCCTTCTTCATCAGCGCCAGCAGGCCGGTGAGGATCTGGAGGGGGGTGGGGGGATTGCCCGGTATCTTCATGTCAACGGGAAAAATCTTTTCAGCACCGCCAAGAACCGCATAGGTTCCGGCAAAAATCCCGCCGGTACAGGCATCGTCCCCGACCGCGACAACAAACTTGGGAGACGGCATGGCATCCCAGGTCTTTTTTGCGGCGATCGCCATATTGTGCGTCACGGCACCGGTGACGATCAGGACATCGGCATGCCGGGGCGAAGCAACAAAGGTGATGCCAAATCGTTCCACGTCATACAGCGGGTTATTGAGGTTGTTAATCTCGATCTCCGCAGCATTGTCGCTGCCGGTATCCAGTTCGCGGATCGCAAGGCTCCGGCCGAACACCGCATCGATCTCCGTCTTGATCGCCCGACCGGTTGCCTCGACCTCATCATCCCGCACCGGCGTTTCTTCCGTCACTTTCTTTTTGAGCAGGCAGGTTAATGCGTTTACCATACTTTCACCTCACAGGTCGGTTCCCGCGTACGAGAGATTCATGCTCTTGTTGATCACCGGGAAATCCGGGACGATATTGCCCTGCACTGCATGCTCGATTGCCAGCCAGTTGCAGAACGAGGCGGTCCGGACCTTGTACCGCTCGATCACACCGCCTCTGATCCAGACCCAGCAGAGGTTCTGGCCCCGGGGGGATTCAACGATGGCAAGGGTATAACCATCCTTAATCTCCGGCGTTGTGCGTATCGTTCCTTCGGGAATCGCTGCGATCAGCCGTTCGATCAGCTCGAGCGAGTCCATGATCTCCGAAGCCTTGACCGTAAACCGGGAGAGGACATCCCCGTCCCGGAGCCGCTGTGGTTTCGGGGCAAACTGTCCGTAGACCCCATACGGGTGGTTAATCCGGACATCCACCTTCCCGCCGGAGGCCCGCGCTGACGGGCCGGTGATATTGAGCGGGCGCAGCAGGGCCGGGCGGATCACGCCCGTGGTCGCAAACCGGTCGATCACCGATGCGGTGGAGAGCACGATCTTCAGGCCGACCCTGTACCCTTTCCGTACCCGGTGCACGAATGCAGCGAGTTCGTCGAGATCGGGTTTCGCAATGTCCCGGCTCAGCCCGCCGGGAGCGATCATTCCCCGCAGGAACCGGGAACCGGTCAGGCGGTCATGCTCGCGGAAACATTCCTCGCGCAGCACCGAGAACTGGTTGGCACCCAGCGGGAAGGCCACATCCACGAGCATTCCTGCCTGGTCCCCGAGATGCGAGCAGACCCGTTCCAGTTCAAGGAGGATCGTCCGCAGGTACCATGCCCGTTCCGGGACCGGTGTCCGGCAGATCTGCTCGACGGCCATGCAGAACGCCGTGGCATTTGCCACCGATTCATCACCGCTCACCGCCTCGGCAATCTTCAGGCAGTCCCCGGGCAGTTTTCCTTCAGCCAGCTTCTCGATACCCCGGTGCTTGTAGAACATCCGGCACTCGAGGTTGAAGATCGTCTCGCCGATCACGCTGAACCGGAAGTGCCCGGGCTCGATGATCCCTGCATGCACCGGGCCGACCGGTACCTGGTACACGCCTTCGCCGCTCACCGGCCGGAACGGGTATTCTTCGGCGGGATCGGTGGTTGCCCGGGTGACAACGGGCGCATTCCTGAACGCTTTTTTGAGCGGGTGGAAACCCACCGGGTACGTCTCGTGCAGGAAGAGCCGGCGGGTATCGAATGCCCCCTCGAACTCCACGCCAAACCCGTCACGGCATTCCCGTTCGAACCAGGATGCGGAGGGATAGATACACGCGATGGAAGTTGCACGCCCGTCGATGTTCCGTACCAGCACCAGGATGCTGGAGCGCCGTTCGAAGACGTAGAAGAGCGTCTGTGCAGCGTTTTTTGCAAAGCCTTCACAGCAGAAGAGGCCGATCAGTACGAACTTGTTGGCTGCCAGGTGCGCAACCGCGTTTTCAAATTCCGGTTCTTCCACGAGCACATACTGTTCGTTATTCGGCCCGGTGCTAAGCCGGTCAGCGAGGGCAGATGCGCCAAGAAATTCCTGTGCCGCCCGTATCCCGATATCCTGCTCTGAAGTCATCAGAATTTCAGCTCCATTACAATCTGGTTGAGGAATGCCATGCCCCCGGCGGGAAGCGTGATCCCGATAACCACGAGGAGTGCCAGCAGGATAACGATGGGGACCTTCATACTGACGGGCGTCTGGTAAGGAATGATATCGGAGGGAGTACCGGGTTCAGTGACCTGCGTAAAGCTCGTGAGGACAAAGTATCCCAGTGCAGCAGCTGCAATGAACAGGAGGACGAGTACCACCGCAAGCACCTCAAGGGAGACTGCACCCAGCTGGAGCATGATGAAGAATTCAGAGAAGAAGATGGGAAACGGGGGCATACCGATGATCGCAAGCCCGCCGAGAAGAATTCCCCATGCGGCCAGCGGCTGGAGCCGGAACACATCCCGTATTTCATCCGCTGCATCACTCGAGAACCGGCTCCGGAACTGACGGTGCAGGATACCTGCCGAGAAGAAAAGCGATGCCTTTGTCAGGGAATGTGCCATGATGTGGAAGAGCACCCAGAAGAGTGCGACCGGGGTGGAGATGGCAAGGCCCACCAGCATAATCCCCATGTTCTCCACGCTGGAGAATGCCACCAGTTTTTTTAAGTTTTTCTGGGGTAGCATGGAGAGGGCGGCAATGCCAATCGTGAGGATGCCGAACACCGCAATCATCGGTGCAATGGTGGCAACAGCGGTTGTCTGGTGCACAATCGCGTACACCCTGATGATCCCGTAGATACCCACGTTCAGCAGTACCCCGGAGAGAATGGCGCTCACCGCTGACGGGGCTTTGGCATGGGCTTCCGGCAGCCAGGTATGAAACGGAAAGATACCGGACTTTGCGGCAAACCCGATAAAGACGAGCGTAAAGGAAGCGATCATCATGCCCGGGGAAAAACCGGCTGCATGCTGCATGAGCACGGTCCAGTTCAGGGTGCCGGTGCCAAGATAGACCCGCGATATCTCGAAGAGGAAAATGAACCCGACAAACGCAAAGAGCATGGAAACTGATGCTACGAAAATATACTTGATCGCTGCATCGATATTCTCGCGGGCGGAGAGGATGGCAATGAGCATCGCAGAGATGATGGTGGTCAGTTCGGCAAAGATCCAGAACAGTGCGAGATTATCGGACAGGAAGGCAAGGACAATGACCATGAGGAGCAGAACCCACGCTACATAGAAGAGCTTGAGGCTGCCTTTCTCCAGTTCCCCGCTCTCCAGGAGTCCTTCAACATACCCCCGGGCATAGACCGCTGCGCAGGCAAAGATGATCGTAGCGATCAGCACTTCAAAAAGCCCGAGGTGATCGATGAAGAAGTACTGGCTCCCGACAAGAAACGACACCACCGGTACCTGCTGGAAGAGTGCAATGTAGACAGCGAGCGTAGCAAAGAGCAGTGCCTGGGAGATACACACGGTGTTCATCTGCCGGTGGTTCCGGGTAGCTGCGATGATGATAAGCGAGAGCACCGACACCAGCATAAATGCAATCAGGATCATGAAACCTCCTCCTCTTCTTCCAGGAGATGGAAGCGGTGGAGACGTTTGTGGTAGTCCTCAAGAGTTGAGTCGATACCGACCGATAAGATCGTTGTCAGGATAACGAGGATGATAAGGTCGATGATGATCAAAAACTCGATGATGAACGGGAGTTCGGTGACAAACATACCAAAGAGGAGCACCCCGTTTTCCATGGAGAGGAATCCCAACACTTTCGTGATTGCCCTCTTCCGGCTGAACGTCACCATCATGCCCATCAGCATCAGGGAGATCCCCAGCACGGCGCCAAAGAAAAAGAGGCTCTCCCGTGCCGGTGTTCCCTCCAGTATGTGCACGAGCGCCATGTAGATCACCAGCATCAGTGCCATCGAAATGAGCAGCGAGGTGGTGGGATTCAGGTAATGGAACTCGATATCCCGCTTGATCCGGATCTTTTCCTGGATGGTTGCAATGAAATACGGGATGATGATGACCTTGCTGACAAACGTAACTACGGCAATTGCCAGGAGAACCAGGGATCCCTCCAGCGACCAGAGCGCAAGCGCGATGCCGACCAGGGTGAGACTCTGGAGGGCATAAACTGATACCACGGAGAGCAGGTTGCGTGTCGAGATGATGTAGGCCGCCGTAATGATGATGCACACAAACAGGATCCTGATGATCCCGACAACAATGGCCGTATCGATCATGAGAAGACCTCGATGATGATGATCAGGGTTGAGAAGAAGAATGCCATGGCAAAGAGACTGGGGAGCTGGAAGAACCGTTTCTTTGCCATTGACGATTCGAAGAGCCCGATTATTCCGGCAAGGATCGATCCTTTTACCACTAGCACAATTACGGCAATAAGAATCCCGGCAACGGAGAGGGTCGTTGCAAGCCCGAAGGGAACGATCAGGTTGATGAGGAGTGCCATAAGGACGGTCATCTTGACAGCGGCTGATAGTTCCATGAGGGCTAGGTTCCTGCCCGACTGTTCGAGGATCATGCCCTCGTGGATCATGGTAAGTTCGAGATGCGTCTCAGGATTATCGACCGGTATCCGGGAGGTCTCGACAATGAGAATGATGAACAATGAGATGCCGATCAGGATCAGGGTCGGTGTGGCGGGTGACCCGGCTGCGGCTGTCAGTGCGAACATATCGAAGATATTGAGCGTTTTAAAAACAAACGCGAGGGCGGCAAAGACAATGATGGTTGTGGGTTCGATGATTGATGAGATGCTCATCTCCCGGGAACTGCCCATACCCCCAAAGGAACTGCCGGCATCCAGACCCGCGAGCGCCATAAAGAACCGGGCCAGCGCAAGCAGGTACAGGAACAGGATGATGTTGCCAATACCCCCGACAGGTTCGGGCACAAAGACCAGCGGGACAAAGAGGGCTGCAACAAGGATCGCTGCCATCGTAACAAGCGGGGTGACCCGCATGATCCGCGAGGAGTTGGGAGAGTAAATGACTTCCTTTTTTAACAGTTTTACCAGGGTAAAGTAGGTCTGGAGAACGGACGGACCCTGCCGTCCCTGTGTCCAGGCTTTCACTTTTTTGATCAGGCTGACAAAGAGGGGCGAGACTGCAATGACGACAAGCGTATTGATCACAAGATAGACGAAAAAATCCAGGTTCATGCAAACCACCCGAGGAAAAGGATCAGGGCAATGACCGTGATAAAGACATAGAGGAGATACGTGTCAAGGCACCCGTTCTGGAAGCGTGCTATGGTGTTAGCTGCTTTCATGGATTGCCGTGCTATGGGGCGATAGAGGTATTCCTCAAATATTTTTAAGAGACGGATCTCGCCGGTACCTTCCTTGAAGATGCAGTTCTTCTGGTCAAAGAATACCCGTTCATTGGTTGTCCGGGTGCGATAGATAGACAAGAAGATGATGTCGAGAGGTTCTGAGAAACCGTGACCGCTGTATTCTGCCGATGCCTGCTGCGAAAGCGTTCCGCACCCCCAGGTCTCGCTCACCCGTACTTCCCGGGAAGCGGTGAAATACAGAACCGCATACGTTAGTGCTGCCATGCCAATGAGCAACAGGCTGACCAGCAGCATATCCGGCAGGGGAACCGCAAAACCAACGACAGCAAAGATCTGGAGGGCGCAGACCCCCAGAAGAATGCAGGCTGCCGCAAGGATTCCCGGTCCGATCAGCATAGCGCGGGGAACTTCGCGGGCAGCGGCGCTCTCAGGAGAACGCGGGAGGGCAAGGAAGATCGATCCAAACGCCTTGACAAAACACGCTGCCGAGAGCGCACTGGTCAGGGCAAACAGGGCAAGGCAGATGAAGAGGAGTACCTTGAAGAGCGGATCCATCACGGCAACGGAAGAAAAAAACGACATGAAGATCAGGAGCTCGCTGGCAAACCCGTTCAAGGGGGGTAATGCTGCTATCGAGACTGCACCAACAAAAAAGAGCGCAGAGGTAACCGGCATCCGTCGGGCAAGTCCCCCCATGTGCTCAATATTCCGCGTATGGGTGGCAGAAACAACGGAACCCGCAGTAAGGAAGAGCAGGCTCTTGAACATGGCGTGGTTGAGCGAATGGAAGAGGGCCCCCAGCAGGCTGAGGGTTGCAAGCAGGGGGAGATTGCTGGCAGTAAAGATCACTGACAGACCGATACCGGTAAAGATAATCCCGATATTCTCTATGCTCGAATAGGCAAGCATACCCTTGACGTCATGCTCTTTTAACGCATAGATGATACCGAGAACTGCCGATGCTGTACCAGCGGCAAGGATCAGCACACCCCACCAGAGATCCGGCGTGAAAACATCTAACAGGAAACGCACAAGACCATACACGGCGATCTTAAGCATTACACCGGACATGAGAGCAGATACTGGTGACGGGCTTGCCGGGTGTGCGTACGGGAGCCACTTGTGGAATGGTATGATCCCTGCTTTGATAGAAAAACCAATAAAAAGAGCGAGGAATGCAATGGTGACGAGAGGGGCTGATACAGTTGTCAGAGGCAGAAAAGCAAACGAACCGGTCATGACATAGAGAACGATGATTCCCACCAGGACAAACAGGGAAGAGAGCTGGGTCATAATAAAATAAAAGATCCCGGCTTTCCGCGGGTCAAGCTGCGAATATTCGTACATGACAAGGAAGAAGGAACTCGTAGCCATCAGTTCCCAGAACAGGAAGAATGAGAGGGTGTTTGCCGATGCGACAACAAGCATCATTGCGAGAATAAAGAGACTTGTACAGCTGCAGAGCAGGTTTCTTCGGGTTGATCCGGTAATATGCTCTATATATTCAGTAAAGTAAAGGGCAACACACGCTGATACGACTGCGATGATGAGCAGGAAAAAAGAAGCAAGCCGGTCTAGGACAAATGAGAAGGAGAATTCAGGGAGGGGCTGGTAGAGAGTAAAGAACACCGATTCGCCGGATAGCAGGTTCATAATTGAAAGAACGCCCAGCAGAACGGATGCAACGATTATACAGGATAGCGAGATTGTCCGAACGGATCTCCGGTCCAGCGATGCAGCTATGAGGGGAAATAGTGTGCCGGATAACAGAACCAGAATTGCGAGAACGAAAAGTTCAATAATCATTCTTTGCTCCCAATAACCCGATTATGCACGTACCTGCGCAGTTGCAGGGGATTACACCCCATATTTTCCACGGTTTCCTCATTAAATCATGTATGTTTTTCATGCCCCGCACCTGTATCAGGAATTCTGTTCCGCAGGAAGAGCCGCAGGATCTCGTTTCATCGGGCAGACATCAATTCCCTTGAGATTGCCCATAACGAACCCGAACCGATCCCGTATGGTTTTTGGCAGTTCACTCTCCGCCATAGGGTAGAAACCCAGGCTCCCGTAGAAATCCACCAGTTCAATCTTCGAGTGCATATAGAGAGTCTCCTGTCTGCCGCACTCTTCAATGAGAAGGATCATAACCGAACGGGCAAATCCTCGGCGACGGTATTCATCCAGGACATAAACCGCATCGACTTCAAGACCGTCCGGATGACGTGAGCACCGTGCCACACCGATCAATTTGGTGCCCGCAAAGGCAGCAAAGAGCCGGTCGTTGACCCGATCGGCGGTCTGCTGATGGTAGTGAGTCCAGAGTTCGCGTTCAGCACGAACCAGTTCAGCAGGGGTGAGTTCCCGTACATCCACAGGACCGATAACCTGAACCGGTGAGGCAACAGCGCCTGGAGAGAACAGTGCTTTTCCAATCCCGACAAAAAAATGAGGACGGAATGTGACAAAGCCTCCGCTCTCCTCTCCGGCAAGCGAGTAAAGAGTAAGAAGGGTCTGGTCCTCGCTGAATGGTTCCGGTTCAGCATACGAAGAAATGATCGGTATACAGCACCTCCATAAAAACAGTTATTCGGGTAATGATATGATAAGGGTAATCGTCCATTCAGATCATCGTTTGGTTGTCAATTTTCTTATGTTACCATTTCACCACGATAAAGGCATCGCGTTTTTTTGATGAAATATCGTTACTTTTTTTCTTTGTAACCGTGAACACGTTCTGCAGGAACAGGAATTTAGAAAATCTCTCATTAAACAGGGACCCGATTGGAAATCTGAGCGTTTAAGAGAAGTATCTGTTAAAATGCGCGTAACGTAATCATGGGACTTTTCGTCGCAGGATGGCTAAGCGGGAGCTCCAATTCCCCGGAATCCTGAATACTACCCGGGGGATCGTAAAACACAAAATTTAACTGATTTCCCATACGAGTGAGCATTACGGCAAATTACCCGAGGTGTGTGAAATAGGGAAGTTGCCATAGACATAAGGAGAATGCTACAAAAATGATCGACAAATTATTGCTGGGAAATTACAAGTTCAGGGAATCTGATTTTACCCCGAATATCGATTACTACCGCGAGCTGGCATCCAGCCAGCACCCGACAACACTCTGGATAGGGTGCTCGGACTCACGACTCCAGACCGGGCATATCACCCAGGCAAGAGCGGGAGAACTGTTCATCCAGAGAAACATCGGTAATATCGTGCCAATCCATGACTGGAATTTTGCCACCGTGCTTGAATATGCGGTTGTTCACCTCAAGGTTGAGGATGTGGTCATCTGCGGGCACTCAAACTGTGGTGCGATCCGGGCGCTCGATAAGGAAAGCACCGATTCTTATATACCGCTCTGGCTGAACAATGCCCGTGAGGCAAAAGTGCGGGTGGATAAAACGATCACTCCTCCGACAACCGTGCTCGAAAAGGACGAGCGGTACCGCCTTATAGAACAGGAGAACGTGAGGCTCCAGATCGAACACCTCTATACCTATCCCCTGCTGAAAAAAGCGGTTGATGAGAAGAGAGTACAGGTTCACGGCCTCTATTACGATCTCGGGAATGGGGCCTTGACCAGGGTTACCTGATCGTCAACAGACAGCATCAATCTCTTTTTTAATCCGGCTCATGACGATGCGCCCGATCCGGGTGAGTTTTCCGTTGACAAGTACCATTGGCAGCGGGGGATACTCCGTCTCGATCAGATTCTTGACGTAATCCGGGACATGATCATCAAGCAGCGTGAGTTTGAGATCCACCCGGTCACCGTACTCTTTCCTGATAGCTGCTGCCAGCGCATCGAATGCAGCGGTAAGTTTTCCTGTAGGGTAGCAATCGGAAAGTCCACACGTCCGGTTCTCATCACAGGGAAACGGGCAGCATTCTGAATCTTTCAGACCAATAATCTCGACTATTATGGTGCCTGCCATACCCGTACTATCTGGCTTCGGCATTATATCAGGGTTGGGAAAAACATCGTTAAAAATTATTCATGAAAGTTTTTACCAGAAAAATGGGTTACATAAACCGTTCAAACCGGTCTTTTGTCACTTTGCAGATCGGGCAGATCGCCGGGGGTTGGTCGCGCGCGCAGAGATAGCCACAGACTTTACAACGCCATACCGGAAAGGGAAGAACCGGAGCAGTGGCTGGGAGAGGGATCGTATGGATAACGGCTTTTTTTCCCCGTTCAGAGCGGGGGGGGCGACGTTCGGGAACGGGTTGTGTTGTTTTCCTGCCGTTTACAATGTCCTCACTGACATAAAGAGCGCAGTAACAGGCACCAAAATCATCGAGATCCGGATCGCGGTAATCGCAGGGACAGATGATATCGAGATCCTGCTCCTTGTTACCGGACGCAAGCCGGCACGGGCAGGCGCGGTATCCATACCGTTGCTCATTCTTCATAAGACCGGCAACAAGATTTTTTGTAAACTCAGCATCCGGATTCAGCTGGTAGCCTCCATCGTTTGCCTCTTTTTGCAGGATACGGTAGACTGCTACCACATCCTCCGGATTGATCTCAATAAGAGCCATTTACCGGAATTCCTCCCGTATTTCCTGCTCTTTAAAACCCACAATGCATTTTTTATTATTTATAATAAGGGTAGGGAATGAACCTTTAGGGTTAAAACGCTCGATCGTATTCATCGCCTCGTCCTGCTCCTTTTCTTCAAGGAGATCGACGTACGTGTAATCGAATTCGATACCCAGCTCACGCAGAAGTTCTTTTGTCCTGTTGCACCATCCGCAGGTGCTCAGGGCATAGAGCATAACCTTCCCCTTATTTTTCCCGCTCACGTGTTCAGTACTCATAAAACACATCATCCATCTATTACAGGGAAATTGCGGGAAGAAGTATTTAATAATGGGGATGGGATGGATAACAGCCTGATGACGGGAGCATGGGAATACTCACATTTCACCACCATTTTTAAAAACCACGATTATTTATCAGGTTTGCCCGGATCCGTAACTCAGGTCCATTTCTCAAGAGCAGGGTAATGTCACTCACCGATCCTGAACCATGTTACGATCAGATTTACGACACGATACTTCCAAAAAAGGAGAGAAAATTATTTGTTCTTCATAATAATATTGACATCCTCAAGCAATGCCTGAAGATCTTCTTCATGCTCGACTTCCATCTGGAGGATGCCCAGCACGATGTTGTAGGTAACCGGATCCTTGTCCCGGGTCTTCTTGAGCAGGCTGTTGTACGCCTTGATAGCGCACTGCTCGCCCTTGATATTCTGTTCAAGAACCTTGACGATAAACGGATCATCAGGAGCGTCATACCCACAGTTGGTGAGTTTGAACCATTGCTGGGGATTGGTTACGGGGGTTCCACCGAGCTGGATAATCCGCGTGGTGAGAAGGACTGCATGCCCAAGCTCTTCAGTGGCGTGGAGAGTAAGTTCGGCAATAACCGCCTCCTTGTTGGGGCCACGCACGACCTTGGATCCAACCCAGTACTGGTAGTACGCGAGCCATTCATCGGAATATGCCTTGTTGAGGAGCCTGACCAGTTCATCAACATCGGTATCAACAATCTTTCTGCCTTGCGTTCCCATAATCGTTCACCTCGTCTTTTACAACATGTGAATATCGACACTTCTCCTTCTTATTCATATCCGTTATGACAGGCAGGATTGTATCGGGTAATATCTTCAGGTTTTAAAAGACAAGTGCGGCCTGATTTTGATCAGCAGGTCATTAAAAAACTGTCGTCATACACGACTGTCACCTGCACTATCGTTAATAACTATTCAGGTGCATAATATATGGAAATCATGAAGGCGGTTCTTGGTCTCGAAGACGGGCAATTTTTTATAGGAGAGGGGTTTGGTGTTGAAGGAGAGTGTTCCGGGGAACTCGTGTTCAACACGCAGATGACCGGGTATATGGAGTCACTTACGGATCCGAGTTATTTTGGCCAGATCCTCATGTTCACCTTCCCGCAGATCGGTAATTACGGTGTCGATACACAGAATTTCCAGAATGAAAAAGTCTGTGCCCTCGGCTGCATAGTAAAAGAGATCTGTGAGAAACCCGCCGCCAGCCCTTCTGTCAGATCCTTTTTTGAAGAGAACCGTCTTCTGGGCATGAGCGGCGTTGACACCCGTTCACTCACGATCAAAACCCGCGTCCACGGAACCATGCGTGCTGCTCTCGTAGTAGGTAGTGACGACGGGGATTATGCAGTAAACCTTGCAAAACGGACGCCCCGGATTACCGATATTATCCCCATACCGGAAGTATCGTGCAAAAAGCCGTACCGCGTCGAAGGAAAAGGAAAGCGCATTGCCGTTATTGATCTCGGAATAAAAAAGAACATGATAACGAGCCTGGCTAAGCGCGGGGGTGATCTCTATGTGTTCCCCCACGATGTGACACCGGACCAGGTTCTCGCCTGCAAACCGGATGCACTCTTTGTGAGCAACGGGCCCGGGGATCCCAAACAGGCCACGCATGCAATCCGTTGTATCAGGGAATTACTTGGGAAACTCCCCATTTTTGGGATCTGCATGGGTAACCAGGTTTCAGCACTGGCAATCGGTGGCGATACCTACAAGCTCAAGTTCGGTCACCGGGGTGCAAACCAGCCGGTCAGGTTTAAAGACGGGCGGATCTTCATCACCACCCAGAACCACGGGTTTGCTGTCGATGAAGACTCGCTTCCCGAAGGCTGCCGGGTGACGTATACCAATGTCAACGATGGAACAGTCGAGGGATTCGAGAACAAGGATCTTAAACTGACCACGGTCCAGTTCCACCCGGAGGCACACGGTGGGCCACGGGATACCGAAGCACATTTCTTTGACGCGCTTTACCGGAGGATTTCCTGATGCCCAAGCGAACTGACATCAAAAAGGTCCTCCTGATCGGGTCAGGACCTATCCAGATCGGTCAGGCAGCAGAGTTTGATTTCTCAGGATCACAGGCATGCCGGGCATTGCGGGAAGAGGGTATTAAAGTTGTCCTCATCAACTCCAACCCGGCAACGATCATGACCGATCCGGACATGGCCGATGAGATCTACATCGAGCCGCTCCGTGCAGATATCATCGCAAAGATCATCGAGAAAGAAAAACCGGACGGAATCCTATCCGGCATGGGTGGCCAGACGGCATTGAACCTTACGGTTGAACTCGCCGAGATGGGTGCACTCAAAGGCGTAGAAATTCTCGGGACACCCCTTGAAGCGATCTACAAAGGTGAGGACCGCCAGAAATTCCGCGATCTCATGGTCAGCATCGGAGAGCCGGTACCGAAAAGCATGGTACTCAACTCCTTAACCCAGATTGAAGAAGCCATCACCCAGATCGGCCTGCCGGCAGTTGTGCGGCCCGCATATACCCTTGGCGGAGCTGGTGGCGGTATCGCCCGTACCCGGGAAGAACTAATCCGGATCGTTGAACTCGGGCTATCCCGTTCCCGTATCCACCAGGTGCTCATTGAAGAGAGCGTGATGGGCTGGAAAGAGATCGAGTTTGAAGTTATGCGGGATGCGACAGACACCTGCATCATTGTCTGTGGCATGGAGAACGTGGATCCGATGGGCATTCACACCGGTGAAAGTGTTGTCGTTGCCCCTATCCTGACACTCCGGGATGATGAGTTCCAGATGATGCGGAGTTCCGCGATTCATATCATCAGGGCACTGGATGTGCAGGGTGGCTGCAATGTCCAGTTTGCATTCTGGGAAGGGAATTACCGGGTCATCGAAGTAAACCCCCGCGTTTCACGTTCGTCAGCCCTTGCATCAAAGGCAACCGGCTACCCGATTGCACGGGTGGCTGCAAAGATTGCAATCGGGTTGAGACTCGATGAGATCATGAACACGGTGACCGGCTGTACGCCGGCTTCTTTTGAACCCACCATCGATTATATTGTGGTCAAAGTCCCCCGCTGGCCGTTTGACAAGTTCAAGGGTGCCGACCGCACCCTCGGAACTTCCATGAAGAGCACGGGAGAGGTAATGGCGATCGGGCGCACCCTGGAAGAAGCGTTCATGAAGGCAAAGAGGTCGCTGGATACCGATGTGCTCATCCATACGAGCCCCAGCGAGGTGCGCATGATCCTGTCGCGCCCCACCGACGAGCGGTTCCACTGCCTCTTCGATGCTTTCCGGTTGGGTTTCACTCTTGACGAGATTGCACAACTCACATCAATCATCCCGTTCTTTTTAGAGAAAATAAAAAATATCGTTGATTGTGAAAAGCATCTTGCAACCCACAATGACCCGGCAGACATCCTGATCGCTAAAAAATTCGGATTTTCCAATGCAGAGATCGCAAAGATTACCGGGATGAATGGAGAGCAGATAGAAAAGATCACGGGTCTGCCCTCGTACAAGATGGTAGACACCTGCGCTGCCGAGTTTCCGGCAAGCACACCGTATTTCTACTCAACCCATGAGAGTGCCTGCGAGATCATCCCCAGTGATCGCCAGAAAGTACTCATCCTTGGATCCGGGCCGATCCGGATCGGCCAGGGAATAGAATTCGATTACTGCACCGTGCACGCAGTCCAGTCCCTGCGGGAAGAAGGCGTGGAAGTCCATATTGTTAATAACAATCCAGAAACGGTCTCTACGGACTTCGACACTTCTGACAGGCTCTTCTTTGAGCCGATGCAGCTTGAGGATGTTGTCAATATTCTCAGAAAAGATAATTATTATGGCGTGATGGTACAGTTCGGGGGGCAGAATGCAGTAAACCTTGCCGTGCCCATTGAACGGGAGATCAAACGCCTTGGTCTTCACACGAAAATTCTGGGTACGAGCCCGGATGCAATGGATATTGCTGAGGATCGAGACCGGTTCAGCGTGCTGTTAAATAAACTCAATATCCCCAGCCCGGCAAATGGTTCAGCGTATTCCGAAGCAGAAGCACGCGAGACTGCAGAAAAGATCGGTTATCCTGTGCTTGTCAGGCCTTCATTTGTTCTCGGGGGCAGGGCAATGGAGATTGCCCACAATGCCGTTGAATTTGAATCCTATATCAAAGAGGCAGTCCGTGTTGCAAAGAACCATCCGGTGCTTATCGATTCCTATCTCCAGAATGCCATCGAGCTCGATGTCGACGCAGTCTGTGATGGGGAAGATGTGCTGATTGGGGGTATTATGGAGCATATAGAACAGGCCGGGATCCATTCTGGGGATTCTGCCTGCGTAATCCCAACACAGTCACTGCCCGCCAGCGTCATAGACACCGTCCGGGATTACACGCGGAAGATTGCACTGGGTCTTGGTGTGATCGGGCTTGTTAATCTCCAGCTTGCCGTCAAGGACAATGTGGTCTACATTCTCGAGGCAAACCCGCGTGCAAGCCGCACGGTGCCATTTGTATCAAAAGCCACCGGACTGCCTGTGGCAAAAATTGCAGCAAAAGTGATGGTTGGCAGGAAACTGCGCGATCTTGGCCATAAAGAACGGGAAATCAAACATGTTGCCGTCAAAGAGGTACTGCTGCCATTCAGCAAGCTTGCAGGTGTCGATACGGTGCTCGGCCCCGAAATGAAGAGTACCGGAGAAGTGATGGGTATCGACTATGATTTCGGTCTCGCATTCTATAAGGCCTGCATCTCCGCAGACAACGAACTTCCCCGGAAAGGTAATGTTTTTATTTCAGTCAATATCGAGCAGAAAGAAGAAGCGATACCGATCGCACGACAACTGCGCGATCTCGGACTCACCCTCTACGGGACTGAAGGAACCGTTGATTATCTCCAGGAAGCAGGAGTCGAAGCACACCTTGTCAGAAAAATACAGGAAGGATCACCCAATGTGCTGGATATGATGCGGCACGGGGAAATCCGGCTTATCATCAACACACCGCAGGACCGCCAGTCACGCCAGGATCATTACCAGATCATGCGTGCGGCAGTAGACTTCTCAATACCCTATATTACCACATTACAGGCGGCGCGTGCGGCGGCGCTTGCCATCGATGCAATCAAGCGCGAGAAGATGACACTTGAGCCAATAAGCCACTATCTGAAGTGATATCGGCATAAAACACCCAATATTTCTTTTTTTAGGGTATCATGCAGCACACCAGACACTAAGATCACTGCGGGTGTATTGCAATAATTATACAAAATAATTGAATATCCTTATATACCGAAATAACAAAAAAAGATGCATGAAGAAAATTTTTGTTGTTCTTGCGATCCTGTTTATCGGGATCCTGCTCGCGGGATGTACATCCCAGCCTGCAGCAGCACCTGTGGCTACCCCAGTACCGACACCGGTTCCAACCACCGTTGTAACAACCGTCCCCCCAACCCCGGTCCCGACAAAGGAAATTGTTGTTGTGGTTGTGAACAAGACTGCAAATGTGACGGCAACCCCGACAGCAACCCCCGTGCCATCGACAACTATCACATTTAACATGGATATGACTGTTACTCCTAGTACAACAGCAACGGTCAAGGTAGGTTCCAAAGTCATCTGGTTGAATAATGACCCCCTTAAACCCCATGGCGTACTGGCAACCGATCCAACCGATGGACTGTGGATAAATGGCATGAAGGAAGCTTCGATCCCATACGGACAGACCTTAGAAATCACCTTTGACAAAGCAGGTGCATACGATTACACAACCAACTTCCAGCCCGAAACGCTTGGTGTGATTTACGTAACCGCGTAAATCTACAACGATACACACGTTCAGGTAAAAGCCTGAACAACCTTTTTTTCCGTTATTCAATTCTCTAAAGAAAATGATTGGAAGTATCGCTTTGTTTTGTCCTGCGTAATTCCCCTGAAAATATATGCTGAAACCGCTAACTGATATTAGATATTCATTGAGAGGTTAACCATGGGAAAAGGTACTATCATCCTTGCATATTCCGGAGGACTTGACACCTCCATCTGCATCCCCCTTTTAAAAGAACGATATGATTACGATCGTGTCATTACCGTTGCCGTCAATGTCGGGCAGCGGGATGAGGAGATCGATGTCGCAACACAAAAAGGGAAAAAACTCGCTGATAAGCATTACACCATTGATGCCCGGGAGGCGTTTGTTAAAAACCACATATTCCCGGCAATCAAGGCAAATGGCTCATATGAGGGGTACCCCATGGGAACCTCCCTGGCACGACCCCTGATCGCCGAGGAAGTCGTGAAGATTGCACGAAAAGAAGGTGCAAAAGCAATCGGGCATGGATGTACTGGTAAAGGTAATGACCAGCTCAGGTTTGATTTTATCATCCGCAGTGCCGGTCTCGAAGTCGTGGCACCGATTCGCGAACTCAACCTGACCCGTGACTGGGAGATCGATTATGCAAAAAAGCATAAGATACCGGTTCCGGTAAAAAAGGATAAACCCTGGAGTATGGATGAGAACTGCTGGAGCCGGAGTATTGAAGGCGGTAAATTAGAAGATCCCGCATACCATCCCCCTGAAGAGATTTACCTCTGGACAGTATCTCCAAAAAATGCACCGGATACCCCGGACACCATCACCCTGGAATTTATGGCTGGTATTCCGGTTGCCCTTAACGGGAAAAAGATGCAGGGTTATGATCTGATCCAGCAATTAAATATCCTTGCAGGAAAGCACGGGATCGGGCGCAATGATATGATCGAGGACCGTATTCTCGGGATTAAAGCCCGTGAGAATTACGAGCACCCGGCAGCAACCGTTATTCTCACTGCACACCGCGATCTCGAGGCTCTGATTCTCACCCGGCAGGAGCTGGTATTCAAGCGCACTGTTGATGATAAATGGTCGGAGCTTGCCTACAAAGGACTGGTATACGAACCCCTGTATGCTGCTTTGAACGCATTTATTGACACCACGCAGGAACGGGTCAATGGTAAAGTGGATATCGAGATCTATAAGGGAGCTGTGCGCATACTCGGGCGCAGTTCACCGGATGCAATATATTCTGAGGATATGGTCTCTTTTGATAGTACATCCCTTGACCAGTGTCACGCGATTGGGGTCTCCCAGTATTTTGGCATCCAGGCACGTATGGTCCATGCCAGAAAGACAAGAAAGATCCAAAAATCCAAAAAATAGCACTTTTTTTTAGATTTACTGCTTTTTTTTACAGAAGAATAGGATCTGAAGACTGCGATTCTTGATCTAAAAACATTTTTTTTCGGTTATGATGTTAAATTCCTCCTCATCCCCGGTCATCACGCATTTCGGTTAATGATCGGATCCGATCACCGGCGGGGATCACCTGCAACAAATCGAAAATTATAAGGATTGACACATTGAAGACTCGATCAATATGTGCGCCAGTTTTTTTTCCCGCTTCATAAAACCAAAGCCCCATATTGTGGAAAGCCCACCTCCACCGTCAATAACTCATGGTGCAGGCATGCAGATGCCTGAATATAAGAATAAACCTTATTTTATTGTAGCTTCCGTAGAGATGGGAAACACCACAACGAAGTGCATCCTTACCGGAGTCAGCTTAGAAACCGGCATGTCATATGTTATCCACAAAACAGTCAGCATGAGCCGTGATATCCGGCCCCCGAAAGCAGGAGAAACAATCTTCGGCGCAACGCTCGACGGGACAGAACTCACCCGCGAGGCGGTTACAGAGCTTGTCAAGGATACCTTGCTCCAGTGTCATAAGGATGCCCATCTTGATGTTTTGAAAGAACTGGATTTTGTGGTCCGGAGTACCGGTGTCGTTGCAGAGATGGAGTCTCCGGATCAGATTGGCGATTTTGTTATAGCGCTTGCAAACGGCTGCCTTGTAGCCGGAGTCCCTCCCCGCAAAATGACACCCCCCATGTCAAAAGAGAATCAGCCCCAGAAACTCCAGCCGTTCAGTTTTGCAGACAAAGTCGTGTTTGTAGGAGCAGTGGCGGGAGTCATTCCCCCGGTAGGGTCAACCGGTGTTGAGATGGTTGCAAATGAGATGGAGGGCGAACTGGCTATGGCAGGGATCAAGGAGGGAGCGAAATGGACCCCGGTTGATTTCCGCAATCCCTGTGTATCGGTGGATTTCGGTACAACACTTGATGGCAGGATTACCAGTGATGTGGGTGCGAATGATCCAAATCCGTTTGCAAAAACCGTGGGGAATTTCTGTGGCCTTGCCGGTGCAATTCCTGATGCCATAGTACGGGGAACCGGTCTTGTACAGGAACGGACTGGTACTGCCCTTGATATTTTTGGCGAGCACAGCGTTACCGGAGGGCTGTTTGGCGGGGGAAACCGCCGGGTAATTGATGATTTTGTTGACCGGTGTCATGAACATATAGATATCCGGATTGTTCCTGCAGAACGTAACCGGTTCGGGAGAGTCCCGGTCAATGCAAAACTGGCTCTTGAGTCCGGCATTGCGATGATAGGCTGTGACTGTGGGGAAAACAGCAGCGATCTGGATAACCTGCTGGAAATTGGAAAAGAAATTCATGAAAAACATAACCTTGCCACTCTCAACGAAGTCATTGATCGTGTCTGTGCTAAAATGGCTTTGCGCCTGATCGATGTGGCAGTCGAACAAAAACTCGTTCCAAGGAATTCCTCAATTGGATTCACGGGTCGGGCAGCGATTTCCGGAAGAAAACCAGAGTATATTCTCGAAGGGATTACTGAACGCAAGCTCTTTGACGATCCTCAGGATCATCTCGTATTTGTGGATGACGGGCTTGCGCGGGGCGCGGCGCTGATGGGCCGCTGTATGAACTCACTCGGAAAGCCCAAAAACCCGATCGGTGGCGTACGTGGGGGCCCATGTATTATGAGCCGGCGGATCAAAATAGGAAAGTGAATCAGGTGAAACGTTATGACCGACGAAGAACAGTTATTTGATATTATTGTCCCCCCTGGTGTACCCCAGAAGATCATCTTAGATATTTCAACGAAATTCGATGTGGAAGTTGTTGACAGGAGAGAAAAGATCAAATTTGCCAATATGGAGGGAGATGAACGGGATCTCCTCGCATTCCGGGGTAAACTTGAGGTGATGCAGAAAGTGGAAAAATATATGCGGGATGAGCTGAACAAATTCGTTGCCGAAAAGTAACCCGTAAAAAAACTATTTTTTATTTTTTCAACAGTCGCACCAGAAGTGCTTTCTGGGCATGCAGCCGGTTTTCAGCCTCATCCCAGACAAGGCTCTGACCACCTTCCATTACCTCATCAGCGATCTCCTCTCCCCGGTGTGCCGGAAGACAGTGGAGCACCCGGGCATCCGGTGATGCGTGTCGCATGAGTCCTGCATCCACCGTATAACCTGAGAAAACCTTAAGACGCTCATCCCGTTCCGCATCATCGCCCATGGACACCCAAGTATCCGTAACTATGACATGCGCATCCTTAACCGCCTGCTCAGGGCTTTTGACCAGGTTCACTTTTCCACCAAGGGCGCGTGCCTTTTTCACAATCTCTTCTGAAGGTTCGTAACCTTCCGGGGTTGCTACGGTTACAGAGTACCCGGTAAGAACCGTTGACAGGATCAGTGAATTACAGACATTATTGCCATCACCAACCCATGCAACCCGCAGATCACGAGTTGAACCGAAATGCTCCTGCATTGTCATGATATCGGCGAGTAACTGGCAGGGATGTTCAAGATCGGAGAGACCATTGATCACCGGAATTGTAGCAAACCGGGCAAATTCTTCAATAGTGCTGTGTTTGTATGCCCTGATCATGATACCGGATACATAGCGGGATGCTGCCCGCGCCGTATCCCGGATCTCTTCGCCCCGCCATATCTGCATATCGCGTGCGTTTAAAAACAGGGCGTGTCCACCCAGCTCGTTCATACCAACTTCAAACGAGATATGCGTACGGGTCGATGATTTCTCAAAGATCATGGCGAGATTTTTTCCCCGCAGGACATCGTGAACAACTCCCTGTTTCTTCAACAGCTTGAGATGTTTTGCCTCAGAAAGTATCTGTTCCAGCTCTGTTTTGCTGATATCCAGAATTGATAGAAAATCCTTATTCATCGTAACTCCTTCATGTGCGCAATACGCTGGCTGAGTAGCTCTTCTGTCCCTATGTCTTTCCGGTATCGCACACGACCCTTGACTGATGCTGCTGCCTGCTCTGCAATACGTTCAGCATCCTCTAACGTATCGCCAATTCCTACGAATGCAAGAGTGCGGGATGTCAGCGTGACAAGTGAACCGTCACGTTCTTCAACATTTGCGTAATAGGTGATCGCTCCCCTGGTATCACCTACATGGACAGGGTTCCCGGCATGGGGTGCATCGGGATAACCTTCCGGTACCAGATATTTACATACCGTCGCTTTCTTTTCAAACGCGACTTGCGCAGAGGTGAGTGTCCCGCTTGTGATTCTCACCATGATTTCGCAGAGATCCGACTTAAGAAGCGACAGAACATTCATTGCTTCGGGGTCGCCGAACCGGGCATTGAATTCTATCACTTTGGGACCCTTTGCAGTGTTCATGAACTGGCCATAGAGGATGCCCTTATAAGGATGTCCTGTTCTCTCCAGGGCTTCAACGGTCGCCCGCATGATCCCAAACGCCTTTTTGTACTCTGCAGGTGTTACAAACGGCAGCATGTGGTCAGGCATAGTGTAAGAACCCATGCCCCCGGTGTTCGGTCCTGAGTCCCCGTTAAAAGCCCGCTTGTGATCCTGGACAAGAGGCATAGGAATAAGGGTAGTGCCATCGACAAAAGCCTGGAGGGTAAACTCCTCCCCGATAAGGCGTTCTTCGAGAATTATTTCACCTTTGATCTGCCCTGCATAAGCAATCGCGCCTGCCCGGTCCACCTGCTCACCCATAATCTTGACTCCCTTACCCCCGGTGAGCCCTACAGGTTTTATCACCAGATCGCCATCATGGTCATTGATAAATGCAATCGCTTCATCACTGTTCTGGCAGAGCCGGTACTTCGGGCACCCATCGATCTGATGCTGTTCCATCAGCCCGCGGCAGAATCCTTTGTCGGTCTCAATTCGAGCGGCCGCTTTGGATGGCCCGACACAGGAAATTCCGGAAGATTCCAATGCATCAACAATACCGGCTTCCAAGGGAGATTCAGGACCAATAAAAGCATATTCGATACCATTCTCCTGTGCAAAGGCAACAATGCGCGGCACGTCTGTTTCCCTGCAGAGCAAGACCTTCTCTGCAAGTTTTGAGATGCCGGGATTCTTCTTTGCCATTACGGAATAGAGTGCTGTTTTTCGGTTGCGGGCGAGTGCAGATGCTATTGCATGCTCCCTTCCTCCCCCGCCCACAACAAGGATCTTCATATCCATCTCTAATGTACGCTTGCCGTAAAAATTACTTCTCTTTTAACAACTCGCTCACTCTGACAAGAGGCAGGAACTCAATGCCCTGTTTACAAAGCATCGCTTCTGCACCCTGTTCCCGGTCAACTACGGTAACTACCCGGTCTGCCCGCGCCCCAGCGGAGCGAAGGGTTTCAATACCGTACAGCGCGGATCCACCAGAAGTTGTCACATCTTCAATGAGGAGGATGCTCATATCCCGGACGTTACCAATGATCATCTCTTTCTTTCCATGGCTCTTCTCTGCCGCACGGATAATCGCATACGGTTTTTTTGCTGCAAGTGCGGTTGCAACTGCGAGAGGGACTCCCCCTACAGCCACACCCGCTACGACGTCGAATTTATGCGACTGTGCAACGAGTTGTGCAATAGCATTGAGCAGATCAGGATGAGTGACTGCTGTTTTCACATCTATGTAGTAGGTGCTTTTCGCACCGCTTGCAAGGGTAAAATCACCTGTTTCAATTGCCTTGTATTGTATGAGCAGATCTGCAATAGGATTTACCATGGAACCTCCTTGACTCCCATAACATAACCGATAATATTGACTGCCCGGTGAAGGACTGGGGTGAGGATCAGGATGATGATCAGAACGGGAAGCGTGAGATTGGTAAAGAGCCACCCGGGATCGAATATGAGCATGAGGATAAATGCGCCGACAACCAGATCGAACTGGTCGGCAATCGGCCACTTTTCACCCCGCACTTTCCCCATCCTGCGCTTGAGAAAACTCTTACCCAGATCACCGAGCAATGCTCCAAACGCGAGGAGCGATACCGATGTAAGGGTGTGCAGGGGAAGGAATGTTAAGGTAAATGTTCCTGATAACCAGATAAGAAGTATGCCGGTGATTATCCCGGCGAGCACCCCAAAAAAAAGGCCCCGAAATGTTTTACCATCTCCAAATATCCGGTGTCCGTCAGAATAATTCCTTCCAAAGTCAATAGGAGTTCCTCCCCCTAGAAGAGCAGCCGTCGGGTTGGGGATATACGCAGGAAGCATGATCCAGACCGCTGAAAGCAACGGTATTATGAAGAAATCAATACTAATAATGGTGCACTCCAATATCTCTAATAAAGAGCAGACAAAAACATTAAGGTAACTCACAGTGGGATTAACCAAAATTCGTGAGTACCGGGTGGACATTAATGCTGATAAAAAATACCCGAAGTCTTTGCCCCTCATGCAATACCGTTGTTGATGCGGAGGTTGTGGAAGAAGAGGGAAAGATCTGGCTGAAAAGTACGTGCAAGGACCACGGGAATTTCAGGAATCTCTACTGGTCAGATCCCGTGATGTATCACCGGTTTGAAAAGTATGACACCATAGGCACGGGGGTATCAAATCCCCAGAATATAGCTCCGGCAGAAAACTGCCCTTCGTCGTGTGGACTCTGCAATAACCATCACTCCCAGACCCTGCTTGCCAATATTGATCTCACCAACCGCTGCAATCTGGATTGCGAATTCTGTTTTGCAAACGCACGTGCCTGCGGGTTTGTCTATGAGCCTGATTTTGATCAGATAGTAAAGATGCTGACACTTCTCCGGGATCAAAAGCCGGTCCCTGCTCCCGCAGTACAGTTTTCCGGGGGCGAGCCTACCATGAGAGAGGATCTGGCAAAGATCATCAAAAAGGCAAAAGAGATTGGCTTTCCCCAAGTCCAGATCGCTTCCAATGGTGTGCGTCTCGCAAAAGAACCGGGGTATGCGCAGGAACTCAAGGATGCCGGACTTAACACGGTATACCTGCATTTCGATGGCGTAACTCAAAAAACAAACCCGTTTTTGGCAATTCACTTAAAAACCATAGAGAATTTGAATCGGGTGAAGCTTGGCATCGTCCTTGTACCTACAGTAATACGCGGTAAAAATGATCACGAGGTTGGGGATATCATCAGGTTTGCCGTAGATAACATTTCGGTAATCCGCGGGGTGAATTTCCAGCCGGTCGCATTTACCGGTGCAGCGAGTGATGACGATATTAAAAAATCCCGTATCACCATTCCTGAAGTCCTGGCGGATATCGAGACACAGACGCAGGGGATCATCAAAAAAGATGACTTTTATCCCATACCCTGCGTACTCCCGTTCTCCGATCTGGTTGAAGCATACACCGGTAAGCCCCAGGTGCGTTTCACCGCCCACCCTCACTGCGGTGCCGCTACCTACGTGTTTGTCCAGGAAGCAGGTATCGTACCGGTAAACCGGATGGTAGATGTGGAGAGTTTCTTTGAATCGATCGAACAGATGACGGAGACTATCAAAAAAGGTGGCGCCATCAACAAATACAAGGCATTGCTAGAAGGCGTGAAAAACATGCATGATTCCGTGCAGAAGGGAGAGCACGGAAATACCGCTGAGTTCTGGAAGATTATCGGAAAAACATTGATCGGACAGAACTTCGATGCGCTCAGGGAATTCCACTGGAATGCGCTCTTTATCGGCACCATGCATTTCATGGACCGGTACAATTATGATCTCGACCGGGTCCAGCGGTGCTGCATACACTATGCAACACCTGACGGCACCCTTATACCATTCTGTACTTATAACAGCGGGCCGGTCTATCGGGAACAGGTCTGGAAGAAACATGCAAAAAAACTGAAAGAGTAGAGATTCTCTTCTTACAACTTTTTTTAGAGTGTGCAATCAGGGAAACGGAAGGTCTATTGCCCGTCCGTTACGCATCGCGATTGCCGCAATAGCCAGATCCTGAATTGCCAGTCCCGTAGAGTCAAAGATAGTAATCTGATCCGATCGCCCGCGTCGCTTCATGCCAATAACAACTTCACCAAGAGTCCCTTTGATCTCTTCCGTCGTAAAAATCCCCTGACTTATGGGCACATTTACTTCTCCGGAATGAACCGCCTGGGACATATCATCAACAAAGACAAGTCCCCGTTTGAGCAGGAGAGGATCGAGTTCCTGCTTTCCCGCAGCATCAGCGCCGATGGCATTGATATGGGTTCCTTCCTGCACCCACTCATTCATGACAACGGGTGCATGGGATGGGGTTGTTGTAACAAGGAGATCGCAGTCGCAGGCTTTTTCCACCGGTACACTGCGGGCATCATGAGCCGTAATTTCCTGTGCAAATTTTTCTGCGTGATGGGAATTACGGCTCCAGCATTTAATCTCCGCGATATCAAATTCCTGCGAAATTGCCCGGTATTGTGCTTCTGCCTGCCTCCCTGTACCGACCAGTCCAAGAACGATCTCTTTTTTAGGACAGAGGTATTTTGCTGCAACTGCACCCGCAGCACCGGTGCGCATATCAGTCAGTTTTGTTGCGTTGAGAATTGCCACGGGCGCACCTGTTGCAATATCAAGAATTATCGTCAGCGCCATCACCGTAACAAGACCTCGTGCCGGGTTACCGGGATGAACATTGACTACCTTTACACCAGCAAGAGAGAGGGACGGAAGATACGCAGGCATTGTCCGGAAATCCCCTTCAGGAAGGGTCACGTATACTTTCGGGGGCATCTGGACAAGACCGTTCCCGTGATCAGCAAATGCAGTCTCGATTGCCCGATTTAATTCCCGGAGATCAATGGATTTCTCGGTATCGGTGAAATACTGCATGTGCGATCATCCGCTCTTATGGGACTTAACATTTTTTCATGGGTCGGCACCTGCAAACGGCGGGTAATCCAACGATATTATCTCACAATATAACCGTTCGAAATTGTGAGTGAAAAAAGAACTTAAGAGTCATCCATCTCTTTAAGCGTCTTATCAGCAAGCTCCTTCATGCGTGCTGAAATCCGGCTTGAAGAGGAATAATCGACTTCCTTCATCGCATTGGCAATTTCTGTCCCCAGCACAAATATTGCGTACTTATGCTCCATCTTGCTCTTGTGCTGCTGGGAAGGAGTAATCTTTAATGAAGTATACTGGGTAAATTTCAGTTCAGGATTGATCTCTTCAAAATACTCCTTGACTTCTGCGAGCATCTTGTGAAGATTGATCAGTTCCTCTTTGTGCATTCAACCACTCCAGACAGTAACATGGTTTTGTGCAGGATAAATAAATTTGCGTGGGGATTATAGACCCATTTTCATCAACTGGATTGATAACGGTCGTTTTATAACACCCTTGAAATCTTTTGCCGCAACATAGGAGAGACCTTTCCAGACAAGTCGGTCAAGCAGTTTCTGGTCAACAGGACGATCAACAACAAGCCCGCTCACCGTGCCATCAAGAGTTTCTATCGCTTTTTCCACTTCATCCGGGCGCAGTTCTTTTACAACAGTCAGATCGTCGGTAAGAAACCGTGCAAGACTGTGACCTTTTACATCATCGATGTGGTCCCGGAGCGTCAGGGGCCCTTTTGTGCCATCAGAAGTACGCTTTGAGGGGGAAACATGACGGATCTTTTTGCCGGAAGCATCCGATTCATCCACACCTCCCCGTGTGATACGGAGTTCGGCTGGGAGTTCGGCTGCATCTTCAAAATACTGGTCACGGACATATTCCACGGGCACCTTATTGCGCAATGTCTTGATGACCTCTTTCCGGGTCATATCCTCGACACTCTTTCCCTTTGGGGAGAAAGCGACAAAATCGATGTCAACGACCTGCAGCAGCTCCCGCAGGATTAATTCGCCACCACGATCCCCATCGAAAAAGGCAGTCGCCGTCTTCTTCTCGCAGAGCTCAACAACGGTCTTTGGAATATTTGTTCCTTCAACAGCAACAGCATTTTTTATACCGTAGCGAAGAAGATTCAGTACATCTGCCCGGCCCTCAACAACAATAATTGCATCCGATTCCAGCACATTGGGACCTGCAGGCACTTTCTCTTCGCCAATGGAACCGATCTTTTCCATGCGGAGACACTCACGGACATCATCGAGCAACTCATCACTGTCGATGGTGCCATCATCAAACCGCTCGATAAGCAGCACCTTTGCCCGCTCGACGATCATCTTTCGTTTGCTGACGCGGATATCCTCTATAGACTCGACTACCACATGCGCTACGCAGGGACCAACACGGTCGATCGTCTCAAGCGATGCGGCAAGAATTGCCGTTTCCGCACGGTCAAGCGAGGAAGAGATCAAAATCTCACCTTTCGTCTCGCCTTTTTTGCTCGTTATCTGGACATCAATTCGTCCGACACGTCCTGTTCTCTGAAGATCCCGCAGATCCAGGTCTTCGCCGAGTAACCCTTCAGTCTGCCCGAAAATGGCACCAACTACGTCGGGTTTCTCGACCACCCCCTCTGCTGTGAGGCTGATGTGAATAAGGTACTTGGTAGTATCCGGTGAATACACGTAAACGCACCCCCATGTATCATGCGATGAATGAAATGCCTGATCATAGGTATATGTTATATATATCCCGTAAAATTACTTAAAGGGCATGCTTTTAACACATATGAGAAAAATCAATGGTGAATCGTTAATAAAGCAGACCCGGTAAATAAAATTTTAAGG
>Ga0074195_1001548_pt1 | contig 31558 bp, 19 predicted proteins | sample EPASupsiteHSE623_FD_64525 | JGI IMG/M metagenome (GOLD analysis project Ga0074195, IMG submission 64525) | Bioremediated contaminated groundwater from EPA Superfund site, New Mexico - Sample HSE6-23 | ecosystem: Environmental > Aquatic > Deep subsurface > Groundwater > Contaminated ... | reverse complement strand
TGCAGATAAATCTTCTTTTTTCAGGTTGATGGGCCGATCAGACTTTACTTCAACGTAACGAAAGCCATGATAGGTAAATTCCGGAACAAACGATTCTTCTCCCCCTCCCTTCATAAAGTAGGTGTCGGTCTGAAAACTAATTCCTGTTATGGGCTTGTAGTAAATATCCAGGTTTCTCATTTCCAGACGACCATTGCCTTTCAGTAACTCTCCGTGGGTAAGGGTTACCTTTGTCCCCTTATTCCCGTTAAGTTTTATCTTACACACCCCGGTCAAGTTGATACCCATATCGAATAAGAAAACGGTATCTCCAAACGATTGCATCTTGACAGCCTGATATTCCTTAGTAACCTTTACAGGTTGAGTTGTTTGCGATACCAGCATTTGTGACGGAGCTTTAGCTGGTATAGCGTTTTCCCACTTTGTGTCATCGAACGGAGAGTTGTTCCAACCCGGGATTTCCTTACGGGCATCATAAGTCTCGCCACTATATATGTTATTGTATACATGTGGTCCGATGGCCGTCTTCCATGTAGCGTCCGTGGGTATTATCCGCGTTGATCCGTCTTTGTACCTGACATGGATTTCCATGACCATTTTCGTCCTGTCACGCCACAGAGCTTTCTCAAAATCCCAGGTAGCAACAGGTGCATCTTCATTATAAAAACCATTTCCCAGAACCGTGGCGATAATATTTTTCCCTTCTTTAAGAAACGGTGTTATATCGATCGTTGTGTATAGATTCCTCATGTTGTAATGGGTGAAACCAGGATCAAGCTTTATCTCGTTAGGACCCACCCCATTTATATACAGCTTGTAATAAGCAGCCGCACTTATATATAACCTTGCAGAGGCTATACTCTTTTCGATATGGAAAGCTTTGCGAAACATAGGAGCCGGGCCGAACTCTTTGTTGTTTTTATCTGTGATCCATTGGGCAATCCAATCAGAAGTCTTCATTTTGGCCGTTTCGAAACTATCTATTGCAGAAACAATCGTTTTCTCCTGGTCAGTCCATGAAGTTACTTTCCAGTAGTATTTAGTGTGAGATTTTAACTCTTCTCCTTTATATACTGCCCCACTAATATTCTCTTTGATACTACCCGATGTCCAGAAGAGATTACCTTCTTCAAGTGCTTGTTTTGAAGTTGCGATATCAAGTTTATAAGCTTGCTGAACGCCATTACCTCCCTTCGACTTGTAAGTCCATGTAAAACGAGGTTTTTGCACATCGATATGAATGGGTGATTCCAGATATTCACAACGTAAGTCAGAGATTGATATCTCATTGTTCATACATGAAGTAAGAATGAAAAGACTAACTATTATGCTCTTTACCAGCTTTTTCATAACATTATAGGGTTACTTGATCGGTTAAGTGAAATAAAAATAAAATTAGCTGCGAAATTCCAAAGAACAGGAAAGAATCAGGTGTTTTGTCTCTATTCTTTGTTTTTGGTTCTTCCGATTTTCTTTAGCAATATCAATTTGTTCAATCAGCAAACTGACAGCATTCTTTCCTATTTCCTCTATCGGCATTCTGGCTACATTTATACGAGGAGCTAAAATCCTAAAGACGGGAGCCTCATGAATACAGGCAAATTCAAAATCAGCCTTTATTCCCCTGTCGTTAAAATACTGAAAAGCCTCAAGCGCTAAAATATGGGTCGTAAAAAAGAAACCGTCAACATCAGGTCCGTTGTTAAAAATATTATCCAATACCTGATAAAGGTTTTTTTCATAGTGGAAAAAATTGACCTCCCCATACAAATTCGGATCAATAGTAATTCCTGATTCCCTTAAAGCATCTTCAAAGCCTTCCTTTCTTTGGTTCATCGTAGTTAAGTGAGGATTGGTCGTCAGGATTACAATCTTTTTACATCCTTTATTCACAAGGTGCTTGGTCAGCATATAACTGCTATCCCTGTTGTTTATTATGACATAACTTGCACTCAGCTCAGGAAAGTACCGGTCTATGGTTATCAGGGGATATGACTCATCTATCAATCGTTGAATTTCCACTTTTGACACCTTGGTCGGAGCAACAATAATGCCGTCGACTCGTTTTGACTTAAATACCCTTATCATATCGTCCTCACGGTTAATGTCTGATTCGGAACTACTTATCATCAGTGAATATCCGCATTCACGAGCCTTTGCTTCAATTTCCCTGGCAACTTCTGAATAAAAGCTATCTGAAATAGAAGGCAGTATGAGGCCGATTGTCTTTGTCTCTCCGGTATTGAGACTTCTGGCTATGAGGTTTGGCTGGTAGTTCGTTTTAGCGACATATTCGATTACCTTATTAGCAGTTGCCTCAGTAATTCCTTTTAGCTGTGCCTGCCCCGACAGTACCCAGGATACTGTGGTTTTGGATAAATTCAATTCTTTAGCTATTTCTTTTAAGGAAGAATGCATCGTTACTTAACCGTTAAAGTTGCAATATTAAAGAATGGCAGTTATAAAAACAATAAAAACGTATTTTTTCATACTCAATTTTTAAACAAGGTAATTATCAGTTACTTATTATTTCAACACAAAAATTACCAAAACTCCTTTGTGGTCGCTTGGCCAATGAGTTTCATCAGCTGAAGCAAAAATATCTTTCGAATTTTCTTTAACGCGTTCGGACTGACAGTTGATCCGGAAGGACCTGCTATTCTCGCTCTTTTGATGCTTGCATCGCGTGTACGATAAAAATAAATGAAGTCGATCCTCTCCCGCTCATCCGCATCAGCAGCCTATGTTAAGAGATTCACTTCAACGCTGTCATTATCGGAAGGAAAAGTAAAAACCGGATAATTAACCGCATCAGAAAACAGTTCCAGGTATACATCTTTGAAGCCACACCTGTGCAACAATTTGGATACATCCCCAATTAACGATACATCTGCGATGGTCTCTAAGACGCTTTCGTATTACCCCTCCAGTCCAGATGTCCAGCTGTGAGGGCTCATTTAAATCGCCGGCCTGAAAAACCAAAGTGCCTCTTTCTATTTCTTTTTTTTGCATTGTTAATAAAAACGCCTGAGCAGATTCAACCCGTCCTGATTGACGATTTGGCGATACCCACGCGGATAGGAGCAGCATAATAGGGATAGTTTGTAATTCATAAAGAAATGAATCACAAACTATTGCAGAGGTTACCGTGAGCAAACGTAATACAAAAAATCTACTCACGGAATAGCTCACGAGTTACTTGATATGAAACGAGCCGTTAAAGCCTTAGCTTTCACCCAAGTGAATGATTATTTTGGCGAGTTCCATACCGTTGAACTTGCGTCCCGAAGGGGTGACGACAATACGCAAATTGTAGTTAGTTAATTTGAAAATATAAACGTATGAATTGGATTATTTTGATATGAGAAAAGAACAAAAAATCCGGAAAATCAACGATTTACCGGATTTTGATTCGATTTGGATGCCCCAAAAGTGGGTTGTACTGGATTCGAACCAGGCCATGTAAAGCGTTGTATTCCTTTTAATTAGCACATTTCAAGTCAAGCAACTCACGGAATTACTCATCAGGGTAAATTTTTGCACAAACCACTGATTATTAATTCACTATACAAATATACAAAAAACTTCAGATTCTATTGAAAATTTTATTTATTTTTCATTTTCCACCGGGAATCGAACCATAGCGGCTACACGGCTGAATATCAATATCTTTTGAAGCACTTAAAATGAGGGGTCTCAATTTAGTCCCTCCTGTTGATTTTCAATACATTAAAATACAAATATAGACAAAAAATATAGGACTTAAAATTAAATTTTGCCTTGTTCAAACCTTCAGTTTAAAACTCAGGATGACCCAGATTGAATATCTCTTTTTCGCCTATATTACCAGCCTTATCTTTTTTTGCCGGCGGGTGCATTTCATCAGCTATCCGTTTCATGAATTTTGCCCAATCCTTTTTTGTTTTGTATTCCGTAATTTCAACAACCAACCTTTTACCCTTTAACGGTTCATTTGCCATAAAAATATTGACCATTCCATGTCTTATATATTTATAGTCCAGTCTGGCTTTCTGGCCTGGCTTGATCGGGGTTGATGCAACTTCTTCAATCAATTGTTTGGGCGACTCGTCCATGCATACAACCGGATAATCTTCATCGTACGGCAGCTTGTATATATCCAGCACATGCTCCATGTTGGCTACAAATTCGCTGCTTTGCTCCGGCGGGATAACCCACCCTTTTACTTTCCAAGGCTTAAGTTCGTTTTTTTTAGAACCTCTCTCACTGTTACATGAGAGATATAGTCAACATAATTCAACTCTACCATCTTATCGGCCAGGAGCCTGAGTGACCATTTGGCAAATCCTTCGGGTGGTTCACTGCAGCAGAGTGTTACTATTTTTTTGGATCGTCATTTTGCAGAATTGGGTATTCCAAAGGAAGAGCGTGAATTTAAACCATACCTCACATTGGGAAGAGTGAAGTTGGCGCGCGATACAGGGGTATTTTATGATCTTATAAGAATTGATTTTTAAAGTTTACCAGGTACGAATGAAAATAAATAGTTAATATTGTTTTGCGGTTTATTTTGATATTATGTCCAAAGATTCACAAAGCGGTATTGATGATAATACTTTATTTAAGGATTTTCAAAAAGGGAAGTACTATCTTTTCGAATATTTTTTTGACAAATACTATCGTGGATTGTGCGTATATGCCTGCCGGCTCATCCAATCAAGAAGTATAGCGGAAGACCTCGTTCAGGACTTTTTTATTAAACTATGGGAAGACAAAAATAAACTTCAGATTAATTCCAATGTTAAATCCTATTTTCTTCGTTCAGTTCATAATCGTTGTCTGAATTTTCTGGCGCTTGATAAAATGAAGAAAGCACATCATAACTATCAGTTATACCAGCTTCAGCAGGATTCTATTCTGCAATATTCGTTGTTGGACTTTGAGATGGAGCATCAATTACGAAAAGCTATAGAAGCTTTACCAAACCGAATAAGGGAAACTTTTGTTATGAACCGTTTGGATGGAATGACCTACCAGGACATAGCAGAGAGGGAAGGAATAACAATAAAGGCTATCGAATACCGGATTAGTAAAGCACTTAGTTTATTACGGAAAGATCTCCATGACTATCTACCCCTAGCCTGGTTGTTTTTTAATTTTATTAAAAGGCTGTAAGCATATGTATATCTGGATCTTCTTCGTTTTTTTCAGGATCACAGGTTGCAGAACCATCCCCTTTGTATTGGGTGTACACTACTCCAACAACAACGCGAGCAAGATGATGCTTTGACAACCAGGCGATTCGATCATAAGGGATGACACTCTTTTTTTCTGGTCTGCTCCTTTAAACTTTTCATGAATGCAGGATGATATCTATATTATGGATGCGGAAGTTAGACAAACGCTTAGGAAAAACACAGCCGCGTTTTTGTTTGATGACAAAAAAAGTTCAATTCCTTTTAGGGGGTAAGCGTATTTCTTTGTCATTAAATCGAAATTGTTTTTATGAAAGAAATTGATCAAATACCGGATTTTGTTTTTTCATGCCTCCAAAAAAAAGCAACAAAAGAGGAATTGGCAAAGTTGGAGAATTGGCTTGATGAGGGTAACCATGCCATGTTATATCAGCAGCTGCAACAAATAGACCAAATGAGTTTTGATCTGAAATTATACCGTTCTCTCAATTTTGATAAGGCACGCAGGAAGGTGTTGTCGGCTATTTCGCCGGGCAAAAAATTATCACTTGCCAAATGGATGCAGAAAGTAGCTGCCATTTTAGTTGTTCCCCTGATTGTGACGTGTATTTTTATTTTGTATCAGTATAAAATAACAATGAGCAATCGCTACGATTCATCTGTAGTCCAAGAGATTGAAACACAACCTGGTACAAAGACACATTTCTTTCTTCCTGATAGCACTGAGGTTTGGCTAAACGCAGCTACTATAATTAAATTCCCTTCGGTGTTTACCGGATCAAGGCGGCTGGTTGAATTAGACGGGGAGGCTTATTTCCGGGTTTATAAAAACAAAAGAAAGCCTTTTGTTGTAAAGAGCGGGAGTGTAGAAGTTGAGGCACTGGGAACGGCTTTTAATTTGTGTGCTTATCTCGAGGATAAGAGATTCGTTGCCGCCTTAGAGAAAGGTAAAATCAGTGTGTATGAAAAGAACGCAAATCAACAGCTTATTTTGAATCCTGGAGAACAAGTCCGGTATATTGAAGGGGAAGGCCAATTACACAAATCACCGATTGATGTCCGGAACATTATTGCGTGGAAAGATGGTTGCTTAGTTTTTGACCGGACGCCTTTTCCTGATGTTTTGCTTACCCTGGGGCGTTGGTTTAATGCTGATATCCAGCTTGCCGATCCATCGCTTGAAGATTACAGGTATACAGCGACTTTTACGAGTGAAAGCTTAAAACAGGTTATGGACTTGCTTCAATTGACTGCACCGATCGAATACTCTTCAGAAAGCCGTTTTCTGATAAAAAATAATCAATTTACAAAAGAAAAAATATTCATACGAAGAAATCCAAATGCAAAATTTAAACAACAACCATGAACATTGATGCCTATGAATGAAATGAATTGATTCTTTATGAAAAGGGCAGTTTGCCGACTGCCCTTACAATCCAACCGCTGATTCGGTTGAAACTTTACTTAAAATAAATAAAAGCGAACAAATTTATGAAAAAAATCTGTAACTATCTTAGGAGGAATGAGAAACATTTCTCCTGGGTTGAAATTTTAACTGTAATGAAACTTACACTTGTTTTAACCTTTTCTCTGATCGCGCAATCGTTTGCTGTTCAGACATACTCTCAGGGGACGACATTGAATTTGAATCTTAAAAATGTCTCCGTAAGGAAAGTCTTACAGGAAATTGAAGATCAATCCGGATTTTATTTTTTATACAATGACAATTATGTCGATGTTTCCCGCATTGTTAGTGTGGGAGTAAAGGAATCGACGATACAGGATGTCTTAAGGCAGTTGTTTCAGAATGACAAAATAAACTATATTATCCGGGATCGTCAAATCATATTATCTCCGCTGGATGTTGGAGGTGATCATCCGCTTATAGCAGGTCAAGAGGCGAAGGAAATTAGCGGGAGAGTTACTTCTGTAACAAAAGAACCAATTCCTGGTGTGACAGTCCTTATCAAGGGGACAAAAATGGGAACAATTACCGATTCAGACGGCGTTTACATTTTGTCGCAAATTCCGTCAGGCGCCACGTTGATCTTTTCTTTTGTTGGGATGCGAACAAAGGAAGTGGCAGTTGGTGGAGACAGAAAAATTGATATTTCGCTGGAGGAAGATGTTCAGGGTGTTGAAGAGGTTGTTGTTGTCGGGTATGGGATACAAAAGAAAGTAAATCTGACCGGAGCCGTATCGTCAGTCGATGTTTCAAAGATGGTCGAGACAAGGCCTATTACTAATATTTCGACAGGTTTGGCAGGTGTAGCGCCAGGATTATATGTAAAATCTTCCTCAAACGATCCCGGTTCTAACGCTTCTCTTTTAATCCGGGGACAAGGAACTTTAAATAATTCTTCTCCGTTAGTTATCATTGATGGTGTAGAAGGAGATATTGGTAATGTCTCGCCTCAGGATATCGCTACGATCAGTGTATTGAAAGATGCCGCTTCTGCTTCCATCTACGGATCGCGGGCAGCAAATGGTGTGATCCTTATAACGACCAGGCAAGGTGAAGCCGGGAAATTACGTATAAGTTATGATGGATATGTTGCTATTCAGTCTGTTGCTTATGATATGCCTTTTGTGAGCAATAGTGTTCGTTATATGGAATTGCAGAATGAAGCTGCTAGGAATTCGGGGATAAAAGAAAATTTTAGCGATGAGAATATTCAAATGTGGAAAGATCATGAAGGCGAAAGCTCTCTTTTATGGCCGAATACCGATTGGCAGGATGCGATGTTTAGAACTGCTCAAACCATGAACCATAATATTTCTGCACAAGGAGGGACAGATAAAATAAAAACGTTTCTGTCTGTTAATATGTCTGATAATCCGGGTATTATTGAAAATACAGGATACAAGAAAACGGCAATCAGGTCGAACACTCAACTTCAGGTAACATCGTGGTTAAATGTTGGTATGAATTTGATTGGCTCATTTTCAGATAAAGACAGAGGAAGCAATATTCTAGAAGATATGTTTAAAAATGCTATGGCCTGTGTCCCCACGATCGTTAACAGAAGCCCCGATGGTAGATATGGCGGGACTAATAATCTTGAAGACAACCAATTTGTAGCTAGTCCCCTTTTTTATGTGAATCGATATAAAGGAGATAATAAGTCGCGTATTTTTTCTTCTAAATTTTATGCTAATTTAAGTCCAGTAAAAGGGTTAAATGTTAATGGCTCATATTATTATAGTTTTTATGATAACAAAACAACAACTCAAGAGAACCAGGATGACCGATGGAATTTTCAGACCAATACGATTATTGTTTCGGGGAAATCTCAACTTTATGTCAGTGATGCAGACACTAGAAATTCCCGAAATTTTATGGATGCAGATATTTCATATGAGAGGAAAGTATTTGATAAATTATATTTTAGAGTAATGGCTGGGGGCAGTCAGGAAAAATATAGCCAGGAAGTATTTAGTGCCACCAGGTATGACTTAATTGATGAAAACCTGACACAGATTGATGCAGCTACAGGTGATGCAGAAGCATCAGGTACTTTAACAGATTGGTCTATGCGCTCTTTCTTTGGCCGAATGAATTTATCTTGGAACGACAGGTATCTACTGGAACTTGATATTCGACGCGATGGTTCATCCCGGTTCCTATCCGGTAAGCGTTGGGGCAATTTTTCATCTGCTTCTGCCGGGTGGAGAATTTCCGAAGAACCTTTTATGAGTTCGTTACGAAACTCTTGGCTGAATAATTTAAAAGTAAGAGCTTCGTATGGTTCATTGGGAAATAATGCGGTTGGTAATTATGATTCCCAAGCTGTCTTAACATCTACTGCGTATACTCTGAACAACGTCCCGACTGTTGGTTTCTATCAATCGGCTATATCCAATGCAAATATGAAATGGGAATCGACTTATGTGACGAACCTTGGGCTTGACTTCGGTATATTTGATAACCTCAGTGGAAGTATTGATTTTTATAATAAATTGACTAAGAATATTTTGATAAATTTACCCGCACCACTTGTTGTTGGAACAGCAACTATCCCGAAACAAAACAGCGCCCGTGTCCGAAACAGAGGACTTGAACTTGGACTGGGATGGAAGGATCAGGTTAAACAAATTCAATATTTTATACAGGGTAATTTTACCTTCAATTCCAATAGGGTTGTTAAATACAAAGGGGATGATTATACCTTGTCCGGAACTTATATGATCAAAGAAGGGCTGCCTATCAATACGCAATATGTGCGGATTGTGGACCGGGTTGTTCAGACACAGGAAGATTTGGATCTTGTTCAGCACTATATTGACAATGCCCCTTTAGATGGAAATGGAAATATAATGAATCCGTTTCCAAACGGTAAGCCCCAATTGGGAGATTTTCTGTACAAAGATTTAACAGGAGAAGGAGTGATTAATGATAATGACAGGACAACCGTTGGACATGGAGAAACCCCCCGGTCCCTCTATGGATTTTCATTTGGAGCGACTTATAAAGAATTCGATTTTTCTTGTCAGATAGATGGTGTAGGAGGATTAAAAAGTTATTTTCAAAATGATTATTACACTCCGAATTTACGACACTCGAACATCATTAGTAAAAAAATTGCTGATGGCCGGTGGTATGAAGGACGCACGACACCAGCCAGTTTTTCCCGGCTTTTACAGGGTGATGCCCGTAATACCTCTCCCAGCAACTTTTGGGTGGCAAATAACTCTTATTTAAAAATAAGAAATATTCAGCTTGGGTTTACGATCTCTTCCCAATATCTTTCCCAGCTAAACATTAGCAAATTCAGATTATATGTGAGTCTGGAAAATTTCTTCACTTTCACGGATTACCCGGGTTTAGATCCAGAGTTGACATCAATGGGATATCCGACTATGAAACAGGCCGTTTTTGGTATAAATCTTTCATTTTAAACTATATATTCCCATGGAAAAGATATATAAATTAATTCCTATTGTATTTATTGCAATCATTTTAAGTGGTTGTTATGAACTAGACCGGTATCCTCAGGATAAATTGAGCTCCGGAACGTTTTGGCAAACCGATGAACAGGCGAAAGAAGGGATTGTCGCCTGTTATGATGCACTGCGACAGAAGTATGCCTTTGGCGTGTCGTTTGGAACAGACTGTATTTCTGATATTGGAACAGGCTACGATGAAGTAGGTCATTGGGACATATCCCGGGGAACCTGGTTAAACACCACATCATATGCTACGGCAAGATGGCAGCATTCTTATGAAGGAATCAGGAGAGCGAATACTGTTATTCAAAATCTGCAGGAATCTTCAACGATCAGTGATGAAGTAAAAACAGAAATTATCGGGGAGGCCAGATTTTTACGTGCCTTGTTCTATTTTCATCTTTTGAATCATTTTGGCGGTGTACCTGTTTATGATGAAACGATCGATTACAACAGTGATTATATGAATTTGACCTATCCCCGTTCTAGTGAAGAAGAGGTCAGAAATTTTATCCTGGACGACCTGACTGATGCAGTCAACCGTCTACCCGTTGAATGGACTGCTTCAGACTATGGACGAGCTACCAGAGGGGCTGCTTATTCTTTAAGAGGAAAGGTTTATCTATACAATCAGCAGTATAATCTGGCACAAAAGGATTTTGAAGAAGTTGTTCTTGATCCTAGCGGTAAGGGATATGGATATGAATTATATCCTAATTATGCCGGACTTTTTACTCAGGAAGGAGATGCCAGTAATGAAATGATTTTTGCTATCCAAACTTATAATGCTCGAGGATTCGATTATGGAATGCCCTATTCTCATTATATGGGTAATAATGCATCTGTAGGCGGTTGGAATAATGTTATGCCGTCTGTGGATCTGGTTGACGGTTATGAGTTGAAAGATGGTCATTCTTTTAATTGGGATAATTATATTCCTGATTACAATGAAGATGTCAATGTGAGAAAGGAAACTTTCATTGCGACCCTTACTTCCGACTATGCAAAAGTGGAGACCTATCCCAAATATTATCATGAGTTACTGGCCATGTACGAGGACAGAGATCCCCGGATGAAGCAAACCATTATCCTTCCCTATACTCATTATGCGGGGTATGTCGGAGCTATGGAAAAGGACTGTGAATTTGTTTATGCCAAGGGAGTAAGTACCGCGAACGGATTTGTTCTGGTTAACCGTTATGGTAATGTGAATACTTTATTGTACCTGTTCAGAAAATTTGTACCGGAAGGAGATATGAAAGGGCAAATGGTTAGCAGAGATAATGTGCCGATAAATTTCCCAATTATCCGGTATGCCGATGTCCTTCTTATGCTGGCTGAATGTTATAATGAGCAGGATAATGTCGGTGATGCTGTCAAATATATTAACATGGTTCGCTTCCGGTCTTCAACGGATATGCCTGCCATCAATAATGGTCAGCCATGGATGGAGGCCCGTACCAAAGAGGAAGTTTTCGAACGAATTATGCACGAACGTGCCGTTGAATTCCCGGCTGAAGGATTACGGTATTATGATTTAAGGAGATGGAATTTGCTCAAGGATATCCAGAATTCACCAGAACTGGATATCCTGGGAAATGCACTCTATACAAATAAGTGCGTGGACAAAGATCTTTTGTGGCCGATTCCGCTTACGGAAATGGACCGGAATCCGAACCTTACACAAAACTCAGGATGGTAATGATATTTTAGATCGATAAATAGACTTACTGTATGCTGATAATATCCGGATGAGATGATCTTCATCCGGATATTTAAAATGATTCGACAAAAGGAGTCATTGATTTATCTATAAATATTCCTGATAAACATTATTTTTTTAATCTCATTATAAATGGATAATACAACACCTGTTTTTTCTGAAATATATTTAAAAGACAAGCATTTTTTATTATTTAAAATATTGTTTCAAAAGGCGCTCATCACTTTTTCCTTTATACTTTTCTCAATTTGGTCAGGTGAAGCCAAATCTTTTGAACCCGAAAATAATAGTCAAAAATCATTTGAATGGGTTTTTGGGAAGATGGCCGAATTTGATCAGGGAATGATGCAAAAAGTTCTTTCCGGTCAGCCTGGGAAACGGTTTTATGTTGACCTGGACAGGGATGGGAAACCTGAAGAGGTCTGGTTTGTCGATATCGATCCCCGGCACAATGAAAAAAAACGGCCGGTGCTGGTTCGTGCCATTGATAAAGATGACGACCTAACCATGGGGGGGGAGCCCGACCTGGACAGTGACCTCTACCTTATCGATTGGAATGCAGACGGAACAATTGATGCAGCAGTTGATTATGACGATTTGGATGGTGACCAGGATGTTGATCAAATGGAAATGTACTTTTATGGTGGGCCCAGGTATGGTCTGCTTGTTTGGTGGAGTCGGGATGACGGAGATGATAACCTGTTGTGGGCTGATATTGATTTTCTTTATTATCAGGTTCCCTGTCAAAACAACACGCATTTTGGTGGAGATGAATCGTTTTCTTTGTTTTCCATGAACCCAGGAGAAGATCACTGGACACCATTCGAAGAGAACCCTTTCTTGTTTTTTGATGTTGACCGTGATGGGGTAACTGAAGAAGCGATCCGTGTTTCAGGCGCAGGTAATTCCTGGTCAGCATCAATGAGCCTTTTGTCGAATGAAAAAGCGATACGTGTTTTAGGGGAAGAGGATCTCATTCGTACCCTTCGCTGGAGTTTTGATGTGGATGATGATGCTACCAAGGAGCATCCCCGTGATTTTGATGTATCCATATCGGCTTATGCCAAAGGATGGAGCCTTGAAAAGAATAATAGTGATCTTCATTTCAGGAAGGCAGAAGGTGAAACATTAACCATTCAGGGTTTTCCTGCCGGACCGATATTGAAAAGGGTAAATGCGCGTTCATTTTTTTCCCGTCAGACCTGGGCCCGTGTTCTGATGGCATGGGATGAGAACGATTTAAATATATCCGGCCCATCTCTCTCTGATACTATTGAGCGTTGGGAGGGTGTTATTGCTGCCCCGTCAACAGAGAAGGGATATGAAATGCCTGCTGTTGGAGGACCTGATTGCGGGCCGTTTAACAAACGTTACGAACTGGTACTTTCCCCGAAGGGTCCGAATGACTATTATTTCAATCCGGCTGACCATCGCATCCATCTCAAAAACAGTGATAAAACCTGGATAAAGGTAGATTATAACCATGACAATAAGATGGATATGTATTATTTGTGGACGGATACCGACAAGGATGGTATCATGGATCACATATCGGTTGATGTTGACGGGGACGGGCAAACGGATGATTTCCGGGGACTAGATGTTTCCGGTATTAAAACGGTTGAATGGACATTCAAAGATTTAAACTCAACCTATGCCCCGGTTATTTCGAACGAGCCTGAAAATTTATATCTCTTGAATAAAGCATTAAACGGGGCGTTGGGATCAATACGGAATGGATCAGGAGATGACCCGGTATGGGATCTGATAGAACATAAAATGAGCGGTAATTTCCAGCCTGACTTAGCTCGTCGGCTTATCAACAGTGATGAGACGATGCTCTACTACCTGACACTTTCCGGCGACCGGAGGATTACAAAACTTAAAAGATTATATGCCGCTAAATCATTTTGGAATGCTTTTGATTTAGCAAGAAGCAAAGGTGATACCCGGTCGATGACTGATCTGCTGATTTCTGAATTTAAATTGCCATCGGGGGACCATTACAGAACCTGGCTGTCCGCTCTGCGTACTGTCCCGAAAAAGAAGCGGGTAGCGTGGGACAATAAATGGTTCCCGCCTAACTGGGGATGGGAATCTGAGAAAGCGGCTTTTCGTTGTTATGACGGGCATTTTGATTTGTTCGGAAAACGTTTGGATTCGCTTATTTTACCCGATATCGCCAGTGCAAAGAATTACCATCTGGATCAGAATAGTTGGGGGATGGACATTCTGCATGTAGGAAAGACTGGTGGTTGCGGCGGTCTGGTGCTTTATGTCAACGATGTTGCTTACCCTTTGCGGAACGAAAACAACCCGGATGATCCTGTTTATACCGCAAAACTGTTAAAAGAGACAACAGACACGGTCACTATCGAATTTACAGTTACTGGTGTTGGCCCGAAAGAAACCCCTTATACGGTCTATATCCGGCCATCGGCAATAGCTGGCAGACCGGATTCTCCAGTCGAGGTTTTTGTGACCGGAGATACTCAGGGACGGGATCTTAAACTGGGAATTGTGTTGAATGTTCTTCCTCAGGAGGATTTCTTTTTAGACAAGCGTGCCGGGGTTATGGGTTTATGGGGTTTCCAGCAACCTGAAATAGGCTGGATAGGAGCAGGTATTATATTCCCAGCTGATCGGTTCCTTTATCTTGATGAACAAGCCGAGGAGCACCGGGTGGTACTGAGTTGTAAGCCGGGAGAATACCTTCATTACCATATCCAAGGAGATTGGTTACGGGGTCACCGATTTAGCCGTTGCCCGGGGACACAGGAATGGTTAAATACCTTAAAAAAAACAGCTGTTAAGGTAAGTTTGAAATAAGGATTAGAAATAATGAAAAATTGAAACGATGAAAAAAGTATTATTATCCTTCTCCTTAATTATGGGTACAATTTTAATGGCAAATGCCCAGACTGAAGTGAAAAGAGTTATACTCCTTACAATAGACGGTTTGCACTGGGAAGCTCCTGGTCGTTTGAGCATGCCTGTTTTTAAAAGCCTTATAAAAGAAGGCACATATATCCAACAGTCGTACGTGATTATTCCTCATCATCCGACGATCGGGGACTACAGTAAATTTAACAGTTGTTCTTTCCCAAACCCGGTACTACATGAAGGGACCATTTTTTTAAAGCCGGAAAATAAAATGATTCAAGAAGTCTTTTCTCCAGGACGCCAAACTGCATTTGTAGTAAATACTCCCGCTTACAAATCAGTTGGACGTGGATTTTCGACCCTAATTATGGATGAGACACTTTCAGACGATCAGGTTGTAGATCAGTCTATTGATATTCTAAAAACACAAACTCCGGTATTTATGCGGATTCATCTTCAGACGCCAGGACAAAAAGGGTACGAAATATCTCAGTCCGCATGTCGGGATATTTTTGCTTTAAATTCTCCTTATGTGAAAGCAATTGAGCATGCTGACAAACTTTTGGGACGATTTGTTCTTTTCCTCAAAAAATCTGAACTTTGGGAAGAAACGGTTTTAATTGTCACTTCCGATCATGGACAGAGTAAAACAGGCTGGCATTCTCTATTTGATGAGGACAGCTGGCGAACTCCTTTGCTTTTTATCGGCCCGGGAATTTCAAGAGGACGGCAACTTTCTTATTTCGAGCAAACAGATTTAGCACCTACCATAGCCGGGTTACTTGGAGAAAAGAGTCCAAATGCAGATGATGGAGCCGGCGTATTTGTTAAGGCAATTTTAGAAAATGAAAATGTGTTATGCTATCAACCTGAGATGTGTATTAAAACGATTAATGAACAAATAAGGGAGTATAATTTTATGAAGGCCCGCATGATCGTTGCTGCAGAGAAGGATAATTATTTTTTAAATGTAGTTGCCTTGCTCGAGAACGGGACTTTTATGGAACCATTCTTCCATCAGGATCGGATTGTTGAATGGGATAAAGCCGGCTCAACAGCTCATCTGATCGAGATCAATGAAAATGTTCTTAGACAGATGAGACAGGTGCTTCATGAGAATTAGTGATTGGATTAATTACTTATTACCATAGTTTGCATCTTTCCCGGAGACGGTAATTATAACATATAGTTAATGATCAAGGTTCTGTTATTGACTGATTTTTCGAGTGGTTACAGCCGGAGTTTGCTGAAAGGAATTGTTCGGTATGCCAGGGCCCACGGTCCGTGGGTATTTTACCGGATGCCGCTGTATTTTCGGGAACTGCACGGGGATGAAGGGGTGGTGAAATGGGCTAAACAATGGGGAGCTGATGCTATTATCGCTCAGCTTGCGGATGTAAAAGTTGCAACTCTTCAAAAGCTAAACATACCGATAATCATTCAAAACTATAAGGACCGATATGAGGGGATTTCAAATCTTACTGGCGATTATCTGGGGACAGGTATGTTGGCAGCCGATTTTTTTATGCGTAGGGGATATAAACGTTTTGCCTATTATGGATATAAGGATGCGGTGTGGATGCGGGAACGGGGAGAAGGGTTCCGGCTGAAGGCAGCAAGTAAGGGGTACCCGGTTTATCTGTTCGACGAAGCAGGAGCAGAAGGGAAATGGGATTTCGATGAAGGTCGGGTACGGAAATGGCTGGAGAGTCTGCCGAAACCGATAGCTCTTTTTGCTTGTGATGATTATCACGCCATTCGGATTACCGAAGTATGCAAAATGTATGGAATTGAAGTACCAGGGGAAATTGCAGTGCTGGGGGTAGATAATGATGAATTGATTTGCAATATCTCAGATCCGCCATTGTCATCGATCGAGTTGGATGTTCAAAACGGGGGTTTCGAGGTTGGGAAATTGGTTCACCAGTATATAGAAAAAAAGATAAAAGAACCGACAGATATCGTGATAAAGCCCGTTCGGATCGTTGCCCGTGGTTCGACAGAGCAGTTTGCAATATCGAGTAAATATATTGAACGGGTATTGAGCTACATCAATGATCATTATGAATCTTCACTTTCCGTAAAAGATCTTGTGATGCTGGTCCCCTTTTCCAGAAGAGTTCTGGAGATGAATTTCAAACAAGAAACGGGAATGACAGTTTACCAGTACATTCAAAGGGTAAGGATTGAAAGATTTTGTGACTTACTGCTCACATCAGATATGCCGCTGAACGAGGCTGCCTTTTATTCAGGGTTTAATGACTACAAGAATGTTTCCAGAATTTTTACCAAGACAAAGTCAGTGACACCTTGTCTATACCGGAAAAAGTTTAGAATGCCCACCCGGTTAAAAGACGAAGGAACATCCTACGGAGGATAGTTTTGTCATGATTATTACCTTTTATGTTGCGCTTATTGAAGATTGATATACGCAAATATGATGCAGTATGATATAGTGTCTGTTTATCTTTGTATTTAAGATAGTTTATAAAACTTGTCAAAGTAATGAGAATATGATCGCTAAAACTATTATTGCCCTTATACTGCTGATTCATGGCATAGGGGGAGGAGAGCCTGTTAAGAAAGAAAAGCCGGCAGAAGTAAATGAAACAAATAATTTCCCTATAAATTACAGGCACGCAGGTTGGCGGGGTGGAATAGGAGTTGCCTTTGGTCAGCCGGCAGCTAATATTCCCGATATTACTGAACTTGGGCTTGATATTGTTTGGGGAGGAGAAGACCCCCAGCGTGCCGCTATGCTCGATATAGCCGTATTTCACTATTGGAATTCTGTAGTTGAAATTTCGTTGAAAGATCCGGGCGGACGATTTGATTTCAGCCAAATGGATGACAAAGATCAGGCCGCAAAACTTGCTTTTGACAAGTTCTCTGAGTTACGTTACGGTATTTCGGGCCTTTCACAATACGCTAATGTAGCATATAGTCCGGGAGGAGCTTATGGCGATGTTTATGGTGAAATGGATTTGTCTTCAAATAATCCTCTTGTAAAGGCCGTGTTATCCAGTCGATTGAAATCGTTGACCGAGAGTGGGCAAAAACATGGCGGTATAGCATTGGACAATGCCGGGAAAGTTTCAGGATCTTTTTTGGAATATCTCCAAAATACTTTACATCCTGAAGGGTTTGGCATTGCTACTAATGGCGGTTCCGAGCATTTATACCGTTATATCGATTTTTTCGGGAATGAAGGGTTTCAATTCTCTCAGCAAACGATGAACAATATGCAGTCGAAGGGATTTAATGGGATCCTCGGTGAGTTTGTAACTCGCCAATTGTCGTCAGGAGAGCTGGAAAGGTATCTGAAAGCTAAACATTTTAATGGAATTGTTTATTTTGGATATACTGATGGACGTGACAGGGCAGCTGCCACGCATTATTCATTTTTTTATTGCCGCCCGGATATTTATGACCACCAACGATGGATTCTGCGTAAAATACTGCCACTAAGCGAGGCAATGTTTTGTGCCGGGCCACAAAATAATGCATGTGCCCGTGCTCTTTTCAATAAGGAAAGAGGCGGAATAGGTCATGTTAACAGTCATCAAAACCATGTTGATGCTACAGGAAGGGTTATCGAACCAAATATTACCGAATCAGACAAAGACGATATATTTGGGGGCACTCTTTCTCTCGATGGAAGTGTTAAAAGGTATGGCAACGATATCAATAAAGGAGTTTATTTGTATGTTAATTCAAATGAATCTGAAACGATCGAATGCAATGCAGACAGTCTTGGTATAAAGGCTAATACGATTGTTTTTGATGAATTTTCGGAAACTACTTTAAAATCGAAGAAGAAAGGAGATGTAGTTCGGTTTGAGACACCATCAGGGCCGTCTTTAATACAATTAGGAGATACAAAAACAGTGGTTGGTAATATCCTTTCACGTGTTTCAAAATCGTTTGAATCGCAATTGTTACAGCGACAAATGGATAAGAAATTGGGGCGTGGATATTCACAAAAGTCTATTACAGCGCCTCCAACTGAAGATAATTCATTCAAAGCTGATTTCGACAAACCTCTGAAACCGTGGGAACCATTTTGCCAGGGGTATCTCGTCGATTTAAAAATAAAAAGATCTGGACGAGGTAGTTTACGCGCAGATGGGAATACATATTCTATGTATAACAATCAGTGGCTTTACCACAACCGGCAGGGTGCCGCGCAGTTTGTTACACTGAACCAGTCGGAACCTGTTCCTTTGACTCTCACTGCATTTAGCAAATCGGTAAATGTGAAAGAATCAGAGTTAAAAGCAATTACGGAAACAAACCGCAGGGACCATTTGGGCGAACGTTTGGGGTATTATTATGCTATGCATTTATATCTTGATTATCAGGATGGAAGTTGGCCAGAGATTCACACATTTGCTTTTTCTCCGGGAACGCATGACTGGGAAGAAGGTGAAATTACGGTTGTTCCCAAAAAGGCAGTGAAAACAGCGATGGTTTTGGTCGAATTACATCAGCCGGAAGGTACGGCATGGTTTGACGATTTTAGTCTTATTGAAAAGACAGACCCGAAACGTAACCTTTTAGCCAGTGCCGACTTTGGAGATTCTGATGTTTTATTGGATAAAACAAAAGCGCCCGAATACGACAAGAAAGTCACTTTGCTGATGTCAGATGTCAATGAGGTACAAAAGCAAATCAGTATAGAAAAACTGGAAAAACTGGAAGAAGATATCTTGGTTCTTAAAAACTGGCTTGTTGCGCAGAGCATTACTAAGATGTATGGGCGTGAAATGCGCGACCTTATTGATGCGCAACACAAACTACGTATTTGCCGGCAATTACTGAAGAAATAGTATAAAGAGAATGAGAACGTTATCGCATCCCGAATGGACTATTTTCAGAGAAGAGGATAGGAGTAGCCGGGAATAAATATTAGTAGCGACCACATAGTGTAATGTTTTTTCAGTGAAAGTCGGAATTATGAAGTTAGTCTGATATAAAATATCATATTCATGAAGAAAAAATTATTGGTTTTAATTTGTGTAGTACTTTCAGGAGGGGTATTTGCACAAAAATTTGATTTGGCAAAAACGCCGCCAATGGGTTGGAACAGCTGGAATAAATTTGGTTGTCGGGTAAACGAAGAAGTGGTAATCAGGGCGGCGGAAGCTATGGTGGCCAGCGGAATGCAGGAGGCAGGCTATGAATACGTTATAATTGATGACTGCTGGCAGGTCTCACGGGATGAAAACGGCGAGATAGTCGTAGATACAATCCGTTTCCCACACGGGATGAAGTATTTGGCCGACTATGTCCACTCGTTAGGGTTGAAGTTCGGAATTTATACGTGTGCCGGACTCACAACCTGTCAGAAGCGGCCCGGTTCTCGCGGATACGAATTTCAGGATGCCCGTACTTATGCCCGTTGGGGAGTGGATTATTTAAAGGTTGATTGGTGTTATCGTGGTCCCGGGCAAAACTCTCTTGCTTCTTATTCTTTGATGAGAGATGCTTTATACGCTGCGGGTCGTCCGGTTGTTTTCAGTATTTGTGAATGGGGGGAAACGCAACCCTGGACATGGGCAATTGATGTTGGGCATTTAGGACGTACAACCGGCGATATCAGAGATAACTGGGATTCCATGATCAATATTGTTGACGAAGAAAAACCACTTGCGAGGTATGCCAGGCCTGGATACTGGAATGATCCGGATATGTTGGAAGTAGGAAACGGTGGCATGACAACCGATGAATACAGAACTCATTTCTCAATGTGGTGTATGCTTGCTGCCCCGCTGATAGCCGGGAATGACCTGTCGGACATGTCGGAAGAAACCAGGTTTATCCTGACCAATGCCAACCTGATTGCAATCAACCAGGATAAATTAGGAAAGCAGGCTGCCTGTATCCGCGAAAGCGCGGGCTACGAAATATGGATCAAAGATTTGGTCAATAACGAAAAGGCTGCTTGTCTTTTGAACAGAAGCGATGAGGGAAAAGAAGTACTGGTGAATTTTAACCGGCTGTTAAGAGTTAAAGGAGAAACTGATCCGCGTTATCAGTTATACGAAGATTCTTATCAGTTGTCGGATTACAGGATCTGGGATTTATGGGAAAACAAGGAGGTCAGGACCACGGGGGATAATAGAAGAATGATAAAAATTCCTCCTCATTCTGTAAAGGTTTACCGATTCAGCAAGAAGTGAGAAATATGCGGCAGGAGACGTTAAGATGATACTGCATGAACACCGAAAGGTTGTGCGTTTGAGGAATAATACCGGTTTGAATACCCACAGAATTTGATCAATTAACTGCAGAGTTCCGAATTGAATGGGATCAATATTCTGGTCGTTTCACTGTGGAAGGGAAACTGTGGTAACGATAGTTTTGTCCCGTAAAACCAATGTTCTACCTGGGTGTCAGGACAAATTGTTATTGATACTGGTGTATTTGAAAACATTTCCATTACAAGGACTTCCTAATGACTCCAGCCAAAAGCCTTGCGTTTTTTGAGGATTAATATACGCAAAAAGAGCATATTCCTCATATGTTGCGACTTATATTCGAATATCTTAAAAAAATGTTAAATGATTATAAAAAGCAAATATCGCCTTACGTGATTTTATCGGATCCACAACAAACGGTTTTCGTGAATGTTGTAACGCAGCACACAGAAAATCGGAGGTGAATTTGAAACTCTTAAAACTTAACAAGTAATTGCATAGCCTTATGTCTTGTTTTGTGTAAATTTAAAAAATGTTAGGCACTTAGTGAGATATTCATATAGTCTATACACCTTTCATAAACGTACGTGAAGATCAAAACGGTGAATGATATATTGTTTAATATGCAAGACAGGCATTATTTTTTCTTCTTGCCAGATTAATATAAAGGATACTAATTATGGCATATCTTGAGAATCATCGGGTTGTAAATGATACTGAAGTTGGTTTTGACGCGGTCTATCTTCTTTACTATCCACGTCTTCTTTTATTTTCCATAAAATTGATCGGTAACAAAGAAGAAAGTGAAGAAATAGTACAGGATGTATTTATTCGTTTTTGGTTAAAAGGAAGCTATTTACATATAAAGTTTTCCATAAAAGCTTATCTGTTTCGCTCCGTTCACAATGCTTGTGTAAATTACCTGAAAAAAACAAAAGGGAAGGAAACGGACAGTTATACTGAATCTGTTTTTGTTAATGAAACCATTGAGTTTTGTGATCCTTTACTGCTGGATGAATTAGAAGCAGCTATTCAAAAGTCTGTAGACGCATTACCTGCACAGTGTAAAAAAGTATTTTTACTTCATCGGGACCACCAATTGACCTACCGCGAAATAGCTGAAAATATGAACGTATCGGTCAAGACTGTTGAAACACAAATATCCAGGGCGATTAAGGTCCTGAAGAAGAGTCTCGTCGGTTATTTTTTTCAAATTTTTCTATAATTTTTTTATTTGCTTGTCAGGGTGCTCTGCCAAATTGTTGTCTCAGCAGCATAAGAAGATGAGAAATGACAGAACAAGAGCAAATAGAATATTTATTATTTGGGTTCCTGTATGGAAGATTGGGAAAACATGACGAGAAAATTGTAAGGGAATGGATTGCCAAAAGTGAAGAAAACAGAATGGAATTTGAGCGATACCGGCATATCTTTGAAGAACAACGCCGGCATATCCCTGATTTGGAAGTAATTCTATCGCGTGAAAAATTGAAAACCACATTACTTCAAAAGATTATAAAGAATCAAAGAAAAGATCGGTTTGTTATTCGGGGACTGGTAACTTGTTTGATCCTTTGCGGATTATTTATTGGATATTTTCAAAAAAGCCATTTTGCGGCGGAGCAGAACTATCTGGCAGGGACGACAGTTGTGAGAACCGAACCGGGACAAATGTCATCGTGTACTCTTCCTGACAGTACAACAATATGGCTGAATTCTGATTCAGAGATTCGATATCGCCTGTTGTCCGAAAAATCCGGAAAAACAAGAATGGTTAAAGTTCGGGGTGAAGTCTATTTTGATGTGGCAAAGGAAAAAAAAGTACCCTTTGAAGTTCTTGTTGAAAATACGAAAATAAAAGTTTATGGGACAGAGTTCAATGTCCGGCAGCGAAAGGACCAAGAGCTTCAGGTGACCCTCATCGAAGGGAGTATGGCCGTTTTTACAAAAGAAGATGTTAAAATATCTCAGTTGATACCTGGTGAACAGTTGGTGCTGAATAAGAAGGGCGAAATGATATCTAAAAGGAGCATTGACATTCAACACGCAATTTTATGGAAAGAAGGAAGATGCGAATTTAAAGACGTGACGCTGCAAGAGATTGCTTATTACTTAAATGACTTGTACGGAGTGAATATTAATATCCGGAACAGCGCATTGAAAAGTGAACGATTCAGGTGTGTGATCGACCGTCATAAATCATTATTACAAACCTTACAGCTGTTAAAAGAAACAACCAACCTGAGTTATTCCATTAATGGACCTGATATCTTATTAACTAGAAATTGAAATCTCATGAAGAAAAAGGGAAGAGATTGCATGATTTGGAAAGGAGGATAAGCGATCAGCCAATCCTCTTGTTCAGACTGATTTTTAAGTTTATAAATTTAACCAACATCTATGGAAAAAGATCATTTAAAACCGGAGCATATTTTGCTTCGGAAAGAGAAAAGTATATCCTTTTTGAAATTACTACTGTCGGCTGTATTCATTTGTTTATTAGGTACTTCGCTGGATGCCTCAGAACAATCGACCAGCTTGTTTTCCATGACCCTAAAAAGAGTAAAGCTTGAAGCGGTCTTTGATGAAATTGAAAAACAATCTGATTACCAAATTTTTTATAATAAAACAGATGTTGATGATCAGGTTATAGTCGATGTCATCGTTAAAAAAGCAGGAATAGAGACTTTGCTTGATCCGGTTATACGAAATCTGGGGCTAAAGTACAAGATTGTTAATGAGAATATTATTATTTCCAAAGGTATTCAGGAGCAACCAAAGAGCAATCAATTCCTGAAGATTCATGGAATCGTCACAGATGAGGATAAATTTCCGCTTCCGGGAGTGACGATTGTTGTTGAAGGAACACCAAGAGGAGTCATAACAGATACTGACGGATCCTATACGATAGAGGCAACAAAGAAAGACAAACTCATTTTTTCATTTATAGGAATGGAAACACAAGTTGTCGCTATTGATAACCGGACGCAAATTGATGTTGTCTTGGCTTCAAAGACAGAAGAGCTGAAAGACGTAACTGTCGTTGCCTTTGGAAAGCAGAAAAAAGAAAGCGTATTGGCGTCAATTTCTACGGTAAAGGCAACGGAGTTGAAAGTTCCAAGCAGTAACCTGACGACTGCGTTTGCCGGTCGTGTTGCCGGATTGATTTCTTATCAGCAAAGTGGTGAACCCGGTCAGGATAACGCCAGTTTTTTTATTCGGGGAATTACGACTTTTGGAGCTGATGCGAAAAAGGATCCTTTGATTCTTATTGATGGGGTGGAACTGACTACTGAAGATTTAGCCCGTTTGAACACGGATGATATTGCCAGTTTTTCGATTATGAAAGATGCTACGGCAACTGCCCTTTATGGTGCGCGTGGAGCAAATGGTGTTATTTTGGTGACCACAAAAGAGGGGCGTGAAGGGAAAGCGACGTTGAATGTTCGCGTTGAGAATTCCTTTTCTTTTCCAACAAGCCGGGTAGAACTTGCTGATCCGGTCCGGTATATGCGTATGCAAAATGAAGCAATTAAGACCCGTGATCCGTCAGGTGTATCATTATACACGGAAGAAAAAATACGGATGACCGAACGTGGATTGTACCCGGATCTTTATCCAACTACTGACTGGTACGATTTCTTATTTAATGAAATGACGGTGAATCAACGGGTGAATATGAGTATCAGCGGAGGTGGCCCTATCGCACGCTATTACGTGGCAGCAGCATTGACAAGAGACAATGGTAATCTGAAAACGGATGCACGGAATACATTCAATTCGAATATTGATTTATTGAAGTACAATATCCGGACTAACGTGAATGTCAATGTTACAAAAACTACAGAGCTGATTATCAAGATGAATACTTCATTTGATGAGTACACCGGACCTTTGGATGGGGGAGAAGACCTGTACAAGAAGATCATGCGTTCCAACCCGATTTTATTCAAGCCTTATTATGAACCGGTTGGGGAATATGCGTATGTTGAGCATATCTTGTTCGGAAATTATGGTAACGGAAGCTATCTTAATCCCTATGCGGAAGCGATGAAAGGCTATAAGGACTACAGCAAAAATACCCTTGTTACGCAATTTGAGGTAGACCAGGATTTTTCCATGATCACGAAAGGGCTGACGGCTCGCGCGATGGTGAACATGAACAGGAACTCTGATTTTACGGTAACCCGTCAGTATTCGCCTTTCTTTTATAAGATCGAGGATGGAAGCTATGATAAGCTGACAAATACCTATGAACTGGAAAGCATCAACCAGTCTACCGGTACCGAATGGATTGATTTTAAAGAAGGAGATAAGTACATTGCCTCTACTTTTTATCTGGAAGCTGCAGCGGAATACGCCCGCCAGTTTTCTGACATGCACGACGTGAATGCCCTGCTGGTTTACCAAATGCGCCAGGAAAAGCTGGGAACAGCTTCGAGTTTGCAGGCCTCTTTGCCTTTCAGAAATTTAGGATTATCGGGTCGTTTGGCTTATAACTACGCTACCCGCTATTTCGGGGAATTCAATTTTGGATATAATGGCTCCGAGCGTTTCTCAAAGGAGCACCGGTGGGGATTTTTCCCTTCTGTTGGTGCAGCCTGGATGATATCCAACGAGGGCTTTTTTGCTTCCCTGAAAGATGCTATCCCGGTGCTGAAAATAAAGGGCACCTATGGAATGGTGGGAAATGATGAGATCGGCAGCTCTTCGGATCGTTTCTACTACTTATCCCAGGTTTCGATAAACGACGGAGGTTACGTATATTGGGGGACGAACATGGACAATAATCCCGGAACTGTTTCTGTAGACAGGTATGCGAATGAGTCTATCGGTTGGGAAAAATCATATAAGACGAATGCCGGGTTCGAGATACAGATGGAGAATGGATTCTCTGCCAATGTGGATTTTTTTAATGAGAAGCGTGAAGGGATTTTACTGTCCCGAACGATTCCAAAGACAACAGGAATAGGGACTGCTGTAAAAGCGAACCTGGGAAAAGCTAAAGGAAGAGGTGTCGATATTGAATTGAATTATGAAAAGATACTCAATAAAGACCTGTGGTTAAGCGGGCGTGGCACATTTACCTATGCCGCGAGTAAAGTGCTGGAATGGGAAGAGCCCGACTACCAGGATACCCCTTGGCGATCAAGGGTTGGCTACTCCATTAGTCAGTCATGGGGATATATCGCTGAACGCTTGTTCCTGGATGAAGAAGAAGTAGAAAATTCACCGACCCAGTTTGGGGACTATAAAGCGGGTGATATTAAATACCGGGATGTTAACGACGACGGGAGGATCTCCGAATTGGACCAGGTTCCTATCGGTTTTCCAACGGTTCCTGAGATCAATTATGGGTTTGGCCTTTCGGTTGGCTATAAAGGTTTCGATTTCTCTTTCTTTTTCCAGGGATCAGGAAGACAATCTTTCTGGATAGACCTGGAAAATACCACTCCTTTTGTCAACGGGAATGCTGTTGTGAAAGCTTATGCAGATGACTACTGGTCGGAAACGAAGCCGGATTCGTATGCTTTTTGGCCTCGTTTGGCGAATCAACTCATCGATAATAATCAACAAACAAGTACCTGGTTTATGCAGGATGCTTCTTTCCTGCGCTTGAAAAGCGCGGAGCTCGGTTATACTTTGTCCAAAGCACTTCTTGATAAGCTGCATATGACCAATCTGCGCATTTATGTAAGCGGCACCAATCTGTTGTGTTTCAGTAAATTTAAGCTATGGGATCCCGAAATGGCCGGCAATGGGTTGGGCTATCCGCTTCAAAGAGTGATTAATATCGGGTTGAATGTGGGGCTTTAAATCTTTAAATCAATTGGTTATGAAATTTGTGAATAAACATATATTTTATCTTATTCTGGCAATTTTTCTTGGATCATGTGATTATCTGGACGTGGTGCCGGATGATATTGCCACCCTTGATCATGCTTTCTCCGACCGTTACAATGCGGAGAAATATCTGGCAACTATATACCAGGAAGGACCAAGGTATGGAGATCCGACTTCCAGTCCGGCTTTTATGGGTACGGCGGAATATATTGTAAATGACCAGATACGTCCGGATTGGCTGGGGTTGCAGGTGGCATTGGGATATGCCACTCCTTCCAATCCTTATGTGAATTATTGGTCAGGTGGTGCAGGTCATACACCCAGCTTGTACGAAAATATCAACGATTGCAATACTTTCCTGGAAAATATAGGGAGAGTGCCTGACCTGGACTCCAGTGAAAAAGAACGGCTGATCGCAGAAGTCAAGCTGCACAAAGCCATGGATATATTTTTCCTGATGAGCATATACGGCCCGGTTTGCTTACTGAAAGAAAATCCGTCGGTCGAAGGATCTACAGACGCGATGCGGGCTCCACGGGATAAGATAGATGACTGCTTTGAGTATATTCTCCAATTGACGGATGAGGCAATAGGCGAATCGGAAGACCGTCAGCCTCTCCCGGATGCCGTTCTGGTAACCTCGACCGAGCTGGGAAGGTATACCTATCCGGTGGCTTGCATGTTTAAGGCGAAAGTATTGACGGCCTGGGCAAGTCCTTTGTACAACGGGAACACCGATTTCAACGGTTTCGTCAATCATGAAGGAGAACCCTTCTTTAATCAGGTGGCCGATCCTTCCCGTTGGGAAAGCGCTGCAACCGCCTGTAAAACTGCGATCGAAGTCTGTGAAAGGGCGGGAATCCGCTTATACAGGCAATCCGATTATACGACGTCGGTAAATGGGTTACCGGACGAGATCAGGCAACTCAACATGTTGCGGTCGGTCTATACGGAACGCTGGAATCCGGAGCTGATATGGGGCTGTACATCCACCAAAGTATATCAGGGGTGCGCGATGCCGAGATATACCACGGCATCCACCCAGGCAACCCGTTCTATCTATGGCGTGCCGCTGGACGTGGTGAATGAGTTTTATTCCAGGAACGGTGTGCCGATCGATGAAGATCCTTCCTATGATTTTGAAGGACGTTTCAATACCCGTAAAGGAGACGACGCACACATCTATTATATCGACCAGTCGGAAGAGACCGCTTCCATGAATTTCAACCGGGAACCGCGTTTTTATGCTTCGCTGGCATTTGATCGGAGCATCTGGTATGGGAATACGCCACAGGCTTATTTCACTGTTAAGGCGCGTTGGGGAGAGCCGGCGTCCAGTGCTATTGTGGTAAGAGATCTTCAGGTTACCGGCTATTGGCCGAAAAAGTATGTTCATTTTGAATCCCAATTCCGGGATGCCAATACCTTTTATGTATATGATTATCCGGTTCCGGTTATGCGTTTAGCCGATCTTTATCTTTTGTATGCTGAAGTTTTGAATGAGGTCAAGGATGCTCCTGACAATGAGGTATACCCGTATGTGGATGCCATCCGGGAACGTGCTGGTCTGGAAGGCGTGGTGGATAGCTGGCGAAAATATTCCATCGAACCGGATAAGCCCCTTACTAAATCCGGTATGCGGGAGATCATCCGACGGGAGCGGAAGATCGAGCTATTTGCGGAAGGTTCTTATTTCTGGGATTGCCATCGCTGGAAGTCAGCTGTCGCAGATCTGAACAATAGGGAGATCCAGGGCTGGAATACCACCGCTACAGATGTGAAAGAATACTATTCTATTGTTCCTTATTACAGCCAGACGTTTACGGTAAATAATTATCTGGTTCCTGTGCCGGAATCAGATATTATCGATAACCCGAATTTGATCCAGAACCCAGGCTGGTAACGTAATGGAGAACGAAAAGTTAACGTAAATACCTATCAGATGAAACATTTATGCAAACAATCGATATCAAGGGAATTATGGGTGATCTATGCCTTGTACCTTGTACCCTGTACCCTTTTACTCCTTTTGTTCAGCGGTTGCGGGGAGAAGAGCCTGGACCCGATCAATGAAGCATCCGGGAAGCCGGAAGCTGTAACTAATGTAGAAACGGTGGCTACTCCGGGTGGTGTGTATATTTCTTACGACATCCCTAACGAGGAGGATATCCTGGGAGTAAAAGCTGTTTTTACTTTGCAGGACGGGCAGGAAAGAGAATTGGTTTCCTCCTATTATCAGACCCATCTTACGATAAAAGGATATAACGATACGGAGACCCATTCTGCTCGGCTTTATGTTGTCAACCGGGCCCAGGAATTATCCGATCCTGTTGAGGTGACCTTTGTCCCGCTTAAGTCTTCCCTGCAGAAAGTGGTAGAATCATTCTCGTTCATCAGCGATTTTGGCGGCGCTAAGTTTTATTGGCAAAACGAGGACAAGGAGAATCTTTACTTTGAATTTCTGGGAGAAAACGCGGATGGTGAATTGGGAGCCATGAAGATTATTGCTTCTCAATCGGAAGATGCGTCTGAGTCCCTTCGTGGTTATGACACCAATCCCCACCGTTTCGGAGCGATTATAAGCGACCGTTGGGAAAATGTTTCAGATACGCTTTATCCGGAAGGGTATGTGATCACACCTCTTTTTGAAGAACAACTGGATTATACAAAGATTGAGATATTGAGCAACAATGTGCTGCCGGCCAGCTCAGGGATTTCTTACCCGTATGAGAATGATGTCCGTTGGGATATCTCGGGCTGGGCCAGCGGGAACAGCGCTTATAGCATGTTCGACGGAAATAAGGACACGTGGAGCCATACTTACAACGGCACTGTGCCCGGAGCAGCCGTGACGTTGGATCTGCATGCTGTGATCAAATTAAGCCGCCTGCATACCATTCAACGCGACTATGCCTATACCGCCCGGGTGTATGCACAGGGGAATGTGGAAGAGTTTGAGGTATGGGGTGCCTTGGAGAAACCTGCAATGAACGGGAAATGGGCGGAAGCAGGATGGACAAAGTTGGCGGATTTCGAAACCGTCAAGCCTTCCGAATCAACGCTGGGAACAGTGACCGATGAAGATCTGTCCGTCGCTGCGAGTGGGCATGAGTTCCCCTTTGATATTACTTTACCCGCAGTCAGGTATATCCGGATCAGGGTAAACAAGACTTTTGGAAGTACCTCAAACTGTTATTTCGCTGAAGTCGGTTTCTTTGGGGAAATGGAATATACTGAATAATAGTATCTTATATTAAAAAATGAAACATGAAAAAGATGGTCGATCATATTTTGCTGTTGATATTCCTGTTGCTGACATTTGCTTGTGAAGACATGATGGACAGACATCAGGAGTTTTTGGATGGAGGAGAGAAAATATATGCTCCCCGCGTGGATTCGGTTGCTTTTTCTTCCGGCAACCGGCGGATACAGTTCGAATACTGGCTGTATGATGCGCCTCAGGTATATTCGGTTAACGTGTATTGGAATGAAGGGAAAGATTCTATGGAAATACCACTTCAAAGGACAAAGGCAGATGTAACGGATGTTTTGTGCGATTCCGGGAAGGTGATGATTGAAGATCTGTCGGAGGGATCTTACACTTTTTATGTGAAGACGGTTGATTCTTTTGGGCATTACTCCCTTGAAGACGATGGCTTTGCGAATTCGTATGGCTCTACTTACGAGGCTTCGCTCGCTAACAGACGGGTGAAAGCTATTTCACAATTTACCATAGACGGTAATGCCACGATCGACTGGTACATTGCTTCAGAAGAAATGACAGGAGTTGAGGTCAGGTATACAAAAAAAGACGGGACACAGGCAACTGTTTCCCTGCCGGCATCGGGAACTTCCCTTTTCTGCCCGGATGCCAAGACCGATTCTCCTTTTGAATACCGTACCTTCTTTCTTCCGGAACCGACTGCTATAGATACGTTTACTACAGCATGGAGCTATAACAAAGCGAAATTTCCGTTTGACAGGAGCGGATGGAAAGTCGTAGGCGTTTCCGATCAGCAGGTTTCAGATGGCGGTGGTGTTAGTACTATTCTGGACGGGATCATTCATGGTGCGGGAATCCCCAATAATTACTGGCATTCGTCATGGAGCCCGGTCGTTCCTCTTCCTCATTGGGCGGTGATCGATATGAAGTCGCCCAGGAAGCCGGCAATGTTCGACACTTTTCGCCGCTATAACGTTAACGCGACCAAGTCAGTAGAATATTATATAGGGAACGATTATACAGATGGAGAAACGACCATTGATTTTTCCAAATGGACGAAAGTGGCAGAGGGTATATTTGAGAACAAAGCCGCCAATAATCGATTGGTACTGGAGGTTTCCGAGGGTATTGATGTGGAAGGTAGGTTCATGCTGATCTATTTGCGGGATTCCTATAGTTCACAAAGTACCCAGATATCTGAGATCTTCGTGTGTGGCAGAAATTAATTTTCTTAGATGCCGCAGGGGCGGGAGTGTTTGACACTCCCGCTATCAGTCATAGCTGAGGAAAATTGCTTTCAAAAAATGCATTTTTGAAAAAATAACATGAATGGATAATCGGAAATAAAAACAACAGGTATTGAATGGAACATTCTGTTCAGTTTTTAAGAGCCATTCAAGTAACTTTTTATAACTTTAGTTCACGTTTTGCAGATAACAAAAATGATCAAGGTTCTGTTATTGACTGATTTTTCGAGTGGTTACAGCCGGAGTTTGCTGAAAGGAATTGTTCGGTATGCCAGGGCCCACGGTCCGTGGGTATTTTACCGGATGCCGCTGTATTT
>Ga0074195_1001546_pt1 | contig 31583 bp, 17 predicted proteins | sample EPASupsiteHSE623_FD_64525 | JGI IMG/M metagenome (GOLD analysis project Ga0074195, IMG submission 64525) | Bioremediated contaminated groundwater from EPA Superfund site, New Mexico - Sample HSE6-23 | ecosystem: Environmental > Aquatic > Deep subsurface > Groundwater > Contaminated ... | reverse complement strand
TGGGTGGGGGGGGGGGGCCCCCAACCGCTTTGGGAAGGGGGAGGGCGAGTGGGGGGTCGCGGCGACTTCGTTCTTCCTTGCATCCGGGGCACATCTGGGGTCCAGGGAAGTGAAAGTCTTTGTCTCGAAATGCTCATGATCATTGGGTTTGACAGAATGAGGTGAAGGATTTGGGGATAGAAGAGGTCTTGCGGGAACCTTGGACTCCGGGGTAACCTGCGGTCACGAAAGGCCTCCAGGATTCGTGGCTATGAACCAGATTAAGACGAGGCATGACAACCGGTCCCGGGTGGGGTTCGATGCCGTGCGTCGTGCATGAGTTGATGGAGCCTTCGGCGATACCCACGAAGAATGTCGGCTTCCGAAAAAGCTAGATCCCTTCCTCTGGCGGAAGACCCCATGAACGAACAGAGGGCCATCATCATCGGAGCCGGACCGGCGGGATTGACCGCCGCCTTTGAATTGCTTTGCCGGACGAGAATCCGGCCCATCGTCCTCGAGCAGGACGACGTGGTCGGCGGACTGTCCCGCACGGTCGAGTACAAGGGCAACCGCATCGACATAGGCGGTCACCGTTTCTTCTCCAAGTCCGATCGGGTGATGCAGTGGTGGACCGATCTCCTGCCCCTCGAGCGGTCCGGTGATGCCGGTCCCGCCGCTCCCTTACCCGGTGATCGCGGGGAGGGATCACTCCTCTCCGAAGCCAAGACGGCTCCCTCGAGCACCGATGACGTGATGCTGGTGCGCGGTCGAAAAAGCCGCATCTTCTTTCTAGGCCGACTCTTCGATTACCCGATCAGCCCCAACTGGACCACCATCAACAACCTCGGTCTGGTTCGCCTGGCCCGGATGGCCGCAAGCTACGGGTGGGCCTGGCTTCTTCCACTTCGTCCCGAGGACAACCTGGAGCGCTTTTTGATCAACCGGTTCGGCCGGGAGCTGTACCTGACTTTTTTCAAGTCGTACACTGAGAAAGTGTGGGGGGTCCCCTGCAACCGGATCAGCAGCGTCTGGGGGGAGCAGCGAATCAAAGGGCTTTCGATCTCGAGCGCGATCGCTCACGCCTTCAAAAGCGCGTTCCGCCGCGGAACCGGCGTGACCCAGAAGGACGTCGAGACATCCCTGGTGGAGCAGTTCCTCTATCCGAAGCGGGGTCCTGGCCAGCTATGGGAGCTCTGCGCCGACCGAGTCCTCCGGATGGGTGGAGAAGTGCGCACGGGGATCCGGGTCAAGGGCGTCCGGATGGCACACGGTCGCGTCGCATCGGTCGTCGTCTCGGATCCCCCCTTCGGCGAGTCCCGCGAGATCGCGTGCGACTACGTCTTCTCGACGATTCCCATCCGGGATCTGGTGCGGGGCCTGGACCTGGAGATCCCGGACCACATCCGTCAGATCAGCGAGGGGCTGGTGTACCGCGACCTCATCGTCGTGGGACTGCTGATCGACACGCTGAAGATCGGCACTCCCGACTCCTTGGGGCGGAGGCAGCTCAACGACAACTGGATCTACATCCAGGAGCCCGACGTGCGGGTGGGCCGCATGCAGATCTTCAATAACTGGAGTCCCTCTCTTGTAGCCGACAGATCCAAGACATGGATTGGACTGGAGTACTTCTGCTCCGAGGACGACGCGCTCTGGAGGCTTTCGGACGACGAGATGGCCGGCCTCGCGATCCAGGAGTTGGTCAAGATCGGAGTCATCGACGGCGACATGGCGATCGACCAGACGGTCCTGCACGTTCCCAAGGCATACCCCGCCTATTTCGGAAGCTACGATCGGTTCGATCAGTTGCGGGCCTGGCTGGACGGTCTGGAGAATCTTTATCTCATCGGTCGCAACGGAATGCACCGCTACAACAACCAGGACCACTCGGTGCTGACCGCGATGCTCGCCGTGGACAATATCCTCGCCGGACGGACGGACCGATCGAATATCTGGAACGTCAACACCGAGGAGGAGTACCACGAGCGACGGTAGCACCACCGACAGGGGACAGATCGCGATTCTCTTGGTCGCCGTCTGGACGATCGGGTACGTGTTCGCAGTCGCCGTGCTCTGGGACCGCTTCGACCACGACGAGGTCGAGCACGCCCATCTCTGCTGGGCGGTCGGGCGAGGGATCATGCCCTACCGGGATCTGCCCCAGAACCACGTTCCCACCCTCTGGATCCTTGCAGCCCCGCTCTTCGACGGCGGCCGGCAGGTCGTCGCCGCTTTGGTCAGCGCCCGCTTTGCGGCTCTGGCGGCCTTTTGCGGGATCATCCTCCTGGCGCTCTACCTCTTACACCAGATCGTCGATCATCCCCCGTTGCCGGTCTGTCTGATGATGATCGCCTTGATGCTCGGTGTGTCGGTCTCTTGGGAGTTTTTCCGGTTCCGACCGGATCCCTTCGCCAGCCTCGCTACCTCTCTGTTTGTGGTCCTGTCTGCGATGTTGCCGCTCGGGACCACGAGGTATGCCCTCCTGAGCGGGGTCGTCCTGGGCCTTGCGGCCTCGCTCTCGTTCAAGGTGCTGCCGCTGATCCTCTTGGTTCCGACACTCGTCTCCTGGCTTTGCGTGAAGAAGCGGTCTCTCGCACCGGTCGGAATCATCGTCCCGCACGCCTTGGGATTCGCGGTGGCGGGGTTGCCAATGCTCGTGTGGGTGGAGCACCGCGGTCTCTGGGCGGAATTCTGGAAGGGCACGGTCCTGAACAACTCCGGGATGCTCGGACTCTCCCCGACGGCGGCCGCAATCCCGCTCCTCAATCCCGTGCTCTGGCTGGCTCTGGTCGGTCTGATCGTGTTGATTCAATCGTCCGGTGATGGAGCTGACCGGCTGCTCCACCCCCGTGTCTGCGTGGCCGTCGCAGCAGGTCTCACCCTGTTGATGGCGCTCCTGTCCCCCAATCGCTTTGCGTACAATCTCCAGAGCTTTGCGGCACCGGGGATCTGTCTGGCGACGGTCGGCGTGACTCACCTCCTCGCGCTCAGCCGATCACGGGGCCTGCGGCTGGTGATACTCAGCTTCGTCCTCGTTTCGGTCGGGCACTCTTCCCTTCAGCACGTGCTCACCGGGACCTGTTCCGGCTGGGCGATCGACCAGGACGAGTTGCAGGCCCTTGCGGATATGGCCTCGGGACAGGAACAAACCTGCGTCGCCTTCGCGCCCGCCCATCCGGTGTTCTGCCGAGACGCCACCAGGCTCTATCTGACCTGGGACCTTCTGTTTGCCAGTCTGGGGCGCTTCTCTCCGGCCCGACGAGAGTTGTCCATGAAGGAGTGGCGCGAGGCCGTGGGCCTCATCGAATCGGAGAAGCCAGGGCTGATCGTGAACGCCGAGTTCTTCGAGTGTGCCCTGCAACACGGCATCATCGGGGATGGCGAGATCGTGAGATTCCGGCGGCTTCTGGAGACCGACTATGTCCTTGCCCGCAGACTTGGAGGAGAATGCCAGGTCCCGGGGGATCCGCACCGCACAGTCAGTATCCACGTGCGAAGACGCCCCTTGGAGTCCCCGGTTCGATGAGCTCCCGGGTCCATCTCGGACCCAGTGCTCGCGTCCGGCCCCCCACCCCGCACCATCGCGTCAAACCCAATGCCAGTGCATGAGCAGTAGTAATCGGCGTTCCCGTGTGGGTTCTCCCGGAGCTTGGGCAAAACCTGTGCCGAGTCAATCATCGGATCACGGCGATCTTGCCCCGGGACTTGGCCTTGCTCTCCCTGTAGTCGATGGCCTCCAGCGTGAAGAAGTAGACACCGTTCGCCACCTTAAGTCCGGTGCGGTTCTCCAACTCCCAATCGACGATGTTGGCGCCGGTCATCCCGGGGCCTTCGAGGCTCTGGACCAGCCTTCCGCTGACGTCGTAGATCCGAATTCTCACCGACCGGGCAGCGGTCGAGAGCATGTAGCGGATACGGGCCGGCGCGAATCGGACCGGGTTCGGAACAGCGATCGCCTGGGTCACAGAGATCGGTCCCGCCACGGTCATGCTGGACTGCGCCTTGGCAATGTTGCCGGCTCGATCACTGACCTGGACCTTGACCTCATGAGTTCCTGCCCGGAGCGGACTCTCGGGCGAGTAGGTCAGGCTTTGAGTGCTCGCGTCAAATGTCCCCGGATGTTCGACGTTGTCGATCACGACCTTCAGGGTGTGGGGGTCGATGCCTGATCCCGAGTCGCGCACCCTGGCCTTGATGACCGGCGTGGGCTCCGAGACCGCCTCGCCTTCGGTGGGCTCGAGCGAGTCGATCACGGGCGGACTTTGATCCGCCAGCAGCGTCAGGTAGCCCAGCTTCCGGGTCGAGGCCACGAGGTCTCCGGAGGCCTCCGCCCCTCCCAGCCATTCGAACTCCGCTGACGAGCCGGACACCACTCCACGGTATATTCCGACCTGGGACGCCTTGACGCCGGCCCTGAGATCGACCTTGGAGAGCGGTACTCGGATCGACAGCGGCGAAGTCAGTTCCCGGGTGTCAGGAAACAGATAACCTACCGTGCCCGCCGGCAACAGTCCGAGCTGGAGGGCTCGAGACTGGAGGGCGCTCACGACCGTTTCCGGACCCATCGAAGACGGAACCGCGACCATGGGGGAGCCGGAGGGGAGGGCTCCGTCCGGAAGCGTGGCCGTGACGTAACGCGTGACGAGCGGGAAGTTGACGCCGCCCACGGCGAGCTCTCCGGCCACGGTCACCCCGAAGGCTCTGGTTGTGGAGACTCCGTTCGTTTTGGTGCCAACGATCTTGAAGTCCAGACATCCGATCAGATTCTTGTCCACGCGAAACGATGTCCGAAACGCCGAGTTGGTCACGGTCAAGCCGGTCACCGGCCAGACCAGGAGTGGCGCCGGATTGAAATGTCCGTGTTGGGTGATCGTCGCCTGTGGAGGCGTGAGGAGGGGAATGGGCGTGGTCGTGCCCGAGTTCGCCGTCGCCTTGAGGATGATCTCCAGCTCTTCCGGAATGGCCGGGTTGGAGAAGAATCGGGCGTGGAAGAACGGGCCGATGTCGATGTCGAACGGAACCTGGACCTCGGCGAGAAGCGTGTTGGCCAGGTTGCGGGCCGACCGGATCACGAGTCGGGCGCGGCCGTTGACGTCGATCGCGTCCGTGGAAGGCGAGATTGTGAGCGTACCGGTCCAGGTGAAACGGTCGAAGCTGGTCTGGCGGAGCAAAATGGGAGGGACGGCGAGATCTCGGGGCTGGCACGTGACCTCAATGGGCGAATCGGGGTCCATCCCACAGTCCTCCGCGAACGTCACCGTTACATTTGTGGTGCCTGATCCGACCGTGGCGATGGGTGAGGCTGTGACCCCCTCGAAAGACACATCCGCCACGCCGGGCGGAGTGGGATCCACCACGAACGTGGAGGGCGTCGAGTAGGCTCCCGCGTTTAGACTGACGTCTGAGCTGCGAACCTTCCACGAGAACGTCGAGGCCGTGGTGATCGGGCTTCCGTTTGTCACCACGGAGACGAAGTCGGAGAGATTGAGCGGGCGTTGTTTCCCGTTCACAGTGACCGGAAGATACTCGTTGGAAGGGTACTCGACTCCGAAGAACGTGGTCGTCGTGGTCAGGTTCGTCGGGTTCACGCGAGTCAGCTCCAGGTCGTAGACTTTGGCCTGTGTGACCGGTTTCCATTCGAAGACGACGGCCTTTGACGCGGTCACTGCGCCCTGTTTGGGCGATACGAGAGACGGAGGCCGGAGAGTCTCCGTCTGGATCGTGATCTCCCTCGTGATCGTCCGCGAATTGCCTGCCCGATCAAAGACCCTCACCAGAACCCTGGCTCGACCCGGGACCGACGGGATGGTGCCGACGAATCCCCATTCGCTGTCGTCTTTGACGAACGGGTCGGGCTGTGACTTCGTACCGATCGCGGTCACGTTGCGGAAGTCGAAGAACGGGGTGAGGACCGGATAGACCTCTTTCCCGGAAGCGTCGAGTCTCCGGATCGAGACCTGCACGGCCTCGGTGGAGACCGCGCTCGGACTCACGTTGCGTGGCAGTCCGCAGGGGCCCAGGTCAAACGCTCCTCCACCCATGACGATGATGCTGTCAGCCAGGAACGAGCCTTCCGGGAACTGCGTGAGCGTGACGTTCGGCGGCTGCGAGTCGTAGTTGAACGTGGCGACCGCTTCGGTCGTGTTCCCGGCCCGATCCACGGCCGTGACCTCGACGCGATACTGCCCGTCCTCGGATCCGTCGCTCCTGAGAGCCCGGGTGGCACCAGCCTGGTCCACGAACTCGACCGCGAGGAGATCGTATGGCCCCGTGACCGTGCGGTACTTTTTGACCGATTTGACTTCGCTTCCGGCCAGAGTGTGGTTTGTGGAGTCGGGAACCCAGAGTCGCACCTTGATCTTGGCCTGAGAGAGATCCACGCCCGAGAAGGCCGGGGGATAGCCGTTGTCGGGAATACCGTCGGCCAATTCGGCGTGGACCTCCCGCAGGGGAGGTCCGCCGCAGCCCCGATCGAACGGGAAGAGCGAGAGGATCCATGGGGGCAGCGTGTCCAGAGTGAAAGAGCAGGTGCAGCGAGGGCTCGGGTTTCCGGCCTTGTCGAAGATGTCCGACTCGATGAAGTAGAGTCCATCGGAGCGGCCGGCTCCGGGCAGCGGGTTTGCGAGTCTCACGACCAGGGTATCGCTGCCCGTCGAAATCGGGGTCAGACCGATCGATGACCGATTCGGGTTCAAGAGGAGCGCGTTCGACCGGTTCAGGTCGACGTTCCCGTCGAGTACGGTCACGAACGCGGCCTGCCGGGTTCCGTGGAGCGGAAGGGTCGTGACGTACGAACGGTCGGCCGGCCGGCAAACGATGCGGCTCGTCGTGATCGGAGTCCGGTCGAGGGTGAATAGCGATATTTGATGGGACACGTTGCCCACGTTGTCTCCCACGTCCGCCCGGATCTCGTAAGTACCCTCCTCGGTCACCGGCGAGACCGGAACCCGAGTCATCGTGACCGGAACCGGCGGCACGGTCACCGGCTGCGAGACGAAGGGAGGGGCGGGCTCGATCAGCGCGATTTCCTGGTCGGGCGACGTCTCCAAAGGACCACGCAGGCGGAAGGAAGAGAACACCGTGGAAAGACACGACGACTCCGCGGAACCGTTGGTCGCCGGACGATCGATGACCGAGACGGAGACCGTCGTGATCGCGGAGACCTGGCCGCCCGTCGGCGGAAAAAATGCCGTGGGGCTCACCGTGACCGTCTGGGGCGCCAGCGTATCCACGAAGAATCCCCGCGAGAGGTGAAACGGATCGGGGATGAACCCGAACAGGTCCATACCACCCGTGATTGAAATGATTACAGACCCATCGAACGACTCGGACACGGGTGGAATCTCGTATTGATAGATCAGCACCTGGGTCGTCAGGGGGGTAGCGCCGATCGGTGCCACGAGCTGCGCCGCGGCCGCGACCGTTCCGGTCTGCTGGACCGTCAACAGAGGGGCACGGTCGATCAATGTGTTGTAGGTGACTTGGATCCGGACCTTCTCATGGGTGAAGAACTGCTGGACCACCGGCTGTACGGGCGTGTTCGGGTAGATGGAGTAGTTTCTCGCGTGAGGATCGAGCCGGACCTGGGTCACCTGTCCCGGACGGTCGAGCCGGAACACTCCGATCGGCGTGACGGAGGTCACGGGATCGGTGTTGTCGAACGAGTCGACGGTTTGAATGATGATGGGGACCGGCGTGGTCGCGGAGGTGGCCACCCGGGAGAGGTCGACCGACGGGAAACGGAACTTGCCCGAGGAATCGGCCCGCACGAACTGCGCGCCCGCGGGGAAGGACGACAGGGCCGACATGCGGTTGGCCACCTGGAGGCTGGTGGTCCGCGGGATAGGGGGGCTGATGGTCCCAGTCGTCACCGGCGTGGAGACCACCACCAGGGCGTACGGCTCGGCGACGCCCTCGATTGCCTGGGGGTTCGTCCCCGCGAAGAAGCTCGGAAGATACCCCGACCCATAGGGAATCTGGAGCAACGGAGGGAACGTGATTCTGGGCGCTCGTCCCGGGATCACGTCGCGAAACACCGTGATCGACGTGGTGGCACCCGTCAGTCCGGAAGAGTCCGTGGCCCGGACGTTGACGAGAACCGGCGTGCCCTCCGGAAGACGTCGGACGTCGACTGCGATCGAGAACTGAACGGTCGCTGCCGGAGTCGTTGGGGTTACTGTTGTCGTCTGGATGTAGTTCCCGAACGCCGTGACCGAAGCCACGGGGGTCGAAATGTCCGTGGCAACACCCGAGACGATCATGTGGCCCGCGTCTCCGGGGTCGTTGCGCCCGTTGAAAAGCGGGGGACGGGGCGTCGACGGAGGAATTCCCACGTCGTACCGTTCCGGGCTCTTGAGGGAGATGTAGAACCCCTGGAACCCGTCCGAGTCTCCGTCGTCGGAACCATATTGGTTCGTTCTGCTGCCCATGAGCTGATAGTTGTCGTCCGGACCACTGTGCTCGAAGTCGAGCGTGACCTGCGGTCCTCCCTTTCCGTAGGTGAACAGGACGGGCGAGGACGGGTCCGAGCGGTTGCCGACCTCGTCGATGGCCACGGCCACGGCCTGCACCGTTCCGTGAGGAAATCCGGTCATGTTGAGGGTTTGTCTGAACGTGAACCCATCCGGGATCGACCCGATCGCCCCCGCGGGGATCGTAAATCCGGACGGGTCATTCAGCGAGGAGGTGTGTCGGGTCGTGAGAGCGTTCGCCTCGAACTCCGTGGCGGCCGTGATGGAAGGGTTGACCGTGCTCGTGAGCGTCAGAGCGATCCGGATCCGGCCGTGTTCCTCGTAGTCCTCCAGTCCTGTCCGAACGTTTAAGACAGTTCCTTGTACCGTGAGGGCCGACGATGAGACCCCGGTCCCGGTCGTGGGATACGTGATGGTCGGAGCGAGCGGCGGGGCCGTATCCCGGATGATGTAGATCCGTCTGATCGCCGACTCGTTGCCGGCAAGATCCCGCGACTGAAGGTCTAGCCGCCAGGCGTCCTGAAGAGGGGGGGTCGTCGGGACGATGCCATGCCCTGGCTGGAAATCCATCGCGCGGAAATACCGACCGGTTCCCGCGGTCGACTGGACCGTGGTAAGTCCGGTCGTAATGAGGGCTCTGTCGACCGCGGAGAAAGACACGGTCGTGGCCTGGCGTCTCTCGTCGGTGACCAGACCCTGGAGGACCCAGCTATCTCCGACGACCCCGGACGGAGGGGTCGTTCCATCGATGACGAGGGTTGCCGTGGTCGGGTACGTGACGGTCACGATCGGGGCGGTTCGGTCCACGTCGACCATGATGATCGTCGACGTGGTCCCCGGGCTCTCCTGGTTCGCCACGTCGGTCGCCTTCATCTTGAGCTGGTAGATGCCGTCCCTCACCGAGGTGAAATCGAGGGTGGGCAACGTGTAGGTTCCCGGAGTCTCCGCGCTGACCGCTGGCAAAGCCGTGAAAGGAACCGTGATCGGCACCGTGTAGGTCGTCACCGTGCTCGGGAGGGGAGATATGGAGCTCGAGTAGGCGTAGGCCGCGATCGACGAGGTCAGCCGCGCGTAGACCTCGGGCTGGGGGACTCCGCTATTTGGTCTGTTCAGGACCGTTCCTCCGATGGTGAGAGTCAGAGGCGTGGCGGTCGACGAATTGAACAAGACTCGAGTCTGGTAGGCGTCGGTCGTACGAACTTCTCCGGCAGTGGAGAAGGTGGTCGCCTGCGGATTGTTCGGGGGGCCGGTGTTGACGTCGATGAACAGGGCCGGTGGGTTCGAGGTCGGATTTACGAAGGTCGACGGGATGTTGGAGAGAGTAACCCCGTCCGCCCCAGTGGCCTGCCCCAGAACCTGGTTTCGACCCTCCCAGAGGACGTTGGGAAGATCGGCGGGAAAGGCGAATACTTTGAGGCCGGTGGCTGTGCACGAGATCGACGCCGGAACGCCCGTTGGGATCTTCCCGTCCTGCCGGACGATCTGGACCGACGAAGGAAACAGTCCGGAGGCCGCCGTGGTGATCTCCACGCTGAACCGGCTGAGAGTACGGTCGGATCGGGTCGTCGACCCTCCGTTCGGCTCGTCCGGATACCTCAGCGTGAGCTGGGCGTGACCCACGTTCGCCTGAAGACAGAGCCACAGGACCAACCATGCGAGGCGTCCCAGGATACGAGCCATCGTTCCGTCACACATGCACCGATGCCCCCGGAATGTAGGCTCCAGGACACGTCCCCATGGGCATAGAAACCTGCGCGCTCACGTTGGTCTCACGGGATGAACGAAATCACGTTGATGATCTGCCCGACGTTCGTCGTGTTGAAGTTCGGGTCGAGTTTGCGAGCGATTCCTATTTGGGTGGTAGCCCCTGTCTGATCGCCCGACACGAACAGAGCATAGGCGAGAAGCGCGTGGACTTCCGCGTTCTTGATGCCGGTTCCGTAGGTGTCGGTGTACACGAAGTTCGGATCACCCGGGCTGATTCCCTGGATCAGTTCAATGGCCCGGAGGATGTCCGCGGACGCTCCTCGGGAGATCAACGCTCCTGCCAGACCCACGCGGGCATCCTGATTGCTCGAGTCGGTCGCCAGAGCCTGTTCGAACTCGGCGATTCCGTCCTGGGACCCCTTCAGTCGTACGTCGCAGAAGCCGACACCCGCGTACGCCTGAGCCTTGTCAGAGGCCTTGGCCGAGTCGGAGATGATCGTCAGAAAGAGCTCCCTCGCCTGGGTATACCCTCCGCTGCTGAAAACGGAAAACGCCTCTTTGAGCTTCTCTGTCGACCCGACGATCGTGAGTTGCGAATTCGTCGTGTCTCCGAGAATGTAGTCTCCTCCCGTATCGGATCCGCAGCCGACGAGCAGCAAGGCGAATCCCGCGATCAGGGGCGGCAGGGTCCACCGAAGCCAGGACGTCCGTGAGGGATTCATCCAGGGGCCATCCTTCCTCTCACTCATGATCTGTTCCTTTCGTCAGGCGGCGCCTATCGGTAGACCTGTCCGGGAAGAGGGCCCGGCCCGACGGCCATGGACCGGTTCGTTCCTCCATCGTGAGACTTGTCATCGTCGAGGACGGGTTTCCAGGCGTAGGGGCCCATCTTGCCAGCCCCGAAGGGCGACGTTTTCGAAGCCTCGTCGGCAGCGATCCGTGCTCCCTCGATGTCGCGCCTCGCGAAGCGGACGCTCGCCAGGATGCGATACAGATCGTACCGGCCGCACGGTTCTGTTCGTGACACCACGGAGCTCAACGAGGGAAGCTGGCCTATGGCCGCCATCAGGGTCTCCTCCGCCTTTTGGAGGTCCCCCGGCCCGTTTCGGGCGATCAGGCCATCAGCCAACCGCGCCGCCAGCTCCGAGTCGTGCGAAGCCAGCGCGAGCCCGGCGGAAGCGGCCTGGATCTGGACTTGGCGGTCGCCGGCGAGCTGAGCCGACCACGCCAGCCACGAGTACAGGGAGGCCTGTCGATCGGGGTTCGATTCCCGAGCCGCCAGCTTGGAGAGGAGTGCGCATGACTCCTTGGGGCTGCCTCCACGCGCGAGCTGGATCGCTTTCTCGAAATCGAGTTCCTTTGCGGCCAACGGCTCCGACGTGCGATTGGGCAGCAGATGGTTGGCCGGTCCGGAGCCGCACCAGAGAATCCCGAGAGAGACGACGAACAGTTTTACAAAGACCCGAGCGTACCAGTTTCTGAGAACCTTCAAGCGGGGCATGACAACACTCCTCTTGCGACTCGTCGACAAACGAGTGAGCTCTTTAGTACCCATCAATGGACATGGCGGTCAGCGAATCACCGCGATCTTTGTCTGGTCCGTGGTCTTGGCTCCTGTCCCGGCGGCAGTCACCCGGACGAGGTAAACACCGCATGCCACGCTGGTTCCGGCGTTGTTCGTCAGGTCCCAAGAAACCGTGTTGGTTCCCGCTGTCGTGCTTCCCGGCAGCGTACGGATCAGTCGGCCGGTCGGTTCGTAGATCTTGATGGTCACGCTGTTGGCCGCCGTGTTGAGTTTGTAGCGGATCCTCGAGTAGAGTCTCGCTGGGTTGGGAAAGGGCGTCAGTTCCGACAGCCCGAACGCCGGTGAGGCGACGAGCCCGTGCCGGGTCGTGGCGACCTGGTCCAGGTCCCCCGCGTCGGCGCGGAAGATCGGCAGGGCTGCCTGACCGACCACGAGTGCCACCGTGACCAGCAGAAGTTTCAAACCTGTCCGAATCGCCCTCTGCTGGACCTGGTTTTCCTGTCTCATCGAGTCTCCTCCTCGCGGCCATCCTCGTGGCCATCCGGTCGAACCGTCAACGGATGACGGCGATCTTCGTTCGTCCCACGGCCTTCTGCCCCTGACCGGTGACGACGACCCGGACCAGGTAAACGCCGTTGGCAACCCTTGACCCCCCATCGTTGTCGAGGGTCCAATCCACAGTGTTCACTCCCGCGTCCGTCGATCCCTCCAACAACCGGACTCTGCGTCCGGCCACGTCATGGATCGCGATGGCGACCCGATCGACCGAGCCGCCGAGCCGATACCGAATCCGTGACACCATTCGAGCCGGGTTTGGAAAAGGAACCAGCTCCGACAGACCGAAGCCGGCCGGCACCGTGAGCCTCGAGGACGACTGCGTCACGTTTCCCGCTCGGTCAGACACCTTCAGGGCGATCGTATGCTCGCCGGGCTGATCGACGGGTAATTGAGCCGTGATCTGTCCGGTTTCTGTCTGAATCCTTCTGTCGATCGTGCGGTCGTCCATCATCACCGTCAACGAGTCCCAGTTGACTCCGGCTCCCAGGTCTTTCACCGAAGCCACGAGCGTTGGATCCGTCAGGTCGATCTCTCCGTCGGATCCCGGACGAACGACCTCGACCACAGGTCCTTGCGCGTCGAGAAGAAGCGCGAGCGGGTTGAGAGTCGAGATTTCCGCCCGGATGGTGCTGCCGTCGCGGACTTGCGTGACATACCCCCATCGATCGTTGACTCGCTCGAAAACGCAGGCCTTGGCGAGGAGCTCGGGGTTTTCGACCGGACCCACGGCGGCCAGGTTCACCTCGACCTGGACCGGATGCTCGAACTTCAGACCCACCGGTCCGTAGTGGTCGAGCCCGGCCACCGGAGTGAGTGTCTGAGTTCCGGCGTCCTGGAACAGGCTTGCCTCGGCCAGGAGGCTTCTGGACCGCGGGATGACGACGATCCCCAAAGGGCTCGTCACAGCCGCCTTGGTCACCTTGAGACGGCTCGCCGCGGATGAGTTGACGATGGTCGTCTCAAACGAGTCGACCTGCACCACGTTGAGCGTGATGGCGAACGTGGAAGTGTTGCCGCCCTCGTCGCGAGCGGTGATCGTGAGCGTGACCGGAACGGACGACCCGGTGTTGAAGCGGTAGGTCCCCTGGAACGTCGATTCGTTGATCCGATTCAACGTCGGTGACTGCGCTGTCTCGCCCGCCCGGGTGAACGTGGCCACAGGCAGGTCGATGATCCGCGCCGCCACTCCACCGTCTTTTGTGAAGCCCTTGATGAGAACGATGAGATCACGGTGGTCGATGGGGTTCTGGAAGACGGCGGCCTTCAGAAACGGCCCCGTGTTGATCTCGTAGACCAGAAGCCCGTGGTCGGGGACCGCCATCAGGTTGTTCGCCAGGTCTTGTCCGCCCTCCAGGGTGAACTCGGCCAGGCCGTTGTAGTCCGGGTTCCGATTGTTGTTCTCCGGGACGACGAGTTGACCGACCCAGACACCCTCGGCGTACGAGAGGGTCGTGGCCACCAGCGGTGCGAGCGACCCGGTCGATGGCGTGAGCTTCACCGAGAGACCTTTGCTCGTGTCCATCGTTTCGTTGAACGTCACGGTGACCCGTGTCTCTCCGGCGGTGATCACTCCCTTCGAGTTGGCCGATACGTTCTGAACGTCCACCGAGAGGACCTTGGGTGGGACTGTGTCGATCGTGAAGACCCTGTACTTCGCGAAACCTCCGAGCTGGCTTCCTCCGTCGACACCGGCCACGCTCCACTGGTACACCCCGTCCCCGTCAGCCGTGAGGCCGAGGTTCACGGTAATGTACGGTGTCGGTCCGTCGGTTCTCTTGATGACCTCGTTTCCCTTCGGGGTGCGAATCCGGATCTGATAGTCGGTGGCCCCGTCCACCGCACCCCACTCGAAGCGGACGATGTTCGTCCGCGTGGAGGCGTTGGACGCCGGAGTCGAAAGGATCGGCGCCGGCAGCGTCGTGGGCAGGACGAAGACCGTGAAGTTCTGTTGTCTGTAGTTCTGCGCCTTGTCGTAGCTCATCACCGACAGCCGGGCTCGAGTCTGCGCTGTGACTCCCGTGAGGCTGGCATTGAATGTGAACGTTCGGCGAGGCGGACTGCCGCTGTTGGCGACCGGAAGAGTAGAGATCGTTGCCGTCACCGCCGAGAGGATCGGCACCGACGTGGTCGGGTTCCCGTTGGTGTCGACGCTGATGAGGGTCGCGTTGACCCGGTCGATGTCGGTTCCACCGGCGTTGTCCCGGGTCGAACCGGTGATCGCAAGACCGCTTCCCGAAAGAGTGTCCCCGTCCTTGAGGCGATCCACGACCAGATCGGGCGACAACGTGTCGTACGTGAACGTGGCCGAGGTGACAGCGCTTTGGTTTCCGGACTTGTCGACGGCCTGGGTTTCGAGCCGGTACTCGCCGTCGTCGGATCCGTCGTTCTTGAGACCCACCGGCAGGTTGTCCTTGTCCACGATCTCCAGGAGGACGCGATCGAGGACTCCGGTGGAGACGAACCTCAGGACCCCTTTGATCTCTCCCGCCGTGTGTTTGTTGACGTTCGTGTTGGGCGTCTTGAGGAACAGCTTGAGGGTCGAGTTGCTCCTGTCGATTCCTGAGCGGCTTCGGCACGAGTCCGGGACCGGATCGGTGAGCGTCGCGTCGACGTGGCGCAGGGTGCCGTTGATCTTCTGTCCGTCAGCGGGGAAGGTGCGATCGACCAGCGGCGAGAGAGTGTCGTAGATGAAGGTACAGTACGTGGTCGGGGAGCTGTTTCCAGCCAGATCACGCAGGGTGACCGCGATCGTGTAGGTCCCGTCTTCGCTGCCGTCGGTCTTCAGAGCGCTGTTGAACACGTAACGCATCGTCGTCGAGTTGACAACGGTCTTCTTGCCCGGCACTTTCGGGGGAGCACGGCAGAAATCGTCCACCTCGATGTCGGACGTGTTCACATCGAACTGCGAATCGTTGACGGTCGCCTGCGCATAGGGGAGCCCCCCGGTGCGCGGGAACGTCGTGGCGTTCACGAATGTTCCGCAGTCCGGTGTGTAGGCGATGGTTCCGTCATAGACGGTGATCGGCGTGGTGTCCAAAGTGAAGGTTCGGACCACTTCCTGGGCGATGTTCGCGACCTTGTCTTGGGCCGTCACTCGGACCCGATACAGACCGTCGGTCTTGAGCAGGGTGCCTGGGATGAAATCGACGGTCTGAGGGTCGTACGGCACCTGGGTCCCGGATACGACCTTCGACGCCGACGATCCGACCGGGCCTTCGAGGATGATCCGGGTGTTGGAGGTGTCCACGCCCGATTTCGTTCCGGAGGAAGAGTCCGGGTCTTTCATCAGAACACGGATCGACGCGGGTGACCGCGCCACGACGCTCGTGACGTCACCGGGGTTCACCGACACGACCGTAGGGGGGGTCGTGTCGACGACGAACAGTCGAGCGAACGATTCGTTGATCGCGTTTCCCGCCTGATCCTTGCCGCCGGTGACCGTGGCGCTGACCGGCCCGTCATGGCCTGTGGCGGCCGTGAAGCCGTAGCTGTAGATCCGGGCGGTGCTGGACGTGAGCCCCAGGCTCATCGCGCTCGCGTTGATCTGGGTGAAACGCACCACCGGGGCGGATCCCATGTCCTCGGACGTGCGAACCTGTACCAAGGCCGTTGGCCGCCCCACGTAGACCTCCGGGTTTGTCTGTGGCGCCTGGACGTTATTGATCCGCATCTGCGAGACGGTCGGCGCGGTGCGGTCCAGGGTGAAGAGCACCTGGGCAGACGATCCGGACGACGTGTTCCCCGCAGGGTCGACCGAAGTCACGTAGACCGTGTACTGCCCGTCGGCCAGAGTCGAAGGCATCGTCACCGTGGTCTCGAACCGGCTGGAGGTGTCGTCCGGAGTGAGCGGCGAGGCAGGATCGAAGGTCACGCCGGTTGGACCCTTGAGCTGGATCGTGGGGCGAGGACCGGACGTTGTCGTGAAGGCCCGGTCGACCGAGACGCCGGAGATCACGAAGGGGGAGCCCGTGGTCAGGAACGTGGCGAGCGTCGGGTTGGGTTGGATGATCGTGGGAGGGCCCGGCGGGATCGAGTCGAGCGAGATATTGCACGCGTGGATCGCGAGGCCCACGTCGGGCGGCGTATTGGCGTTGGCGGCCTGGACCTTGATGACGTGAGCACCTTGACTCGCCAGATTGAGGGTGTGGGCGAACACGTTGTCCGGGGACGTACCCAGAAGCTGGATGGAACTTTCCACGATGCCGTCCACGAAAAAGTAGACCGTGAATGGCGGCACCGACCCTGTGACCGCTCCGCGGACGAGGATGGCAGGGCTGTTGGTCAATATGCCGCCGGGCTGGCATGTCGGGCCGTCGCTGAAAGAGGGGGCCGGCGCCTTCTGTCTCGTCACCTGGACGATGAGCGGTGAGCTCAGATTTCCGGCCTCGTCTTCCGCGGTGATCGCGAGCGGCGTCGCGACCCCGGTGGTGAGCGTGGAAACGATGGCCGTGGCGTTGAAGAACCCCGCGGGGCTGGTCTGCAGAGCCCCCGCTCCGATCAGAAGCCCCACATAGGGGGAATCGTTCCGCCGGATGTAGACGGTTCCCGTGGTGACCGCGGCGCCTCCCACGGACGACACCACGTTCCCTTGGATCGTGAACGAGTCCGTGTAGACGGTCGTGGGAAAGACGGGAGAGGTGATCGTGGGAGGGGCGGGAGGCACGTTGTCGAAACGGATGGAGAGGGCGTTGAATATGGGGACCGGGCCACCGCTCGCCTCTTGCTTGATGATGTTCCAGGAGACCGTGCGCTCCTGTCCGTTGAGGTCGGGCAGCAGAGGGAGGGTGATGCTGTTGGTGCCGTTGCTGAGGCCGCCCGCGGAGTCCGTGGCGCCGTCGTCTCGAAAGAACGTGACAGAAACGGGGGTGGTGCACCCGGTGAGAGTGAAGGTCACCTCCAGCGTCGACTCGTTCGTGACCTTGAGCCCAGCGGGCACGGTCTGTACGTTTGTGAGGGTGCCTGCCCACGCGTGTCCGACCAGGGCCAGGGCCCCCACGAGCCAGATCCACCGCCGGTCGAACACAAGTCCTCCCAAAAGAACGAAACAAAAGACCGATTTTGGCCTTCTTTGTTCTTCATCGACAGACCGTAGGCCCTTTCGAAGTAGGCGTGGGAGTGGCGATCGAGAGGATTAGCCTCGAAAGGCTCTCGAAGGTCCACCATGGGTGCGGGGTCGGGGGGCTGGGGCGGCCAGCCGCAGGTCCGAGATATATACGCACGGGCCTTGTGGTGACCACCTGTGGATCGAAGCAGCTCGCAGCAACGATCCACACTCCCGCGGCCATCGACGACATCGCCGGTGGCCAGGATCTGATCTACGTCTTGGGTGAGAGGATGATCGAGAGCGAGCTCAAGGAGACCGTCCTCGGCGTGGATGTCGCCGATCAGGCCGATGCGGTGGATGCGCTGCACGGTGGCTCCGGTGTTCATGCTATCCACTCCTGGTTGTGGACGAGCCGGCGCCGGCAGTGAAGAGCCGCCGTCGATCGCCCAGGAACGAGCAGGCGATGTCGTCAACGACTGTCGGCACAGCCAGATCACACTCCCCGACCCTCAGGGGGTCGGATGGGACCAGTCTGGCATGAACCCGCTCATGAGTACAATATTATCAGGCCACGGCCCGATAGACCCTCCGTCCCCCAGGGGCGTATCGATGTTCTCTCTGGTTAATCGCCGGGAGGACAGGAACCCACGTAGACAAGAAGCTCTTTGTCAGGGATGAGAGAGGTCTTGACGTCCAGTTTTGCCATGCTTTGCACCCCATCCTTTCCCCTGCAAAAAATCCTTCCTCTGATGTGATCGACGAGCGAGTCAAAGTAACCGGTGCGGAAGGCCCGGAGACTGCTGGGCCGCATGACCCCCTCATTGATGGACTCACCGTAGACTCCAGCAACCGGTCCCAAACCAAACGATGGATCGTAGAGGTAGTGCTTGTTTCCGTACTTCAGGAAGTTGATCACGTGACCCTCTCCAGTGGTGAATTCCCATGAATAAGGGACAGGAGACCGGGATGTGACGTCATCGTCAGGGCTGTCGTCCCCGAAGAACCGGGGCATCGGATAGACCGTATCCGCTTGAAGAACGAGCCCGGCTCTGCCGGTACGCGGAGGGTTGTTGAGACCTGGTGCCGAAAACTGCATTCGGACCCACTTGACTTCGAGGTCATCCGAGTCGTTGAGCACGGGGTTCAGGGTGAAGCCGTAAGAGGACACGTTGACCCCCTGGGTTCCGCAGTAGTGACAGAAGAAATGGGACATGCTCCCACACATCCCGCCCTTGTTCCTCACAACCTCTGCCGCTGTGCCGTTGATTCCCCCGTAGCGGAGACCTGTCTTGGAAAGCGTGCGAATCAGTGCGTCACAGATTTCTTTGTCGTCCGACAACCCCTCGGCAAACCGAGTCGACCACTCTACCAAAGGCTTCAGAAGCCGTGAGAAGACGATCGGTCGACGATACGTGGTGTAGATCATGTGCTGGGACATCCCGACCGCAAAGACGTCACCCCCGGGATGCCGAGCGGACCAAGTCAGACCAAACGCATTCGCCTGGACTCGATTCGGGAGAGGACCAGACGTAGGAAGAATGACCTCGACCGAGGTCTTCCCGCTGAATTGTATCGGAGTCTCCGGGATCTGGAAGAGAGGCCCCTTGGCGGACAGGTGCACAGCTCCCGTGGTCGGTTTCTCTGATTCGACCCGAACCCGGACTCGAATCGAGCTGGCCCGTGCAAACACGGCCGGGACTGTCCTCCCGGAGACGTGCCAATGCGGGAGACTCAAGGGTACGGAACCCAGGGGATCTCCCCACTCGGGGGGCCGCTCGGGACCATGTTTTGTGACCGTCGCGGACTCCCGCGGTCCAAATCGATCGACCTTTTCTCCTAAACGGTCGCGGAGCGGCCATCGAGCCGAAGTTCCTGGAGGGCTTGCAGGAGGGTGGAGTGGATCTATATCGTACAGGAGCAATGGTTCGCCAGAGTCGGCCGGCAGGAACGAAACGCTCGTGATACGCATCCCGCCCGTTGAGAGACCAACTGTTGCCTTGGTGGTGTTGGACGACATCGCGCCGCTCTCAACCGGTCGAGAAGAGACCTCCGACAGATGGATCGCCCCGGAGATGGCGGCTTCGTTTCCCGTCTTGAATTCAACGCGGCTGGAGCGGCTGTGGCCGCCGGATCCGTTGGAGCACATGGCGCGACCGCGAAAGGCGAAAAGAGCAGGCGAGCTGCCCGTCTTGATGCGTCCGGCAGCCGCCGATTTGGGGTTGCCGGGCCGGGCTTCCTTGGCTTTCTCATTCCGGATCAGCTCAGCCAGCTGCCAGTCGGCGCTCTGAGACTCTCCCGTCGCCAGCTCAAGGATGATGTGCCTGACCTGACGAAGCAGCTCCTTTTTCGAAGGAGTGAGACCGACCGCCAGCCGGTCTGTGAACTCCTGCAACGCGGCCCTCGCCTGATCCGGCTTTGCCGCCACGAGGAGGTCTCGCGCTGCGGTCAATCTATCGAGGGCGCTTGGTCGGTCAATGGCAAGAAGCTTCGTTGCGCACACGAAGCCAGTTATCAGAAGAACTGCAAACATCAGAAAATGCTTCATATTTTTCTCCAGTGGACATGGGCGGCACTTCTGCGTTCTTCCTTATGCGAAGAGCTCCGGATGCGAAGAGCTCCGGATGCGAAGAGCTCCGGATGCGAAGAGCTCCGGGATCGACGGCTTCTCCATGGCCCCAACTCGCAAAGACCGGATTCGTACCTGATGCGGTCCAGGATCTCGAGGCTGAAGAGTCGATCCGTTATCCATATGCGGGACATCGGTTGCTCGTTTTGACGTTTTATGGCGCGGTCGGCCGGCACCGCGTCAGCCAGAGGTGCATGACTCTCGACGAGGATCGACAAGCATGGTCCCTTTGTGTTTTCTTTAGGAAGCGACCAGAGGAATTTTGGGGTTATTTGTGCCTTATCGCGTCTTCTTGTTCTGTACCGGTCTTGCGTGGGAGCCGTTCTCGGACGGCTGGACAAACAGGGGCCGCTGACGTATCTCTTCAAGTCATCCATTCATGTCATCCTACGTGAGAAGCTCAGGGGGCCAAACGAGGGTTCGCGGGAAGGAGGAACCCGGGTGAGCCGGTTTTTCTCTTGCTGCGGTCTTTTCACCATGACCCTCCCGCGGCACGGTGAGCCGCGTGTCCATCCTCGTGGATCGACCAACTCGTTCGCCCTTGCAGCCGCGCTCATCTGCCTGAATCTGTCCGGCTGCTCGGCAGGTGACCGACCAGGGCCAAGCTCGATCGAGGTCGTACACGATCAGGCCGACGGAGCGCGCACGCACCTGGTTCGCGTGTGGGAGGACGACGGCACCACCAAGACTCTGACGTCGGAGTTCCATTCGGCCTGGGATCCCGAGGTGTCCGTGGACGCCCGGTCGGTCTTGTTCGTGGGTCAACGCACGGCCCCTGGACCCGAGGGGCTCTACGAACTGGAACTCGCGACCGGCCGGATCCGCACGTTGGTCGAAAGGGCTGGGCACCTCTCCACGCCGAGATTCGCGGCAGGAGGAGCCGTGGTGTTCCTCTGGAACACGACGGGGAAGAACACGAATCGCCGCGCTGGCGTGCTGCACGGACTCCCCCCGGGGAAAAAGGCAGGCCCTCAGAGGATCACGTTCCAGCCGAACCTTGATCTGTCTCCGATCGTCGCATTCGACGGCCGGGTGATCTTCGGCGTTGACGGCCAGGATGGCCTGCTCGCGGTCAACTGGGACGGCACGGAGGTGGGTTCGTTCAACGAGCCCGCGGGGGCCGACGGGACGAAGCCAAAAGTCCCCTTGGAGCCGATGAACTGGATCGAAGAAGGATCCTTTCTTCTGGCACAAACGCAGACAGGGGACCAGCTCTTCAGGATCCCGGCCCGGAATCGGTTCTACCAGCTCCTCGCCGCGAACTCCAAAGAAAGGCCGTCCGGGAAGACCCCAGTGGTCGCGCGGCCGGAGCCCTTCCTCCAACCCACGATCATCGAACCCAAACGATCGGTTGGCGAAATCTTCTGCTTTGACGCACGTAGCGGCATCTCGATGCCTCCCGTACCGACAGAACCTCGAGAGTGGCCCCGCGTGCGAATCCACGTATTCACTCCCGCCTCGGCAACGTCTCCGGAAGGGAGAGAAGAGCCGGCGGCTCGTGACGTTCCGCTCGCGCCGGACGGATCGTTCTTTGCCTGGGTTCCGGCCGATCGCGGCCTGCGTTTCGAGTTGGTCTCACGCGGGCGCATTCTGAAGACGATGAATCGCACGGTCTGGGTTCGGCCCGGAGAGAAGAGAGGATGCATCGGCTGCCACGAGCGACATGGCGTGGCCCCACCCAATCGAGTCCCACTCGCCCTCGACGCACCTCCGGTCAAGGTGGTGTTTCCGTGAGAGACACAGGGGTTCTTCTCTTCGTCGTCGTCGCGTTTTACCTCGCGATGGTTCGGGCATCCGCGCCTTCGCTCACACCCCCCTCCCCTCCTCCGGAGCCTTGGCGCACTCCGATGGCCATCCTGCTCTCGCCTGACGAAGAGCAGATCTATCTGGCCAATCGAGATTCCGGCACGGTCACGCGCCTCTCGATCCGGACGGGCAAACCCACGGCCGAGCTGAAGGTCGGCCATTGGCCGATCGACATGGCCTTTTCTCCTTCCTTCCGGGAGATCTACGTCACCAATCACCACTCGAGCACAGTGACCGTAATCGATGTTGCCCGATTCAAGGTCGCGCGGACGTTGCCTGTCGATCCTTATCCCTGGGGCGTGACGGTTCGTGCGGAGACGCGCGGCCTCAAGCCTCCTGTCGACGTGCTCTTCACGTCGCACACGTATCTGAACCTGCTCGTCAAAAGGGACTCTCTGACCGGCCGGGAGCTGGCCACTCTCCTGGTCGGCCGGGGAGCCGGTCGCATCGTCCCATCGCCCGACGGAAAACTCCTGGCAGTCACAGCCCTCTATTCGACCGAATCCGTTCCGGACAAGCGTCCCATGCCCGAGGTGGATCTGGTCTCACCCGATCCGTTCGTGGTCGAGAGCCGCGTATTCCTTCCCGGGGCGAATCTTGTCCGTGGGGGCGCGTGGACCTCAGACAGCAGGGTCCTGATCCTTCCGGTACAGCTCCCCCGCAACGTCATTCCGGACGTGACAACCGCCGACGGTTGGGGCATGGGCCACGGGCTCGCGATCCTGGAACGATCGGGCCAGGGTTTTTCCGTGCGCCACGTGATGCTGGCAGACGCCATATCCTCTCACCCCGAACCTCATCACGTGGTCATCGACGAGAAGGCGCGTCGGGTCTACGTGGCGTCCTACTCGGCCAGCCGAGTGGTCGCACTCGACCTCGACAGACTCCTCTCTCTGGTCCGCGGATGGCCGGCGGCCGACATCGAGGAGTTGGCGTGCCGTCTTGATCTACTCCACGACTACGAAGTCGCGCGTCTATCGGTTCCGGCAAACCCGAGGGCCATGGCCCTCACCAAAGACGGCCGCACACTGTTCGCGGCATGCGCCTTCGACGACACGGTGGCGGTCATTGATGCCCCCACCGTCAAGATGACGAAAACGCTCGATCTCCACCCTCGACAGCCAGAGGATCCGGTCCATCGAGGACTCAAGCTTTTCGCGAGCAGCAAACCCTGGTTCAGGGAGGTGTTCGCCTGCACGAGCTGCCATCCTGACACCCACCTCGACGGTTTGGCCAACGACCTGGCCGTGGACGGTCTGGGAAGGAATCGCGTCGATGTCCGCAGCCTCTACGGGACGGCCGGAACCGAGCCGTTCAAGTGGACCGGTTCGAACGCGGGCTTCTACTCGGAATGCGGGCCTCGGGCGGCCCGGTTCATCGCCCGGAGCAAAGGCTTCGACAATCTCGAGCTCGACGATGTGGTCGCGTATCTGCGATCGCTTGTGCTTCCTCCAAACCCGTACGCGGGTGACAAGAACCTCGCCGAAGCCCAGGAACGCGGACGAGAGATCTTCTTTCGCACCGTCGACACGATGGGTCGGCCGATCAAGCCCCGCGACCAGTGCGCCTTCTGCCATCCGCCTCCGACTTTCACGGATCGCCGGCAATTCGACGTGGAGACCGCGTCGAACACCGACACCATCCGGGAGTTCGATACAGTGCAGCTCACCAACCTTTTCATGAGCGCACCCTATCTTCACGACGGAGGAGCGCCCACTCTCGAAGAGGTGTTCACCAAGAGAGACCTGGATGACCGCCACGGCCGGATGAACGATCTGGCCAAGGAAGATCTCAACGATCTGGTGGCCTACATGATGAGCCTCGGCCCCTCGTCGCTCACGACCGATTCAGGCGCGAAAGAAGCAAGGTCCGACCGCAAAGGAGACCATGAAGGAGGATACCCAAGATGAAGAAAGGTGCGATCCTCGTTGTCATGCTCGCTGGGATCCTGGCTGGGTCGGTGGCTCCCGGCCTGGCGGGGTTCCCGGCGACGTTCGAGTGGAAACGGCTCGGCCGAGAGACGGGCCTGCCCATGCTCAAGACTCTGTCCGTTGAGATGCTCGACGGAGTGATCTACGCAGGTACAGGCAAGGGGCTCTACCAAAAAATGGGCGAGAGGCCCTTCGAAAGAGTCGTTCTGGGAGAGATCCCGGAAACGGCGATTCTGAGTCTCAAGGCCGATCGCAAAAGTCGAGATCTCTGGGTGGGGACACTCCACGGTCTTGCCCGAGCCAACCGGGGACGAGTCGACGTCTACACGCAGCTCAACAGCGGGCTGATCAACAACGTCATCTACGGTCTCGATCCCGTGGGAAAACACGTCTGGGTGGCCACAGCCGCTGGCGCTTCGCGTTTTGAACCGAGCACCGGTCGGTGGGAGATCTACAACGAAAAGAACAGCCCCATGAAGGAAATCTGGTGCTACGGGGTGGCCGGATCCGAAAAGTACGTTTATCTGGCCGTGTGGGGCGGCGGAATCATGGAGTACAACTACGCCACCGGCGTCTGGAAGAATTACTTCGACCCTGACGGCGAGTTCGAGATGGATCTGTTCCGCAACGATGGTCCCCCGTCGATCATCACTTCCAACGTGGACTACGACGGCAAGACCGCGTGGGTCTCGACGTACTTCGGGCTCGGAAGCTACGATGGCCGCCGATGGCTTGAATGGTTCGAAGACTCCGGAGAGGGGATGCCCTCGAACTTCGTCAACAACACGCGCAGCGATCGTAACAGTCCGGGTCGCACCCGTCCCCAAAGGGTCTGGGCCTGCACCGACCGTGGCCTGGGATGCTTCGATGGAAAGATTTGGTCCCTTGAGATCGCGGACGTCCAGGTTCACTCGGTCTCATTCGAGGGCGACATCGTCGTGGCAGCCACCGACAACGGGGTGTTCGTGGGCACTGCCAAAGCCCCTTCGGCCAAGGCGGGTCAAGACGCGGGGAGCGGGACGGAAAAAGACCAGATGAAGATCGTGCCTCCGGTTCGGACCGGCAAGGAGGTCAAAACGCCATGACGTTCTGGAACGGGATTCTCGTCGTGGTCCTCACGGCGACTCTCATCGTGTCCGCACCTGCGGTCGCCGGTTCCAACGGTGTCCCGACGCCTCCCACGGGGGCCTCTGCCCCGTCGGCCTCCCCGGAACCGCCGCCTTACGCCAAGACCCCCCCGGAGCTCTCACCTTACGACCAGTGGACCCAGCCGCGTGGTCGCTATTTCCAGCCACACCATTTTTATCTGCCCCCATCGTTCGACCCGGAGATCGAGTACAACAGAGACATTCCCATCGGATTGATGGGGTATGATCGGGCGCATCCGTTCTACTATCTCTCGATCCAGGCCGAGCATGCGATGATGTTGGCGATCGAAGAAGAAAACGCCAGAGGGGGATACAACGGGATCCCGTACAGGCTCGTGGTCGAAAGGACGCTTCCGGTTTGGGGGGCGTCCTCCAACGGGGCCGTGGCTTTTGCCTATCAGCACAAGGTCCTCTTCTACGTCGGGCCTCCGGACGCCTCGGACTCGCACATCGCCTTGCGGGTCAACCTGAAGACCAAAATCCCGATGCTTTGCACGTACAACACCGACCCCACACAGACAGAAACGCGCATTCCCTGGTACCTGCGCGTCAACCTAGACGACCGTCAGTATGGCTATGCATTGGTCATGCACGTGGTCAAGAGACTGGGACACAAGAGGATCGGCATCTTCCGTGTGAATGGCATGTACGGTCGTTTCGGGGTCAACGAATTCACCGACGCCTGCCGCCGGCTTGGTCACCCTCTTGTGATCGAGCTTCGCCACAAGCAGGGGGCCAAAGCGACGGAGCTGGCTTCCCAGGTCGAGACTTTAAAGAAAGCCAACCTCGAGGCTCTCGTGCTTTGGTCCGACGCAGCCGATGCGGGGAACGTCATGCGCGCGCTCAGGGACGGTGGATTCACGGTCCCGGTCTTCGGGGCCGATCGAGTCGTCTACCAGGAGTTCATCAAGACCGCCGGCAAGGCTGCTGAAGGCGTCGTGGCCGTCACCGACTACGACCCGACACGCACGGATCCCTTGAATGACAGGTTTCGACTCGCGTACACAAAGCGTTTCGGAGAGGCTCCAGAGGCTTGTGCAGCCAGAAGCTACACGGGGATGCGCGTCGCGTTCGACACGATCCGGAAGGTCGGTCCCAAACGGCGCCCGTTCATGGAAGGGCTCCTGAAGCTCGAGGGCCAGAAGATACCGACCGTGCTGGGAACCCTCGAGCTGGATTCACGGCTCGACAATCTCGCGCCTGTCCGCTGGGTGAAGGTTGTCGACGGACAGTTTCGATACTCGGACACTCCACCGGCTCCATGACACACTCTCTTGGCGTGGCGGTTCTGGCTCTTCTGGCTCTTCTGGTCGATGCTCGCTTGGCATCTGCCGGGGCAGCCGAGCCGCCCGTCCGGGCAGTGGCAGTGCTCCTGACGCCGGCAGAGACTCACGCCAACGCGATTTTGCAGGGGCTCACCACGGTCCTGGCCCCGGCCGGATACAGAATCGTGCGGCCCCAACTGCCGCCCACAGGGAAGGCCAATGCCTGGCGAGGAACCACCGATGTTCTCGTGCGTCTGCTCTATCAAGATGGGATCCGTGTCTTTGTGGTCGGTGCTGAGCGTAATCTCTGCCACCTTGCGCTCCAGTTCGCAGTCAAAGGCGGAGCGCGCTCGATTCTCATCGGCTGTCCCGATGCCGACGCACGAACCCTTCCCATCCGCGACGGCCATACCGTGAACGTGCCGGATGGGGGTCGCACGGAAGAGTCCTGGAAACGGGCTGCTGTGGAGGCTGGACGCTTGGTACTCGAACTCGAGAGGAATCCGCCGACGAGCAAGACGAGTCCTTTCAAGCGACGGTGAAAGACGGACATCGGGAGGAACGTGGTGCGTGAAACCTGGATCGCGGGTGTCGTTCTGGCGGCTCTCTTGAGCCGTGCTCCGGTTCTCGGCGACGGCCCTCGAGCGAGGGGTCACGAGTACGTCGGCGTCAAAAAATGCGCCTTGTGTCATAGCCTGCCCCGGAAAGGCGCTCAGTATCAGAAGTGGGCGACCACCAAGCATGCCTTGGCCTGGCGTGTCCTGGGCACGGAGATGACGAGAGAGATGGCCCGGGAAATGGGCGTCGAGGATCCACGCAAGAGCGACCGGTGTCTGCGGTGCCACACCACCGCGCACGGGGTGCAAAAAGAGCAGGTCAGCGATGGGATCAGGCCGGAAAGCGGGGTCGGCTGTGAAATGTGTCACGGGCCCGGGGGAGACTACGCCGCGATGGACGTGATGTCAAACCGGGAAGAGGCCATTGCCCACGGACTCGTCATCCCCGAAGAGAAGCTCTGCCGGGGATGTCACAACAAGGAGTCCCCCACGTTTCGTCCCTTCGACTATGACGCGCGACGCCGAGAGATCATCCATCCGGATCCGACGCGAGCAAAGACGCCCCGCCACTGATCCGACAGGCTAAAGTCCGGAGTCTGGAGGGCGTTAGCGACGGGCTCCTAGACTTCCCATTCCGGATAAACGCGAATGGCCGGTCCTCCGTCTCGCTTCGCTACCGGGCAGATGTTCTCGCAGATGCCGCATCCCACGCAGAGCCCGTCCTCGATTCTCGGCGCATTCGGCTGGCCAGGCACTCCCACCGCGATCGCGTTGAACGGACAGGCCTCCAAGCACAACCGGCAGAGCTTGCCCTTCGTGCGCACGCACAGGTCGGGCCGACTCCGGGCGAGTCCGATTTTGAAGAGCCGACGCTCCTGAGGGTTCAAAAACGCGAGAGCCCCGGTGGGACAGACTCTCTGGCACGCAACGCAACGAGGCGGGCAGACTCCCCGGGAGAAATCGAGCATTGGCGCGAGGAGCCCGTCAAGACCGGTGTCGAATCCGGAGGGGCGGATGATCCCGGTCGGACAGGCGCTCTGGCACTGGCCGCAACGGATGCAGGTGTCGAGAAACCTTCGACCGGGCAAAGCTCCCGGAGGCCTCAGGACTGACGGAATCGCGGCAACGCCGTACGACCGAAACCACCATGCTCCGGTGCCGACCGCAATGGCCGAGGTGCCGACAAAGAGTTGACGCCGGCTGAAAGGGCGGGCACGCAGGACCGGAATGCGTCGGGTTGTTCTGGAGACTTTCGTACCGCGCGTCGGCTGGCTCGGCCTTGGGATCGCGGAGAGCAACGGCTTTACCGGACAGACGCATCGACAAAAGGGCACGTAGATCCCGACCGCCACGACGAGAGTCACCAAGAACGGCAGGGCCATGGCCACCCCCACGGGACCGTAGGAGGGATCCACGAGACTCGCGAGGTAGTGGACACCGTGGGCCGTTTGAACCAACGGATCCAGCGACGAAAGAGACAACGCTCCGAAAAGCCCCAGAGCGACGCCGACCATCAGAACCCACGTGCCCAATCGCGGAAGCCCCCCCGTCCATCGACCGCACAGGATGCCGAGCGGACGGATCCAGACCAACCTCTGGCAGGCTCCGAACGGACACAGAAAGCGACAAAACACGAGTCTCACGCGATAGCACAGACAGAGCACGACCAGAGAAAAGACGGCCAGCAAGATCGGAGGAAGGATCCCGGCCACGATCAGACCGAGGCTCAGGAAAGGATCGAGGTAGAAAAGAGGATGGCCATCCAGGCCTGGAGTGATGGGGGCGAACGTGCAGATCGCGAAGGGAACGAAGACCATCACGATGGCGAGATCCAGAACGAACCGGCGCGCTCTCACGGCTCCACCCGTTTCCGTTTTCCGCCCGTGGCGTAGGTTTCAGCTCCGGTCCCGTTTCTCGGTGGTGCGGACCGCATCCTGCGGATCCACCTTCCTTCGCGATTCAACCGCGATTCAACCCAGACGTTGTCATCGATCGAGAGAGCGATCTCGCAGGATATCATGGACTCGTGGGCAAAGGTTCCACGATCCGAAGAGCTCGATTCACGGGGACATTGGTGAAGACCTGCGGGGGGGAATGGTCCCAGAGAACCTCGAGTCGATCGACACGGGTCGAGAGTCCCAACCCGAGGTGGATCGGACGTTCCGACTGCGACAAGTAACCGCCACTGCCACGCACCATGGTCAAAAATTTCCGGTCCCCACAAGTGACTCGGACTCTGACTCCGATCGGATCTCGCGGATATCTCCCCACCAGTTCGAGTCGAAGCCAATTGCCGGTTCCACCGGATGCATTTTTGACCAGGCAAGACTTGGCGTTCAGGGTGACCACCGCAAAATCGACCAACCCGTCGAGATCATAGTCCGCGAAGGCGGCCCCGCGGCTCTGAAGCTTGACTTGAAAGTAAGGGCCGGCCGTGGAGGACACATCCTCGAACCGGAAGCCTCCGAGCCCGGCGAACAGGAGATCCTCTTGTGGCTGGAGGTGGTTGAAATCTCCGTTGAACCGGACGAGGTCCTCGATGCCATCGTTGTCGAGATCCCGGACTCCTCCGCCCCATCCGATGTACTGTCCGGAAGCCGCGGCCGTACCCGACATCGCCGTCATGTCCCGGAAACGCCCGGCGGTCGAGAGGTCGTTCCGGTAGATCGCCCCATAGCCGCCGGCCGTCACATACAGATCGAAACAGCCACGGGAATCGAGGTCCGCGAACTCCACGGCCATCGCGCTGACGCCTTCTCCCCCGAGGCCCCCTGCGCAGCGCAGCGCTCGCGATCTCTCCTGGAAGGTCCCGTCGCGCTGATTGACGTAGAGATGACTCGCGGTCTTGTCGTTGGCCACGTAGACATCGGGGTAGCCGTCACCATCTACGTCGCCGATGGAGAGTCCCATGCTCCTTCCGGGAGGGACCTTGGCCACGCCGCTCGGGATCGAGACGTCGGTGAACGTTCCGTTTCCATTGTTTCGAAACAGAGTGTCGGGCTGGGCTGCATAGGCCATCGGCCCCGGATACGCATCGGCAGGATAGAAAAGATGGTACGACGGATCGTAGACGAGGTAGTTGCCGACGAACAGATCGAGGTTACCGTCTCTATCATAGTCGAGAAACGAGGCGGCCACGGAGAAATTGACTTTTAGCTCCTTGGCACGCACGGCAAGGCTGACCCCGGCCTTTTCGGTCGCCTCGACGAACGTCCCATCCCCACGGTTTCTGAAGAGATGGTTGGGCCCGTAACAGGTGATGTAGAGATCCGGATAGCCGTCGTTGTCGTAGTCTCCGACGGCACAGGCCATCCCGTAGAAGGTGATCGCGAGCCCCGCCCGCTCGGTCACATCCTCGAAACGACCGTCTCCGAGGTTTCGGTAGAGCTGGCCCATGGCGCGTGCCTGGGACGGATCACTCTTGCGCCGAGCATCGCTCAACCCCGGCAGATAGCACGCATTCACGAAATAGAGATCGGGGAGTCCGTCTCCATCATAGTCGAAGAAGGCACAACCGCTTCCCGTGTCCTCCACGATGTTGGTGAGTTCCTTGCTGCCGAGGACCTTCTGGAACGTGACCCCGGCTTCCAAAGAGACATCTCGGAACTCGAACCGTCGGGTTTCTCGCTCAACGGGTTGACCGGACGGCTCTGTTGCCGTGACCTGCGCCGCTGTTGCCAGCACGGCTGCTGCAAGAGCCAGAAGATGGAGCGTTTTCGCGCGATTTTTCACAGTCTAAATAGACGCCGGAAGACCCAAGGAACCCCATAATACTGGAAGGCATCACCAAAAGAATACCTAAGGATTTTCCGGGGGGTGCCCGGTGTTACCCGGGGCCCCCCGGACGGATCCGTACTTATGGGGAGTAAACGGTCATGGAGAGTGGGCGGTCTGATTTCGAGTGGAGAAGGTCATCCCGTCAGACAGAAGAGGCTTCTGGCAGGCCCCTTTCGCTCCCCATTAAGTAGCTGCTCTTCGCCTCGCGTGCTGACCATGTTGCCCGGCTGGAGAGGCCTTCGCCCCTGGCCGGGAGGACACGATGCTTGGTATGGTGACAACCGCCCTAAGAGTCTTCCCTTGAAGACAGACCAAGAAGTCTGGATTCCCCATGTACGAGTGCCGGCGCTTCATGGACGTGCAGCCGTGCACACTAGGAGCGTCAGTTGAGTGTCGGGCCTCCACTGCGCCATCTCCAACATATGAAGGTACAATTGCATTTTTTCGTCTGCATCCAGTTATCATGACAGTCTTTGTGGTACTCTATGTCGGCGGTCGACCAGGCAAGCATGCAGCTCCAGTCGCAGCCCAGAGAGCTCTCTTGGGGCGCCCGTTCCTCCAGGCACAACAGGAAACATGGCACAGATATGGGATTCCAGAGCCTCACGGAAAACGTGCGCTCCGACCCCGGCGGTGTCGCAAGTCCGAGAGGATCAACCAGAACCGTTGGAGAGTCAACGGCGTATGCATAGGGGTTGAGATTCTCTCTGAGTCCCGCCATCGGATCCCGTTCGGTAATGCGCTATACGCCGTACCTGCTTGCCCATGTAAAGCGACAGAACCCCAACCAACCAGCCCCGGACGACCCCCAACTGCCGTACCGGCGAAAAAGACCGATCGGGGCGCGATATCTCGAGCGGGCATCGAAGCCCGACGCGACCGTCTGCAACCGATCAGAAGCCCCCCCGAACCCAGCCCTCCGCGCCAGCGCGAGTACTCCCAGCGGATCCCTGCTCAAGAACCTCCCCAGCTCCGGGCTGTAGAAGCGGTTCCTCAGGTACACGAGCCCTGTCCGGGCATCCCGCCGCGCGCCCGCGAACCCGATCCTGCCGGGACCGGCGGCATTGCTTCTCGACCACATCAAGAACTGACTATCGACCGGATAGAACACAGCGGAACCCAAGAGCAAAACAGCACCTGTCCTGTTTTCCAAACCCGCGACTGCCACAGAAAAGTTTGTCGCGCG
>Ga0074195_1001545_pt1 | contig 31614 bp, 64 predicted proteins | sample EPASupsiteHSE623_FD_64525 | JGI IMG/M metagenome (GOLD analysis project Ga0074195, IMG submission 64525) | Bioremediated contaminated groundwater from EPA Superfund site, New Mexico - Sample HSE6-23 | ecosystem: Environmental > Aquatic > Deep subsurface > Groundwater > Contaminated ... | reverse complement strand
CCGTAACCGAAGCGGAGATGGGCACACATCGCCACCCATATACAGATTATTATGGTGCCACCGATCCACGCGGTTATGCAAGTGGCAGTTTCTTAGTAGGTCCCGCTATCTCGCGGTCAGATGGATTATACACGGGATTTGCGGGGGGCGGACAAGGACATGGGCATAGCGCAGAAGAAGGCAGTGCAATGACAGGCAACGCCGTGTCATGTATGCCACCTTTCTATGGACTATGTTATATTCAAAAAATTTAGGCCAACCAAGTCGATGGGGCAAACTCTTTTTTATTGCCATCGATAACAGCATAACTCAAAGTAGGATCAGCGAATCCTGATAAACTTGAGTATCCTTGTCTAAATTGGATAATCTCTTGATGGACTATGTCATTATCATATGATATATTTTCATCTACATAAAACCAACCCGTCGAGTTATTCACTGGCAGAAGACCAGTGGTGTTTATCAGCATGAATATTAAAAAAATTGAATAATTCATCTAATCCACCTGCAACGCCAATTTTGTGGCTTCCATTTGCCGGACCAACGAATCTACTTTGATGCCCGCCTGCCGATATTCGTGAGCGGCTTTGCGGCTTGCACTCTCATGCAGATGCACGGACGTTAGATGCGATCTTGTGGCTTTCTGGGCTTTCTGATGTTGCCTAGCTTCCTCCGTTATGCCATCCAGGCGGGCTTCTTCCAGTGCGTTATTATAGGCATCTTCTCGCACTTGGACGGCATTGATTCGCTCCTCTTCCGCTTGGAATTGCGCGTTATCTGCGACAAGCAATTCTTCATATGCTAATCTGATTTGCTCTTCTGTAATCATGGCCGACTCTCCGTGCATGGCATGATTAGACATGCCAATAATATGATTGCTAATATCGATTTCATGTTTTCTTCCTCAATTCCATCTCTCCCAGGATCGCTACCTGAACCAAACCAGACAAATTTACCTCTGGATGTTCCATGATCCAATCCCTGAGATCTTCCCGAACGGTAATATGCATCGGGATGTATTTTGGCGCTAATGCCATAGATGGATATCAATGACTTTTATTATTTATACCTTTCCATTGGAGATATCTCATGTCCACAACTACAACCTATAATGAATATGTCAAACTCGACAACAGCGAGGCCGGGTTTGCCAGCCAAACCCACGCGAATCTGGATCTGCTGGATGCCGCCACCGCGAAGATAGAGCGACTAGGAGCAAGAGCGCCGCAAGTGGGCGATGATCTAGCAGATGGGTACTCCATAGGCAGCAGATGGTTCTACGATGGGAAGGAATGGACCTGTCAAGACGCAAGCGCTGGGGCAGCCGTTTGGGTGCAAATCTATCCCGCCACATTGACACCCATTGAAGAGGTGCCAGATGGGACGAAAAATGGCACAAACAAGACCTTCGCTCTCGATCACACGCCAGTTGGGGCGGTGGCAATATTCTATGGCGATGTGGGCGGCTGCCTCCGGATGCGATATGGCAGCAATTTCACGGTTTCAGGAACTACTATAACACTCATCACATTTGCACCGAATGACGCGAATGGTGATGTATTCTTTGCTAGTTATAATTATGTTGCATAGGTGATTTAAATGAAATTTGCAATTCTCATAATCTTTGCCCTGCTGATAGGCAGCGCGGGAGCTATTAGGCTCAATCAGGTTACGCCGAGTGACTATGATGTGCTGAATCACACAATCGAAAATATCACAATCAACAATGCAACTCTCACGAATGCGACTATTGTAGGACTTGAGACGGTTACCGACTCCGATCAAATCAATTGGACTCCTGGCATTGGAGCAAAGCTAACCAATGTGACCAATGGCACGGCGGCGCAAGATGCGGTGACCTATTCGCAACTGGTGGCAAGTTCGTCGGGCAATGTTCCATATCAGGTACATGATTATTATATTTATAATGGCAGTGCCATAGTTGTCAAAAATTCGGCCAATGCTACTATCTATTCAGGCTCATCGCTGGCAGCCGGGATAACGGCAATTTGCGCGGCCACGGGAGTGGGGCCGGCAAAAGTGGAATTAGGAAAGGGCAATTTCACCATCGATTCAATGCTCCATTTTGTAAACAAATCGCATATCAGATTTGTGGGGCAAGGCATAGGCGTAACCACACTCGCCGCAAAGACCAACTTGAATACACATCTCGTTGTATTCGATGGTTGTAATAATATAACAGTTGAACAATTTTCAATCAACGGAAAAAAGGCCAATCAGGCAGTAAACACGAGCTGCAATATCATTTTCAATTATACCCGAAATTTCGTGGCCCATGACATAGAAAGCTATAATGCCAATACCAAAGGCATAGGCATAACGGGCTCATGGTATGGAGAGGTATATTCATGCACGTTCCATGATAATTATCAGGAAGCGGTGGCCTGCGCGTCCCTAAAAGATGTCGGATCGACCCATTATCGCACTTCATATATCAATGTGCATGATTGCACAGGTTACAGACTCGGAACCTATGGATTTTCCTCTGTGACAGCTGCCGCTGATGGCACCTATCCAGAGAATCATCACATCAATTTCGATCACTTGACAGTTTACGATGTGCGCGAAACTCCCGCGGGCGGCGGCGTGGGTATAATGATCATTGGCTTTGAAAACAGTGTTACGAATTGCAATATTTACGATCCGCTCGGGGTCATAAGATACGGCATCTACTGTGGAATCAGTAACAATATCAATCGCGTGCTGCATGATAGCCGAATCCAGGGCAATTCCATATCTCTGTTGACCTCGCCCTTGAACACCACCGGCATTTATATGGCCTCCGGATATCAGAATATCGTATCGGGGAACCGAGTGCATCATGCGGTACAGGGGTATACAGAGGTCGATGACCTGGGAAATGCTGGTAATCTGGTGGACTCGAACGATTTTACCTGGTGCACTTATGGAGTTCGAAAAGTTGTGACAGGGACTACACAAGGCACGAATAAAAAAGATTAAACTTTTCGCTCCCGGCGTTCCTCTTTTTTAGGATCGTAGCAGGGCTAATCCCCCCGATTTCAATCGGGGGATACAGCCCGTGCCTATCGAAAGGGATATAAACTAATGGTGACCATACGTATATCTTAAGATGAGCAAACAAGAGCATTGGGTAAGCGCGCGGGGATGTGTCTATAACGTGTATTACCACTTCGTATGGTCTACAAAATACCGAAGAAAGGTATTGATCGGATCGATAGCCGAAGACCTCCATGAACTACATTCCATAATCGCAAAGCAGAAAGGCATTGAACTTGTTGATCAAGAAATCATGCCCGACCATGTCCACCTCTTCATCAATGCTCATCCGATATTTGCACCAGCAAACATAGTCAAGATATTCAAAGGCATCACTGCAAAGAAACTCTTCGAACGGCATCCTGAACTAAGAAATCAACTCTGGAATGGGCATCTCTGGAATCCTTCGTATTACGTCGGAACATGTGGTGATGCTACGAAAGATGTAATAGAACGATATGTGGCAATGCAAAAGGTGAAGTAATCCATGAGAGTGTTTCGGTATAGACTCAAGCCAACAAAGGCTCAAGTAACCAAGCTGAATGATCAGCTAGAGCTTTGCAGATGGGTCTATAATGAAACTCTCGCGATGCGAAAGAACTCCTTTGAACAAGAAGGTAAATCCATAAGCTACTTCGCATCCAAGCGAATGCTACCTATCTGGAAAGAGTCCAAGCCTGAACTGCGATCGGTTCATTCTCAGGTATTGCAGGATGTCGTTCTCAGGGTAAATCTTGCGTTTGGCGCATTCTTCCGAAGAGTCCAATCTGGCGAAGAAGATCCTGGGTATCCAAGGTTCAAGGGAAAGGGCAGATACGACAGCCTCAGTTATCCCCAGAGCGGATTCTCCATAGACGGCAATACAATTTGGTTATCCAAGATCGGAGATATCAAATTCAAGTTGCATCGCCCCATTGAAGGATGTGTCAAGCGGCTCACTATCCGAAGATCCACGACTAAGAAATGGTATGTATCTTTCCTAGTTGAAGATGCGCCAAACCACATTCTTGAACCCTCGGATGAAATGGTAGGCATTGACATGGGCATCCTGAACTTTGCCGTGCTATCGAATGGTGACGTTGTGGCTAACCCCAGGTTCCTTCTTGCTGATGAAGAACGACTCAAGAAGGCTCAAAGCAAACGTGATAAGCTGCCCAAAGGATCACCTCGGAGACGGAAGGCAAGCAAAGCCGTAAGCCATCTATATGAGAGAGTATCCAACCGAAGAGAAGATTTTGCCCAACAACTAAGCAGACAGTGGATCAACCAATACGGCACAATTGTATTTGAAGATCTGAATATAGCCAATATGGTTCATAATCATAACCTAGCTAAGAGCATCCTGGATGCAAGCTGGAATAAACTAATACAGTACACTTCATACAAAGCGGAAGATGCTGGTAGGAAAGTGGTATTGGTCAATCCAGCGAATACATCTCAGATGTGCTCAAGCTGTGGTCAAATAGTCAAAAAGAATCTATCTGTCAGGGTTCATGATTGCCCCTATTGCGGGCTATCGATAGACAGAGATCTTAATGCTGCTCTGAACATTGCAAGACTGGGAATACAGTCTTTGGCATCAGCCTAGATGCCCGCCAATTCATTGGCGGGAGTATTCACGAGAGGATGCAAATTACCTCTCCATCATTTGATCAACTCCAATTGCGATGGCAAACGTTGAAAACGCTATGATAAGCCATTCTGCCTTAAATAGATCGTATTGTATTCCCCAGAAGGCCGATTCCAGGGATATTACCAATATCCAGAAGCAAAATGCGATTACCTCAAAGGTATAGAATATTGCAGTCCATTGGCCTCTCATGCTAACACGACCCGATTCCCCGAAATTCTCTTCCGCCATGCGGATAGTCATACCAATATCCTTTCTCCCCGTTATTGCACACGATTTCGCCGTGCGGTGGTTCCCAACAGACGGTGCCATCGCCATCGCAGCCATTGATTCGGGTATCTATGCATCCTGATAATAGGACTATCAGGCATAGGATGCAAATATATTTGATCATGTTTTGCACCCCCGATATGTGTCTATCAGAAAAGTATCCGTCTCATGATCTTCTGATATGCTTTTCATATCCCATGTTCTTGGATTAATATAATTGCATATATACCACGATTCCAATTTCTCCAAGTCGGTATTGCCTAGAATTCTTTTTAATTTCCACAATTTTGCTTTTATCAATTGCTTGATGCGATATATCATGGTCGGGCCTCCAGACAGGCAATATAGGCGGCAACCAATGCATGACAAGCCGAAGGCCCCTTGCCTTCTGCCATCAGCGACAGATGCCGCTCATTCCAGCAATCGCCATCATAGCCAGGAGCGATCTCGCTGATTTCTGCATAATATTGGCCATCATCGACATCTTGTGATTGAAGAAGATGCCAAGAATGGGCGGCTATGACCCGCTGCACACCGCATTGCAGATGATCCAGACATTGATTTCGTGGCCGATGGTATCCTGCCAATTCGAAATGCAATATTTCCTGATAGGTCGCTGGATCACATTGCTTGAGCCTTTCCAGCAGGGCGGCTAAGTCTTCTGGCATGTGGCCTCCTTGCGCTTTTCTAACTCAAATGTCAGTCTTCCTATCATTTCATATTGCGATTGATTTTCGGCTATCATTTCTGGCAATGCGACTAATGCGGCCATCGCTGCCGAGCAAATATGTTTACCATTTCGCGCAGTCCTCGCTGCATTTGAATATGCTAAGATTTTTCTTGGATCGAAGTCCTTGGTTGCTTCCTGTTCAAGTTTTTTCAAGTCGATCATGCTCTCCCTCGGAAGCCATAAGCCATCACAATCCTAGAGTCGATCATAGCACTCCTCTTAGGCCCGATCCCCGGCATATCACATGGCTGCCTCGCATAATCTTTCTTAGGGACGAAGCATAGATCATAATCCTCTAGGACCGGTTCTAAGACCTTCGGGCCGATGCCATCGCCATGAAACAGGACGCTTGCGGCCAATAGTTCTCGCTCACCTATCGCGGGTCGCATCCGGAAGCCCATCATTGAACCATCGAGTAGGTAGTCATGGGCCAATTCGAGTATGTCTCGGAACTGATCTTCTCCATCGAAAAAGCCACTGTCGTCGCCCTTATGGAAGACGGGAACGCCGTTCAGCATGGATCGCTTTCTGAATGACTTGCATCGGGCCAACGTGGTCGCATTCGCTTGCTTCTTTTCGTCATCGTTCAGCATTTTGATTTTCTTTTTTCCATTTGGCAGCTCGACAAATCTTTTTTCGCTTGATTCCTCTATGGCGGCATAAATGCTCCCTATATCGCCTAGAATGACCACACATGCCGGGGAACCATATTCTCGACAAGATAAAACCTGGTTATACAGATGCCCGGACAAAACGGACGAAACAAAATCTTGGCAGATTTTAAGTTCTACATTGAAAACTTTATAATCACAGATCGGCTCTCCCAAGATTTCGTATTTTTGCTTTCCGCCAATGAATTGCAGATCTACAGGCAGATCTGATCTTATTTCAATTAGTGCAAACCGGCCATCGCCTGCCAATGCTCGCCTGATGCCTTTCTCGCGCTCACCTTCGCCCGCGGCCATGAAACACTGGATATGTTCACTCATCGTCGTCCTCTCCCAGGTTCCCATATCGATCCCGTTTGGGCAGGCCGAGTGCTTTCCAGACACGGGTTCTGCGGTAGACATGGCCACCACGAAAGCCGCCTGTCTTTTCAGCGAGTCCCTTCTTCACCAGGGATTCGCACGCATCTTCGACCATCTTTTGCGTGACTTCTGGAAAGTTATCCGCCATCGTAAACCAAATATTGCTTGGTGGAATCCATGCATTGTGGCGACTTTGCATGAGGTCATAGACCAGGAATTCTAGGTTTCCAAGATTCATGCTACCACCCGGAATTTTACCACGAATACCATCAAGCCCACCAGATCCTCATATGTTAGCTTATTAATTCGGCAGAATGCCGCTAGATACGCGTGTCTGGTGGGGTATCCCTCCGCTCTTGCATCTTCCTCGGAAATATCCATAATTGCCTCTGGATAGACGGCCAAGATCTCCAGCTTTGCGAAGTATTCCTTGGAGAGCATCTTGGTCTTGGCCAAATGAACTGCTCCGACATTCCAGCGTTTCTTTCCGTTGGAGCTTATGCGCCTGGTTTGGGTTTTGGTGCCGTTGAGAATCAGATCTAAGTGCTCCGGCTTAAAAAGAATCATGGTTCTCCTCCGAGATATTGTATTCTAGCTTCGATATTCGCAATCTCCTTTTTCGCCCTTTTCACACCTTCCGCATTCCCAGACGCATACAGCATGATACCCATCTGGTTCGCACATGCCAATTTTCTTTTCAGGAATTCTAAATCAGAATTGCTCATGGCTTGCCTCCTTCGATGACGGTCAAATATCGTTTCAGGAGTTCGGCCAAAACATCCGGTACATCCTCGTCTCTGAAGCAGGTCGAATCGATCCAATTGAGTGCCCCTTTCAATATGTCAGCATCCCCTGCTTGCGGGATAATGGCCTTGGCAAGCTTGCTTTCCAGATCACAAATGATCTGATCCTTGACCTCATCAGGAATTGCGCCTATTCGGTTAATCGCCTGCCAGAACTCGCCTTTCTCAAGACTGAAAAGCTTATCCAGCAATTGATTTCGCTCAATATGAATTTCGACCCTTCTATCTCGTTCTTCTTTTGCCTTGGCTTCCAGGTCTGCGATCCTTCCCCGAGCAGCGACCAATTCAGAGACAATGCTTTCCAGATAGGAACCCTCGATCAACACTTCCCATTTTCCGGTAGTAACCGATCTTATTTGCTTATGACGGCCAGATTCGATCGATTTGTATGCTTCATCGAGATCGGTGGGGGAATCAGTCATGCATGACCACCTCCGAAAGATCTATCTCTCCTTCCAATTCTGCGAATGCCCTCACCACGTCTGAGATCTGCCTCCCAGATATAGCGAACCACTTCTTTGCCAACGCATCCTTTGGCCGGAACCCGAACGTCTTTTCAAAGTCAGCCAATGGCATTTTAATAACTTCTTCAGGATTCATCTAGCATCCTCCTGACAAACTCCACCAACTCATCAACATCATATCCACTCACGCAATGGCATTCCTCGCCTCTGGATAGCTCGATGGACCAAGGGAAGCCACATGCCTGACCCACCCCCGGGCAATCTCCTGTATATGGATGGCTTTCCGGGCAGTCTTCGCATGGCCCGTCTAGGATCTTGCTAACCACATCAGGTTCATGCAAAGCCTCTCTGAGGGCGGTGCCTGTCCAGTTTCCTGGCAATGTTCTGCCCAGCCCGATAGCGATGCTAGAAACTTCTGCAATGATCTCCGCTTGTTGCTTCTCGATGACGGATAGCCTCTCATCTACCAATGGCGCAAGTACATCTCGCAATGCCGCGTTTGCCTTCTCCAATTCGCTTGTACATTCTCGCATCTTGTATCCTATGGTGCTGGTATGCTCGGCGACCTCTTCCGGGGTGAGCTTTCGCAGAGAAGATGGCCGGTAGTAGAACTCAGACCCATGTACGAGATACGCAGGCCCTTCGTCGTCATCGTCAACTGTTACAATTTGGGCAATTTGTCCCGTTTCTTCGCCACTCAACGCAGCAGGTTGACCGATCACCTCAACCAAATCCCCTATCTTCAATTCCGGGCCATCGACCTTTTGCAGATCACCCGGCTCATACCAGTACAGATTACTCTCGCCTTTCGCGCCTGGTACGCCGAGGCCAATAGTCGGCATCCGAGTTTGAATCTGCTTGACTTCATAGGTCTTGCCGATGGTCTTTTCCATTTCCATGATGTAGTCGTTGGCCTCTCGCGGGATACTGAGGACTTTTGCATAGTCGCCTACATGCAATTCGTCCACTTTTTTCAAGGAACTTGCACGATAGGCCAGCGCACCACGCGCCGAATAATCGATGGACCCATCTTCGTTTTTCCATATTTGAGATATCCTGAAACGGTAGCCGCTCTCGATGACCTCTACGTCATCGTCGAGTTGGAAAGTAGAGGCGGGATTCATGCCTTGACCTCCATTAGCACTGCCGCCTTATGCAGTCTTTCCAGACATGCTTTTCCTTGCGCAGTGGTTATCTCCGAAGTATCGATGAGGTGCCCGTCTTGTTTAAATCTGGAAATATATCCAATGAAGAGATCGATGATAGCGGCGTCTCCTGGTTCGAACTGCTCAAGGACGGCAACTATTCGATCTAAATCGTCTAATTCCATGTCACCGGATTCGAAGTCATCTTCTTGACTCCAATCCTTCAATTCTTTCACTTCATCGATTAACGTCATGCAACCTCCAACTCTTCATTGATCCTTTCCAATTCCCCTAACCAGACATGCTCCCGAGCCACCAATTCAGGATCTATGATCTTGCCCTCATCACAGAAGGTCATCATATCATTGGCGATTTGCTCTAGGATGTAGAGCTTCTTGGCTTGGAGATCTTCGCTCATGTCTCGATCACCTCTCTAGATGGATCAATATCTACCATCGCCTGATCTATCTCCGCCTTATCATACATGCCGCCCAAATTTTGCGGGAATGCTTCGCGGAGAGCTTGAACTATCGCAACCTTGCGAATCATGGTAGCTGGCATCTTTGCCCATTGATTCTTTCCCGTGTTGTACTCACCAAGAACGACTTCTGACTTGGACGGCAGCTTCCTATCCTTCCTATGAACGCTTGCCCATCCACCGAGAAGCATCTCCTCGCTCGGAAGGTAGAACGTGCCTTCTCTGTGAACCAATTCCCCGCCCTCTTTTGGCCTGATGATGATTCCTGCCTCAAAGCCATCGAATTGGGGGTGAGTCTCCGCCTTTTCGGTAAAATACTCCTTTCCCGCGATGAAGGACACTGTTCGGCCTTTCTCGCCTTCGAAGATTGCAAGATAGACCTGCTTTGTCATGGGATCTGCGCCCTTTCTCCGGCAGAACTCTGCGAAGAGATAGGCTTCCTGCTCGGTGGCTTTGGGGTTGATATAATCGATGACATCACGGGCGGTTAAACCGTCGGGCTTTGCCAGAGGCCCGACGATGGACTTTCTCGGGGCGATGGCGGTGTTTGTCTGCTTCTTGTGCCGATCCTCTGTCATAGGGGACTTGGTGGGCTCGGCGTCCATCCTCATCGAGACCAGCAACTCCTTGATCTCGGAGAAGACCGACTCCGAGGAACATTTCAAGCCAGGGCCAAATACGCATTCCGGATTGTTGCTGTCCTTCAGATGATAGCTATCTGTGGCTTCATCGAATGCCGCTTCAGCGCCGTGCTTGGTGCAATAGGATGTGATAGCATCGGCTATCTCCTTTTTCGTAACTTTTCCAGCCATTCAGATCGCCTCCAATTTCTTTATTTGTTCTCTTCTGTATCTCTCACCAGAGATCGCTCCGGCCAAATCGCTTAGTCCTTCGTCCGACAGTTTTGCAAGCAGATCGCCCCACAAGTCGAATCTGGCGGATATTTCGAATTTTGCTTCTGTCATTTACTTCCTCTCCTTCTTAATTCTCTCATATTCCTGCTCTGCCGCCCAAGTTTCTTCCTCGCTGGGATCAATATCAGGCAACTTGGATATTTCTTCTTCGCGATCCATTCATGCCACCTCAAGAGTCTTGCTTATCGTGGCCTGAGCTTCTTCTGTGACCTTGCCAGGGGCATCGGCAAATATTCCCGCAATCAGGGCGGTCTTATAGGCCTTCTCATCCAATGCTAGGCAGGCATCATGCTTTTTGGCCCACGTCAAGGCCTCGGTTGCATTATATTCTGCATTCTTGACCATGCGGATACCTACGCCAGGCGCAGGCTTCTTATTTCCGGTCTCTTGGTAGGCCGCTAGGGTTAGCTCGCGAAGCCTCGCCTCTTCTTCAGCCAAATCCTTCTTGATGCACTCGACCGCTTCAATGGTGTGCCGATTCTCGCTCTCCCATACCTTATATGTCTCATCGAGACATTTCTTCTCTTCTGCTAGGCCGGCTCGCAATTCCCGAACCAAGCGGATTTGCTCTGCCAATTCTGTCATCTTCTTCACTCCTGCTTCGTGGGGACCAAAATATCAATCTCATCCCCATAGGTCTTTTCTACCATCTGTCTTGCCCAGGCAGGGACCAAAACGGTTCCGTTGGGATTGATCTTTGCCCGGAAGCAATATCCGGTCTTTTCTTGCAATTCTATCGCCATGTTAGCTTACATGCTCTTGGAAGGTATTTATATGTTTCGGTTAAGAAAAATGATAGAAATCTATAAATAGCATCGAGGCCAATAACTCAACCATGATTGACAAGAAAGCCTATCAAAGAGGCCAAACCGCCGCGAAGAAAGGTGGCCGAACATGAGCACGATCGTCAACATCGCCTCCGATATCTGGCTATCCACAAGTCTCCGTGAAGAACTGAAAGCTGGATCGGTTGAGGCCATCCATATCAGGCGGACAGGGAATGGCGATCGCTTGAGCATCGATTACGAAGTACCGGATGGATACAAGCCATGAGATCAATGAGTTCCGGTTCCTGGGCCGCTTACCAGGAATGCGCCGAGCTTCCAGATTGCGATCCAGCCATACTTCGAAGGTGGTAGGATCATGCGGTCTTACCCAACTATGATCCACAAACCGGGTTGGTCGATGAGAATGAAGTCGAAGAGGATGCAGACCCATATTGGAAATGCAAGAAATGTGGAAAAACTTATTATGTGGATGAGGTCTGGCGATGATTGACAATGAGAGCCAAAGCATGACCATCGATATTACCCACCCCCGGGAACTTGAGAAGGCGGCCACGCCGGGGCCGTGGGCAAAGGGTGTTATAGAGACGGATTGCATTGCGAGCGAAGGCGGACACGGAAACGTCGTTCTTCGTCGTACCAATGGGGGTGGTATGCCAACGCAATCCGACCTCGATCTAATTTGTGAGATGCGAAATGCCCTGCCCGCTATCCTCGCCGAGCTGGAAGCCTTGCGGGTCATTGTCAAGGAATTGGCGGCAAGCGAATGCATGGCTACAAACGAAGAAGCCACGGAATATTGCATATTTTGTGGCAGATTCAAATGGTCGGGTTGTCTGATAAGCAGGGCAAAGGAGCTGATGAAATGATATATAACGAGATAACCATAGATGGAATTCCGTGTTTCCATCAATTCGAGATGAGTACGGGCGGATGGAGATGTAAATATTGCGGATCATTGCACCCATATAAAAGTGAACCGCCGACAGGAGATTCGATGAAAATGATTAGCAGGGCACGAGAGGCGATGAAGCAATGTACTGTCTAAATTGCGGCTGGTGTTGCGAAAAGCTATGCCCTCTAACAGATTCGGAGGATAAGCCATGCCCGCATCTTGTATCCAAGGACAGCATGAAGATATGCGATATCTATGATCATAGGCCAAAGCAATGCAAGGATCATGATTTTCCTACAACGTTCTGCCCGATGGGAATAGATGTTCTAAAAGTGGATCGCGCGGAAGCTGCCAGGATTGTTCAGAGAAATGATTTCATATTATATTATAAAAAAGATTAACCTTTTCTCAATTTTTCTAATGCATCCTTGGCCTTCTTCTGCATCTGCTCCTCAGTATATTTGATGCCAAATCGCATCGATGCATGATACTGAGCAGATAGATCGGACCAGATGAAAGCGGCTTCCAAACGGCCAATATATGCATTTCGTCGGTCAATAGCTTGCATCGCATCTGATCCAATCTTCCGGCGCTCTTCGGAAAGGGCAGCTTCCTTCTCAGCATCTGCTTTGGCTGCCTCATACCTCTTAATCCAGATGTCCCGGTCCTCAATCCACTTACATATCTCCTGCTCTTTGTCTCGGAGCTGGCAATCTCGGGTTAGAATCTGCTGCTCAAGGGCATGGATTCGAGCATTGGCCACATCTCGATCCATTGCGTTTTTGACAGCGACATCGGTTCGGAAAGATAGCATCCTTTTCAATTCACTGATCTCAGCATCTTTCTTTGCTAATTCCGCTTGCGGCGAAGCAATCTCTTTCATCTGCTGCTCGATTATCCTATTAGCCGCTTCGCTCGATTCTCGGTAGATCCTTGCTTGCTCGCGATTTTTCGTGTAAAATTCATCGCATGCATCACAATCGGCTCGACTCATAATAGGCCTCTAAGAAACCCGATTTCATTTTCCCATTTCTTCCAATTGTCTTCTGCCAAATCATCAATCAAATTCTGAATAACTGCTCGCTCGGTGTCTGTGATCCTATGCCAGGATGAGAGGTCCGCATCAAGTTCCTTGGCCGCTTCTTCGCGGAATTGCTTCTTCCCAAGAGCGATCCATCTCTCGGCGGGATAGCAATCTTCCGGCATGTCGTGCCATGCATCGTCGATGTCGAGGTCATATTTCGTGATAAGGGCGATACATTTGGCCCTTTCTTCGATGGCTTGGGTTTCTCGCATCTCGGCATAATCAATCAGGTTCTTAATGATCATCCTCTCTCTGGTGAGATCATCGCCCTCCCTTTCGATTATATCTGCATAGAGTTGGCGGGCTTCGGATAGGACGCTCATATATATACTCCCGTGACTGGACCATCATACGCACAGTCCTCGCACCACGCCATCATAAACGGCCTGAACGCTCCTGGATAGTCCTTTGCCACATCTTCGAAGAACCGCTTGCCTATGAGGTCGGTATGTATCTTAATCCAGGTTCGCGCGTTCTCGATCAGGTCGCAGGCGGCATCCTGACACATGCAAGTGTCGCAGTATGCTTCATCAAATTCCTTCATGTCTTCCTCCCGGATTGGTTTTTCGGGATAATCACATCTATTGTATCTCCGCACTTCTTTCCAACTAGATTCCTCACCCATGCGGGCACTGTCACCGTTCCATTGGCATTTATTTTCGCCGGGAAGCCCCACCCGGTCGTTGTCTCTTTCGCCATAGTAGCATATATGCTCTTAATCATATATAAATCTTTTGCAAAGCATTTTAGCGAAAGTTATAAATAGATACGAGGACACAATGGGTATTGCTGAAATGCGAGGATTGAAAATGACATACCCAATATGGATCGGAGCAAACAAGGACGGTAAAATGATCATCGGCGCAAAAGAAATGACTCGGCAAGGCGAGAAATATCATAACGTCGAGGATGCTGAGCAGGTCTATGGTATCCAGTTGCCCCACCGAGTGGTCGCCAAGACCCCGGGCGGCCATCGGATCATGACGCCGACAGAAGCCCGGAAGAACGGCTATCAGATCACTGATGCGGGCCATGTGAGCCCGTTCAATAGGGCAATAAGGAGTGTGGCCTGAGATGACGGCCATCTCTCCGGAATATGCCGCGATGCTCATGAGGAACCTGGAATGGTTCATCGACCACGAGCATGAGAATCCTGATTACGAGAAAAGGATTGTGGAAATATCGAACCGACTGGAGATCTAGGCATGACCCCAATGGCCCGCTATTATCTCGCCCTTCGCGCGGCCATGCCAGGCTCGGAGGGAGAGGAGTTTTGGATGGTTAGGTGGATATGTGAGAGGATTGAAAGGAGGAATGAAACATGAATGCGATAATCAACGGTATATCATTAAACTTGCAAAGATCTGGGCCATCATTGCACGATTGCCCGACGGTTCCAGAAGGGGAAGAGGCAGATTATGTCTTTGTGACCAATATGTCAAAGGACAACTATGAAAGCGATTGCTTAGATCCGACACTCTGTTATCTTGGCGAAGCTCACCATGCTGATCCAAAAACACTTGAATATCTCAAAAAATTGGGTGATTACGGAATCTATTATCACAAGGATAGGCAGGGAGTAAACTTAAAAGCAGAATGTGAACGATTGGCAACACTCTGCCACGCGATGCTTGGGATGATCTAAATGCATGACATCCGCGATGCCTTCTTGGTAGCCTGGTATGCCTTCCTGTTCGCGCTCATCTGCCCCGCCTTGCTCGCCTGTTCACATGGCATGGGCATGGAGATATCTGGTAATGCATCAGGGATAGGCAGCCAAGAACATAGCATAGAGGCGGCGGGGCAGCTCATCGAGTCTGTGCATGATGGAGTGGCCAATAAGAGGTCTTGGGCCATGTTTCTTTTAGAGAGCCACGGCTACCAGACTGATGGGAAGAGCTTGCTGTTTGTCAATGGGACGGGATACCAGGTATTTGAAAATGGAAGCATCGAGGCGATTTGAATGGACGAAATACCAGAATTCAAGCCAAAAGACGGCCTGACAATGAAAGAATTGTGCGAATCTTTTCGAAAGCAGACAGAAGCCGTTATGCCTGGAAAATGGAAATTAGTGGGCATACAGGTCTATCTCGTCGAAGAAGAGCAAGATGTACTCTCTGCGCCGGGGTTCTATTCGAAGGGATTTGACAAGGAGAATTATGAGGTGGACTGATGCCAACCCTGCGTGAAATTCTGAAAGAGCAGATCGCCGCTCTAGGTGGTGACGGTCTCTGCAAATCCGGCTTAGAATGCGGATGTGACCTAGACGATCTCGCACCATGCTCATGTCTTGTGTCCGACATGGATATTGATGAGTGCAAGCCTGCTAAGAAGGGCGAGGACGGGCTATACCATGTGATTGTTGATATGATGGATCAAAGTATCGCGAATGGTATAGCATGGCTGGAAGGATTGCTAGAAGTCAAATCTATCCGGCCCGATGCCGCCGAGAAATGCAAAGAGATATTGGATGTAATCGAGGCCATCAGAGGGCGGGCCAAGTGCGTCGAGAAGCTGAAAGCTTTCCTGAAAAATATAGCGGAACGTGATCCCTGTCTCGGGGCGAGCTATTGTGCCTTCTGTGGCGCAGATGACGATGCCACCCACAATGCTGGATGCATATGGGAAGAGGCTCGTGAACAACTCCATGCAGAGGGTCTCATATGAGACAACCTCTCCTCATCCATCTTCGCCCATCCAGCAAGCGGCTTCTTGCCCGACATGGACGAATATGGGGCAGACAGATAGATGAGATCAAGGTGCGGCGCGAGATCAAAAGCAATAGCAAGAGGTGAGAAAGCATGAGCCGAAGTTCACAGGCCATCCAAAGCCTGCTAGAAGAATCTCATGCCGATGGTGACAAGATCGGCAAACTCAAAGAAGCATTCACACTCACCGATCTCATGATCTGGTGTCGAAAAAAGACCGCCCATTTGGTGCCGTCTCTCAGAATCGATAAGCCAAAGAGAAGAGCAGGCCGGAATAAATTTCCGCCCATTGATTATCGTGTGATATCATATAGATTTTGCGTTCGATGCAATACGATTTCTCCATTTGGCTACAATCCAAACAAGCATCACAGCTATTGTGTGATTTGTGGTGGCTGGATTGCCAGAAATCCGGAGAGGATCGGTCATGATTGACATGATCGCCGTTCAAGAAATGTATGATGCCCGCGCCAAAGGCGATGTGCTCGATGCAATGTGTCTGGAAAGCCGCATCATTCCTTGGGGCTCCGATTGCTGTCACGGATGCGAGATGTACCAGTGCGGGCGATCTATTACCGCATGGGGCTTTTGCCCTGCGCAACAGTGCAACGTGAGTCCGCATTATTTTTGCGAGAAGTGGGAGCAGGATTGAGATGCTAGATTTCAAATTCAAACATGTTCCGCTGGTCCAAGAACTTGAATTATATCCATGTGACCACATAGAAGTAAGCGAAGGACCCGGATATATTGCGGTCGGGTTTCCCGAAAATTGCAAGGTGGCCGATTTGATATCTGTAGTGAATTTTCAAATTGGATATGAACTGCTTAGGAGAGCTTGAGATGTCGCCCGGATGCACTGCCCAAGAGGTCGAGGCCCGAAGGCTCATGGTCCTACAGACCCATCCATTACATTACAAGAGAGATGAGGACCCGGTACCTGCCAGGATACCCATAGACCAAGCCCTTTGCATGTGTCTTGAGGAACGCGATGATCTGAGAGCAAGATTGGCAACGGTCGAGGCGGACATAAAGGCGCTTAGGGATTGCTCGCCAGAGGTGGCTTGATGGCAGCTGAATGGGGGTCTTGCCCGGCCTGCTATTATCACACCAATCGGGCCGGCTCATGTGATCAGGAGAATTACAGGCAACCTGAGACTACCTGCAAATTCTTCCGGCCCGCGAAGCTGCGAGGGAAGGCAAAGAGGAAGACGGGAGGCAAGCGGCCTTGACCTGCATCATTGGCCTCATCCGGGACGGGCATGTCTACATGGGCGCAGATAGCCTCTCTCTCAATGGGTGGCATAGGGTGGTGTGCGGGAGTGAGAGGGCCGTTTGAAGTGTTGGAGATGTGAAAAAGGGTTAGCTCTTCTTCTCTATTTTTGGCTTGTTCCAGAATTTGCTTTGACATCTTGGACATTTTACAGGCTTTGGAGTGCGAGGAAGCCAAGACTCCTCGCATTGGTTACATTTTAGCTTCTTCATTCCGATTGCTCCATCCTCGGGGCCACGAAATAACGAATATGTACCTTGCCAATATCACAAGAGAAGACGCCCGGATAATCTATGCCAGAATCGACCTTGACAGCAGACGATTTCCCGGCTATTTTGGCTATGTCTTCCATGTAATCCAGCGAGAAGAGGCTCCTAGACATGCCTTGCTTAATACCAGTGAGTTCTGCCAGAGGATAGACGATCTTCACCGCATCGATATCGCCCCTTGCTTCAAAGGAAAAATCCTCTTCCTGTGCTATGATCACATGGTCACATACCTTCATACACGCTTTGATCGATGCCTGCAATTCGCTGCCCGGAATGGACACGCTGCATGGCATATCCAGTTGTGGCAGGCGAGGCGTGTCCTTGATAGAGGACGGATCGAGTAGGGACATGCTATATTTGGCTTTGCCAGTTGCGATCTTCAGCTTATGTGTCTCTGGATCGAGTTCTAGGGTCACCGGCTCTTTGCCTTCGGCGAAGCTGGCAAGCCTGGGGAGGTCAAGGGCTATCATGCCGTCGTCTGCCTTGTAGAAGTCGAAGGCATCCGATCCCACTTCCACAAACGCCATGCAGACGTTGGCAGGGTCCACGGCTTGAATTTTTAGGCCGGTCGGGAGGATTTGAATTTTGGCTTCATCTACTATGGTTGATATGGCGCTGGTTATGGTTTTTAGGGTTTCTTGTGACAACACCGCTTTAAATTGCATTTAAACTACCTCCAAAACAATTTCCAAATTAGATTCTTTGATGAGCTTTTCCAATAATTGCGGCAGCTCATCTTTGACTGCCATTCGAATTTGCTCTTTCATTTCTTCCTCTATGGCATCACGAATATGGTCTTTCATGGCTTGATAGTCATATCCAAGCATTTCCATGCAATCATCGCATATTCGCTGCTTGGAATTTCCCTTGAAATGCATGTCAATGCATCTCTCTTTTTTGCAAATGGTACACTGCATCGTTTTATTCCTCCTTTTCGAACTTGAATAGGTCGATTTGCTCAGGCTTCTTGCTCTCGAATTCGGCTCGCTGTAGGTTCTTACAGGCTTGTTGGTAATAGGACTCTTTTAGCTCGATGCCGATGAATTTGCGGCCATTCTTGACGGCCTCATAGCCTGTGCTGCCTATTCCGCCAAATGGGTCTAGGACTTTATCGCCTGGATTAGTCCACAGTTCGAGAACTCTTCTAATAACTTCTAACTGTAAAGGTGCGATATGTGCCTCGTCTGCATCTTCTTTTACCGATAGCCTTTGCAGGGTATCAGATCGCTTGATATCGAACCAGACCGGGGAAGCATACCGTTGCCATAGGGCAACCGGAAAGCTCTCATCCGTATGCGTGCATCTTTCAGGATTATCGCCTGGTTTGCGCATCGTGACCACATAATCAGGTATCCCCTGGCGGCACATGCAGCTATCTTTTTTAAGTTGCTTCCAGAGAAGGCCAAGGGCTTTCGTTCTCTGCATAGCAGTGACAGGATCTGACCAAATACAAACTTCCGAGTGGTAAATAAACCCGTTTTGCTGGAACGTTTTGATTAAATCTCCTCGGAAATCCTGTATTCCTATGTATCCATGCTTCTCTTTGCTGGTTGGTAAATTCATGCAATGGACACTCATTAAGCGACCTGGCATCAAGACTCTATAAAGCTCTTTGACCAAGTAATCAAAGTGCTCAAAGAACTCCTCTTTCGTTTTACAATTTCCGACATCGGCGGGGCTATTAGAATATACGTAAAGCGATTGAAAGGGAGGCGAATACAGAATATGATGGATAGAATTGTCTGGTATTCCCTTTGTTATCTGGCAACTATCCCCTTTGTACATCATCCAGCCTCCGCCTTGTTTTTGATCTAATACCTTTATATCCATGATGGCAACTCCATTACAATTTTCGGATCATACGTATCGTCTAATTTGTCTATTCGCCTGATGTTTTTCGCGGTAACCTGTTGAGTTGACGCGATCATACCACGCATCATTGATTCGAATTCCTTCTGTTTTCGATCCACGTTCTTAACCACTGCGCCTTCCTTCTCACTGGTTATAACATAAACATCTACTGGATTCTTCTGCCCGAATCGCCAGCAACGCCGCTCTGCCTGAAACATGCTTTCAAACGAATCCGAAAGACCCACAAATATCATTTTGTTGCAAACCTGGTAGTTCATGCCCCATCCTGCTATTTCTGGCTTACTAATCATAGCATTTATAGAGCCGTCAGCAAACCTTAGCAGCATTTCCGATTTATACTCAGGATCATCAGTTCCTTTGACTTCAATGGAACCAGGAATGGCTTTCTTAAGAGCAGCGGATTCTAAATTCAAGCCGCACCATATCAACCAGGGACCAGGCGCAGAACTTACTATTTCAGCGGTCTTTTCTACCCTAAGATCAATGCTATCTCTTCTAGCAGACCGGCGGTCGTTCAAGGTCTTAGCTTCTTTCACGATATATCCAGTATGATCCACAATTATCTGATGCCTGTTAAGAGGCGGAAGCTTGAAGCCGTTGTCCTCATATCCGAGGTCCGAGGGCAGGCTCATCATAATGGCCCATTCCGCGACCCACTCCCAAAAGTCCTTTATCGCATGACGTTTCAATCTCCATTTTTGGGTTTCTCCTCCGTCATGTGTGAAAAATGTAGCCAATATTTCGGGCCGGTTCATGATGTTTAGGAATTCTGAATGGCCCGTTAATTCTGTATGATCGTTTGGACTCGGAGTAGCACTACAGCAAAGCTTATAGGGCGTGCTCTGGAATGCGTCGGTAAGACACTTTTTATAATATCTGTCAAATCCCTTTAGGATTCCGCTTTCATCTAGTACTATGCCATCGAATTGATCACAATCAAACTTTTCTATCTTTTCGTAGTTTGTGATATTGATTCCTTTTTTAACATCGTTCCCTGATGCGCAAAGATTGATATCCACATCAAGCTTTTTACCTTCTTGGACGGTCTGATGAGACACCGCCAGAGGAGCTAAGATTAAGACCTGCCCATCCATGTGCTCCGAAACCAATCTTGCAAATTCTATCTGGCAAAAGCTCTTTCCTAGGCCGGTCATAAGGAATAGTGCCGCCCGTCCTCTCTTTAATGCCCATGCAGTACAATCCACCTGAAACGGGAAGAGTTTTGAATTTATTTCTCCCGCAGACACGTCAAACCCGCTCGATCCTACCAGCAAATGTTTGCTTTTGAGAAAGTCGTCATACTCCATAATGTCTTCCCCCAATAGGCAACGTTGGTGTATCAAGGGTGTCTTCTATGCTCCACCCGCGTCGTAACCTGCTATGAAGTGTCCAATAAGCGATGCCTGTTATATCAGACCAATCCGCCAAACATCTTGTTATTCCACCATGTGTTAGTAGTCTGTTTTTTGTTTTATTTCTTCCTTGCAGACTTTTCAAAAGCCACTTACAGTTTGCCTTTTCATAATTTCCGTTTACATCTATGCGTTCTATGCTTTCAAACGAATGTGGGTGGCCCATATCATTGAAGAATGCCATGAAATCTTTCGCCCATTCATCACAAACACGAATTCCCCTTCCCCCATAATTTTTATACTCATTCCCATTTGGATTATTGCATCTGTCTTTCATGAGTAGCCACAATGAATAAACACGAGTATGCCGCATACCATGTTTAGTAGATCCGCGTCGCTGTTGTTCTCGCAGGAAGCATCCACAAGACGTTGTATTTTCGGTCTTCAGGTTGCATGTTGTTACATACGAAACGTTTCCGCATTCGCATTGACACTTCCACAAAACATTGCCATTAGCACGCAGCGGGGTTTTCTCTATGACGGTTAATCTGCCAAACCGTTTATTTGTCAAGTCCACACTTTTCGGCATAGAAGTTAATACATCTATTATACTATATATTCTTTTTGGCCCAATGATATCTGCCTGAAAGTCGAAAAGCATCGGATTCACATAGACTGCTTGAAATCCAGACGGCTTCGCGGAGAATTGTTTCGATTTTAGGAACTCCTCATAATTCATTCAACCCACTCCATGTATCTAACCGGCTTCCCCATGCTCGCAGCAATCCGGATCTCCGCTTTTATGCCCTCAGACTCCTCCCACCCCGGATATTGCAGCACCCGGACCTCATCACAGATGCCTATGAAATAGACATCGTTGGGCCGCCAGAAGGCCCAATCCAGCCCGAGACCATTTTCGACCGCGATAGGATGCGACATGCTGATAGCTGAATAGACCACATGACCTTCTGCCATCAATCTCGCAGCAGCGATATTTGCGGCCCGGAAACGGGCTTTGCGTATTCCCTCCGAGGGGTGTGAATATGGGCAGGCTAGGTATATCATGGCAGATTGCTAGTATCTGAATGTATTTAAATGTATCCATTGCACAAAACGATACTTATTTATATGGATAAAACCATGCTTAAAACATGGACGAATTCTGCATACCAGTGACCCTGATGTCGGGGGGGCGTGTCACCATCCCGCAGGAGATTAGGGACGCCCTGAAGGTAAAGGATGGGGACCGAATCGAGATTAAGATACCAAAAAGAGAAGAGACATCCGATGGCGCGGATGCTTGAGACGAAGAGGTGCTGACATGGATACAAATGAAGCTAATGGTATTTATGCTTTTGGATTGCCAAATGTCGCTGAGAATGTGCGATTTACGTGCGTGTTCTGTGGCGGCCCGGCGATCAGCGAGATAGAGATAGACGATGAAATAATCTGCGATTGCTGCTATCAGAAAAATAATATGCATCGCGAAAATGCGGATGATCAATATTGCTTTTGGAAGAAATGCGAGCATCGGAACGATTTTCTGTATGATTGTGATGGGAGATGCGCGAGGTGCGTATTATGAGCCAAGGCCAAAGCAAAGACCATACCAATGAGAAGCAATATGGCTTAGGAAAAGTCTTGGGCCAATGGCTTTCCGTCATGGATAGCATTGTCGCCAAGTATAAGATAACTTCTCCAGTTCTTTACGTGGACATGAACGCGGGATCTGGTTGGAATAAAGAGGTCAATTGCATTGGATCACCGCTATTATTCCTAAGCGAATCGGAGAAGCATTCTTTCAAGAAGGAGATTTATTTCCTAGAAGAAAGCGCCAATAGCGTAGTAGAATTAGGTGAACAAATCCTAGCGGTCGAGCCAAAGGACATGACTTCATGCCATTTGCTGGTCGGAGACCACTGTGAAACATTGCCAGCAATCGCGGAAAAACACCGTGGGTATGGTCTGATCTACCATGATCCAAACGGCCTGCCAAGCTTCGATTTATTGAGAGAAATTTATCAACAGCCAAATATGGCGAAAGTGGATATTCTGATTCGGATATCTGGAACAAATTATAAAAGGATAAGAAATGGCACTAAAGCGGTTAGTTCCACTATCCGGTATCCGAACCTTAAGGACCAATTGAAGTCCATTAATAAGAAGCAATGGATAATCCGAGATATCATCGATCCTGATCCGTTCCAATGGACTTTTTTATTAGGAACCAACTGGATTGAGTATAAAGACTGGAATGCCCAAGGATTCTATAAGGTAGAATCATCGAGGGGGGCGGCTATTTTGAATCGCGTGGCCTATACGATACCAGAGTTGGGAGCGTTCGGGCATGACTAGATTCGACGTCATCTATGAACCGCGTGGGCCTGCCAAGGAATATTCCGCATGGGCCTGCAATATCGTGAAGAGCGGGCAACGGGGGGACGGACCCAAGAGCTGTTCTCATGGCTGCCTATATTGCTATAATCCACCGGGAACACAAGATGGACCGATCCTAAAAGATAATGTAGTCGAACGGCTAAAAGTTGACTTGAAGAAGCTGAAAGGCATCATAAAGCCAAATGAAAGAGTAGAATTTACATTTGTTGGGGATCTTTACGATCCAAAATTGCCCGATTACGTAGCCGTAAATTGCTTGCGAGCATGTAAAGACGCGGGAATCCCCTTCCAGATACTTACCAAAAATGGTGTAAATGCGCGGGCAGATTTTGACCTATATGGGCCAGATGATCTGTTTGGCGTGACTCTAACGTGTGATAATGACACCGATTCTCTGAAGTGGGAGCCGGGCGCATCTCTTTGGTCGGAGCGCATCGCCGCGTTGAAGGCAGCACACGAGAAAGGCATCAAAACATGGGTAAGCTTTGAGCCGGTCGTTGATCCTAAGCAGACACTTCATCTCATTGAATTGGTTGCGCCGTTTGCTGATAAGATAAAAGTCGGTAAGATGAATAGTAAGAATAATCAGTTTTGGCATTGCACAGAAATAAAAAACATAAGCGAAAACACCGAGTGGCGCGAGTTCGGAGAAGATGCTGTCAGACTGTTGAGTTTATTAGGCAAAGAATTCTACATAAAAGATGATTTGAAAATATGGATGGATCATACAAATGCAATTAAACCGGAAAAAATCAATTACATTAAGTTGCCAGAAAATGAGATAAAAGAAACTTTCTCTGACAAGAAAATTGAAAATTTTGGAGCCGTCCCGCCCGCTCTGCGAATCAAACGCAATTGGTGTGTTCATCGAACCGATGGAGAAAAAGCAAAGATTCCCCATGCTCCGGAAGGCTATAAACTCGCGTGGTCGATATCTGCAAATTGGATCACATTTGAAGAAGCAAAGACCGCTTATCAGAAAGGAGTAAGCCTTCCAGAAGGGCATAAATGTAAGTTCGAGGGGCTCGGATTCTTCATATCCAGGGAAGCGGAGGCGCGCCTTGATGTTTATGGGATCGATCTTGACCATTGCCGGAATCCAGAGACGGGCGAAATTGACCAATGGGCCAAAGATTTGCTTGCTCGTCTGGATAGCTATTCAGAGGTTTCGCCTTCGGGTACCGGCGTGCATGTTTTTGTTAAGGGGAAATTGCCGTCTGATGCGAAAAACACAAATGATCAGATGAAGGATAAGAACCGGGTCGAAGTCTTTGTCGATAAGCACCATATAACAATAACAGGAGAATGCTTAGAGGAATATTCGGCGACTATTGAGGATCGATCCGATATCATTAAGGCTCTTTATGATGAAGTGATGGAAGTAAAGAAAGCGAAAAAGGAATCTAAAAAGCAATCTAAAATCAAGGCAAAGAAAATAATCTATGATGGAAAGGCAGAAGCAAAAAAGAAATACGTCGCCGCTGCAATCGAAGATGAGATAACGATTCTCAAAGGAACTGCTAAAGGGGATCGAAATAATCAACTCAATCGTTCGGCATTCGCAATAGGGCAATTCGTAGGAGCCCATTACCTAAGTCGAGGAGAAGCCGAGAGGGAATTGGAGCGAGCCGCCCATGCAAGCGGCATGGATGAATCCAACGATGGCATTGAAGCCACTATACGGAGCGGCCTAGACGACGGAGAATTGCATCCCAGAGAGATCCCTGAAACAGAAGATTCGCAACAAATGCCATTGCCCCATATTGCGGTTATACCCGATCAGAAAATACCGGAATCGCAAATAGAAGTAAAGGCCCCGGTTAAGCAAGCAATTGCGAATTTGCTGGTCAAAATTGCTAAGAAAAATTGCATCGAACTTTGGCATACCCCCACAAACGACTGCTATATCACAGTTCCTAAAAATTCTCACAAAGAGCATTATAAACTTTCTTCAAAAGCTGCCAAAATATGGCTCGGGAAGCAAGGGCATGAGCTTTTGGATAAGGTAATTTCGGGTTCAACCATCAACGACGCTATCAATGTGCTGGAGGGCATGGCGATCTATGAAGGCGAGGAATACACGCTTGGAGTGAGAAAAGCACAGGTCGGAGATAAGATTTATGTCGATTTGGGAGATCCATCTTGGAAGGCCATTGAGATAGACCGATCTGGATGGAGAATCATTGATGATTGCCCGGTGAAATTCAAGCGCTCCAAGAACTCGCTCGCGTTGCCCATACCAGAAAGAGGCGGATCGATTGATGATCTAAGAGGGCTTATCAATGCTCCAAGCGACGAAAATTGGATTTTAACCCTTGCGTGGATATCTCAAGCGTTCTGGTGCAAAGGGCCTTATGTGCATCTCTATTTAAGGGGCGAGCAGGGCACACTGAAATCTTACATGATGATGGTCCTCAAGACCGTTTCCGATCCAAGCACGGCGATTAAGAGAAGCCTGACAGATTCCAAACAGGATACAGCGATTGCTCTTGGTTCAGAAAGCATTTGCAGTTGGGATAATCTGTCTGGTATAAGCAAAACGATGGCGGATCTGTTTTGCATAGCCTCTACGGGAGGCGTATTTGCCCGACGAGCACTCTATACCGATAACGAGGAAGCAATCGATCATATAAAATGTATGATCGTGATGAATGGCATAGAGGATTTGGGGCAGCGCGGGGATCTATTAGATAGAACAATCGTGCTTGATCTGGAGAAAGCGACTGCCCGAAAGACCGAAGAAGAGATCAATGCCGAAATTGAAGAGCGGAAAGCAAAGATTTTAGGATGTCTTCTCGACATGACCGTCTTGGGACTGGATAATATCGATTCTGTAGAACTCGACAATCCTCCGAGGATGGCAGATTTTGCGAAATGGGCGAGCGCGTGTTTAGGTAACGCGGCGCAAAGTTTCATCCAGATCTATACCGATGCGAGAGAAAATACATCAATCGATTTGGCCGAAATGAACAGATTGCCATCAGCGATCTACAGTTTCGTGATGAATCGTCCCGACAAGAATTGGAAAGGGAGTGCATCGCTCCTTTTGGCTGACATCAATCATTATGCAGGGATAATTCCGGGGCATGAATTGGAAGATTGGCCGACAACGCCTGATAAGATGGGATCGGAGCTAAGAAGGTTCGCGCCTGCGCTAAACGCGAAGGGAATAACGACGAAATATGGCCGGACAGGAAAGAAAAGAACGATAGAACTTACCGCGAGAGTCATAAGCGACACCGAAGAGACACCCAAAAAATCGAAGGACGGAAACACCACTACCACTAGTGACACTATATTCTCTTTAAATTCAAGAATGAAAGAGAATAGAAAGGATATGTGTAATATAGAACCTAAAAAAACTTTGGCTAAAAGTAGTGTCACCGGAGACACCCAAGCGACAGATAACGAAAATGGCGTCACAGAAGAGACTGGAAGAGACACCGTTGAGCAAACCGGGGCGTCACTTGGAAAGATAGAATTAGAAACTCCAGCCAACGACATGACCAAGATTCGCATAGCCGCCCGCCAAGAATGGGGCATGAACGGTTCAGTCGATCACAGAAAAATCGCTGCTAATCTCGGATTACCGGCAAACGAAGTGCAAGCATGGCTGGAAAGCAACTACGTGAAATTGCCATCGGGCAGGTACACGCAACGATAGGCCCGCAATCTATTAATACCCATGCCACCTATTAACAGGTATGGAAACAAGGAAACTTATCCAACAGGGAGCAAGCAGGCTGACTATAACGCTGCCCCAGGATTGGATAGCTAAACATGGCCTGGTTAAGGGCGAGCAGGTTCGCGTGAGCGAGACGCCAGAAGGCGCATTGCTAATAGAGGCGATCAAATGAAGATAGGCGATAAAGTTAGATTGACCCGAACATGGGCAGATAGTGAAGTCTTCGATGGGCCATATATGCATCCGGTGTTGGAATCATATATCGGAAAGATCGGAGTCATCGTCGATGATGTTCACGACATGTTTGGAGTATTTCCCGGACAATGGAGGGTCGCGTTCCCTCACAGCCCGCTGGTCAGCAATGGATTCTATGGCGGTGAAATTGGCTTCTTCATGCCAGAGAAAGTATTGGAGAAGGTGATTTGATATGCCTTATGGATTCTCTGAAAGTGTGATGGAAGCGGCAGATAACCTCTTCTCACAAGAAGGTAGAACCATGAAACCAGAAGACTATATCGGAAAACAAGTATCGGTCGGGTCAAATGGCGATTTCTGCCCACGGGGCACCTTCAAGTGTGTAGGTGCAGATATGTTTGGTACATTGGATTTGGAAGACCCAGAGGATATCGAAAATCCTTGGAAATGTAGCATGAAATATGCGACGGTGATTTAACATGGAACGAAAAGATGCAAAAATCGGGCAGCGAGTCAAGGTAACTGGCAGCTGCATACATGGAGCAGGATGCCACATTTTCAATGGCAAGATAGGAATCATAGATGGTGAAAAGAGAGCATATACCGGCGACATGGTGGCACGTGTCAGCTGGCAGGACGAGTCGGGAACCAATCTGGTCGATTACAAATACTTGGAGCCAGTGGCAGATCTCCAAATAGGCGATCGAGCCAAGGTTGCTCGCATCCTGACCGAGAAGGTCATGGTCGATGGCCACAAGTGCCGGAAGATCTTGGGATTCGAAGGCATCCTGGGCAGAGACGAGTTGCCAGCTGTGTATATAGGGGGCGAGCCACGATTCTATCATGTTGGCACCGCCTTGCATGGCCACTTCGCGGTTGTGAATGGAACCGCAAGATGGATGGGCGCAGACAGAATCCGCGCACAGGTCGACGTGGATATACCATCTGAAGGTGAGCCCAAAATCGATGTCGGCAGATACTGCTTGCTCTTGACCGAAGGCGACATTTGGCTGGAAACGACTTTCCAGAACATTCTGGTCTGGATGAAGAGGGCGGGCGCCAGGCTCGCGAAGATCAGGAAAGCAGAGAAGGCGGCTTGGTCAGGCAAGGAAGATGTGGAGATCTGAACATGAGCCAATCCTTGCGAATTATCTCGGCCCTCTTCGGCCTGCTCTACCTACCATTGGCCATATATGGCTACTGGCTGCTCTACAGGCATGTCGAGGCTACTGACCTAATGTGGTTCATCTGGTGGGTCAGTATCCCATTCATCATCCTCACGCAGGTCTTTAGCGAGCTGGCGAAGGCATGGGCAGAGGAGAACTGAACATGGCTGAAGCCCATATCCGCACCATCCAGAAAAGGAAGTCTGAAGCCGAAGCAAAAATCAAGGAAATCAAGAAGCAGAGACGAGAGAAGAGGCGAGCACCGAGAGGAGGGAGTTAAATGCTATCACCAGAAGAACTTGCAATAATCAAAGATGTGGCGGGGCAGATCAACCAGACAGCAGGATATTCGTATCATGTTCTGGTCCAAGGAACCGCAATCAGTGGACTATTGTCATTAGTCACAACCGTCGTATGGATCGCCCTAACACTTTTGGTCGCAAAGAAAATATGGTCCTGGGCGGATAGAGAAGAAAAGCTAGAAGCGGCCAAGGAACGCCCCGAAGGAGGCATGCATTATGCTATTGCTATTTTCGGGGCAGTCGTAATCGCGATTGCTCTTTGGCTGCTCATGTCATCGATTTATGTGGATGCATGCAGGGTAGCAGTTCCTGAATATTATGTGATCAAGACGATTTTGGCAGGGGTGATCTAATTGATTGCCCTCTATGTCACCAAAACCTGCCCACGTTGCCATCAGCTCGCATCCTGGCTCAGGCAGCATGATATAGCATTCGAGGAAAAGGATATGTCGCAACCAGAGGTAAGGGCAGAGCTCCTAATTGATGGGGTGTTTGAACTATCTGCGCCTGTGCTGCGTGTTGATGAGATGTGGTATCCGTCGGGGTATCTGTTTCCTGATGGGCGGATGAATGAAAGCGAACTGAATCGGATTTTTATGCAAGAGGTCAACGCATGAGTCTCACATGGTTAGGCAAAATTCTGCCATATTTCCTTATCAAGAAATGGGTTTTGCACTATGGTGAAAGGGCAACTCTGAAAATCGGAGATACGGAACTCAAAGGAAGAGTTGATCGAGTCGATAACGGTGAATGGTGCTTCATAGAAGAGCGAGAGGGCCTACTGAAAGCGAAGATCAAGCTGGAAGGAAAGCTCCGAAATGTAGAATCTCTGCTTGAAAAATATGAAGAGCGGAAGGATGCTCCCGGGTGGGATGACTAAATGCAGTTAAGTTTAGAGGGTACCCCAGTCGAATTGGCCGCTTTCTGTCAAGCAGTTGGCCGACAGCCGAAGATATCAGACTTCGCGCAGGCGGTACCTCAGAGCCCCGTAGCCAAGACTTTGCCTGAAAATCAGCCAATTACCTATTCACCCCGTCCGAGGCCGTCTAAGGCCGCCTCAGACAAGCTTAGGGCCATATTTGGCGACTATGTCAAGGCGGGCATGACATCCCAGGCAATTCAGGAGGATCTAGTCAAGTCCTGGGATATTAGGATGAGTCTCAAGCAGATTGCTGGATGGATAGGACAAGTCAAGGGCAAGCAAGGAATGGTTGAGAAGCCCAAGGAAGGCAGCAAAGCCAAAGATAAGGTGATTTTACCAGCGAAGGTATCAAAGCCTATCCTTGGGCCTCTGGGGCTATCTACGCATCAACTCGACATGATCCATAAGCTCTACAATAAGCAACATATCACGCCGAATGGGATCGCGAAGGAATTGCAGATACCGTTGGAGAAGGTTGAGAAGGTTGTGGGGTGGGCCTAGTGGTCTCCATGCAAGCTCTCCTCTCCATCCTCCCTTCCATGCCCTCCGCTGCAATCGATACATGGCAAATGGCGGCCATCTTGGGTGACACCGAAGTTACCAGGACAAGCTATGGTCACCTCTTATGGAAGTGTCGGGATCAGGTGGCATTTAGGGAGAAGGTGGTAAATGGGCGGTCTAGGCGGTTCTGGTGGAGGACGGATGCCTAAATTCCTAAGCATCGGTCCAGTCCTCGCCTACATGGTCGCCAACCATGCCGCTCCGGCCAAACTCAAGCAATTGCCGGGCAAACTTGATATGCCTAACCATGTCAAGCAGCGGCTACTTGCGGATGGCATAATCAGGCACAAGGAGCGTACTAAGGGAGTGTGGACATGGGACAAAGGGCCTCATTATCCGGCCATGATGGCGGTGATTCCGTAAGCTACCCATCTCCCAAAGGCGGGGGGCTTTCCGTAGCCCTGCTAGATCTGGTTCCAAAACCAGAGATCTTCGCGGGCCTCCAGGCCAGCCTACACGCAGCGACGATCTGCGGGGGTCTGATTCAAGATCAGACATTGGCCTCAGATCTGCCAAAGACCGCGTCAAATCGTATTTCGACGGTTCCCTTTCGGGCAAAAGTTTGGCAGAGCCGTACAGGATCAGCATCAAGCAGTTTACCCAGTGGGTGCCTAAGATGCCCAAGTACAAGAGTAAGATGGTATGCAATCTATATTAAGTTATCTATTGCAACGCATAGCGATTTTGAGTGTGATTTTACCCAATTCCTCCCGCCCCCTAAAGGGAGCGGGTCTCCTTGGTGCTTTACTATGAACCAGACCATTACATCAGAACAAATTTTTGCCTACCTGCAAGAACATGGCCCCGCCTCATCCGCTGCAATCGGATTCCATTTCAACTACTCCGGCCGGGAAATAGGCGCCTTCATGCGCGGGCTGAAAGCGGAGGGAAAAGTGGTTATGGATAGGGAGATTATGGTCCCGCATCAAGTGATTTGGAAGGTGGCTTGAGGTAGTACGAAAGTTATTTATATCAGTATATCATTTATCTATACGGAAATATCACAAACCAGGAGGGAAACTTGGGCAAACTTGGTCAAGCATGGGATTCCGAAATCGAGCCCGTATTTAGCGGGCCGCATGGAATTTTGACTATCCGAGAACTCCGGGCAAAAAGCAACTCTTTTTCAAACCTAAATCGTGGCGAAGATTACGATACTCAGTACACGAGGCATGGTTGTAAGAAATGCCAATGTGTCATAGATTTTGACGAATCGGGTTCTGCCATCTGTCCCGAATGCTTTTCAGTTTTCAATTCACCAAATGCACCAGAAGTTATAGATATCATTGTTAGAGGCTCTGGCGAGAAGATTATCAGGGAAAGGACGCCACCGCCTAAAAGGAAATCGCAGCCCAAAGACTTCTTCAGGGCGTGCAAGGCGGCCCCGACCGGATGAATCGGGTTCCAAATTATAGAGGTTGCCGATGTCTAACAAATCTCGTTCAATCCTGTTCTGGAAAGGCATAAACAAGAATGCCATTATGGTCCTCGCTCATCACAAGCAAGAAGAAGCCAACGCTCGCGCAGGAATTGCACGTATTCAGTCCAAATATCGGGAATTAAAAGCGAGATGAGGCAACGATGCCGAAGTCAAATCTTGCGCGTTTTCCATCTGCCTTGATTTGGCTAAACTTTCCCTATCTAAAAGAG
>Ga0074195_1001544_pt1 | contig 31625 bp, 26 predicted proteins | sample EPASupsiteHSE623_FD_64525 | JGI IMG/M metagenome (GOLD analysis project Ga0074195, IMG submission 64525) | Bioremediated contaminated groundwater from EPA Superfund site, New Mexico - Sample HSE6-23 | ecosystem: Environmental > Aquatic > Deep subsurface > Groundwater > Contaminated ... | reverse complement strand
TCGACATCCGCAAGGTTTGCTATGATCTTTCGGGCCTCCCGGTCTTTAAAATAGATCGGGTAGGGTAAATGATCGATCAGGGTACGAAGTAACCTGCGTTCATTTTTAATATCTTCCTCTTCCCGCTTGCGGGCTGTAATGTCACGTGCTACCGCGATCAGGTATTTTCTTCGGCCGATAACCGCCATTTTGATATTTACTTCAACCGGGAAGGTTGATCCGTCCTTGCGCAAATGGATACCTTCCCATATTTTGTTATTTTCTTCGGAAACTTCCTCTGTTATTTGCTTTAACAGGGAAGGGTCAACCATCGGATCGATATTGGAAACGCTCAGTTGTAATAACTCTTCACGGCTGTAACCAAGATCCCGGCAGCCTCTTTCATTCACATAAAGAAATCTTCCTGTTTCAGGATCCAGCACTTCAATCGAATCGTTTGCCCTGTCAATCAGGTTGCGAAGCAAACTAAGATCATCAGTGCCTCTCCGACCGTCATTCCTGCCACTTATGTTCTTCTTATCCGGAAAGATTGCGAAATACTTTTTGAGAATATTCAGGACCATAATGCCATCACTTATTTGTCAGTAAATATCCTGCTTCCAGTCTGCTTTACTCATCATTGAATTATAAAGAATGTTTTATGGCTATAAAACCAGGCTTGTTTCTTCCCATAACAAACCATATCCTGGTGTTATAAATATATATAAAAAAACGTTATGTCTATCGAAAATTATTTAAAAAAGCAGAAATAAACTCTGTATCTGACGCAGCCCGATCTATTTTACTTTATTGAATGATGTTGTGTCATCTCCCGATTTTAACAACAAATATCCTGCTATTAGAATCTGTAATCTGTTCAATTGGTTATGTATTAACAGCTCCTCTGCGCTTCTGTCCTTTTTACTTCTCTGGGAGAGAAGAAATGCTGTCTGAAATCTACTTTCTTGTTAATACGACCCGGGCAAAAGGTTGCAGATTTCCGTTTTCTTCACCATCCATGATCCAACGCCAGGTATCCGTATCTCTGTTATATGCGAATGTTGTATGAAAGAGGCTGCTGTCAATTCCTTTAGATAACAATCCGATTTTATCACCGTCTGCTTTTGCATGGGCAATTGCCTGGGCCGAAAGACCCCCATTTCCGGTATTATCAAGCCAAAGGCAGGAATATTGGTTTAGTCTCTGCTCCCAGCAAATAAAAACGGTTGCTTCATACCGGGATTTTCCGTTTAAGTCTTTTTCCCGTGATGTTTCTTTTATCCGGACATATTGGTGGCCCAAAACCCAATCGATAACAACGTCGTGAGTTATCTCTGTTTCCGCTATTGTTCCCTGAAGCACCCATTCCCCGATCATACGGTCAAGCAACGAATCCTGAGCGGTTGTTTGTTGTGCAGAAGTAATCAGTGGAGTCAGGCTGACTAATAGAATCAGAAAGGTTTTCATGATTCCTGTTTTTAAGTTTGAAATTGCTTTACCAAAATACCTTAGGCCTTTCCCGAACGCGTATTTCTTTTCCTCCCGATCGATGAAATCTTTATATATCCTGTTTGCTTGTTTTGTTTGTAGGGGATAAGTAACCTTTTTATCCAAGAAATGAGCTTTTTTACGTAAGTACAGGCGGATAAGTTATATGATGATTTAAACAAAAGTGATTAAAAGGAGAAAAGCATTGATGTCGAAACAGGTCTGGTTTCAGCAATGATTGGTGATGTGAGATCGGATATTTAAACTGATAAGAGATGGGTTTGGATATTGGTAGTGGAACAGCACTGTACTATCGGGTTATGCCGGATTGCCTGTGTTCAGGTTTTTCACATCCGGGATCATGACATAAAATGTGCTTCCTTTTTCCGGTTCGCTTTCCACCCTTATTGTTCCGCCATGCTTTTCTGTAAGTTCCTTGCACAGGATCAGCCCCAAACCGGTTCCCTGTTCATTCTGAGTGCCCGGGGTTGAACAACTTTCATCAATGCGGAACAGCTTTTCCTTTATTTCCTGTTTTATTCCGACACCATTGTCCTTTACTGTAACGGTGGTCCATTCAATGTCCTGAACAGCCGAAATGATGATTCGGCCACCGGGGTTGCTGAATTTGACGGCATTGGAGATCAGGTTCCGTAAAATGGTACTAATCATGTCTTTGTCTGCAAAAACAACCAGGGCCGGTGAAACTTCCTTTTGAATTATTATCGATTTTTGTTGCGCCGGCGAATTCAGTAAGGCTGTTACCTCATCAACAAGTGGTTCAATTTCAGTAAACGTTGGGTTAAATTTCATTTTATCGGTTTGGGAACGCGACCACTCCAACAGGTTCTTGAGCAGGTTCATCACCTGCTCTGACGAATGCCGGATAATGCCTGCGTATTCTTTGATTCCTTCATAATCTTTCTTTTGTGCCATTTCGTCCAGAAGATCGCCAAATCCGGCAATGGCATTGAAAGGATTTTTCAGGTCATGCGCTACGATGGAGAAAAACTTATCTTTTGTTGCATTGAGTTCCGTAAGCCTGGCTTCGCTTTCCTTCAAGGCTTCCTCCGTCCGCTTTTGTTCTGTAATATCCTGGATAATGCCAAATACGATTTGCTTTTCATGATCGAACTCGGCCACCGAATGAATATCCCTGATCTCACCGGTACTGGTTACTTTTATTTTGAATTCGACGTCATAAGGCAGTCCATGGTTAATTAAACCGGCTAATGCCTCATCCAGCAAAGTACGGTACTGTGGCAGCGGGATAGCCTTGATCTCATTAAAGTCTATAATATCTTTACCAAGACCATATACTTTAACAGCCCCCTCCGAGGCTATTATCTCTCCCGATTGAAGATGAAATTCCCAATGCCCCGATTTTGAAGCAAGTTCTGCCCGCCGTAACCGGGTTGCATTGATACGGATCGTTTCTTCTGCCAGCTTTTGTTCCGTAATATCGCGGGAAACACCGACAACCGAAATCAATTTTCCTTTTTCCCCGACTACGGGAGAAACGGCAGCCGCGTGCCAGTGCCAGGTGCCGTCTGCATGGAGCACCTGGTACCCCGGAAAAGACATGGACGATTGGGTCAGAGCGATTTGTTGAATAAACTGCGGGAAAGAAGAAAAAAAGTCAGGATGAACAATTTTCTGGAATGATGTCCCAATAACCTCAGATGGGATATAACCGGTTATGCGTTCCCATGAAGGCGAGGCATAGGTAAATACGCCTTGCAGATCCAGGTTCCAGATCAGGTCGGAGGAGTGTTCAATGAGCAGCCGGTATTTCGAGTCGCTTTCCCTCAGTTCTTCTTCCGCCTGTTTGCGTTCAGCATTGTTCCTGAAGACTGCTTCATCCGTTTTCCTTTTTACCATATGCTTCTTTTGCATGCAGATTATCGTTTTTTTTTTAGTTTGCGAACTTAATCTTTTACGCGAATAACCCGGAAGCAAGTTGATATGTTTATAAGATATAACGATTAAAAGTTAACAAATAATTATGAAATTCTTCAATCATTCAGCGTTCCAAATATAAATTTTAAATGACCTTTGGCTTGGAAATGAGGGATCAACCCAACAAAGAATAGGAGATTATTTTATGTAAAAATAATTCTTACTCCAGAAAAGAGGTGAAGCTACCAACATCTCGATTTTGAGTCACATTCTGCGCATCATACAGAATAATTGCACATAAGGTATATATTAGCAATTATTGTTTTGTCCTTTGTGCCTGCGTGCCCTGACCGTTATTTTCCTGAAGATACCCGCCTGGTGATTTCCCGAATTGGCGTTTAAATGCTTTAGCAAAGTAGGAATGGTTATCATAGCCAACGGCAAACATCGCTTCTGAGATATTGTACTTACCTGTTTTCAGCAACTCGGCAGCATGTTTCATTTTGACTGAGCGAAGAAATTCGGTAGCAGACATACCCACCAATGCTTTTAATTTCCGGTGCATCCGCCCATTTCGTTAATCGAACCATGTCAAATGCCGTATTATCCAGATTATCCATAACCAGCAGGATCGCCTTTTTCAGGAACTCATTCTGCATCGATGTTTTTTCTACGTTCTGAGGCTCAGTGATCAGGTTCTGTTGATTATTGTACCCTTTACAATTTAACTAAAACCAACGGCGGTGGAACCGCTGGTTATTCAGATGGCGATATTGAAAAATTCCGCAACGGGACAGACCCGGATAATTATCCGAATTCAGATTTGCTGGGCGAACATGTGCCTTACCCGGTGGAAGCCTGGCCCGAGGGCGACCAGCGCCACCTCTCGGCCGAGAGCGCCCTGTACTGCCGGGTGATCACCGAAGGATTGTTTGGCATCAACCCGACCGGGCTGAACAAGTTCACCATGACCCCCTGGCTGCCAAATGGCTGGGATTACATGAGCCTGCGTAACGTCAAGGCTTTTGGCCGCACCTTCGATATTGAGGTGACACGGAAAGGAAAAACTGAAACTATAACGGTAAAGACGGAAAAAGGAACAATCGCAAAAAAATGGAGCAGGAAGGGGACGCTGGAAATTGCACTCCCATAATACTTCGTGTTATTTGATTTAGATGCACAATGGTGTAAAAAATGTATACACATCGCTGATTTTCAGAAAAGAAAATGTCAATTTTACGCAGATGCAGTAATGGTGATAAGTTTGTTTGAAAAGGCCGCTTAATGTGAAAATAATCGGGGTGCAAAGAAAAATAATATGGAGTTGACATTCTTCATCAAAGGCCTTATCCTCGGCTTTTCAGTTGCTGCGCCGGTTGGCCCGATAGGCATCCTGTGCATAAGGAACATCCAAAATTGTCGGGATAAGGAAATAGTTAATCAGGTTAAATAAAACCAATTCGTATGGATGGAATTGAAAATTACTGGGGATTTGTTCTGGCTGGAATAATTCTGAATATTACGCCGGGAGCTGACACAATGTATATACTAACCCGAAGTATATCGCAAGGACGCAGAGCAGGAATATATTCGGTTCTGGGTATTACCAGCGGAGGGTTGGTACATACCATCCTGGCGGCTCTGGGGTTATCCATTATCCTGGCAAAATCGGCCGTTGCATTTAATCTTGTAAAATATGCCGGCGTAGCCTACCTGGTTTATCTGGGCGTAAAAATGATAGCGGAACAAAATAACCTGTTTGATAATAAGAACCAAAGAATTGAGCATAGTGATTTGTTTAAAATATATCGCCAGGGCTTATTTACCAATGTATTAAATCCTAAAGTTGCATTGTTCTTCTTATCCTTTCTGCCTCAGTTTATAGATGTCCATTATGCTCATGGGCCTATTCCATTTTTAATACTGGGTTTCACTTTTATGACAACAGGGACTCTTTGGTTTTTGTTCCTGGCACATGCTGCTTCGGGTATTACTTCCGTATTGCGAAAGAATAATAAGACAGGTAAAATGATGCAAAGACTCAGTGGTATTCTGTTTATCGGTCTTGGTATCAAATTGTTGACAAATAGAAGATAATGATTTATCAATAACAAAACTGATCTGGTAAAACCAATGAGGATGACAGACTTAACTTTAGAAAATCATGAAGATTATTTTAGTAAGATTACCGGACAACCATACAGAATGTGGAGATTTTGCGTAAAACTTTAATTGCGATAGCAAAAGAATTATAACAATGAGCTTAGAAAAATAGCCAAAAAGATCAACTCCATTGCTCAGACCGGCCTGGCCTTTAGCAAAGATGATACAACTAATATTTGACTGAAACCAGCGCAGATGATTATTTGCATGAAAAAGAACCTTAAATAAACGCAGTTATGGAAAACCTAGACAAAGAAAAGATCGAAAAGATCATTAAGACCGGGGAGCAGGCACATGCCTTCTATTCCAAAAAGTCGGAAATGTACTTGTCTTTGGATAACGGCAATTTGTTTTTTAAGAAAATAAGAAATAAACAGGAAAACAATGATTTCAATAGATCATCTCAAACAAACTGATTTGCCTGGATAAAAAAAACTTTACGAAGAAGGCTTTGAAGGATCGGTGACCGATTACGGCAGAATGGAGGAAACTTTTGGATTGATTAAAGACAATGCGGCCTATCATATTTTGTGCGCCACGTTTAACGGAGAGGTTGTTGGCTCTGTAATGGGGATTGTTTGTAACGAGTTATTCGGAAGGTGCCTGCCTTTTATGGTGGTTGAAAATGTAGTGGTATCAACTGGGTTCAGACGGCAAGGCATCGCAAGACAGTTATTGACCAAACTTGAAGAGTGTGCGAAACTGCATCAATGTACAACGATATTGTTTGTTTCCAGCGTACACCGTACCGGCGCGCATAAACTTTACGAATCGATGGGATACGGGCAAGACCCGGTAAACGGATACAGAAAGAGATTGTAAAGATTGATAGTGCATTGTTATAAGCAGGGCGTCTAAAACACCTTGATTCTGATCCCAAAGAAGTTACAATATTGATTATCGAAAAATGGAAGAAAAAGGAAAGACAGATATTCGTGAAAGAATGTTTCGCGAAATGAAAGACAAAAGCAATTTCAATCAGGTAAAAGAATATGCTTTTGAGTATATTGATCGTTCATTGGCCAGAAATGTTTATCCGACACAACAAGCCATTGACGATTTACATGTTTTCGATGAAGAATTGCCTGTTCTTTCGGGAGCGCCCAACGAAATACTGGAAAAACTGCACCAGTACGGCTCCCCGGCAACGGTTTCTCAAATTGGCGGAAGGTATTTCGGGTTGGTCAATGGTGGGGTTGTGCCGGCGGCTTTGGCAGCCAAATGGCTGTCCGATTTTTGGGATCAAAATACCCCGCTGTATGTCACGTCGCCTATTGTTTCGAAGCTTGAGTCTGTTGTTGAGAACTGGTTGAAACAACTGTTTGGCCTGCCGGGTGAAACCGTTGCCGGTTTTGTCAGCGGAACCTCAATGGCCATCCTGTGTGGATTGGCGGCAGCGCGCTTCCGGGTCCTCCAACGGTTGGGCTGGGATGTTAATGCCAGAGGTTTAAATGGCGCGCCCAAAATCAGGATCGTGGCCGGACAGCAGACACACGGAACCGTGTTAAAAGCCATTTCTCTTTTGGGATTGGGGAAAGACAACATCGAATGGGTCAAAGCTGATAATCAGGGAAGGATAATTCCTGAAAAAATCCCGGCGTTGGACGACCGGACAATCCTGATATTGCAGGCCGGGAATGTCAACACCGGTTCGTTCGACGATTTTGAACCTATCCTTGAAAAAGCAAAAAAAGCAAATGCCTGGGTGCATATCGACGGTGCTTTTGGCTTGTGGGCTGCTGGTTCCGGGAACCTTAACCATTTGACAAAAGGCATTGAGAAAGCAAACTCCTGGTCGGTCGATGGGCATAAAACCCTGAACACACCGTATGACTGCGGAATAATTTTATGTGCCGACAGCAACGCTCTGGTCACGGCCTTACAGGCAACAGGTTCGTACATTGTTTACGGCGACAAAAGGGACGGGATGTTATACACCCCCGAAATGTCGCGCCGCGCCCGCATTGTAGAGCTTTGGGCTACCATGAAATACCTGGGGAAACAAGGTATGGATGAACTGGTTTTTGGCCTGCACGAACGGGCTGTCCAGTTTGCACGCGAATTGGAAGAAGCCGGTTTTCAAATCCTGAATGATGTGGTGTTCAACCAGGTTTTGGTTGCCTGCGAAAACGATGAAATCACGGATAAAACCCTTGACCTGATCCAGGAGTCGCGCGAATGCTGGTGTGGTGGCGCCCAATACAACAACCGGAGGGTGATCCGCATAAGTGTTTGTTCATGGGCAACAACAACAGATGATGTTGCACGCTCGGTGAAGGCCTTTGAAATGGCGCATAAGGAGGTGAAATCGCAGCTTTTATAAGTCAAAGATATGATAGTGACTCGATTTGACTGACACAACAATCAGATAAACAACCTAATGAGAAAGATAAGTTTTTTGCTGTTGACCGTTTTATCCTGCACCCTTTATGGGCAGAACGACATAAAATCTGCATTGGAGTACTGGGAAGAAGGAAATATAAAGGAAACTGAAGACTGCATTGCCCGGATATTGAAAACTGTTCCGGAAAATGATACAATCGCCCTTCTAAAAGCTAAAACCTTTTTTGTTCAGGGAAAATACCGGAAAGCAGCTAAACTTTCGGGGAACCGGACTTTGCTTAGCAAATCCCGGGAGGCAGTAAACCTGACAATCGAAGCCTTCCTTCACCTGCACGACTATAAAAATGCCGTTAAGGTAGCTGAAATATATAACCCCGGAAGAGCCGGTTATTTAACGGATTTAAAAAACAAGCCTTTCAAGGTAATAGCCAGCAAGACATATTTGATTCCTTTTGCCGAAGATTCCTCGCACACGAGCGAAATCATCCCTCTGACAACCATGTACCTGAACGGCGTAAAGAAACAGGTCATGTTCGATACCGGGGCCGATTATCTGATCCTTGGAGAAAACATTGCCAACGAACTCGGGCTAAAATATGCCCACCAAGGCATTGGCGAACATGCGACAACCCAAACGAAGCTATGGTTCACGGTCATTGATCGTCTGTCGTTCGACAGCGGTCCGGCCTTTTTTAATGTTCCGGTAACCATTATGGGCGATGGCCCTGATTTGATCATCTGGGGAACAAACATCTTGGAACCATTCCTCAGTACAATTGATTACCCTAACCGGCAGTTTATTCTAACCCCGAGGAATAGCAAGCTGCTGTGCAAAAGGCATTTAAGCATGCTTCTCAACGACAATCCATCCCTTTTTACTTGTGGGGTAATCATTGATAACCGGTGATCATGAGTTTTTTCTTCCGGCACAACGAATGTACGGGAAGTGTGGCTTTATAGAAATACAAAGGACTAAAGACAGGCTCTTTGATATGATCGAATTGAAAATAAAATTGAAATAACTAAAAAAATGAATTATGGCGATACTGATCGATCCGGCTAAACTGGAATACAAACACGACCACTCCGCATTGGAACAATTTGATCTGCTAACCCTTTCGCCAAGATTGACAAACCTTGTGGGGTCGAAGCATTTTGTTTTTGACATCAGGAAGCTGGAGCCGGGAAAATATTCTTTCCCCTATCATTTTCACCACAATGCCGAGGAGCTGGTTTTGATCCTTTCCGGTTCAATGACCATACGCACGCCTGACAAATTTTTTGTTGTCACACAGGGCGAACTGGTGTTTTTTGAAATGGGTGAAACAGGCGCCCACCAATTTTACAACCATACAACCAGTGTCTGCAGCTATCTTGATCTGAGGACAACAGTTGGCCCTGATATCTGCGAGTATCCTGATTCGGGCAAAGTGAACATCGTATCGCTTGGGCAGATATATGAGAAAAATACCAGGGTGGACTATAACAAAGGAGAAGAAAACGTGGAACAGGTGTGGAAAAATATTTCAGATAACCAGAATAAAAAGGACAGATGAAGATGAATTCAAACATTCGAATACGAGAAGCGACAGAAGCCGATCTTCCGTCAGTTTTGGAATTGTACGCCCAACCCGACATTGACAACGGGGATGTGCTGAGCCTTGAAGAGGCGAAAACAGTTTTCGGCAAATTCCGGATGTATCCCAATTACAACCTGTATGTGGCTGAAAGCGAAAACAAGATTGTCGGGACGTTCGAATTGCTGATCATGGACAATCTGGCGCACCGGGGACAACCATCAGGTTTAGTCGAAGATGTCGTGGTTGATCTGCAATACCAGTCACAGGGTATCGGCCGTCAAATGATGGCGTTCGCGATTGAAGTTTGCAGGGAGCACGGTTGTTACAAAATGGCTTTATCGAGCAACCTGAAACGCGAAAGAGCCCATCAATTTTATGAGAATATGGGATTCTGGAAACATGGATATAGTTTTTTAACCGGTATTCAACCAAAAAAGCAAAAATGAAACGAATATTTGTATGGCTTGTTCTGTCGCTTTTAGTCTCGTGTTCAGCTCCCGTTGAACAAGCTGTAACTTTCAGCGAAATAAAAATGCCAGGCAGGTCTGTCAGTCCCATGATTGCATCGTGGAACAAACTGGATGACAAAATGCTTCAGTTGAAGGTCGATTCTTTATTATCCTTCCATAAGGAATTTCCCCTGGTGGAGATTGATTCCCTTTATCGGGACTACCTGTACATTACCTTTATATACAAGGATACATGTGCAAACAGGGAGGTTGAATTCGACATTTTCGGAAATTATAACGATCGCAACCTGGGCGACCGGAAATTAAAAAGGCTCAGGGACACCGGATTGTATTACCGGAGTTATTATATGCCCAACGACATTTGTTTTTCGTACAGGTTTATCGTAACCGACACGCTCCGGAAAACCAAAATAAACATGCCCGATCCGCTGAATCAGGAAAGGGTCCCTTATGGTGAATTAAAAGAGTATAGCTGGTCGGCTCTCGATTTGAGAAAAGATGAAGAAAACTGGAACCGGAAAAGGTACAACAATGTCAACAGCAGCCTGACAGATTTCGATTTTACCAGTTCGGCACTGAAAAATACCCGTAAAATTTACATTTATCTCCCGGAAAGCTACGATGGGGGTAAGCCGCAGGCCTACCCGGTTATTTACCTGTTCGATTCCTTTATTTACCTGAACCGGATAGAAGTTCCCAACGTGCTCGACAACCTGATCCGTGAAGGGAGGATTGACCCTATGGTTGCAGTCTTTATCGACAACCCGACACCCGTTTCAAGGGATTATGAACTGCCCCTGAATTTCGCTTTTAAAGATTTTGTGGTCAACGAACTGGTGCCCTATGTTCGCAAAAACTGGCATGTAACAAGCGATCCGCAAAAGACAATAATTGGCGGGATGAGTTACGGAGGACTGGCAGCCGGCTTTATCAGTTTTTACGCGGTTTCGGTTTTTGGCAGCGTGCTTTCGCAAAGCGGTTCGTTTTGGCGAGATACTGTTCTTAACGAATCCACGGCAAACTGGCCGCGTACCGACTGGCTGATCAAACAATACCAGACAAGCCCTGCCAGAAAGCGAATAAGATTCTACCTGGACTGGGGATTGCAGGAACCTATAATACTGACTTCAAACCGCAAGTTTGTACGTGTTTTGAACCAACTCGGGTATGAGGTGAAATTTACCGAGTTTGATGGCTGGCACGACTGGTCAAACTCCAGGAAAACATTTCCCTACGGGCTAATGTACCTGCTGGATAAATCACCTGGAAACAAATGAGTCATGATCGAACGGAAATTAACAATTAATAAAAAGTTTCGAAAAGTATGAAAACTAAATTGATACTTCCGGTAATGCTTGTCTTCATCGCATCATTAGCGTATGGAAAGGTAAAACATCCAGAACCTCTCCAAAAAACAGACAGTCTTTATGATATTGAATTAAACGGATGTAATAGTTGAACCCATTAAACCAGGAATTATGAAGAAACTCATTCAAAGGGAATGGAGTCCCTTGGTGGTTAAAAAAGCGATTATCGGACTTATACTGGTTACAGCGCCTGCATCTCTTTATTCCTGCTTGGAACAGGTACCCCAAAAGCAGATTCCAGTGTCCGATTTTGGCGCCATTCCCGGTGATAACCAAAACGATGCCGGTGCTTTGCGTAAAGCAATGGAATACTGCAAGGACCATTCCGGCACCGTTTTGCAGTTTGCCCCCGGGGTATATGATTTTCGTGATGAGAAAGCCGCGGAACTGATGGAAGGCATCCTGAACGGAAAAGTGAAAGGCAACCCGCAGGATTCGATCTTCAGGCCTTATTACCCGTATGGCAAAAGACTTGATTTTGATGGGTTAAAGGATATCACCCTGGAGGCCGAAGGCGCCACCCTGCTGTTTGACGGCTGGGGCGAGCCGGTGTCGCTCAATAATTGTGAGAATATCCGCATCAAAGGGTTGACCATCGACCATAAGGTGAAACCCCACATCGAAGGGATTATCACCGAGGTGAAGCCCGACTGGTACGAGGTGCAGGCGGACAGCATTTACCGTTTAACCGACAAAATGCCCCTTTGCCGCGTGCATTATTTTGATACCCGGGCGAACCGCCTGTTGTCGCGTGAGGATTATTTTCCGAAGTTCGAACTTCTTGAAGGAAATAAACTGAAGATTTATAAAACCATTGATCCGGTAATGAAGGGTTTTCGGATTTTATTGCCTCAAACCTTCCACTTTCGGCCTGCCATCCTGATGCTCGAAGCTAAAAATATCAAGCTGGAAGATGTTACCATCCATTCCCAGCCGGGCATGGGCATCGTGGGGCACCGATCCGAAAACATTGAGATGACCGGGTTGCGCATAGTTCCCTTGGCCGGGCAGCACATGTCATCGAATACCGATGCCACCCATTTTACATCCTGCAAAGGGTACATCCGTTACCGCAATTGTCAGTTTGAGGGACATGGCGATGATGCGGTCAACATTCATAATTATTATCTGACCATTCAAAAGCCGGCAGAAGGCGGAGGATACAAGCTGGCGCTGAAAGGAGCCGACTGGCACGCCCAGGTAATGGATTATCCCGATGTGGCCGACACGATGGAACTGGTGAGCAGACAAACGCTGGAAGCAGTGAAAAAAGTAGCCGTGAAATCGGTGGAAAACAACATCCCGGAGCTTTATTCGCAGGTTACACTCAGTGAAGAAATGCCTGCCGATGTGGAAAATTATTACCTGATTAACGCCACCCGTTTGCCAACGGTGGAGATTACCGGATGTACGGTGATGGGCAACCGGGCCCGGGGCTTTCTGATCAAAACCCGGAATGTACTGATTGAGCGTAACGTGATTCGCGAATCCACCGGTACGGGCATCCATGTGGGGGCGGAGGGGAGCTGGCACGAAGGGCCGACTTCGGAGAATGTCACCATCCGCCACAACCGGATACTCCGTTGCGGGACCGGCGCAGGGACCATTGACAGAGCCTGCGGCATTGCCGTCAGTGTCGGAGCAGAAAAAGCCGATGTGCCGGGATTACACAAGAATATCCTGATCGAGGGCAATATCATCGAAGGCGAAAATGCTGAAAACGGCATTGCTGTTTCCGGGGCCGAAGATGTTGTGATTCGGAACAACGAAATTGCCGGGTGCAAAAACCCTGTGCATGTGATGCACTCAACCGATGTCTGTATTTATTCCAACACGGGTGCAAAAGATTATCCAGGTAACTGAATGACAATGAAATGAATGCGTTTGCTTACACGAGCAGTCCGGCCTTGCAGGTCAGTAAAGTTATTTGATCGGTTTAAGTTCATTTTTGGTTTTTAATTAGCAATTCTTTCAAATTAAGAAAGGCCTCCCGGGAGATATAATGCTCCAGGGATTTTCAAATTTTACTGCAAATAGTTAGTGTGTAAAAAAAACTGACACAATCTGCATAAATAATAGACAATCGTCATTCCTTGGTGAGTCATAATGCTTTATTATTCAATTATTTGACCTTTATGGCACACATTCTGGTGAAAATTCCTGTTTAGCCTGTAATATGAAACGCCATGAAATATATCTTAAAATCGACCATCCGGAATTTTATCAGAAAACCGGCCACCAACCTGATCAACCTGCTTGGACTGGCTATTAGTTTAGCCTTGGTTATAATTCTGTCGGTATACTGTTACAGCGAACTGACTACCGATCATTTTCATAAAAAAGGAGATCGGGTTTACCTGCTAAGCAAGGCCGGCAATCAGGCTTATACTCCTGGTGTTTTGAAAGGACAAATTGACCTTAGTGTACCTGAAATTGAGGTTGCGGTCAGGGTTTCCGGAAGTTGGGAGACCCCCGTTTTTCAGGTGGAAGGCCATGAACCGGTATATTCAGATATTCTTTTTGCTGACGAAGGTTTTTTTGAGTTATATACCTGCAAATTTATTGAAGGAGACCCTTTGCATTCGCTGAATGAACCATTGATGGCAGTACTAACCAGTGAGTTTGCCGAAAAACTCTTTGGTAAGGGCCCTGCAACAGGAAAAACGTTCAAATACAATAATGATCGTTTACTTACTGTAGCAGCGGTAGTTGAAAAGCCTGAAGGTAATTCCGCAATTTCATTTAATGCGGTCACAAACATTGAAACTCGGAAAATCCTCCATCCGAATGAAGGGGAGTTAACAGAATGGGGATGGAATAATTTTCAGACATTTGTTTTACTTACCCAAACAACCCGCCCTGAAGAAGCTTCCCGGAAGATAGCTTCTGTTGTGCCTGAAGATCAGCAGAAAGATTATGCCGGATTGCAACTAATACCCGTGAAGAAATTATATTTTTCGGGTTTAAAACTGTACGGAGACGGGTACTTGCGGTGCGGCGATCTTCGAAAAGTCATGATCCTGTTAATGGTCGCATCCGTGGTTTTATTGGTCGCGCTGATCAATTTTATCAATATTTCTGCCTCTCAATGGCATGAGAAGATAAAACAGACCGGGGTTATGAAGGTAATCGGTGCGCGGCGGCCGGCAATTATGTACCGGATATTTACCGAGTCATTTTTCGTTTTCCTGGCCGCACTTGTCCTGTGCGCCTTTCTTATCGGCATCAGTATGCCTTTTATCCGAAATTATACCGGCATCCGGTTCAATCCACAATTGTTGTACTCATTCCCATTTATCCTGATTGCCCTTATCTCAACATTTTTTCTCAGTTCAGTATTCAGCCTGATCCCTGCTGTCCGGATTTCATCGTCTAAAGCCATCGATAACCTGAAAAAGGCAGTAAGTCCTGACCGAAGATCTTCGGCCTTTATGGGGGGCCTTGTAACAAGCCAGTTTGTGATTGCCATTGTATTGATTGCCTTTACCGGACTGGTGCAGAAACAGGTTGATTTTGGCAGCGGCAATTTTGCGCGTAATCAGCAGCAAATCGTTGGGATAAAACTCACACAACAGTTGGAACAAAAGAAAGATGTATTGAAAAAGCTGCTGGAAGAAAAACCCGAAATTAAAAGTATCTCCTTATGCCAGTATTACCCCGGTAAATCAATATCTCACTGGGGGCTGCAAATGAACGTTGATGGCGGGAAAAGGCAGCTTGATTTTGACACGTTCAGCGCCGATAGTGAATTCTTAAGATTGATGGGCCTTGAGTTGGTTCAAGGCCGCTTTTATTCGGACGATTTTTTGTCTGATGAGCATAAAGTAGTTGTAAAAGAGGCATTTGTCCGGGAACATAAAATCGCTAATCCCATTGGCGGAACATTTAATGGCTGGGATGGCAAACTGTTGGAAATTGTTGCAGTGGTAAAGGACTTTCGCTATAAGCCTGTAAATGTTCCTATCGTACCGCTTGCCATTCGAAATGACGGATTGGCGTCGTACTGCATGGTTAACCTGCAAACGGCCGATTTTAATTCACTGCACCACCTGGTAAGGAATATTGAATCAGAAGCAGCTAAATTATCACCTTCATTTCCGGTAGAGCTCAGCTTCTTTGATCAGGCTGTGGAACAAATGTATCAATCCGAACTCCAGTTCCGCCGTACGTTCACCCTGTTTGCCGGGTGCTCCATTGTGATTTGCTGTATGGGTATTTTGGCCATGTCGTTGTTTGCCTGCCAAAGGCGCATTAAGGAAATAGGTATCCGCAAAGTAAACGGTGCAACGGTTTCGGAAGTGATGGCCATGTTGAACAAAGACTTTGTGAGATGGGTGCTTATTGCTTTTATCGTAGCCACACCCATTGCCCGGTATGCCATGAATGAATGGCTTGAAAACTTTGCCTACCGCACCACGCTGAGTTGGTGGATTTTTGCACTGGCAGGTTTGCTTGCATCAGGGATTGCGCTATTGACAGTGAGTTGGCAGAGTTGGAAAGCCGCTACGAAGAACCCGGTGGACGCATTAAGGTGTGAATAAAGAAGATATAGTTATGAATACAACATTTTTTAAACTGGCGTTTCGAAGCATACTGAAAAACAGGCTGAATGCAATCATCAACATTGTTGGTTTTTCGATTGGTATTGCGGCATGCCTGTTTATTTTTCTATTTGTCAAACATGAAACCAGTTTCGATAACTTTTATCCAAATGGCGACCGTCTGTATCGCCTGGTCGGTTCCTTTACTTCAAAAGATAATACCAGCCTGACAGGTTTTACCTGGTTTCCTTCGGCTCCCGATATCAAAAATGAGATACCGGGTGTTGAAGCGTATTGTAGGGTGACTGATCAGAATGTGGGCAGATGTTATTCCGGGAACAACTTATACGAAATTGAAAAGTTTCGTTTTTCCATTTTAAATTAATTTTCGGCAATCCGGCAACAATACTGAATAGCCCCGACAAGCTTGTATTGACGGAGCAAACAGCGTTGAAAATTTTTGGGAGTACTGATGTTATTGGCAAAGAAATCATGTTTCAGCATCAACTATTTACTATCTCCGGAATAGCTGCCAATCCTCCGGGAAACACACACCTCGATTTCGATGCTTTAGCTTCAATAAAATACATTGAGAAAAGCGATAATTACTGGAAAGGTTGGGGAGGCGGAATTACGTTTTTGTCTTATCTGCAATTGGCCGGGAATGTCACTCTGCAACAAATTGAAAAAGCGCTTCCCGATTTGCTTTACCGAAAAGTGAACGAAAAATGGAAAGAAAGTGGATTTTCGCTTTCAATTGCACTGCAGAATATTTCTAAAGTGCACCTGTCTGATGGAACAATCCAACATGATTGTCCCTCAAACAGGAATATGAAAAGTATTTACATAATTGTCTGCATTAGCCTGTTGATCCTATTGCTGGCCATCGTAAACTACATCGTCCTTTATACCGCTCAAAAGGTTACCAAATCAAAAGACATCGGGATTTTAAAAATACATGGAGCCGGAAAAAATGGATTAAGGGCACAAACATACCTTGAAGTTTTCATTGTGTCGGCATTTTCTTCCATGTTTGGCTTCGTATTGCTTGCATGGAGCCTTTCGTTCCTGAACCCGCATTTGCAGACTGATATTTTGATTGGGAAAAATGTGTTTCCGGCTTTAGGGTTTACAGTGCTCCTCATCTTAATGTTATCGGCGGTAGTCACGTTCTTTTCGACCCGCAAAATTGCTTCATCGAAGTTGACTGATGCCATGAAGAATAAAACATCAACCAAAGGGTCAGCCATTGTCGAAAACAACTTACTGGTTTCTTTTCAATTTACAATTGTTATCCTACTGCTGATCTCCGGATTTATTGTTTCGCGACAAAATAGCTTTTTGCTGAACCAGGAATTGGGATTTAATAAGGAAAACATTCTTACCATCGAATCAGACGAAGAATTTCTCCATCAGGAACTGTCTGGCTTTAAGCAGGATTTGCAACGGCTCGTTGCTGTTCGTTCGGTTAGCTTGTCGAGCCAAACCGTTGGTAAAGGATTGACACAGAACGGATATCTGATTGAAGGGCAACAAGAATCGTCATTAATAAATGTGGTTTATGCCGATGCCGATTTTTTGGATTGTTTTGGTGTTCATTTAATTGAAGGAAGAAATTTCAGCCGAAATGCTTCCCTTGATAAAGATGCCATTTTGATCAACCGGCAGATGGTAAAGAAAGCTGGTTGGGACGATCCGCTAAACAAGACGGTTGACAGAAATGGGAAACTAAAAGTGATCGGGGTCGTCAATGATTTCAATTTTGCGTCGTTGGAAAATACGGTCCAACCTTTGTTAATCATGTCGAACCCAGCCTGGGACGGATGGGGCTATTCTACAGTTAACATTCGCTTTCAAAGCAGTAACATACAAGATTTAATCAGCCAGATCAATCAACTTTGGAAAGACCGTTTTCCTGAAATACCTTATAAAGTTTCATTTCTCGACGATACGTTAGCCTCTAATTACAATTCAGTAAAATCGCAACAACGAGTCATCAGCTTTTTCAGCCTTTTAGGTTCATTCATCGCCAGTATTGGCTTATTCGGCATGACTGTTTTTACAACTAAACGGCGGATCAAGGAAATCGGAATCCGCAAAGTGAACGGGGCCACCATTTTCGAAGTGATGGCTATGCTCAACCGCAACTTTGTAAAACGGGTAGCTATTGCTTTTGTCATAGCCGCACCTATTGCATACTACGCTATGCACAAATGGCTTGAAAACTTTGCCTACAGAACCTCGCTGAGTTGGTGGATTTTTGCGCTGGCAGGTTTGGTTGCATTAGGGATTGCGCTATTGACAGTGAGTTGGCAGAGCTGGAAAGCTGCCACAAGGAACCCGGTAGAGGCATTGAGGTATGAATAAAGCCAAAATTAAATGGTAACACAACAACTAAAAAACGCATTTCGGATAATCCTGAAGCGGAAGATTATTTCGGGAATTATCGTATTGAGCCTCCTGGTAGGCTTTACAACCGTATTCTTACTTACCGGTTTTATAACTGACATATATTCGGTTGATGGTTTTCACAAAAACAAAAACCGCATTGTCCGCCTCCAGTCTGACGACCCCTGGGTTGCAGGCCAGAAAATGAACCACATCACCTATGCTGCACCCGAATACCTCAAAAACAATTTTCCTGAAGTCCAGGATTATTGCCAATGGAACAAACAGGGTTATGATCAGGTGGTTGCCAATAACAATACTTACTTTCAAAACCTTGACCTGTTCGAAACGAACCCCGGATTCTTTAATCTCTTTGCTTGTCAGTTTATCGAAGGGAGCCCGACCGGCGCCTTATCTGGCAACAGCATTGTTCTTTCGGAAAAAACAGCGCGAATATTTTATGGAAATAAAAAAGCACTGGGCAATTCAGTACTCATAAAAACAAAAGGGGCTGACCAGGTTTATACCGTATCGGCAGTGGTAACCCAACCCGGGAAATCCCACATCCATTTCGATTTGCTGACATCGATCATTGGAAAGCAATTACGCGGTACCGATGCTTATTTGTTACTGAAAGAAAATACCGATCAACGGAAACTGGAAGAAAAGTTGCAGCTCAAAAAATCAATGATCCCATTCTTCTGGGAAGGGGAAACGGCAAATCTTTATCTGAGCAGCTTAAAAGAGATAAATATTACCCCGGAAGTTAAAAACAAGGTCTTTGTCTCGCTGGCAATTGCGGCAATAGTCCTGTTTATCGCCTTCTTTAATTTCATCAACCTGTTTATCAACCTGATAATGGACAGGGGAAAAGAATTGGGGCTGATCAGGATTATTGGAGGGACCAACAAAACACTGGTCAAAAAGTTGGGGTCCGAATTTTTGATTTTGATTTCCTTCGCACTGATATTCAGCATTGTTGCTTTGAGATTCTTGTTGCCCTATTTCAATCAGTTAAACGGGGGCGATTTGTTGTTCGGCAGTTTTTTCCAGCCGAAATTACTGGTCATTATCATCGCAATAGTTTGTGGAGTGTTGAAACTAAGTTACCTTGCTGTTTACCTGTTTATTAAAAGATCACAAAAAACGCCTAACCTCATTAAATCCGGCATTATGGCGGGGGAAAACCGAAAACTATCCATCGTTAACACCGTCCAATATTCCGTTTCGATCGGGCTTATTATTTGTACAATAACGCTTTATCGCCAGGTAAATCTTATCCGTAATAAACCAATAGGCCTGGACAGGGATGTGGTTGAATTCAGGCTCCCGGCGCCATTTGGCGACAAGAAACAAGCCTTTAAAAACAGCCTTCTCGGCCATTCGAACATTGAAAAGGTTTCGGTTTGCAGTGCATCGCCCGTCAGGGAAGCTTCGATGGTCAACTGGAAGTACGACGATAATGGCGAGAAGAAAGAATACACCACCCTGCTTTTTCAGGGTGACGAAAATTACATTAATACGCTTCATATTGAACTCATAGATGGTAATGAAATTAACACAACAACTGTCGGCCGGAACAATCAATGTTACATCAACGAAGCCATGGTGAAGTTTCACCGGTTGAAAGACCCGATTGGGATGACAGTTCCAGGTTCGACGATGGAAATTGCAGGTGTGGTGAAAGATTTTCATTGGGAAGGGCTCGAAAGTTTGGTGCCACCTGCTGTTGTTGCTGTAAATAACCAGGGAAGAAACCTTTTGGTAAAAATTAAAGCAGGCCAAACAGATAAAGGAATTCAGGTTATAAAGTCGGTTTGGAAAGAGTTAATCCCCGATTATCCTTTTGAGTATTATACCATAGGAGGGCTGTTTAACAACAAGCATAAAAAATACGAAATGCTGGTTCAGTTCATATCCTTTTTCTGCATCATCTCCATTATCCTTTCGTCGATGGGGCTGCTGGCCTTGTCGTTGTTTTCTATCCGGCGAAAAGTGAAGGAAATTGGTATAAGAAAAGTGAATGGTGCCAATGTGTTTGAGGTATTGGTGATGATAAACAACAAGTTGGTTGGGTGGATTTTGGTTGGGTTCCTGCTTGCCTGCCCTGTTGCAGGATACATCATGCACCGCTGGCTCCAAAATTTTGCCTACAGAACCTCGCTAAGCTGGTGGATTTTTGCACTTTCAGGATTACTGGCACTGGGAGTTGCATTGTTGACGGTTAGTTGGCAAAGCTGGAAGGCAGCAACGAGGAACCCGGTGGAGGCGCTGAGGTATGAATAAATTATTACGAACCTTAAGAAAGTGAAGGTGTACAGGAAAATTGAACGATTAAAATTAGATCATGCTATTTCAATTTGTATTACGAAACCTGAAAAAACGTCCTTTTCTCAATTTTATTAAAGTGCTTGGATTGGCGCTCGGGTTGAGCGGATTGTTGTTTATAACCCTGTTCCTGAAGAACGAGCTATCGTACGACGCGTATCATTCAAAAGCCGACCGGATTTACCGGTTCACCGTTACCGATCCGACTTTCTTAGGAGAAAATCATTTTGCCCGCATTTACCAATCGGAGCAAATTCCCGGGCTTGCCGATTATTTTCCTGAGCTTGAAAGTTATGTCAGGCTGTCGCCGATTAAGGGCGGGGTGATGTTGCACAACGAAAAATACTATTCAATCAACGAAGCGTTTGTTTGCGATAGCACGTTTTTCAATTTATTTGACGCCGATTTGCTGGTTGGTGATAAACAATCGGTTTTGAACGCTCCCGGCTCAATGGTCGTTTCGGAATCGTTTGCCCGAAAAGTATTCGGTAGCGAAGACCCGATCGGCCAAACAATAACCATTCCTGCCGGACAGTATTATGGCAATCCTTCAGACTTCACCATAAAAGGAGTGATGAAAGATTTCCCGCAGAACAGTCATTTTCATCCCGATTTGATTACTACTCCGGATCAGGGAAAGATAAGCTGGTGGGCCTATTGTTATTTGTTGCTGAACAAAAATGCAGATCCGAAAGAAATCACTTCGGGCTACGCCAGGTTTTTGGCCAGGGAGAGCGACAAACCAGCCGATAAAATTGAAACCAAAGCTTATTTACAGAAAATCACCGATATTCATCTTCGTTCCGATAAGTTGCGCGAGATAGAGAATAACGGAAACATGACCAATATATACGTGCTGGCCATTGCCGCCCTGATTTTGCTGCTGATTTCGGTTAGTAACTTTGCCAGCCTGAACCTGGGGATGGCCGGATTCAACAGCAAATTCATTTCCATAAACCGAATCCTGGGATCGACCCGCAATACCAACCTGAAATACTTTTTCGTTGAAAGCCTGATCATTGTCGGAACAGCTATAGTTCTTACGCTCCTGATTTCTGTTCCTGCTAATTTCATTATCGAAAAACAGCTTGGCATCAATCTTTTCAGGGGAAATGCCATACTGAGTATAGTGATTATCGGGCTTTTCGGGTTACTCGGTACTTTGGCCGGATTGCAACCAGTTTTGAAACAAAATATCCGAAAAGTATCCCACCACACTTCTTCCTCACCGCTAAATACAAAGAGCATCTTTGTAAGCAGAGGCATCATTGTAACTCAATATTCGCTTGCCATTATGCTGATTGCTGCGGTTATCGTTATTTCGCGGCAAACCAACTTCGCCCTCCACAATTCAATGGGAGTGAAAGAAGATAATATCATCTGCTTCGAATCGGTACATGCCAACATTCAGCAAAAGTTCGAAGTATTTAAAGCAGAACTGCTAAAAAACAATAGTATCGAATCTGTTTCGGCTATGCTTGAACCTCCCGGTGGAGAAGCAAACGACATGTTCCAGTTTGAAATGGAAGGTTTCGATAAAACTGACGACCAACAAAAAACCCTGATTGGCGTTTTCCCATGTGATTATTCGTTTGCCCAACTGTTTCATCTCAAATTCCTGAATGGTCAAAACTTTTCGAAAAAAAACAGCGACACCGAAGGTTCAGGAGAATACATCATCAATGAAACGGCTTTGCATTATCTGAATTTCACCAATGCAGGCGATGCTGTTGGGAAAGACTTTAAATTGATCTCGTCAGCAGAGGGAATCGAAATACCTGCCGGCAAAATAATCGGGGTGGTAGAGGATTTTCACCTTTCGAGCATGAAAAAGAAAGTGAATCCGATGGTCATGTTCAAGCGCGACAAAATGTGGCTGATCAATTTTGTGATTTCGTACAAACCGGGTATGCGTGCGGCTGCGTTGTCGGATATCCGGAAAGTTTGGACCGACTTGTTTCCAACCTATCCCTTCAGTTATGAATCGGTTGACGCCATGTATCACAAAGTGTACAAAACCGAATTGTTGCAGGCCCGCTTGTTGGGCATTTTTACGGTCATATCTCTATTCATTTCATCAATGGGTTTATTGGGAATTTCGCTTTTGATAACCCAACAGCGGGTAAAAGAAATTGGGGTTCGAAAAGTAAATGGCGCCCGCATCTCGGAAGTGCTTGTGTTGCTCAATAAAAACTTTTTGAAATGGGTGGCTATCGCCTTTGTAATTGCCACTCCAATTGCATATTATGCCACGAACAAATGGCTCGAAAACTTTGCTTACAAAACTTCGCTCAGTTGGTGGATTTTTGCACTTTCAGGATTACTGGCACTGGGAGTTGCATTGTTGACGGTTAGTTGGCAAAGCTGGAAGGCGGCCACTAGGAACCCGGTGGAGGCGCTGAGGTATGAATAGAATAATGCCGTTATAAAGCAATACGAGATGATAATTGCGGGCAAAAATAATAGGAATATATCAGAAAGATAAATGAAAAGAGCAATTGTAATTGGAGCTACCTCGGGTATTGGAAGGGAGTTGGCGACTTTATTGGCAAAAAACAACTACGTGGTAGGTATAACAGGAAGACGAACTGATTTACTTAAAGGGTTAAATAAGGAGAATCCTGTTTCTTTTAAATGGAAAGCGTTTGACATCACTGACACGAAAGCAACAATTGAAAATCTTAATTCATTGATTGTTGAACTGGGCGGTCTCGATCTAATGATTATCAGTTCAGGTTCCGGTGATTTAAACGAAAATTTGGTTTTTGAAATCGAGAAGAGAACCATTGATTTAAATGTTACAGGTTTTACAGCTGTATGTGATTGGGCGTTTAACTATTTTGAACAACAAAAACACGGACACCTGACGGCTATCACATCCGTCGCTGGTTTGCGCGGCAGCAGTCAGGCTCCGGCATACAGCGCTACCAAATCATATCAGATCAAATACCTGGAAAGCCTGCGACTAAAGGCGAAGGGAACAAAGTTGCCAATCTTCGTCACAGACATTCGTCCTGGATTTGTTGATACAGCCATGGCAAAAGGGAAAGGTTTGTTTTGGGTGGCAAGTCCACGCAAAGCTGCATTTCAAATATATGAAGCAATCAGACGGAAACGAAGAGTCGTATACATAACAAGGCGCTGGATAATTGTAGCGTTACTTTTAAAGTTGTTGTCGCGGTAGCGTCATCAATTCAGATTCTTGAACTCCTTTTTTTAAACTCAAAATGAAACGCTTGGTCAATCTCCGAATTCTAATAACTGCTTTAAACCTGTTTTTTGTTCCAATGTGCTATTGCCAGGAAGTGGGATATGTAGATGGAAACTTTCCCGGGCTAACCCCCAAAATATACGCACCAGGTATTTTATCGCTCCGGGGCAGGTGCGAACATGGACTTGCAATCCGAAATAACGGGAGGGAACACTACTTTGGGCTTGACGGGGCAAAAAGCTGGACATATAATGGAATAGCCTGTTTAAAAAGAGGGAATAATAATGAGTTGATTATTGATAACCTGATGGTTACAGATCATATTTCCCGGAAAAGCAATACCATTATCGGTGGAGAACCGCATTTGTCTTCTGATTGGCAGACTATGTATTTTGTGGCAGACTATCCAACAGATATTTATGAAACTAAAATTGATAAAAGCGGAAAATGGGGAGAACCAGTCAAACTGGACTCAGTCGTGAATTCCAATGATTCAGAATGGTATCCGGTTATTGCGTCCGACAATTGTTTGTATTTCTCAAGAGATGGTGTGATACACAGAACTGAACATGTAAACGGAAAGTACAGAAAGGTTTCAAAACTTGAGGCTGCGTTTAACCATGATTGTGGCGATCAGGTTTTCTCAAAACACATGGATTACATCATCTTTTCATCGTCACGAAACGGAGGTTTTGGGAATAATGATTTATACATCGCTTTTAAAAAATACAATGGTGAATGGACAGACGGGATAAACATGGGGCCTGAAATTAATACCGAAGGATTTGAGCTTGCGCCTTACATCTCTCCTGACAACAAATACCTGTTTTTCACCCGGAGGGATAAATATGAAAATGCGACTGCTTCGGATATTTACTGGGTGAGTTTGGATATTGTAACAACGATAAAAAAGCAAATTTAAAGAAACAAGAATATGAAACGAATTTTCTTTATCATTTCAATATTGACCCTCTTGTTTATAATGACAACCTATGCCCAGCCCGATTTCATATGGGGAAAACAGTTTGGTTCTGAACAAGATGACAAAACCAGAAATTTGGTCGCCGATACTTCAGGGAACATTTATATTGTTGGAAAAACAGCGGACAAACTTGGGCCGGAATATTTTGGCAAATCAGATGGCTTCATTGCTAAAATCGACAGTACTGCCCGCCTCTTATGGATTCAGCAAATTGGGTCGAAAGAAGATGATGAACTGAAACATGCCGATGTCGATATGTCGGGCAACCTGTATGCGGTTGGCTATATCTGTCCCGATGAAATCAACCGGTCTAAAGACACCGATATTTTTGTCGTAAAATTAGATGCCAATGGCAAAACGATATGGAGAAAATGCTACGGAACCCACGCCCCTGACGCTGCGGAAAATATTGTTGTGGCTAACGATGAAACCCTCTATTTGACCGGTTACACCAAAGGCTCCGTGTATGGAGATTCCAATGGGAAAGAAGACTGTTTTATTCTTCACCTGGACACTGACGGAAATATCATCCACACAGTTCAGTTTGGAACCTCCGAAGATGATCAGGGGTTCGGAATAACCATTGGTGAAGATTCTAAAATATACGTTTGCGGTACCACAAAGGGGAATTTGGCTGCTCCAAATATTGGAAGGTCCGATTTATTTTGCGGAATATTCACCAGTGATCTCAAACAAATTAGAATGGTACAATCTGGTACGAACAAAGACGATTTTGCCGGAGAAATAAAGACTGACAAGACCGGAAATATTTATATTTCAGGAAATACTGATGGTGATATAACCTGTTCACAAATTGGAAATGCCGATGCTTTTCTTCAAAAATGGAATAACAAAGGCGAAATCATGTGGTCACATCAGTTTGGAACAACTAATTGGGACGGCATCCACAGCATTTGTGTTCTTCAAAACAAGGGAGTATTGGTCAGCGGCTGCCAGAACTACCCTAAGTGTCAATCATTCTGCAAAATGTATGACGAAAGCGGCTCCTTGTTATGGGATCGGTATTTTATCGGACAAGGCGAGGGCGGCGGCACTTGTGGAAAGGACATTTGTATGGACGACAAAGGATACCTGTACCATGCCGGTTATACAGGGGCAAGTATGTTCTCAGAATTAAAAGGGATGCACGATTTGTTTTTAATCAAACTTAAAATTGATCAATAATTTAGACTATGAGATTTCTAAAACTTTTCTTCAGGCGGAACCTGGTCAACAACAAATTGACTTACCTGAACATTATTGGTCTCACACTGGGAATGTTTACTTTCCTTTTCATCTTTTCCTATGTATTTACCGAATACAGTTACGACCAACATTTGGCCGGGTCAGGCGAAATATATCATCTGGAACAGGAAGTTGACCAGCACGGGACGAAAACACGATACTCCTGTACGGCAACCCCTATGGGTATAACATTGAAAAATGAACTGGCCTGCATAGAGAGTTTTGCAACATTCGGGTCAATTTTCGAAACCGAAATCTTACTGGTGGATGAATCGGAGTTCTTAAGCCCCTCCGTACTATATGCCAATGCCGGGTTTTTCCGGACATTCCAATACAAAGCTGTTTCGGGTAATTTACAACATGCCCTTGAACCGGGCAAAATGGCCATTACCCGCTCGGCTGCAAAAAAATACTTCGGAACTGAGCAGGTAGTTGGCGAGTCGGCAAAATTGTTGCACGATAAAAAAGAACCACTTACAGTTACCGTGGCTGCCGTAGTTGAAGACATCCCATACAACAGCAATGTGAAGTTTGAAATGGTTTGCAGTATCGACGACTACCTGCACCTTATCGGCAAATGGTGGGGCGAAACCTGGAATGCAATCCCGGTACAGACTTACGTTAAACTGAAAAAGGGAACCGACCCTGAGCTGGCAAAGCAGCAAATCAACACAGTGGCCGGCAAATATATGAACAACCAGGATAAGGATACCTGGGGGACAACAACGGTTCACCTGGAAAAGATTTCAGAGAAACATTTCAGAAAGGAATACACCATGTCACATCCAACCGAACGGTTTGTCGGGAAATCTTCATTAAAGGCGCTTTTCCTGGTTGGATTGATAACCCTTGTTATTTCCTGGCTCAATTACATCAACTTCCTGGTTTTCCAAAACACCAAATATTTCAAGGAGATTGGAATACGGAAAATCAGCGGTTCTTCTACCAGAAGGCTTGTCGCTTCAATGATTTCCGAATCGGCACTGCTTTCGGCAATCCCGGTTTGTTTCAGTTCTGCTTTGTTTTTCGCCGTTTCGCCTGCGCTGTATAACCTGTTCCATTTTCAGGGAATGGAAAACAGCCAAATCAACTTCGGCATATTCTGGGGCATTACCCTTGGGTTGATGTTTGCCGGTTCAATTTTGTCATCGGTGGTGCCTGTCGTTAAATTAACCTCTTTTACCCCCCTTGAGGTGCTTCATCAAAAAGCGAAACATGCTCTTCATTCCGGCAAAAGCAGTCCCATCGTTTTAACATTTCAGTTTGTTCTTTCCATATTGCTTATTGGCAGCATACTTTGCATTAACGCGCAGATGAAATTTCTCGGCAAACAAAAGCTTGGGTTTACAAAAGAAAATATCCTGGTGCTTTCGCCTCCTATAACGCCAGACGCGGCGAGTTATAATCAAAAGATGGAGTTGTTCAGGAAGGAAGCCCTGCAAATACCCGGGGTGGAAGCGCTGTCTGCATCAGGGTCGATTCCCGGAAAAAAAACGGGGACTGTAAATTTTGGCATAAAAAACAAGCCCGAGACCATAAACAAATACCAGGGAGTGACTCAGGATGGTGACTATTTCGATGTGATTGATGTCCGTTTTGTGGCAGGGCGGAATTTTAGCAAGTTGCCCGAACTGTGCCGGAACCAAATTATCATTAACGAAACGCTTTTGCGCAAACTTGGTTTTTCAAACCCGGCTGAGGCAATCGACCAGCCAACCAATTACGGCGATGCTACTATTATCGGGGTGGTTGAAGATTATCACCATACCTCGCTGCACGACCATGTGATGCCCACGTTGTTCAGGTACGACCTAAACAGCCTGACCTACCTGATGGTAAAGTTCAGGAACAGCATTAATGAACAGCAGGTTGCAACTTTAAAAAACAAGTGGGAAAAGGTTTTTAACGGAAACCCTTTTGAATACACATTCTTGGAGGACCAATACAGTCAGCAATATAATGAAGACAACCAACTTTCAAGCGTTGTGCTTATTTTTTCACTCTTATCAATATTTATCACCGTACTTGGATTAATCGGTACAAGCCTGAACAACGCCTATTTAAAAACCAAAGAAATCGGCATCCGAAAAGTAAACGGAGCAAAAGTCTCCGAAGTCATGACAATGTTGAACATAGACGTCGTGAAGTGGGTAGCAATTGCCTTTGTAATTGCCACGCCCGTTGCATACTACGCCATGAATAAATGGCTCGAAAACTTTGCTTACAAAACTTCGCTCAGTTGGTGGATTTTTGCTTTGTCAGGCTTACTGGTTTTGGGGATTGCATTGTTGACTGTGAGTTGGCAAAGCTGGACAGCAGCTACGCGAAACCCGGTGGAGGCGCTGAGGTATGAGTAATCAGTTTATGTGAATTCTGTGATATTATGGGAGGGGACAATCTATCGCATCGGCAAGGTCTGGTATACATGTACTTCAATATTATAGACTTACCTCTGATCAGGTAATACATTAAAATTCTTGAAAATGACTAATACATATGATTGAAATTGTTGATAATAAGAGTGAACGCCAGGAGTATAAAAATGAGGTTGACTTTGAAACCGGAAAAGTAATGATTGGAAACTCGTCTTGGGTTGCAGAAAACAGCAACAGGCCTGTTCATCGAAATCAGGGAATAGATATCCTCCGTGGGCTGGCGATTTTGTCGGTCATTCTGCTCCACATCAATATACGTGTGCCATTTAGCGGCACTTTTGTTGGAAGCGCGATGCCCGGAGCGGTCTATAAAATTCTTTTCTGGAGCGGGTATTACGGGGTGTGCATTTTTTTTGTCATATCGGGCTTTCTGATCACTACCACATCGCTAAACCGATGGAACCATCTTTCGGAAGTGAACCCTAAAGGCTTTTACCTGATGCGTTTTGCCAGGATTATGCCGTTGTTGGCTTTATTGTTGTTGGTATTGTCTGTTTTGCACCTTTCGGGAGTAAACGGGTATGTCATTAACCCGCAGCAAACTTCACTCGGTAGGGCAATTCTGGCAGCGTTGACCTTTCATATTAATTGGTTGGAAATAACTACAAATTATCTTCCCGGTCCCTGGGACATACTTTGGTCCTTGTCAATCGAGGAGGCTTTTTATTTGTTTTTTCCCCTGGTGTGCCTGGTTTTGAAAAAAGAATGGCATTTTGTGGCGTTGGTTTTGTTCTTTCTGGTTATTTCTCCATTCGCCCGGACAGCATGGTTTCATGGGTACAGTTTTGAGGAGCCCGACCGGAACCACTTTGCTTTTTTGGATGCTATTTCATTGGGATGCCTGGCAGCCATTGTGGCAAAAAGGGTTAATTTTTCCAAACAAGCTTTATTAGCACTAGCTGTTGTCGGAACAGTCTTTATCATCCTGATTTTGTTTTTCAGGACGATAACGCGTGAGTTGCACCTGGGACAAACGGGGTTGAATGTGACCATTTTATCGATAGGCACAGCAATGGTGCTCATCTGGCAGCAAAAGCGGTTTACAGAGGCCCGGCAAAAAACGTATCGGTTAACAGGTAGTATCCGTTTTCTGGGGAGGAACAGCTACGAGGTTTATTTAACCCACATGTTTGTGGTTTATGTGCTGGTGAATGGCTACAACACCCTTAGCCTTTCCGGCGAATGGGTCTGGGGGTTATACTTTTTGGTAATTGTTGTTTCAGGTTTGCTGGGTGAACTGGTAGCCCGGTGGTATTCAAATCCGGCAAACCGGATGATTAGAAAATACCTTAAAACAACGCATGGATACAAACATTAAAATACGAAAAGCCACAGTAACCAATCTTCCTGTAATACTGAACCTGGATACAGATGGACTTCAAGCAAAGTGACGATAAAGGAAACTTCAGGTTGAAGCAGTATCATCAGAATTACGGCTATGACCTGGAAGCTTCGCTGTCAAAGCACCCAATCAGGGAATTAGGGAACGAGGAGTATAAAAACAACCTGATTGATCCCTTAAAAAAAGGAAACCACATTGTTGGAATACCGTGCTGAAAGCGGTTGTGCCAATCCCATTACTGCGTTCAGTTATGAGATCATGACAATTGCCAAAGTATCCTCTGCCATGACCTATCACAAGTGTGTCAGGGAATTGAGTGAATATGGGTATATCAGGAACGAGCCGTCATTTAACCGGCTGAAAGGAAGCAAGATCTATTTTGTTGAGAGGAGTGGGTGAAGGTAAATTATAAACGATATCAGTATTTCAGTAGAAGCCCTCACCGGGCTTGTACTTTTTTTAACAGGAGGTGAGAGATGATGTACGAAGGAGTAGAGAGGATTCCGCCTGAAAGAGCAGTAAAGCTTTTAAAAGAGGATGGGATTGAAGTAACCATCGAACAAGCGAAAGTTATACTTGATTTCATGTATGAAATGGCAGAGATTGTTGTCGATCAATATCTTGCCAAATCGGTCTAATTTCTTAAATTATACTGGGTATATGTATATTTCTTTCATCATGAAAATCGCTGATTTATATATTCGTGTCAGTACGGACGAACAGGCAGACAAGGGTTATTCCCAGCGTGATCAGGAAGAACGCTTACGTAAATATTGTGAGATAAACCATATAGATGTCAGAAAAGTGATTTTCGAGGATCACTCAACCAAATCGTTAAAACGCCCTTCATGGACCAGATTATTGGGAGATTTGCGCAGACAAAGGGGACATTCGGATTTAGCCCTTTTCACAAAGCGGGACAGATTCAGCAGAAATGCAGGTGACGCTTACCAGATGATCAGTACGCTGAGAAAACTGGGTGTTGAACCGCAGGCGGTGGAACAACCAGTGGATTTATCTGTTCCCGAAAATAAAATGATGCTGGCCTTTTATCTGGCTGCTCCGGAAGTAGAGAATGACCGCAGGGCATTAAATGTGTTTCACGGAATGCGTCGCGCAAAAAAGAAGGGAGATGGATGGGGACGGCGCCGATAGGATATATCAACAAAGTAGTAGAGGACAGTCTGCCACTGAGAGGATTTCTAATATGTCCTAAATGCGGGAGAATGCTATCCGGAAGCGCGTCAAAAGGACGTACACGATATTATCACTATTACCATTGCTCAGGATCGTGTAATTTCAGGCATCGTGCAATCGATCTAAACCAAAAAATTATCGGGGAAATAAATAAGTATGTCCGGTCAGTTCCCAAGCTGAAGCTGTATAAGGAAGTAATCCTGACGCGTTATAAGGCGAGGGCCAAAATGCAAAACGAGAACATGCAGCAAATAAAACAGCAGTTACAGGAAGAAAATAAGAAGCTTTCCAGAGCGAGGGAATTACTATTGTGCGGAGATATTGAGGTGGATGATTTTCGAACCATGAAGGCAGAGGTAGAAGCGAGAATTAACAGGCTTGAAGCAAAGCTAACCGGTTTGGTAACGGATACAAACAACATCGAACCCTTATGGGATAAAGGCAATCAGCAATATATCACGGCTTGATTATTTATACGAAGCAGGCGATATTATCCAAAAAAGAAAAATAATTGGTTCGATGTTCCCCGAAAAATTGACTTTTAACGGATTTCAATATCGAACCGCCCGTGTTAATGAAGCTTTGGTTCTTATGCTGTTGATAGACAGTAAAATAAAAGGCAAAAAAAACGGGACAAATCCATCATTTTTAGACTTGTCCCGTGAGG
>Ga0074195_1001542_pt1 | contig 31629 bp, 21 predicted proteins | sample EPASupsiteHSE623_FD_64525 | JGI IMG/M metagenome (GOLD analysis project Ga0074195, IMG submission 64525) | Bioremediated contaminated groundwater from EPA Superfund site, New Mexico - Sample HSE6-23 | ecosystem: Environmental > Aquatic > Deep subsurface > Groundwater > Contaminated ... | reverse complement strand
AATATTCGTTTCCTTTCCGGTTCGGACATGATTCGTCTAAAATTTGTTAAAAGTATAAAAGATAGAACCAAGAACCAAGAAGTTATGAGTCGTGAGTAGCGAGTCGTACCATTGAACCATTTTTTCCGCTATTTTTGCATCAAAATCAAAAATCATGAGCGAAGAGCAGCAACCACGACAGAGACTGCCGCGATGGATGAAAATGAAAATGCCTAAAGGCGAAAGTTATTCCCGCGTAAAGAACCTGGTCAATCAATACGGGCTTCACACGATTTGCACCAGCGGAAATTGTCCAAACATAGGGGAATGCTGGAACCGGGGTACGGCTACGTTCATGATACTGGGAGAGATTTGCACACGTAACTGCAAATTTTGCGGGGTAAAAACAGGAAAGCCGCTGCCTCCTGATCCCGAAGAACCCCGGAGGGTCGCAGAATCGATCCATATCATGGGTCTGAAACATGCTGTTATTACTTCTGTAGACCGTGACGATCTGCCCGACCTGGGTGCCGCCAGTTGGACAGAAACTATTATTGCCGTTAAGCAGCATAACCCCGGGATCAGAATGGAAGTGCTCGTTCCTGATTTCCAGGGGAGGGAGGAACTGATCATGCAGATTGCAGAGGCTAAACCGGAAGTGATCTCGCATAATATGGAAACGGTTGAACGTTTAACTCCATTAATCAGGAGCGCCGCCAGATACCGTCGCAGTCTGGATGTGATATCGATGATTGCCCGGACCGGACTGGTGGCAAAATCAGGGATCATGCTTGGTTTGGGAGAAACACCGGAGGAGGTGATCCAAACCATGGATGATTTGCGGGACGCAGGATGCCAGGTGATAACCATTGGGCAATATCTTGCTCCTACCCAATCCCATATGCCGGTCAAAGAATATATTACTCCTGTTCAATTTGAACAGTATCGAACAATTGGCCTTGAAAAGGGTTTTTCTTTTGTAGAAAGCAGTCCGCTGGTGCGGTCATCATACCGGGCCGAACAACACGCTGAACAGACACAAGAAAAAAGGTAACGGGGTGACAGGGTAGCAAGATAAAAGGGAAAAAACCTTTACCTTGCTACCTTATCACCTTGTAATCCTGAAACCCTGAAACCATATAACCTTTTTCATCATGGCAAACTTTAATTACGAAGACACCGGTCTGATCGACTATCAGAAATGTTGGGACTATCAGGAAAAGCTCCTTGAACAGGTCCAGGCCGACAAGAAAGCGCGACAGGGATCAACATCCCTAAACCATTTTCTGCTTGTTGAGCATCCCCATGTGTATACACTGGGGAAAAGCGGTGACGAACACAACTTACTTGTACATAGTGACTTCCTGAAAAAGATCAATGCTACATTTTGTAAAATTGACCGGGGAGGAGATATTACCTATCACGGACCGGGCCAGCTTGTTGGTTATCCGATTATAGACCTGGAATATTATCACATTGGCATCAGGCAGTACATCGAAAAAATGGAAGATGCGATCATTGCCACTGTCGCCCATTACGGAATTACCGGTGGCCGCAAGGAAGGAGCTACCGGAGTATGGCTTGATGCAGCAATCCCGGCAAAATCAAGGAAAATCTGTGCCATAGGGGTCCGGGTAAGCCGCTTCGTCACCATGCACGGATTTGCATTGAATGTGAATACCGACCTGCGCTATTTCAACTACATTAATCCCTGCGGATTCGCCACTTATGGCGTAACCTCCATTGAGCGGGAACTGGGACAAAAAATCGACATGCAGGAAGTGAAGGACCTGGTAAAGGAAAAATTTAATGGCATCTATTAGTATAAACTTAACACGAAGACAGAAGGACACTAAGTTTAAAATGAAAGCCTTTGTGTCCTTCTGCCTGGTGTATTTGCCGTTTTTAAATAAACTTCTCTCTTTTCTGAAGATTGAAGAGACCATACAAAATGAATACCAATCCGCCAACAATCAAAAAGACCCGGTTCCTGTTCACAATGCCTTCCCAAATCATTTCATTCATATTTTGTCCAATATTGAACGGATTAAGGAAGATATTCCACATGGAACGTCTCATCGATTCCGAAAGGATAAATGCAAGAACACCCAAAATCACCATGACAACAGCCGTTCCATTCCCGTTTTTAATGATCGTTGAAAACATGAAAGCCATACTTCCAATAAAGAAGACGGGGAACATGACCTGGGTAATCATCCTGAGCATGTTTATTGGCGTAAGCATGAGATAACTCAGCGCTGCAAAACCAGTCAGGATCAAAGTTACCAACACAAAAACCAAAATAATCCTTACCAGCCAGACTTTGTACCGGTAATCAGGTATGCCAAAAAGAATTTCAAGAATGCCTGCATCTACATCATTCTGAATACCAAAGGTCATGGGATAAAAAATTAATAATACCGTCGTGAACAGCAAACAATTATAGATATATTCTTCGTCGAAGCTTTTTCCGTTCAAAGCATTTGTCACATGAATAAAAACGAAAAAAGCAAAAGCTGCCAGCAAAAACCAGATAAAGCGTCCCCCGAAGATGATCCGGAAATTGTACCGGATCATCTTCCCCGTCATATTTAAGATATTTTTTATTTGAATGTTCATGGTTACGTCAGGTCTTTAATCAAACATAAATAAGCATCTTCAAGCATCGGGTTGACAGAAATGGCGTCTGATGAAGGTTTTTCCTTTGCCAGGATCCGGATCCGGATATTTTCCCCTACCCGCATATGATGAACGATCATCTTTTTGTTGGGTAGTTTATCAAATTCGGCAGCAGGCACTTCATACTGCCAGACCAGGTTATTTGCCAGATGAACCATATTGGCCGGCGAACCATAATATTTCAGCCTTCCCCTAATAATAACAGCAGCCTGATTACAGGAACTTGCGATATCCTCGATAATATGTGTAGAAAAGATCACAATACGGTCGCGGGCCAGATCGACCAGTAAATTTCTGAAGCGGATGCGTTCACGGGGATCCAGACCCGCGGTTGGCTCATCCACAACCAGAATTTTCGGGAGATGAAGCAAAATCTGGGCAATTCCGATCCGCTGTTTCATGCCACCTGAAAATGAACCGATCAAATCGTCGCGCCGGTCGTACATATGAACAGACTTTAAAACATACTCCAGTCGCTTTTCCCTTTCGGCAACATCGGTCAACCCTTTCAACAGCGCCTGGTATTCCAGGTACTGCCATGCCGGCATATTCTCATAGGTTCCGAATTCCTGGGGAAGATAGCCAATCAAACCCTGCAATTCCTCACGCTTTTCCTGAGTATCTATCCCATTGATCCAAATTTTTCCGTAACTCTGATCAAGTATCCCGCAAATAATCCGCATCATGGTCGATTTACCTGCACCATTGGGCCCAAGCAGGCCGAACATCCCTGTTCCGATTTCAAGCGAAACTCCGTTCAACGCTCTGAAAGGAGCACGACGCTTCCCAATCACCGGGATTTGTTTCACCAACCTGTAAATAGTCCTCCGCAATGAACCAAATCTTCCTGTGATCCGGTCTATATTGATCTTCTCTTCATACAGTCGCCGGGAAGTAACCGAAATCATCAAACCCAGGTACCACAGCACGGCGTAAGCCACAACTAATCCGATATAATCTGTTTTCAGGTAGAAGATAACCAGTTCAACCAAGGGAAGCACCCAAAACAGGAACGTATTCACATACCTTTTCAGCAGCAGATAAAAATTTTTACCGCTTTCCTTATGCCGGTTATCGAGATAAATCGATACAGACTTCCAGATTTCGCGGATATACCAGTACACCAGGAGCATGAACAGGCAGATCCAGAAGGACCGGTCGAGATACATAAAGGTGAAATAAATCAGAAAAGCCAGGATGGGTAATTGCCAGATTAACTGATCGAAATCCCTGACAGAACGGTAGTCCTTGATCAGACCAATCCTGCGACGAATATTCTGTCCTCCTTTCCATTCCCTTGAAAAACGGTCAGGACGATCATAAATCTTAACCAGTTTTTGAATGGTAATATGCGCTTTTTCATCCGGCCCGATTAACCGTGTACCGGCTTTTTTCAGGCTATTCATGATAAACCACGTAACGCCGGGAATCAATACAATGGCCAGTACCAGATCGATCATTTGCCAGACGATCGAATCAATCTTCAAATAGGTCAGAAAAAAAACTGCCGCCATTAAGATCAGTTGAAAAGTCCGAAGTTTCCAGTTCAGACTTCTAAACCATGCCAGCGCATTTTCAAGTCCCGAGTAAAACGTGGGAACAAAAACCAGGGTCAGTAATGTACTCAGGGTCAACCCGCCAATCACCACAATGGCAAAGGGAGCGCCAATGACACTGACATATTCGGCCTGCCCCATAGCCAACGGGAACATGGCTACAATCGTAGTAATAGCTGTTATGAGGATGGGACGAAGGCGTGAAAGTCCCGCAGTCATTAAAGCCCGGGATCTGCGAAATCCTTCTTTTCTTAAGATACGGGTGTAATCAATTAAAATGATCCCATTGTTGACGACTACCCCCAGCAAGATCAGGAAACCGATCATCGTATTTGCATTGAACAGGCTATTGCCGGTCAGAATAAGGGCAAGTAACGATCCTATCGCAGCCAAAGGGATCGAAAATAATAAAACAAAAGGTGTGGCGAATGACTCAAAAACGGACGCCAGGATCATAAATATCAGGACAATGGCTGCCAGGATCAGGAACCTGAATTCTTCCAGATCGGTTTCCTCATGAACGACTTCTGCCGCCATCCCCGAGGGGAAGTTGTAGGCAGCGATCAGATTATCAATTTCAAGGCGGTACGATTCCAGCAGGGTTTTCGATTCCTGTGCTTCATTCGCGAAACTGTATGTCACTTCGATCTGTTTCTCCTGATTAACCCGGTTAATTCCGGCCAGACCACGGGCATATACTAATTGGGCGAATTCCTGGAGTTCGTGCAATCCACCCGACTGATCATTCACCTGCAACGCTTTCAGATCGTCCATGGTCCTGGTTTCCTCTTCCTTACTATCCCCCGCCTCTTCCTGCTTCAGGATAATTTCATACTCATCCAATCCCTGATTAAACATGACTCCGGTCGAAACTTCGCCCGAAAAAGAGTTGAGCTCTGATGATACCTGATTCACATTCATGTTATATTCGGTCATCAAAAGCTGGTCAAAAAGCATATGAACTTCAGGACGGTTATCCGAAACATTCAATCGCACCCGGCTGATGAAATCCATGTCATCCAGAAAATATTCCAGGTCTTCAGCGACCATCTTCATGGTAGTAAAATCCTGTCCTTTCAATACGATTTTCTCCTGCGTTGTACCTATTCCCAGATAACGCTGGAAATTTCTCATCATATTGGCACCTTCACCGATTCCGCTTCCGCCCGATTGTGACTCCTCAAATTCGATTTCTGCAGAACCAATATTCTTCGTTAGTTCGCTCACCGACGATTTAATCTCTGCAAAACTCCGGCCATCTACTTTTTCATAGTCCTCAACAAGGGTAATGGTCACAACTGCTTCTTCTTCCCCGATGGTGCTCGAAACATCTTTCTTTTCTTTCACATTCTTAATCTTCTCCTCAATTTTCCGGACCGTTTCATCCGTTGTTTCGAGGCTCGACCCTGAAGGCATCGTCACATAAAGCTTGATCTGGTCAACTTCCACTTCACGTAAGGTGGTGATACTCACCGAGAGGCTGATAAAGATCATCAGGAAGAATACGAAAACAGCGCCCAGAACTGTTGTAGCCGGATTCCGCATGCAGGTTTTCAGCAAAAGCAAATAGATCTGGACCATCCGGTTATTGGTATCCAGTTTTTCAAAAAACAGTTTTTTCCTTCTCTTCCCCGTCAGGAAAACATGTATAGCCATTGGTACCAGAAGCAAAGCTACAACCAGCGATACCAACAAGGTCGAAATAATTGAAACCCCCACGTTCAGGCCAAGCATCTCAATCAAAAAGTTGGATGAAAAAAGGAAAGGCAAAAATACAGTAATGGTTGTGAGCGTAGAAGCAACAATAGAACGCCATACTTCCCTTGTTCCCCGGGTTACAGCTTCACCAGGATCTTTCCCCAGCCCGGCCAGTCTGTAAATATTTTCAAGGACAACGACACTATTGTCAAGCAGCATACCCACAGCCAACGCCATTCCCACCAAAGTCAAACTATTAATTGTAATGTCATAGGCGTAAAAGAAGTTGAAAGCTGTAAATACCGAAACAGGAATAGACAAGGCAATAAAAGCCACGATGCGGGTATTTTTCAGAAACATCCATAAGACAAAAACAGCCATCAGACCGCCAACCACACCAAGATTAATGATCTGGTTGATGTTGTTTTCCATCGTTTCAGCTGAATTATCCTGAATGACCAACTGAACATCTTTTTTTAAAAGTTTTTGATTAAGCTTTTCAATAATCTCCTGTACCTTATGCGATAATTCGATCTGGTTGGCCTGTGAGTCATTGATGAGCTGAATGCTTACTGCATCCTGCCCGTTTACACGACTATAGCTGGTTTCTTCCTTCACTCCAAAACGCACCTCGGCCACATCTTTCAAAAGAATCGGTCCATCGGCAACCACCAGGTTTTCAATATCGGATACCTGATCGTATTCGGCCGTCACATGAACAAAATAAAGCTTGTCTTCTTCCTTTAAATTTCCGACATATACCCGGGAACGGGAATTCGAAGACAACAGAGACCGGATCGTACCGGTAGTGATTCCATAGGCCTCACAAGCCTCCTGATCCATAATGATCTCAATCGACTTTTCCTTTCCTCCGTATACACTGACACCTGCTATTCCATCTATATTTTCCAGGTCCGGTGCAATATCCTGATCAACAATATTTCTGACCCGGTCTGCTCCGCCTTCCCCGCGCGCCTGCAACCCCATGAACCTGTTGTTCATTCTGGACAGATCGACCCGGTTCAGGCTCACATTCATATCTTCCGGGAGTTCATCCCTGACAGCATTAATTTTTTCCTGCAGCCGCAGGTAGGAAATATTGAAATCAACATTCTTTTTAAAATAGATCGCAATCGTCCCGTTTCGTGAGTTGATTGAAGATTCAATTGATTCAACTCCTTCAAGCGTTCCAATAGCCCCTTCCAGCGGAATGATGACTTCGTTTTCAAGATACTTGGGATCAGTATCGCGGGCAGATCCTACCTGAACAAACAGAAAAGGCAAGTCTACATTGGGCAGCAGCTCCATTTTTAGCTGTTTATAAGATACATACCCCAGGAGGGTTAACCCGATAAACAACATGCTGATCAGTGTCTTTCTATCGATTATGAATTTCATTCAAAATAAGATATATTAAATATTTTTGCTATGCCTTCTCATCTTTTCTCTGATCTCCTCAAACAACTCATATACACATGGTATAACCACCAATGTAAGCAATGTGGAAGTCAGCAAACCTCCAATTACGGCCAGGGCCATTGGTGAACGCAGGGAAGAGCTTTCGTCAGACCCGAGTGTTAACGGCAATAACCCCAATATGGTGGTCAGGCTGGTCATAATGATCGGTCTGATCCTTTGTTGCCCGGCCTGAACGATCGCTTCAATCCGTTGCACTCCCTGGGCCCTGAGCTGCAATATCCTGTCTATCAGCAGGATTGAATTATTCACAGCAATACCTCCCAGCATAATAATACCAATAAAGGCCATCATATTCAGTGTTTTACCGAAAATGAGAAATGTCAGGACAGAACCGACAAGGGCCAGAGGAATGGTCAACAGGATCGTGAAAGGATGAAGCAGAGATTCAAATTGCGCAGCCATCACCATATAAACCAATATGACCGACAACAATAACGCAAATCCCAGGCTGGACATTGATTCGGCACGCTTTTCCTCTTCCCCGCTGATTGTCACCTTATAATCGAACGGTACTTCCACTGAAGCAATTGCAGATTTAATTTCAGTAACAGCCTGATCAAGTGACACATTTTTCTCCAGCTGTGCTGTAATTTTACCAATCCGGTTCTGATTTCTGCGATAAATCTCTTTTGGAGACTGGCCAATCTGAATATCAGCAAGTTCATTCAGGTAAAAATCCTGATCATTTCCTGTTATGCGGATATCTGCCAATTCAGACAATCCTTTATCGGGCAATTTAATGGTAATGGTTTGCATTTCTCCTTTTTGTTCAATTTCACCGGCATCTTTTCCCTCAAGCTGATCCTGGATCTGAGAAACAATATCTGTTATGCTGAGATTGTGCATACCCGCACGCATACGGTCAATAATCAGATTGACCTCCGGAGAACCTTCTTCCATGGACGATTCGATGTTATAAATCCCATGAAGCCCTTCCATTCTGTTTTTCACTTCAGCTGCCAGTTCTTCAATGACATCCAGGTCTTCCCCCTGTACCTCAATCACCAGCGGAGCTTCATCTGTGCCCATCATGCTTTTTAGTGCAGTTTCATCCTGTTTATAACTGATCTCCGTGTCAGGGATTTCACCAATAGCGTGACTGATCTGACGAATAGCCGCTGAAGAAGTAAGTTGGCTTTGTTCCTTCAGGATAATTTTAACCGTGGCCGTGTTTTCGCCTTGAAATATTGCCGTTTCTGAACTGGTAGTATTGCTTGATGGACCGATATGACTGTATATCATCGCAAGATTATCACCCAGAAGTCCGCTGACAAGACCCTCTATATTTTCAACTGTTGAGGTTGTTCTTTGAAGCCTGGTGCCTTCCTGCAGGCGGATATCCATATTAAACTCGCGGGTTTCAGTTTTCGGCATAAATTCAGTCCCGATAAACGGGATGAGCAGAGCGGATCCACCGATCAGAAGAATAGCCAAAAGAATAACTACTCCTTTCATTTTTAATACTCTGCCCAAAAAACGTCCGTATCCTTTTACCTGAACTGAACGAAAAATCACCTGTTTCTTATTTTTAAAAATCAGGTGGAATAGCATGGGTATGACCAGCATTGCAACAACCAGTGAGGAAAGCAATGAAAAAGTCACTGTCCACGCCTGATCCTTGAATAATTCGCCTGATGCTCCGTGAAGGTAAACAATGGGGAGAAAAACAACAATAGTGGTAATGGTCGAAGCCGTTATTGCCCCACCTACCTGTGAAGTTCCTTCAATGGCAGCATCACGTACCGACATGCCATTTTCCCTGTTACGGAAAATGTTTTCCACAACCACGATTGCATTGTCGACCAGCATACCTGCTCCAAGGGCAAGCCCCCCCAATGTCATAATATTCAGGGTAAGACCGTTGAAATACATGAGATTAAAGGTGGCAACAATGGAAATAGGGATCGCAATACTTATAATCAAGGTGGCATCGATCCTGCGAAGGAAAACATACAACACGATCACCGCCAGTAGAATTCCATATAATGCCGCTTCCTCAACTCCGCTGATGGCCTCCTGAATAAATGTCCCCTGGTTGCTAACCATTTGCAGTTTATACCCAGGTAAAGCCTTTGAAATTGAGGTGATGGCCTTGTTAACCTCTTCGACTGCCTTTACCGTGTTAAACCTGGTCTCCTTGTATATGGAGAGTCCCAGACAGCGTTGACCATTTATGCGGACAATATTCTCAGGTTCAGTATTTTTAAAACTGACCTTTGCGACTTCTTTTAAAAAAACCGGGGTATAGGGCGATTCTGTATCATCGGTACTGGTCTGCTTATACCCTACAATAATATTTTCAAAATCGGTCAGATCGGTGAGCTGGCTCACCCCTTTAACCACATAGCGGAGCCCCATTTCCTCGATTGATCCGCCGGAAATGCTTTGATTAAAACTTTGGATACGGGTACTGAGAGCATCCATGGTCAGACCAAAAGCATCAAGCAGGTACTGACTGGTCTCGATCATTACTTCCAGTTCCTCAGAACCATCGACTTCAACTTCAGCAATACCTTCGATCCTGATCAGCTCATTACGGATATAATTCTTCGCAACCTTACGCAACTCATTCATGTCGTCGATCGTGGAATGACTTAATCCGAGCAATAAAACCGGAGAAGTATTCGGATCATGCTGAGTAATATTGATTTCGTCGATATCTTCATTCTGGGCAAAAGAATTAATCGCTTTTTGCAAATCAAGGAAAGCATCGTCCATATCCTTATTCCAGGCATACTCCACTGTCACCTGTGCACTGCCAACTTTGGAAACAGATGAAACCTGTACCACATCAGACTGGCGGATGGCAAGTCCTTCAATATTCTCTACAAATTGTTTTTCTATTTCACCTGGTGGCCGCTCGCCTGCTTCCAGTTCAATGAACAGACGCGGGTTATTCAGGTCCGGGAAAAGGTCGATCCCCAGCTTGTCGTACGAGATGTACCCCAGAAGGAGTACCGCAAGTACAGCCATGAGCACAGTTACCGGATTATTGACCGAAAATTCACTTAATTTCTTCACAGCAGTTCCTTCTTATTTGATGATTTTCACTTTAGAGCGGTTTCGCAGAGTCTCAAATCCCTTTATGACCAGACGGTCATTCGCTTTTAATCCGGAGGTAATTTCAACCTGATCTTTATTTTCATAGCCAAAAGTCACCTGTTTTTGCTCTGCAGTTCCCTGTTGAACCGTGAATACGGACTTACCCCGCTGATTTGAAATCACCACATCCTTGGGAATGACAATTACACTGTCTTTTTTGGCGAGGACGATCTCGGCCTGCACAAACATTCCGGGACGCAAAAGCAACTTTTCATTGTCAATGCTCAGTTTAGCGACAAATGTTCTGGTTTCAGTACTGATAGCAGGTGACAGTTCCTGAACAATACCCGACAGGGTATCTTCCGGCAGGGTATAATTCATCACACGGACAGGCAGGTTCTTTACAACCTGATTAATCTGTTTCTCAGGAAGGTTAACTTCGAGCAGCAGTTTTTCATAGCTCATCATACTTACAACAGCTGTTCCGCTGGCCACCTTTGTACCATTGGTAAAATAAGGCAATGCTGTAATATTTCCTGTAAAAGGAGCCCGCACGTTCATATAGCCTAACTGGATCTTTGCCTTTTCATAGCTGTCGCGGGCATTGACTGCAGCTACTTCGGCATTACTTAACTCACTCAGGGTCACGCCTCCCTTATCAAAAAGGGACTTCTGTTTCTTATAATCCTGTTCAGCCATTTTCAGGCTCAGCTCTTTGGCTTCTATTCCGATGTTATTCTCATATTCTTCATCTTCCAGTTCAATGATCACCTGTCCGTTCTCAACACGGTCGCCTAGCATAAAAGGTTTGCCTGTCCGCGGATTGTTAAGCAACCGGTACTTACCCGACATTTCGGTCGATAAGGTGACATCCTTGGTTGCCATAACGGTTCCGGTGGTACCGGTCGTTTGCTCAATAGAGCTAAGCCTTAAATCGGTTACGGAAACAGGGACGGCAACTTCTGTTTCTGCATTTTGAGTTTGATTATTACAGGCTGTCAGGCCCAAAACCAGAAGAAGCATGACAGGACAGATACGATTGATATTCATGGTGTTTAGTTTTATCATAGTTAATGCTGAAATATTAAATGGTTATATGGAGCACGGTCGCAAGGTTGAAGGATATCTCACCACTCGCTACTCACTACTCATAACTCGCTACTTCTTCTTGCTTATAATTTCCTCGGGAACAATCCCCACGTGAGCTTCAAAATCGTAAAGCGTCTGGATCTTCAGATTCAGCAGCTCGATTTTGTAATCAATCAGCGATTGTGCATAGGCCATTTTCTTTTCTGAAAGCTGCGTCTGGTAAAGATTCAGGTCCATACCGGTCAAATCGCCATTGGCATAACGCTCCAGGTTAATTTCATAGGTCAATTGTGCATTCTTTTCATTCTGTTTGGCGATTTCGATCTGATTCTGCAAATTCTGAAGACTCCTGTATACCTGGCGGATGTCGACAATAATCTGAACCTTTTGCTGGTCGAAATTCAGTTCCTGCTGTTTGATCACGGCTTCCTGAGCTCTGATCCTCGACTTCTTTTCACCCCAGTCAAACAGAGGTACGTTAAACGCAAGGGATATGGCCGGATTACTGGTTGGGTTATCATACATGTTATTCAGCTTTTCGTCCTCTCCAATAATACCAATCGACAGGTTCATATCACCTTTAAACTCATTCAGCCCTTTGGTTTCTATCAGACTAAACTGAGAATTTTCAATACTGATCTCCCTTTGCCTGATTTCCATCCTGGATTTCAGCCCGTAGTCAATGGCTTTATTCAGATCAACGGTAACCGGCTCGGCCTGAACATCGGCAAGAACCCCGATTTCTTCGGTGATATTCATCCCGATATATTGTTTAAACTGGTCCTTATAATTCTCAAGAGTTACCCGCTGATTCTGAACTTCCGACTTAGCCGTGGCAAAGTTCAGTTCTGCCTGGTAAAGTTCTTCTTTTGCTGCCAGGCCTGCATCCACCTTGTTTTTTGTAATCTCAAAACTTTTTTCAGTATTTTTCAGTTCTTCTTCAGATATACTTAAGCTCATCTGTGCCATGTATACATTATAAAAATACTGGGTGACCTGTTTTTCCAGGTTCAGCTTTTGCATGGCGTAGCTGAGATTTGAATTTTCCAGATCAAGCTCCAGCTCCTTTAACTGAAGTTTTAACCTGTTATAAGTGAACAGGGGCTGAGTAATATTCAGATAAAGATTATTCACAAAAGCCTTGTCTTCCTTTCCAGAATAGTCATTGTTGTTCTTCTCCCAGCCAAAACGGTTGACCAGTGAAATGGTGCCGTCGGTCGGAAGAATGGGCTGTGAAACGGTAAATGTTCCCGAAGCGCCAATCGATTCATTGGTATACCAGGTCGACGAAAAATCATCGAAGGTATGGCTGCGGCTGTAATCAACAGGGGCAAGGCTCAGCGCAAACTGCGATTTCAACGCAGCTTTCTGGGCATTAAGCGATTCCTGTGAACGTTCCAGCGAAAACAGCGAACTCTGGATATCCGGACTGTTTTGTTTGGCTATTTCCAATGATTTGTCGAGTGTGAGAAGTTGCTGAGCCAAAAGAGGGGCTCCGGGGTTCAGACAAAGTAAAATCAAGAGTTTTAGCTGAATGCGAATTTTCATGTGTTGTATGATTATCTGGTTAAATTGCTAAATTGTTCTACCAATAGCTCATAGCTTACTACTGTTTAATCAGTTTCACGGCATCGGCAACTACCATCCGGGCCTGTGATTGATTGGTCATTTCAATCACTGCCGAGTCAGGCGAAAAATAGTAGGCGCCCAGCCTGTTCCAGCCTGCTTCTGCTGATTTTATTTCTATCGTTGCCAATTCCTCTCCGTCATCGTGGTGTACAATATAATTATACTCCCCTTTGTTTTCATCCCCCCCTCTTCTGCCGGGCCCGCCGCGGCTATCCTTATAAATATAAACATAAACATCGTAATAGCCATTTTCTTTTACCGGAACATTCCAGCTTACTTTCCGGTCGCCCGTCCCCGAGCGGATATAATAAGCAGAACGGATATAAGCTCCATAAAAACCGGAATTGGTTGTCAAAGTCCAGCCACGCGGAATGTTCCATCTGGAAAAACCTGAATATTTTGAAGCCTTCTCTTTGTCTTCATCCAGTAACCGGCGTAACAGGCTGGTCTCATTGAGAACGCTCACCCTAAAACCAGGATCTTCATTATCCACGATAATTTCATTGTCTTCGGCAATTCGGACAGGGACATCAATAACTTTTTCCCCTTCAAACGGAATGGCTTTTTTATCTTCCTCCACATTGTCGAGCGGGATGCGTATTTCGGAAGGTATATTTTTGGATGTAAACGTATTGATCTCGGCTCCGCGCGGAGTCCCGTTCAGCAACAGGCTTACTTCTTTTGTCTGGGTTCCCTCCAGATGGATCAGTTTACTGATTGTTTCCGGTGACCCTCCCATTCCCCCAAAACGTCCCCCGGAACCCCCGCCTAAACGAAAATTGACTGAAACAATTCCTTCTGTTTTTTCTGTATTACTGATCCTGAATTTGACCATGGTCTTCATTTGGTCCCCATCAAGCACATTCACAGCATTTACATTCCCAATCAGAAATGCAGGGAGTTCCTTACTGCTAAACCAATTTTCCATATAAGGGATCAGATCAATGCCAAAGCGTTGCAACAGCGCTTCATTGAAATCCTGAATCCCTGTCGTCTTAAATTTCGTCTGATCCAGAAATTCATAAAGGAAATCTTCGAATGTCTCGTCCTCCGTCCTTCGTTTGATGATTGAAAACAAAGCAGAACCTTTTAACTGAATGACATTGTCGACGATCTTCTTTTGGTCCGGATCATTAAGAATTTCCTCAAAACTCTGGGAAAGCAAAGCCAGATTTCCCTGCTCATCTTCCGACATTCCCTGCATTTCCCGCATCCATCCCATTCCGGGATTGTCGTTCGACTGCTTTTTATACGATTCAAATACCCTGTCTGTCACAGGCCAGCGGTCAGAATGAATATAATGGGCGTAATTATAAAACAGCGGGAATGCATAAAAAGGATTCTGCCTTTCCTCAACCTGCGTCTGTCCCTGTGAACGGCTAAAATCGGGACGACCTTGTTCTTGTTTAAAGGTTGAAAGAAAATTTTGCAGAACATTGATCTTTTTTTCGCGCGGCGTCAGGTTTTCCTCCCGTTGCGGCCCAAATCCTCTTCGGGAATTCATACGCCCGTCAAAATCAGCCTCGCTGACCAGTACCCCTTTTTCAGTATAGAGGATCATTTCAGGTTGAATCTGTTCTCTTGCACCGCTCAGCATCCTTTCATAGGAATAGAACTGGATAGGGACCTCAACCAGCGAAAGTCGTTCAAAAGGATAATACAGATCAATATCACGTTCAAAATCCTGTAGCGATTCTGAAACAATAGCCGGCACAGTATCTTTGATCTCTTCAAAGAATTTAGAGAAATAGTCATGTCCCTTCTTCACATATACATTGAAATCCAGCCCGTCTATTTTAGCCTGCATGCGTTCATAATCGCCAATAACCAGCGAAATCTGGGACTGCGGGTGAGACGACGTAAATGTAACCTTATTATTTTCCTGAACTGCAATTCCCTGTGAAACAGGGGTCAATCCCGGCCTCGTGGTCACCTCCAGCCTGTAATTGCTAAACTGGCGGTTAAGCCATTGATTATTCTTATAGCCAAAGCCGGCTCCGGGAATGGGATACCAATTGTTTTCACGGGTAAGTAACAGATAACCGGGCGTGATAAAAGCGTATCGCTTATCGATCTGATACATCATATTCCGGTATGCTTTTACCCGCGTTTCATCATCCACATCCAGATAACAAGCTGCTTCGTCTATTTTACCTTTATATGAAAAAACCACCTGAATTTTTTCTCCCGGATCCAGGCTGAATCCTTTTAATTCAACAATATTCAATTGCCGGGTAAATGGTTGCTCTTTCCCGTCAACAGAAACCCGGTCAAGGATTAGTCCCGGGTTCAGACTGAAAATAACCGGACTGATGGTTTCAGTTCCTTTATTCACGGCATCCATCGTGCTCGTGCATGTAATCGTTTCTCCTGAATGTTCAACACTGATCCGGTAATCTGTTACATCAACTTGTTTAATACCAATATATTGGTCATTAAGAGCAAGCATTTCAGTACGTAAATGCTGCTGTTTGTAGAAGGAAGAAACATGATCATATCCAAGATAAGCACCAAGGATGAGAAATACAGATCCGAAAGCAAGGGAAATATTACCGGTTCCCGATGAATTTGGCAAACGACGAAGCATGATAATCGTATAGAAGATACCGGCTAATCCAAGAAGAAAATACATTCCTCTGTGAACGAGTATCCTCTTCAGATCTCCGAATCCAACAAAATCGGAAAATATCATCGGGATATTAAAGGCCATGTAATCGAACAAGTAATAAAATTTATCCTGCAGGTAAAACAGGGAGATCGCCACATAACCCAGAAGCACGATAAATGTAACAGCCTGATTCCTTATCAGCGACATAACCAAAAATGAAAGCCCCATGATGAAGATCAGCGTTGGCACACTGATCAGGAGAAAATACCAAAGGTAAGCGATCCAATTTACAGAGACGTTTTTGGTAATCAGATTAAAAATGAGTGCAACGGCCAGTATTAACAAATTAAGAATGATAAAAACAACCAGGTTCCCCAGCGTTTTTCCGGCCACATATTCGCCATTGGTCATCGGACGCATGTAGATCACTTCAGTTGTATCCAGCTTCTTGTCCCGCTTTAGGAAATCGGACGCCAGGAATATCGCAATAATGGCCTGAACGACATTCAGGAACAACAGGTTCACATAAGGGATGATCGAAGGAAGACCTTTGATTTCCCATTGACCCGAACCACCATTGGACTGGAGCAGCACTCCGAAATTAAAGAATGCCAGAAATACAATTGAGATAATGGCAAAAATCCGGAAAAACCAACTGCGCAGCAACGTTTTTGTCTCGTAAAGAGCAATGGATCGTACAAAATGAATCGAGATCATAGCAGTTGGTTTAGTTAGTTGTCCATTGATTTAAGTTCTTTTCCATAAAGTAAACGTAGGCATGTTCAAGGTTCGGTTCCAACGTTTTGCCAAAATACCCGTTTATTTCATCTGCAACCAGTTGTACTTCCCAACCTTCATTCGTTGGAACATTTGAAATGACAGGATACTTTTCATTAATTTCCATATATTCTGCTTCAGTAGCCTTAACCAGCCATACTTTATTTTTTGCCCGTGCCACCAGGTCATCAGGAGCACCGCTGTATACCAGTTCTCCCCCGCTAAGCAAAGCCATATTTTTACAGGTACTTGAAATGTCGCCTACAATATGAGTCGAAAGAATAATAATGACATTGTTGGTTGATAGGGTCGAAAGCAGATTACGGAACCGGATCCGTTCTTCAGGATCAAGTCCTGTTGTCGGCTCATCGACGATAATTAAACGGGGATCATTGATCAGCGCCTGGGCAATACCAAGCCTGCGTTTCATTCCTCCCGAAAGCTTGTTAGCCTGCCTGTCGCGCGCCTCGAAAAGCCCTACTTCTTCCAGCATCCTGTCAACAGCCGCACTTCGTTCTTTGGACGATTTCATTCCGGCAAGCCTTGCCGCATAGTCCAAAAATTCATAGGTTTTCAGTTTCGAAAAAAAACGAAAGTCCTGTGGCAGGTAGCCCAGCATCTTCCGGATCTCTTTACGATCTTTAATCAGATCGAATCCATCCACAGTTACTTTCCCGGAACTGGGTTTCATCAGTGTCACCAAAATGCGCATAAAGGTTGACTTTCCAGCCCCGTTCGGACCAAGCAAACCAAACATACCATCAGGGATCTCCAGGTCAATATTGTTGATCGCGCGATTCCCGTTTGGATAAATTTTGCTCAGCCCTTCAATCGTAATCTTCATCCGTTCAAATTTAATTTAGTTATCAGACTCTTATTTAAGAAAAACGTTTAATCATCTGTATCATAAAATTAATAAGGAAAAAATAAAATTCCGCTTATTTCCGGCGAACTGCGCTTTTTTACAGTTAAAAGCCGCTTTTATATCAGTGGAAACGCCGTACTAAAGCGTTTCCACTACCAGCAAAACCAGTCAATCTTTAGGTCAGATACAAAAATTGCTCTAAATTTGATGTTCTGAATCATTATTTTCAATTACAGACCCCATGGAAAAGATGCTTACAAACAATTTTTGGGAACAATGGTTAAAAATCTTGATTGACTGGACCGTCAACCAACTTCCATCAGTCATTTTGCTGATTATTCTTTTGATTGTTTCCCTGCGGCTGGTTGCCTTTTTTATTAACAGAATGAGGAATTTACTGCAAAAAAGGGCTTTAGCTCATCCTGACGGACCTGACCTGGAAGCAGAAAAGCGATTACATACGCTGATGGGAATTCTCAGGAGAGGATCGTTTGTCCTTATTTGGTTGGTATTCATCATGATTTTTTTGAAAAAATTCAATATTGATATTGCCCCCATCATCGCAGGGGCCGGAATTATTGGTCTGGCAGTAGGATTTGGAGCACAGGAACTGGTCCGGGATTTTATCAGTGGCTTTTTTATTCTGCTTGAAAACCAAATCCGGATGGGAGATGTTGTGATCCTTAACGGCACCGGTGGTGTTGTTGAAGACATTCAGCTCCGGACAGTCACTTTGCGCGACCAGTCAGGAACGGTCCATGTTTTCCAGAACGGCAAAATCAACACCATCGCCAATATGACCAAAGGATGGTCGGCCATGGTTTTTGACATCGGTGTGGCGTATAAGGAGGATCCGACCGTTGTGATGAGGATCATGAAGGAAGTTTCGGAAGAAATGAGAATCGATGAAGATTTCAAACAAAAGATACTGGAACCCATGGAAATCTTTGGGTTGGATAATTTTGGAGACAGCGCCCTGATTATAAAAGGACGGATCAAGACGCGGCCGGGAGATCAATGGACGATCGGCAGGGAATACCGGAAACGGCTGAAGGAAGAATTTGACAAAAATCATATCGAGATCCCCTTCCCTACCAGAACCATTACCTGGGCTGAAGATATCACACCACTTAAGCAGAATGTCAATGGAATAAAGGATAAGGATGAACAGGGCGCAAGGTAAAAGGGTTGCAATGAGCATAGAGCACAGCGTCAGGTCAGAAGTCCATACGCTATGCTTTCTTTCTCATGACTCACGACTCGCTACTCATGACTTTCGGGTCGTGTGTCTTTATACTTGATATTAAAATTAAACACATGAAACAGATTATGTTTCTTATCGGTTTACTCCTCATTTCCGGGGGTCTTCTTGCTCAAAAAACGGTTCAGCTATCATTTAAAATACCTTGAAGTCCCCTTTGCAGTTAATCTTAAACTTGCGTTGATTTTCTGAAAGGCTCTTTTTTTCTATTTTTGTACATCCATATCCAAAAGAACATGAAAATCGCACTGGCGCAGCTAAATTATCATATTGCCAATTTCAAGGCGAACTCAAAGAAAATCACTGACTCCATTCAAAAAGCAAAGGAAGCCGGAGCCGAACTGATCGTTTTCTCCGAACTTTCAGTGACCGGCTATTATCCTCACGATCTGCTCGAGCGCAAGGAATTCATCGAACAGGCGGAAACGACAGTGAAAGAAATCGCTAAAACCTGCGTGGGTATTGCAGCGCTTGTAGGCGCTCCGGCGATCAATACCGGCAGCCGGGGAAAAAAACTCTATAATTCGGCCTATTTCCTGAATGAAGGAAAGATCATGGCTATCCGGAATAAATCCTTATTGCCAACCTACGATATCTTCGATGAATACCGCCATTTTGAACCAAACAAGGAGTTCCGGCTTATTGAATTTCATGGAAAGAAATTGGCTGTAACCATCTGTGAAGACCTGTGGGACGAACAGCCCACTCAAAATGAATTCGGGCGTGATAAGCTGTACCAGACTTCCCCAATGGAAGAACTAAGCAAGCTCGGGCCGGACCTGGTCATCAATCTGTCAGCTTCGCCTTTTTCATATAACCAGGAAAACTGGCGCAAAAATATTCTGATAAAAAATGCGATCAATTATCGTTTACCCATTATCTATGTCAACCAAACCGGAGCACAGACTGAGCTGATTTTCGACGGGGGCTCCTGCTTTGTTAACAAGGATGGTACTATACCTGTTGAACTTGCTTATTTTAAGGAAGATTTTTATGTACTCGACACAGATTTACCAAAAGAGAAGAAACAAAAAGAGAAAGACTACGTCGCCAGGATTCATGATGCCCTTGTTTTGGGGATCAGGGATTATTTCCGGAAAATGAATTTCAGGGATGCCGTGCTCGGTCTTTCAGGCGGAATTGATTCTGCACTGGTTTGCGCCCTTGCTGCAGAAGCACTTGGGGCCGATCATGTCAGAGGTATCTTGATGCCTTCCAAATATTCAACGGGGCACAGCGTAACAGACGCGATCCATCTTGCCGAAAATCTGGGCATTCGTCACAACACCATCAGTATCCGCGATATGGTAGACGCATTTGAAGATGCGCTGAACCCGGTTTTCGAAAATCTTCCTCCCGGGGTTGCTGAAGAAAACATCCAGGCGCGCATCCGGGGAACTTTGGTCATGGCTGTCTCGAACAAGTTTGGAAGTATTCTGCTGAATACGACCAATAAAAGTGAATGCGCGGTTGGATATGGCACCCTGTATGGGGACATGAACGGAGGTCTGGCTGTTTTAGGCGATGTGTATAAAACGGATGTCTATAAACTTGCCGGCTTCATCAACAGGGAAAAGGAAATTATCCCCCGGAACAGCATTTTAAAACCTCCATCGGCCGAGCTCCGGCCTGACCAAAAGGATACTGATTCACTTCCTGATTATTCCATTCTGGATGCCATTCTGTTTCGTTATATCGAACTAAACCAGTCACCAGATGAAATTACGGCTGCCGGCTTTGATCAGGAAACCGTTCTGAAAACCGTCCGGATGGTGAATCAAAATGAATATAAACGTTTTCAGGCCCCTCCAATTTTGAGGGTCAGTTCTAAAGCATTTGGTTTTGGAAGAAAAATGCCTCTCGTGGCAAGATACTCCTAATCGAAACTTACACATTATTTTTGCAAGAAGATTTGCGATAACAGGGGCATCCCCTGTCGGTCTCTCCGTTTACTGCATTGGATCACAGACTTAAAATAGTATGCAAAAGGTTTCTTATTCCATAAAAATATTTAACTTTGATGCTGTAAAACATGTAAAGTGAAACCTATGCTGAGTAGAGAAATGGGGATCAAAGAGATTTTTGAGAATCCAAAATCTGTTTTCAGTTTGTTGACCCCCGCAGAAAAAGAAGAGTTACTTTCTCATCTTACCGTTACAGTTTATAAGAAAAATGAATTCATCTACAAGGAGGGAGACAAACCGACAGTCTTTATTTTTCTTATTGATGGTAAAGTAAAGATCTTCAAGGAAGGAGTTGGAGGCAGGGAACAGATCATTCGCATGACAAAACCGATGGGTTATATTGGGTACAGGGCGCTTTTGGCCGAAGAAATACATATTGCATCAGCAGTTACCCTGGAAGACTCTCTTGTTTGCATGGTAACGCCGGAATTCTTTTTCGGGAAGCTGTTGCGAAATTCCGATTGTGCAATAAAAATACTTCGCAAGCTTGCCCGGGAACTGGGTTTCTCCAATGCCCGTACAGTGAATCTGACCCAAAAGCACATTCGGGGACGTTTGGCAGAATCGCTGGTTCTTTTAAAAGAAAAATATGGTTTTGAAAATGACGGTGTCTCCCTGAAAGCTTATCTTTCACGTGAAGACATTGCTAATTTGTCGAATATGACCACATCGAACGCCATTCGTACTTTATCAACCTTTGCCGGTGAGAAAGTGATTGCAATCGATGGACGGAAAATCAAAATCCTCGATCTGCACAAACTGGAGAGGATCAGCAGATTAGGTTGAAGCCGTTTTTATATTGATCCGGTATCAATCAGCCGGATCAATATAAAAATCTACTCCTGAATGTAAACTCTTCTTACCCTCTGTGAAATTCCGGTCAAAACTTCATACGGAATAGTGCCCATCCACCGGGCCAGGTCATTCAGCTTTACATGATCACCCATCAGTTCAACCGGATCACCGGCCCTGACATCAGCGCCTGTCACATCAATCATGGTCATGTCCATGCAAATATTCCCGATGACGGAATAAAACTGTCCGTTCAGCCAAACCTTTCCCGTACCGCTGCTTAACCGGCGATCGAAGCCATCAGCATAGCCCACAGGAATTACCGCAATTTGTTTTGTCGTTTCAACCTTTCCCTTTCTGCCGTATCCCACTGTTTCGCCGGCCTGTACTACTTTTACCTGGGAGATGACTGTTGTCCATCTTGCTACCGTACCGGCCTGCAGTACCTGCGACTGTGATACGCCATACAAGCCGATACCCAGCCGCACCATTTCCATCTGAAACTCCGGAAATCGCTCAATACCTGCAGAATTCAGCAAATGCCGGATCACAGGGTGTGGATGGGAACAAACAACCAGATCACTCAACCTGCGGAACCGCTCATACTGGCGCCGGGTAAAATCATCCTGTGCCGGATCGTCACTGACTGCCAGGTGTGAGAAAACGGATTGAACCCGCAACCTTCCTCCCCGCAGGATACTCTCGGAAACCGAGAGCAGCTCATTTTCCGAAGAAAAACCAAGCCTGTTCATCCCTGATTCTATTTTCAGGTGTACCGGATAGTCCGTTACAGCCATCCGTTTTGCAACCAGGTCAAACTTCTGAAAAACTTCAGTGGAGTAAATGTTAGGCTCAAGCCTGTACTCCAGCATCATTTCAAAACTATGTTCCTCGGGGTTCATCACCATGATCGGGGTCCCGATGCCCGCCTGACGGAGATCAATACCCTCATCGGCAACAGCTACGGCCAGGTAATCGACTTTCTGAAATTCAAGAGCCCTGGCTATTTCAATGTTCCCGTTCCCATACGAGAAAGCCTTGACCATAATCGTTATTTTTGTTTCGGGCTTCAGCAATGCCTTGTAACGGTTCAGGTTTTCAACCAGGGCATTCAAATCAACTTCCATTTGTGTCTGATGATATTTCTGCTGAAGCAACGCGGCTATGCGTTCAAACCGGAACTCTCTTGCTCCTTTCAGCAAGATTTGTTCATCCTTGTACTGTGACGGATTAAAATGAAGTAAAAATTCCTCGGTGTTCTTGTAAAAAGAAGTTCCACCTTTAAAATATGACTGATGCCCCGATAATTGCTCTCCGATGCAGATCAGCCGGTCAATCCCATACAACCTCGTTAACCGGCCAACTTCCCTGACCAATTGATCGCTTCCCATACCCGATTGCCGGATATCGGACAGGATCAGGGTTCTGGCCTGCCTTCCGGCGGCCGACTGACGGTAAAGAAACTGCAGCGCTATTTCGAGTGAATCAATATCCGAATTATAATAGTCATTGATCAGCGAACAATGATTGATCCCCTGCTTAAGTTCCAGACGCATGGCCACCGGCTGAAGTCCTGAAAAGCGCCCTGCCATCTGCTTGTTCCATCTCTTTGTGGCCATAATGAAAGCCAGGCAATGACAGGCATTCTCAATTCCTGCTTCATCAGTAAAGGGGATCTCCATCTGCTCTTCTTTCCCTTCCGCAAAAAATGACAATCGTGTGCTCCTTTCTCTAATCGTCGTGGCGATAAACAAACCGGCGTGACGATCAGTATCGGACCAGGAGAATAATATTTTATTTTGCACCGGATATTCCTCATGGATCCGCTGTTCTATCAGTTCCTGATCCTTCCTGTATATAATCAGTTCACAACTTTTGAAAAGACGAAGTTTTTCATCTGCCTTTTGTTCCTTCGACTTAAAGCTTTCCTGGTGAGCATCCCCAATGTTGGTGATCAGTCCAATAGTCGGGGCAATGATCTCTGCCAGATTTTCCATTTCGCCTGGTTCAGAGATACCCGCTTCAAAAATACCCAGATCAAAATTTTTATTCATATTCATTAGCCGTTTCTTACGCTCGGCAAAATCCAAACAAGTTTGGTTTTGCACTCGCTGAACCGAAACGTTCATTTTGAATACCGAGAGCGGAACACCAACCTGCGAGTTATAGCTCTTCGGACTGCGGATAATACGAATATCCTGTTGTAATAATTCAAAGAGCCATTCTTTAACGATTGTCTTACCATTACTTCCTGTTATACCAAGAACCGGATAGCTGAATTTCCTTCTTACCCGTGCAGCCAGCTTTTGCATAGCCTCCAGTGCGTCCGGAACGCGGAGAATGCCGGCGCCTGAAAACCCGGAAAGATCGATATCGGGCGAAGAGATCACAAACTGACGCACCCCTTTTAGATACAGGTCTTTCAGATAGCGGTGCCCGTCATGTCGGACTCCCTTTATTGCAAAAAACAAGCACCCTTCAACATCAACGATCTGACGGCTGTCGATCGATATCGTAAGTACCTCCATTTGCCGGGCCCGCTGTTCTCCCTCCACAAAATAGCCATCAATAGCTCCGGCAACGTCTTGTAAATTCATAAATTACTAACTAGTTAAATTACTAAATGGTTATCTGGTTAAACTGTTAGCGGCCAGCCGCTAACAGCTAACAGCTAACAGCTCTGTTAAAGCACTCCCTGCATAAAGGCTCATATTCACTCTTTTCACCGATCAAAATCTGTTTCTCCCCCGACACCAGCCGGTGAGAAAACTGAGCTACCTGCCCGCACCGCACACAAATCGCATGCACTTTTGTGACATAATCGGCAATAGCCATCACACCAGGCATGGGACCGAACGGCTGACCTTTAAAATCCATATCCAGGCCGGCCACGATTACCCGCAGCCCCTGATTCGCCAGTTTTGAACTAACCTCAACCAGCCCTTTGTCAAAAAACTGAGCCTCATCAATTCCAACAACCTCCACATCAGACGAAAGCAACAGGATTGCCGCTGAATTTTCGACTGACGAACTGGGAATCGAATGATCATCATGCGACACCACTTCATTCAAATCGTAACGATTATCGATCACAGGCTTGAAGATCTCCACCTTCTGTCGTGCAAAACGGGCCCTTTTCAGACGGCGGATCAACTCTTCTGTCTTTCCGGAAAACATGGACCCCGAGATCACTTCAATAATCCCGCCTGACTTCCGGTGACTAACGTCCCTTTCTGGAAACATGTCGTGTTATTCAGTTAAGATTTACTATTTTTACAAAGACAAAAGTAGCGAAATAACGGCATTATGACTAATTACTTACAATGTTATGGACCGGAACAAATTACTAAGGATTATTCAGAGAGATCTGAATGAATTAACTGAATTGACAGATGAAATGGCTGGTAAATCGCAGGGTTCCAGCCTGGAAATTGAATTTGCACTGGGAAAATTACGGATCATCAGTCAGGAATTTGACTACTTAAAAGAATTAAGTCTGCAGTCGCTCCCGCACACAGAAATAAAAGAGTCACCCGTAACTTTATCTCCTTCGGATAAAACGAACCGCGAACGAATACCGCTTTCGCATGTGGACGACGATAGCCTGGAGGGTTCCATGTGGCAACGGAAAAACGAATCATTCACACGTGAAATTTCAGATGACCCCGCCCAACCTGGTTCTGAAACAGAAAAAGAGGAAAAGACTGAAGAAACTGAAGAAAAGATCGTTGAACCCCTTGATCTTGAACAGGACACCCCGGGCGAAAATGAAATCCGCGATGAGGAAGCACAGGAACAGGCTGATGTCAAGAAAACAGTCGCCGAGTTCTTTATTCAGGAAAAATCAGTAAATGAAGCCATTGCAAGGGAGAAAAAAACGGTTGATCATAAGCTCGCCGTTTCACCACTGAGTAAACTGGAAGCAGCCATTGGACTGAACGACCGGTTTCAATTTATCAGGGAACTGTTCAACAACGATACCGGACTCTTTAATCAGACTGTAAAACAAATCGATCAGATGCCTGATATCAATGCGGCAGTAACTTATCTGAACAGTAATTTTAAGTGGAAGAAAAATGAAACCAGCCTTAAATTTGCACAACTGGTTAAACGCAGATTTTCAAATTAAGGTCACAGACCGGAAACAGGACAACAATTATTTCACAATACTTAAATGGGAAAACTTTATTTGGTGCCAACTCCTATCGGGAATCTGGATGACATGACTTTCAGGGCCATAAAAATTTTGAAAGAAGCAAACCTGATCCTGGCCGAAGACACCAGGACATCATCCAAATTGCTGCATCACTTCGAAATACAGAATAAACTCAGTTCGCACCATAAATTCAACGAACATCAAACAACCGAAAATATCGTCAGGCGTATCGAAGGGGGTGAAACCATTGCACTGATCTCCGATGCCGGAACTCCCGGGATCAGCGACCCGGGCTATCTGCTCGTCAAAAAATGCATGGAAAACCAGATTGAGGTGGAATGCCTGCCGGGAGCCACCGCGCTTATACCCGCGCTGGTCAACTCCGGTCTTCCATCCGACCGCTTTTGCTTTGAAGGATTTCTTCCGGTTAAGAAAGGACGTCAAACGAAACTAAAGGAACTGGCAACTGAGAAAAGGACGATGATTTTTTACGAATCTCCGTACAGACTGGTGAAAACCCTGGAACAATTTTGCGAATTTTTCGGGTCAGAGCGCCAGGCTTCTGTTTCAAGGGAATTATCAAAAATGTACGAAGAAAACTTCAGGGGTGCACTGGCTGAAATACTGGAACATTTCAAGGCAAAGACCGTCAAAGGGGAAATCGTCATTGTTGTGGGAGGAAGCACTTAATGCCACTTATCCGAAAATACGACCACCTGTTCTTTGATCTTGACAACACGCTTTGGGATTTCGATATCAATGCCCGTCTTGCCCTCCGGCAGGCTGTGACAAATCTTAACCTGAACGGACAAATCACAGACTTCAGCCTGTTTTTTACATTCTTCGAGCAAACCAACAATAACCTTTGGGAAGCCTATCGGAAACAAGAGATCCGTCAAGCCGAACTGGTGTTGAAACGGTTTGAAATCTTGATTGACCATTTTGGCCTCTCCTGTGTCAGTCCGGAGAATATAAACAACCAATACCTTAGCCTGATGCCTGAATACAATCACCTCGTTGACGGAGCGATTGAAACGCTGGACTATCTGAAGGGAGAAGGATACCACCTGCACATTATCACCAATGGATTAAGTACAGTCCAAAATGAGAAAGTGAAAAAAAGCGGTCTTGCCCCTTATTTTAAAAAAGTTTTCGCTTCCGAAGATATCAACGCTCCAAAACCCGACAAACGGATTTTCAGGTACGCACTGATGAACTGCAATGCAAAAAAAAGTAAGAGTATGGTTATTGGCGATACCTGGGAAACGGATATTGCCGGCGCCAGGCAAATGGGCATGGACCATGTCTTTTTCATCAAAAACGAAAAGAAAGCCATGATGCCCCCAAAAAATGCGATCCAATCCCGCGAAAACAATAAATCTTCCACAACAGCCCCCTTTAAGAATTACTACAGCATTGAAAAGCTCATCATGCTTAAGCAGATTCTTTAGTAAAAAGTAACATTTTGTTTACAAATCAGATTAGAAGGGTAATTTATATTGTCTCTAAATATGATTACTAAGACACACTAAATTTCTTATTATTAGTCTTCCAATCTGTTGCCTCGTCAAAAATGTGATAAAAATCATGTTTCCCCCCCCTATAATTTTTACCTCAGGCATTACCAGAGAGATTTAAATTTTTATTTTTGTATCATTAAGGTTTTTTAACACTTGAGCGCAAGATTTTATTGGTTGATTTTGCGGGTAATGGTTAAAAATTGAATATTCGGGAACAACAGCCATACAGGTGATTTTTTAGGAAACGGATCAGCTGGTCTGGTTTTTCAATTAACAAAATGACATTTTTATCACCTGGCATAATTAATTAAAAGTCAGTAAAATGGCAGTAAGAATGAAGTTCATCATGTTAGTCGCCCATATCAGTTAACATCAATTGAAAACTTATTTTTGTATATAAAAATCGAAACAAACATAAGTTTTAAATGTTTACTAAAAGAACTTTAGAACTTTTGAAAGAAAAAGTTGAACAACTATATGTGAAGATGTTGAAAAAAAATAAATTGATGCTGTTTAATTATTAAAATTATCTCTATGAAAAGAATCTACTTACTGCTTGCAATTTTTGCAATTGGTTTGCAGTCCGTTTTGGGGCAAACCAGAGAAATTTCAGGAACAGTGACTTCCGCCGAGGACGGGAGCACCCTACCTGGGGTTTCGGTGTCAGTTCCCGGTACTACTTTAGGTACGATCACTGATATTAATGGGAAATACAGGATTAAGGTACCTCAGAATACTACAAAGCTCATATTTTCATTTGTGGGCATGCAGACGCTCGAAGCTCAGATCTCCGAGGGAAATGTTTTAAACGCTAAACTATCACAGGAAAGTTACGACGTTGAAGAAGTAGTTGTCACGGCGTTGGGAATAACCAGAGAAAAGAAATCGTTAACGTATGCTGCTACAGAAGTTCAGTCAGATGAACTGATTAATGCAAATGAATCAAATATTGTCGCAGCGCTATCCGGGAAAGTCGCAGGGGTACAGGTGTCTAACTCAAGCGGAATGGCCGGGGGATCTTCCCGAATTACAATACGGGGGGTTTCTTCTTTGAAAGGGAATAATCAACCTCTATTTATAATAGATGGCGTTCCCTTTAACAATGAAGAATTCAATTTTGATGAAAATGATGGGGATCAGGCTCTTTTTTATGGATCTACTTCAAATACTGGAGTTGACATTGATCCAAACAAGGTCGAATCGATGACGGTCTTAAAAGGAGCTGCTGCTACAGCATTGTATGGATCAAGGGCTGCGAATGGAGTTATTTTGATTACTACAAAAGGAGGAAAATTATATAAAGGAACACCTACAATTACAGTTAGTTCCAGGTTTGGCATTGACAAGATCAGACCTCACAAAACCCAGGAAGAATATGCTTTGGGCACAAATGGCACTTATGTTGATGGAGAAACACAAAAATCTTCTTGGGTATGGGGGCCTGAAATTGCCGGAACAGAGATAAAAACTTATGATAGATGGGATCTCTTTGATATTGGAAACACGTATGAAAACTCTGTCAGTCTTCAAGGAGGAAAAGATAATTCCAGCTATTTTGTCAGCTTCAGCGCTTTAAATCAGGACGGAACAGTTCCAACAACTGGTCTTGATCGTTACAGTTCGTTGGCAAAATTTAATACCAAATTAGGAGAAAAGCTTACGATCGGAGCAAAAATAGAATATATTGCGACTGAAAATAACAGACTTGCCGAGGGAAACGGAATGAGTTCTATTATGTGGACGATCTTAAGCGCTCCCCCTTCTTATAACTTATACCCGGGAGTTGACGAAAATGGAGTTCAACGCCTTTGGAGAACGCCAACCCGAAATAACCCTTATTGGTTAATTGATAACACTGGTTATACTGATACAAGAGATCGGTTTATTCCAACTTTCAATTTTGAGTATGCTCTTCTTACGTGGATGAAATTTAAAGGAAACTTTGGTATTGACTACTTTACCTCCAATTCGAAATTCTTTGAGAATAAGGGTAATAGAGGTGATTATCCAGATGGACGTGTACTTGAAACCATGCGTACCAGTAAAGAAATCAATTCCGACATTATGTTGATAGCAGAAAAGGAATTAACAACTAAATGGAAAAGTACAATCCTCCTTGGAAATAATTTCAATTCACGGTATTATCATATGAAATCTGTTCAAGGTACCGATTTTATTATCCCTGGATTCTACAATTTATCCAATGCAACAGTTACGGACCCAAGTGAAGGCACTATTGAAAGAAGATTAGTAAGTTTATATACAAATATAACATTATCATATGATGAATATTTGTACTTAACACTAACCGGAAGGAATGACTGGTCATCCACTTTACCAACGTCAAACAATTCATATTTTTACCCATCCATTAGTTCCGGATTGATATTTTCCGATGCATTTGACCTGACAAATAACTGGTTCAATTTTGGCAAATTGAGACTCTCTTATGCCCGGGTTGGAAATGATGCTGATCCTTATGTAACATCAACCAGCTTTTCTAAAGCAGCGCCCGGAGACGGAATGAGAGGAGAAATCATATTCCCGTATAATGGGGTTGGGAGTTATCTCCAGTCAAATATCATGGGAAATCCTGATTTGAAACCGGAAATTAGTAAAGAATTTGAGATTGGGACTGAGTTGCGTTTTTTCAATAATAGGGCAGAAATTGACTTCGCCTATTATAATAAAACAAGTAAAGATCAAATCTTCAGCGCTCCATATGCTCCTGAAACCGGGTTTGGAAGCAAGGTGGTTAATGCCGCAGAGATTCGCAACGAGGGTATTGAGTTAGGAATTGGCGCGACGCCGTTGAAAATAAAAGACTTTGAATGGGCAATCAATTTAACGTACAGCAAAAATAACAATAAAGTATTAAGCTTAACAGAAGGAGTAGAAACTATCAGGCTAGCCGGATTTACACAACCTGGAATATTCATCATGGCGGATAAACCCTACGGCGTTATCTGGGGAAGCAAATTTTCGCGGGATGAAAGTGGCAATATTCTGGTTGATGACGATGGTTATCAGTTAGTGGACGATAACAGCGGTCCCATTGGGAATGCAATGCCTGACTGGATTGGAAGTATCCGCAATACTTTTACCTGGAAGGGAATTTCTGTTTCTGCTTTGATTGATACAAGACAAGGCGGTGACATCTATAATCTGGATGAGTTTTATATGAAGGCTTATGGAACATCATGGCTTACCAGAGACCGGGAAACTCCGATCGTCGTAAAAGGAGTAAGGGAATCTGACGGCCTCCCCAATGCAACGGAAATTACCGATTTCAGGTCATACTGGTCTTATGAAAGCAACGTTGATGAAGCCAATGTGCAGGACGCAAGTTTTATCCGACTCAGGGAAGTCACCATAAGTTATGACCTTCCAAAATCATTGATTTCAAAAGCATCTCTGAAAGGATTGTTATTTTCTGTGTCCGGAAGAAATCTTTGGCTAAAAACTGATAAAAGTTTTACCGGATCTGATCCGGAAAATAGTTTGTACGGAAGTGGAAATGGGCAAGGTTTATCAAACTACGCTGTACCTTCAACTAAAAGCATCAATTTCTCACTTAGGTTAACACTTTAAATTATAAAAAGATGAAGACATTAACTAAAATATTTGCGATTCTTTTTCTGATAGGCTCCCTCTCAAGTTGTGAGAAGTGGCTGGATGTCAATGATAATCCTGATACGCCAACGGATGAGGTTGTTTCTGAATCTGTTCTGCTTCCGGGTATTATTTCGACTGTCTCGTATGAATTAACAGGAGGATTTCCTGCCAGATATGCAAATGCATGGGTTGGGCAATTCTCCTTAAATGGACCCGCTCCTGATGTTCAGACATTCCGAATTTTAGATGTGGATGTAAATAATACCTGGGAATACACCTTATATACGAATGTTTTAAAGAACTCCAAGCTATTAATTACAAAAGCTGAACAAAACGGAAACATGTATTATGCAGGTATAGGAAAAGTGATGACAGCTTATTCTTTAGCAATAACGACTGATTTATGGGGCGAAGTGCCATGGTCAGAAGCTCTTGACGTAGAGAATTTTCCGAAACCTAAGTTCGATTCTCAGGAAAAGGTATACGAGTCGATCTTTGCTCTGTTGAACGACGCAATTGATGATTTCGGTTATACAGAAGATCAATCAGATAAACCAGGAAGCGACGATTTATTATTTGCCGGAAACATGTCCTCCTGGAAAAAATTTGCTTATTCTTTAATCGCCCGTTACCAAATGCACCTTTCATATGCTAAAGATGGTAAAGGCCAAGCCGAATTAGTTTTGACGGCTTTGAATAATGCATTTACAAGTAACTCTGATGATGCTGATTTTGAATATTATGACAAAACAGGAGAAGAGAATCCCTGGTATCAATGGATGAGTAAATATAATACATTGTATCTCGATACAAACATTTATATCATCCTTAAAAAATACAATGATCCCAGACGGGATATTTTTGCCGACGTGACTTACGCCGGACAAACAGGACAGATTCTTCCTCACCGAAATGGTTTA
>Ga0074195_1001541_pt1 | contig 31631 bp, 32 predicted proteins | sample EPASupsiteHSE623_FD_64525 | JGI IMG/M metagenome (GOLD analysis project Ga0074195, IMG submission 64525) | Bioremediated contaminated groundwater from EPA Superfund site, New Mexico - Sample HSE6-23 | ecosystem: Environmental > Aquatic > Deep subsurface > Groundwater > Contaminated ... | reverse complement strand
AGGGTGAAGGTATTGAATGGTGGTTTGTATGTCGTTGTGCCGCATCACCTGCTGGATAGTCAGCAAATCGCAGCCATTCTGAACCATAAGGGAGGCTGGTGTATGCCGGAATAAAACGTGTGCACCGCCTTTTTTAGTGATTCCAGCACGTCGCTTATAGTAGATCACCAGGCGATAAATGTCTTTGCGATCATACCAAGATCCGAAGTCCGTGAAGAATAAGGGATTTTGCCGGTCTATAGTGAGAGCTGGCCTAATGGCAAGATAATCATGCAAGGTTTCGGCTGCATCTTCAGAAAGATAGACCATTGCAGTCTTGCCGCCTTTGCCATCCCGGACTTTTAATGCCAGCCGATCAAGGTCTATGTCTTCAAGGTCAAGATTACATAGCTCGCTGGCCCTAAGGCAGCCATAGAACGCGGCCTTAAACATCGCTAAGTGCTTAATATTATTTACTTGATCGAATATACGGCAAACTTCATCAGCCGTAAAATAGTAAGGGATCGTGTTAGTCCGCTTCAAGAACGGAAATTTCACGTCCTGACCAAGCATCTTGTGGTAGTTCTTGATCGCGAAGCAGCAATTATTGACGGAGGATCTTGATAGGTTTCGATCCATTAAGGAATCACGGTACTGCTGTGCGGTTTCTGGTGATGGCTGCTCATTACCACAAAATCTAAGATACCTCTCGATCCTTAGGAGATAGTCATCCAATGTGGATTGCCTGACGCCTTTGTCCTTAAGATAGCGCTTAAATCGTCTTAGCTTCGCGTCATTATCTGGAAGGTTCCAGTCGATCTGCAACTTCTGCCTCATTCTTATTACCCCGCAAGGCAGTCTTCGACCGGACTTTGCCGCCAACGATATATCCAATTGTGCAAAAACCGATAGCTAGAGCGCGAGAACCGAAGGTTCGAAGCGCTCTAAGGGTTGAGGGCCCTGTCACGCAGGTGTTCGCGGGTTCGAATCCCGTCCCCCGCATAACTGAATATCGATTTTGGAACTTGCCATTTGGGCACGAAGCTGTCCATCAGCGAAACGGGCATTGTAGCTATTAGCGAAATTATATCGTTAAGCAGCGCCGACATTTTTTCATAATTGTTAGACTCTTGGACGGACATCACTACTGCCATCTATCCTGAAAACCCCGTTCTCCTCAACGACTGCAATTTCCGTATCCAGAAAATGTCCGGCGGTCCAGATGTTGGTCTTGGCATGAAGCGACACCTTCTGGACCGTGTAGCTTCCTCCAGCCAGTGCCAGGTAGGGAATGAGCTGATCTCCCAGGTGCACGTCCAAAGAAGCAGTGGACTTCAGCTCATCAATCATCTCCCCCGCCGCCCTTCGCCCAACCTTCTCAGCTGCCAGCCCCCTCTCGCCCAGACAGCTCGCGCCCTTGCCCCTATGCCAGAGGGTGATGCCGCTTCCCGTAGAAGGCAACTCTAATTGCTCCTGAGCGATCTCTGCAACATATCCTGCCTCAAGGAGCTTTTTTGCCGCTGCCTCCGCCTGCCTGGCTGTCACGTGCAGAGGCAGATTGGAGGAATGAGAGATGCCCTGCACTGCCAACTGTGCTGCTTCACGCCCACTCGCCTGAAAATGATGGGCCTTCAGACCACGAGGCACGACCTTCAAGAACACTATACCCTGCCCTCTCGGATAGTACCCCCTCTGCAGCAGATCAAGCCGCACATCCGCTCCGAAAGATGAGAGAGCAGGAAGAAAGACGCTCCTGAAATAGTCTATCGTAGGAGACCATTGAACATCAGTTCCCCCATGCACTCGCAATGACACCGGCCCGTCCGCCTGGAGAAGGGCCGGCAGAAGACATTGCATGAGAAGAGTCACACTTCCAGCGGTTCCAATTTCAACACAGTGACTGCCGCCTCGAATCTCCCCAGGAACGAAGACGATCTCCGAAGAGCCGGGTTCAACTCCCGATGTCTTCGCACTGCAGATGCCGGCCAGAGCCGCAATGGCATGAGCATGTTGAGCCGCAAGGCCGGGCTTAGGCCGACCCTGCCGGATCCTCGTGATGTGCACAGGCTTTGCCGTTACCGCCGAGAGGGAGACGGCCGTCCGAACGATCTGGCCGCCGCCCTCACCAAAGGATCCGTCTATCTCAATCATCGAATGCATCACCAATGGTCGCCCTCATCTCTTCACAGGCTTCCTGCCGCTGACCTTTATGCTTGATATGAACCCCTCAACTCTCTTGATCTCTTCGACCGAGTCATCCAGGCTCTTCAAGATCGCCTTGCCGTGGGGATCAGCTACCATGCAATCCAGAGGAAAGTCAACTTCCTCGATCAACTGCACGTCCTCAAATCCAGCAGAACTTATGGCATCCAGATATTTCTCTTTGGTGACAGCCCCAGCCACGCATCCCACGTAGGCTTCAATGGATTGAAGGACAGAATCAGGCAGCTTCTTTTTAAGGACGATGTCCGAGACCATCAGCCTGCCGCCGGGCCGCAGGACCCTGAACGCCTCTCTAAAGGCCTTCTTCTTATCGGGAACCAGGTTGATGACGCAGTTGGAGATGATTGCATCCACAAAGTTGTCCTCAACCGGCAAGGCCTCGATCTCCCCCAGCCGGAACTCAACATTGCCGTAGCCACCTTTTTTTGCATTCGCCCTTGCCCGGATAAGCATCTCCTCGGTCATGTCAACGCCTATCACGCGGCCACGCGGCCCGACGGCGTTGCTGGCCAAAAAGCAGTCGAATCCGGCTCCGGACCCGAGGTCTAGGACGGCCTCTCCTTCCTTCAGGGATGCGAGAGCAATGGGGTTACCGCATCCAAGCCCCAGGTTGGCTCCCTCAGGCACAGACCGCATCTGTTCATCTGTATAGCCGATCTTCTTGCTGATGCTCACAGGCTTAGCCGAACTGCAACACCCTGATCCACAACAGGATGAGGCATTTCTGGCCACCCGCGAGTAGCCTTCTTTGACTGCATTCTTTATGTCTTGATCATTCATCTCTTTTCCCATCTTCATCCACCTACTCAGAAAAGGCCTCATTCATTACCGGGCCCAGCCGGGATTTGACCATCTTCTCAAGCTCTTCCACCTTGATCAGAGATAGACAGCATACCATCCCATCCTTCTCCAGACTGAGAACAGCCAGCTTGTCTCCCGGCCTGATCTTTGCCCTCTCTCGGATCTCCTTGGGCAGAACCATCTGACCCCTCTCGTCTATTGAGATAATCGACTCCACGCTGCAACTGCTGACCACTCCGCTCTGGCAGCAGGATCCTGTCTCTTCATTTGCGCTCGTCATTTGTTCCTCATGCCGTTGCAGCATTTGCAGAGCGCTCTGAAAATATAAGCTTTTCTGAAAAATCGGAAAAATCAGAAAACAAAAAAAATTGGTCTAAAAATATTTAGGCTGCTGGTTAATTTGTAGCCTTTGCATACAGACCTGAGAACTCATCACACTGGCTGATGATGCGCCCCGTTGCCTCTCTCAGAATGGCAATTGGATCTGTGCCGTCTGTGGTCAGCCGGAAGACGGGATTGTCCATGATTGGAAACTTGGTGTCGTAGGTGGCCATCAGCACTCGTTTATCAGCCAAGAGCTCAGTTCGCAGAAGGTTCAAGATCGTATGCCCTTCTCCAAAGAACTCGATGATCGCCTGATTCTCGGTCTTGTTTATGATCTTCAAATTCATCAGACTACCCCCAGTCCGTAGGCTGAACTCATCTTGCGCGTCTCGCTGCTGCCGCAATTGGGGCAGACCAGCTTATTGTCTTTTTTAGTTAGACCTGTTAGACAGCGATTGCAATAGGCCTTGATAACCCCCAGATCCTCGTCAGCCGTAGATAGCCTCATCTGCCTGTCATCGATGATCTTGGCCTTGAGAATGTCGCGCATAGAGAAGAGGTGACGCAGATCCTTGACATAGGAGTTTCTCACATTGGATATATGAATTGTCGCCTCCTCGTCAGATATGGGCCTGTCCTCATGCCCCTTCTTAAAGACCAGGGAGACTATGACCAGGCTATCCTTGAGATCAATTACCTCAGCCACAACGATATCGCCCTGAGAGAGCCTTACCGGAGCATTAGTCTTCGGCATGACCATAGCCGATCTGGACTTCGAATCGATCTTGATGAGACCAGTGGTAGATGCAAAAATCTTTCCTTCCCTGGCATAGGTGCAGTCTCCGGGAACAAACTCCTCAGTTGATCCCACTACATCTCCAGGAAGCACAAAACTGCCGTCCATCATAATTCCTCTATGAATCATTACTAGTATCTAAAGTCTGGCATCCTGCAGGACATCACCGACACGCTGCATGGATTAACACATCGACTCGCATGTTATTCTATATAGCTCAACCTCAATGACCTTGACGTCCTGGCTATGGAACTCAAAGCACCTCTTCAAGGGAAAAGCAATTCGATAGATCTCTTCTACGGTGCAGGGCTTGACAAAACTTCTGACGAAACCCTCGCTTCCAAGATTATGCAGGGAGTAGACAGTCTTCGCGGTCTGGAGGGCTTTTCTGAGAAATGCACGGTCGCCGGCGCTGGCCTTCTGGGCCCCAAATGGAGGATTCATGACTACGGTATCTATGCCCCTTAGAGCCAGGTGGCTGACGTCCGCGCGGACAAAATCCACATCAACCTTGAGCTTCTCGGCGTTTTTCCTGGCAATGGCCAGTGCTCCTGCATCAATCTCCACGCCGATGGCCCTCGCGCCCAAGAGTGCCGCTCCGATGGCCAGCACACCGGTCCCGCATCCTAGATCGCAGACGGTGCCAAGATCCCCGCGCATGGCAGCCAAAAAGAGCATCTCTGCAGCAACCGATGCAGGTGTAGCATACTGCTCTTTTTGAAAAGATGGACGGCCAAAGCCCTCCAACCTCTCCAACATCATCTCGAGCTGCTTTTTCTTCATCAGGGTCAAGCAGACAGTCTGCTCGCAGGCCTATATCAAATATAGTATTGCCTCAATTACAAGGAGCATAGCCACGAGGAGGGTCAGAGCCTTGAGGATGACCAGAGCCTTGGGATGAACGAGCGGCGATGGTTGAACCTCTTCTTCTAATTCGGGACCATCTGGAGCATCGCCGAACAGAGGACTGAGATCCTCGACACCAGTATCAGCAGCTTCTTCGCTGTCGTCCTGAGCATAATTCTGGCATCCGGGACCCTCGGGGGGCTCAATGTCTGGAGCCTGGCATGCCGGTCCACTCTGATCAGCATCTGCACTAAAAAGCCTCTTCTCAGCCGGCTGCCTATCCTCCGGCAAAAGAAGCTGGCCTGTGCTCTGGCAGGCCAAGTCCGACTTGACCGTCAAGAGAAAGCCCTCATCAGCTTTTTCCGTCTCATCTGCTGAGATCCTGATGCCTCCACTGCAGCCGTCCGCAGGGATCTGCTCCTTTGCCTTGATCTTCTGCCGAGAATCCATCTCAACAGAAGTCACCTCGTCTGGGATCTCCTCAACAGAAGTCGCCTGGTCTGAGATATCTTCAACAGAAGTCACCTCGTCTGAGATATCCTCAAAAGACTCCATCTTTTCAGATGCATCCTCTTCTGTTGTCCCCTGGGCGGGCAGGTCAGCCCGTTCTGCGGTCTCCGAGGCAGGCAAAAGATGCAAAGCTTCATCCCATGCCAGCATCTCGCTCTCCTCTTCGATACGCTCCAATGAGTATGCCGCCATTGCTCCGGCAATCGCCAGCAAAGCTGCTCTCTCGTCTCCGCAAAAAGCTTGCTTGCTGCTGCTCTCGCTTCCGTCCTCCTGGCCCTCTTCTCCGGATTTTGAAGCGGACTTCTCTAAAATTGCCGCTGCATTTTCAATCAGATCTGTGCAGCGCCTTGCCTTTCCAGTTCCCTCACGAGCCAAATGCTCTTTTGCAATAAGCAGCTCTGATGCTGCCATCTGGAATCTTTCGGCCGGATCCTTTGCCGACCTCTCAGCCTCAATGCCAGCGTTGATGCCCTTGAGCGCCCGGCAAAGGGATTCTGCGGCCTCCTCAGATTCCAGACCATTGGCTGCGCCCATAAGATACTCACTGGAGTTGGTGAGGGCACGACTGCACTGCTTTTCATCCAGAGAGAGAGATCCAAGACTGTAAACCTCCTTCATCCCTGAGATGATCCTCTGCAAGTTTAGGATCATGGCCTTCTTGTCATCCGTCGCATTATCTGCGGCATTGTCTAGGGAGGACAGAGCTTTATCCACGAGTACAAGCGCTCCTTCATCCGAGGTTTGATCTGAGATCTGAGAGAGATAGGATCTGCTTTTGGCCAGAGCAGCTTCCACCTGGATCTCATTTTTGCCGTCGTCAAGGGTGCTTGCAAGATCTTGATAACGATCCGCAGCAAGAGAAAATAGCCGAGAGGCCTCCCGCCTCTGCTGCTCTCCTGAGGCGTCCCTGTTTTCTTCACGAGTCTCCGCCTGCAGCAAATTGTCTTCGGCCAGAGAGCTATACGTTTTAGCCAGGTAGTAAAGCGCATTCTGATAGCCGGGCCTCGCCTGACGGGAGACTTGAAGAACTGCTCTCTCTAGAGGCTCGCGAGCTGCAAATGGCTCATCCATCTGCAAGAAAGTGCGTCCCAGGTTCGACAGGGCTATTGCCAGGCTAGAGCTCTCACCCATCTCTTCAAATATGGAGATGCTGGACTGAAAGTAGCTGAGCGCGAGATCCCAGTCCATTCTCTCCCTGGCAATTCTTCCCAGACGGTCAAGCACCCAGGCGGCACTTCTCTTGTCTCCAAGCCTTTGAAAGTCGGAGAGGCTCTTCTCAAAGTACCGGGCAGCCAGCTCCATTTCACCCATATCTGCATAGATCCTGCCGATGCTGCCTGTCATCTGAGCAATGCCTAAATCGTCGCCGGCCTCTTCAAAGGTCTTTAGGCTCTGGTAACACTTTTCTAGGGCTTTATTCCACTCCCCGCTCTGCCGGTAGGCCGAGCCCAGGTTCCCCAATACATGAGCGAGACCAGTCCGATCCTCCTCCTTTTTAAAGATCTCAGCCGCTTGCTGGTAGTAAAACTCTGCACGGGCAAGATCGCCCTGGTTGACATGAGCCTGACCCAGGTTATTTTGCAGTACGGGTCGCAAGACAGGATCATCGCAGATGGATAGAGCCCTCTTATAGGTATCTACAGCTATTGCGGGCTGCCCAGCCCTTCTGCATATATCGCCGAGCCTTTTCACCTCATAAACATCTTGGAGCTTCTCTGAAAGTTCGCGGCAGACAGACTCATCGATCCTGCCCTTTCGAGTGCTTTCCAGCAGTTTGCCTACAAGATTGGGACAGCTCCCCTCGATGGTATTGTTATCGATTTTTTTTAGACCATCACCACCCTTTGAAATAGATTCATGAATTTCCTGAAGAACTACCAGTTGATCCATAGAGTATAAGATAACTTATATCTTTATATAGTTTTTGAACACATCTTCTTTTGAATATCCGTCTTGAAGAAGCCTTTTATATCTTGGCCGTAAGTGCTTTTTGGAGATTGCTGATGGAGTTTACTGCACAGGAAAAATACGAATTTAAGCGCCTTCTCGATGGCCTGAGAGGAAAGACCGGCCGGGGGACGGAGCTAATATCCCTCTACATTCCTCCAGATAAGCAGATCTCGGATGTGATGAGCCAACTGCGTGAGGAGTACGGACAGGCAGCGAACATAAAGTCTCGTGTCACCAGACTTTCAGTGCAGGGCTCCCTTGAGTCGGCCATGTCCCGGCTAAAGCTCATCCCCAAGCCACCTGCTAACGGCGTGGTCCTGTTCATAGGTGCCGTAGATGCTGGAGCTAATAAAACCGAGATGTACAGCGTGGCAATGGAGCCGCCCGATCCGATAGTCACATATCGATATCATTGCGATTCTTCATTTCTCCTCGCCCCTCTGGAGGAGATGCTGGCCGATAAAAAGACCTTCGGCCTCATAGTAATAGACCGACGTGAAGCAGCCATAGGCATCCTGAAAGGAAAATATATCGAGCCCCTGAAGCATCTCACATCCACGGTGCCTGGCAAACAGAGGAAAGGCGGCCAATCCAGCCACCGTTTCCAGCAGCTTCGATTGATCGCCATCCATGACTTTTACAAGAGGGTAGGCGAATCTGCCACTGAAGAATTCCTGCCCATCGATCCGAAGGATCTTCAGGGCATATTGATCGGCGGACCCTCCCCAACCAAAGAGGAGTTCATGGAAGGAGGCTTTTTGCATCACGAGCTTCAGAGAAAGGTGCTGGATGCCATTGATGTCTCATACACAGACGAGTCCGGGCTCTATGAGCTGGTAGACGCAGCTCAAGACCGGCTCCTCGATCTCGAGCTGACTCAGGACAAGGTGGTCATGCGCCGATTCATGAAGGAACTGGTCTCAGACAAAGGCCTTGCAGCTTACGGTGAGAAGGAGGTTCGCAACAACCTGGAGCTTGGTGCCGTAGAGGTTCTTCTCCTGTCCGAGGACCTGAGAAAGACATGGGCTAAGATCGCATGCACCAACAGGGGATGTGACTTCTCCGATAATCAGGTCCGCACCGGTGGCTCCGCATCGCCGGGCAATTGCCCGAAATGCGGCAGCTCTCTCTCAATCGTCGAGGAAGAGGATATTGTCTCAGTTCTATCCAAGCTGGCGGACCAGAGTGGTGCTGAGGTCAAGATAATCTCCACTGAATTTGAAGAGGGCACCCAACTCTACAAGGCCTTTGGCGGGATTGCAGCAATCCTCAGATTCAAGACCAGCCATATCTAGGAGCGATGAGAACGATCGAGGTTGTAATTTGCTCACCAGTTCGGCCAACTGAGCGCGTGGATAAGGTTGTCTCCGCCATTGAGAATATATTTCCAGGCCTGATCATGGACATTCGCGCAGATAAAATTGAGGCCTATGACGGTCCCGATTCACTCAAGACAATGCATGAGCTTTTAAGAAAGCAGCAGATCCTAGACACTGCCAGATCTGTAATGCTTGCCGGTCTCGCAGGAGACGCCATTGAATTCCGGCTGAACAAGCAAGCGGCGTTGATGGGACTTGTGAGCTTTCCGCCTGAAGAGGAGCCCCTTGGATCGCTGCATGTGCGGATTACGGGAGGCGAAAAGGTCATTGACTGGCTGGCACCGCATACAGAGAACGGTGTGCCTGTCCAGGAGATCGATCTGAATGTTTAGCTTCTCATCGAGCAAGCTGGTGGACAGGCCCTTTGACTGGGCCTATCAACTGAAGGACCTGGGCTACAGCGGCTGGGAGATAGTAAACGAGGGAAAGCAGAAACTTACAAAGGAAAACCTCTCCGAGGCCAAAGAGATCGTCGAGACCACGGGGCTTGTCATCACCATTCATCTTCCCTACTCAGACCTGAATCTGGCGTCCGTCAACCAGCCGATCTGGGAGGAGACCGTGAAGCAGATGAAGAGCTGCCTGGACCTGTCCAGCGATTTCGCCCGTCTGGCTGTTCTTCATCCAGGCCACTTCTCTCCACTGGGCGTGCAGATGCCTGACGCCGCCTGGTCTCAGAGCATTCTCGGCATCCAGCAGATATGCGATCATGCTTCTCAACTCGACATGCGAATCGCTGTGGAGAACATGGTCAACATGCCTGCCATCCTGGGTCGGAGGCCTGAGGAGATCCTGGGAATAATCGAGACTGTTGACCGCGAGAACGTGGGATTCATCTTCGATGTGGGCCACGCAAACACCAATGGAAATGTCGAGGATTTCCTGGAGTTCAAGGACAGGATCATTCACACTCATGTGCACGATAACCACGGGGAGAGAGACGAGCACCTGCCTGTCGGAAACGGCACCGTACCCTGGAAGAAAGTTGCCAAGGCATTTAAGGATTATAGCGGCCGAATAGTTACAGAGTCTCGCTCGTTAGAGGAAGGGCAGAGGTCTGTAAATCGCCTGAAGAAATTGATGAATATGCAATAATTATTCAAATAGCATCCATTTATCATGTCCATGTTTGATAGTCTATCTAAGAGCTTGCTGGAAGGCTTCGATGCCAAGGACCACGCCCGAGAGGTGGCCTTCCGTCGCTCTCGTGAGGTGATTCGTCACTGTTCGTCCGCCATTCGTTCGGTGCACAGAAACGACCTGTCCTCAGCCGAGAGGCTCATGGATGAGGCTGGTCTCGGCCTTGATCAGATCCGAGAGGCTCTCAAGGATCATCAGGATGTACGTTATGCGGGATTTGTAGACGGAGCCGAACAGGAATACGCAGAGGCGAGAAACGTCTATTCCATCACCACAAGACATCAGATCCTCACACCAGAAGAGGTTGGTGTGGAGCCTGTGAACTACCTGGCAGGTCTAGGAGACGTCACAGGTGAGCTGCGCCGCTACATTTTAGACCTCATTCGCGCCGGTCGGGCTGAGGAGGGAGAATACTTCCTAGGAGTCATTGAGGAGATCTACTACTTGCTCATGCTCTTCGACTATCCCGATGCCATCACCCGTGGGCTGCGGAGGAAGAGCGACCTGGCCAGAAGCATGCTTGAAAGGACCAGAGGAGATCTCACCAGTGCCCTGAATCTGGCAGAGGTTCAGCAGTCGCTCGGCCAATTAAAAGATGCCAAACCGAGAGCAGAAAATATAGATAGTGAATAAATCATAATAATAGATCATAATTAATTCCAGGAGCATTAGAGCATGAAGTTTGATCCCAGCCAGATTAAAGAAGCTGCCAAGGAGGATTTCGATAAAACCTGGCAGCAGGGAAGGGAATATCTCGGCAAGCCATCCCTGAATAAGAGATATCCCAGAAATAGCTTTTCTTTCGGCACAGTGCATCCCATATTCGATACCATTCAGAAGCTTCGTGAGGCCTACATCCGTCTGGGCTTCTCCGAGGCCATGAATCCGGTGATGGTCGATGCCTCCGACGTCTACCGCCAGTTCGGCTCAGAGGCGCTGGCAGTCCTGGACCGCTGCTTTTACCTGGCGGGGCTCCCGAGGCCTGACATCGGCATGTCTGAAGAGAGGATCTCTCAGGTAAACGCCCTTCTGGGTCGCGAGCTTTCCGAAGAGGAGGCAGAAGCCCTCCGCCAGATCTTGCATGGCTACAAGAAGGGCAAGGTGGAAGGCGACGATTTGGTTCAGGAGATCTCCAAGGCATTGGGCGCCCACGATGCACTCATCTCGGTGGTCCTCGAGAAGGTCTTTCCTGAGTTTCGGGAACTGAAGGCCGAGGCCACGAGCAGGACGCTTAGAAGCCACATGACATCCGGATGGTTCTTGTCTTTATCCAATCTCCATTACCGGAGCAAGCTTCCTGTCAAGCTCTTCTCAGTTGACAGATGCTTCCGACGGGAGCAGGCTGAGGACGCGGCAAGGCTCATGAGCTACTACTCGGCCAGCTGCGTGATCATGGATGAGGATGTGAGCATCGAGGACGGAAAGGCTGTCGCAGACGCGCTTCTCAGCCAGTTCGGCTTTGAGAAGTTTCAGTTCCGGCCAGATGACAAGAGGAGCAAGTACTACACGCCCGGAACGCAGATCGAGGTCTATGCCTATCACCCAGGTCTCGCAGGATCTGACACCAAGTACAAGAGCGGCTGGGTGGAGGTGGCAACATTTGGCATCTATTCGCCTACAGCACTATCTCAGTATGATATTCCATATCCTGTCATGAATCTGGGGCTTGGAGTTGAGAGGATCGCCATGATTTTGCATAACTCCCAGGATATGCGGGCCCTTTCCTACCCGCAGTTCCAGACCAACTGGGCTCTGACGGCCCGGGAGATGGCTTCTATGATCACAGTCGAAAAGGTCCCGGCCACCCCCGCAGGCCAGGCGATAGCTGATGCCGTGGTCGCAGTCTGTGCCGAGCATGGTGATACGCCTTCACCCTGTCAGTTTGTCGCCTGGGAGGGGGAGCTGTTTGGAAGGAATGTCCGGGTATCAGTGGTTGAGCCAGAAGAGAACACAAAGCTCTGCGGCCCGGCAGCCAATAACGAGATTGTGGTGCACAAGCAGAACATCATGGGAATCCCACGCACATCCCGATGGGAGGAGGCTTTCAACGAGGGTGTGACCACGGCAATCAAGTACATCGATGCCTTTGCGGCTCTGGCCGCGTATGAGATCGAGGATGCAACCATGACAGGCAAGGAGTCTGAGACCCGGGCTCGCATAGTGAGAAGCCCAGGAGACATCAACATCAAGATTCATCCGGCCCTGGAGAGGTACATCACCAGCTACAAGCACAAGATGGACCTGAGAGGGCCTGTGTTCACGACGGTGAAGAGCGAGATCTTGCCCTAGCCGGAGTGTTAAAAATTTTGAGGAAATTATGAAAGACGCATCTGCTAATGCAAATGCTAAAAGGCTCGCGGGTGAAGCAGCTGCCGATCTCGTGAAAGATGGCATGGTTGTGGGCCTGGGCACAGGCTCCACTGTGGCCTGGACCATCAAGCGGCTTGGGGAGAGGATCAACGAAGATGGGCTGGAATTTCTCGGTGTTCCCACCTCATTTCAGGCCGAGAACCTGGCCATTGCCTCCGGAGTCAGCCTAACAACGCTCAACGTGCACCCAATATTGGATCTGGCCATTGACGGAGCTGATCAGGTGGATGCCAACCTGTTTGTCATCAAAGGCGGTGGAGCGGCACACACGCGGGAGAAGGTTGTCGCCTGCTCGGCGCGGAGGTTTGTGATAGTAGCCGATCTGAGCAAGTATGCAGAAAAGCTCACCTGGCCGGTGCCGGTGGAGGTTCTGCCCTTCGCTCTTCGGCTGGTCGAGAGAAAGCTGCGAGATCTGGGAGCAGAGCCGGTGCTGCGGCTGGGCAAGATGAAGGATGGGCCGGTGATCACAGACAACGGCAATTTCGTTGTGGATGCAGACTTCGGAGTGATCGATGACCCTGAGGAACTGATGGCTCTTTTGTGCAGGATTCCGGGCGCGGTAGAGCATGGCATATTCGATAACCTGGACGAGTTGTATCTAGCGCGGGAAGACGGGGTGGAGATGATAAAGAGAGCATGAGCTGGTGGCCTCCATCGCATATTATCTCGTATTTGCAGATCCCAGCAATATGGATGAGATGTGACTACTACCGGAGACCCCTCTGTCTTTGAACAGTTTGTCGGTATGCTTGATGTATTCGATGCAGGGTTTGATATCGTCCTATCCTGACTCTTTTTTTGCAGTATTCCTCAGGATATGGCATGATCCGCCGCCCTGTTTTTCGAAGTAGTCCTGATGATACTCCTCTGCCGGATAGAAGGTCATGGCCGGTACTATCTGGGTGGCAGCTTTGCTGCGATAAATCCCAGATCGGTCGAAATCGTCTCTCGACTTTTCTGCCGCGGTCCTTTGCTCATCGCTATGATAGAAGACGGCGGAACGATACTGGTTGCCTACATCCGGTCCCTGGCTGTTGGGCGTGGTCGGGTCATGCATCCTCCAGAAAAAGAAGAGCAGCTCCTCATAGGATACGACTGCCGGATCGAATTTTATCTGCACTGCCTCGGCGTGTCCTGTGAGTCCTGTGCAGACCTGGCGATAAGTCGGATCAGGAGTGGTTCCGCCGGTGTAGCCCACAGTCGTCTCCACCACGCCCAATACCTGCTTGAAGAGAGATTCCACCCCCCAAAAACAGCCTGCGGCAAATGTAGCCATCTGGAGATCCTGGCCGGCATTCTCGCGTGAGAACATCTTTGCATATTCTCCGTAGCCCTCCTTTTCCAGATCCTCAACAGGTATAAAGCGCAAAGACGCGGAATTTATGCAGTAGCGCAGCCCTGTGGGAGCCGGCCCGTCATCGAACAGGTGGCCAAGATGTGAGTTTGCGTCCCTGCTTCTCACCTCAACACGATTCATGCCGTAGCTCTCGTCCGTCCTGGTGACGATGTTCTCGCCTTGCAGTGCTCTTTTGAAGCTCGGCCAGCCGGTCCCGGAATCGAATTTGTCGATAGAGCTGAACAAGGGCTCTCCGGATACCACATCCACATAAATGCCTGCCCTCTTGTTATTCCAGAACTCGTTATGAAAAGGCGGCTCGGTTGCACATTGCTGGGTTACCTGGAACTGGATGGGGGTCAGCTTCCGTTTAGAATTATTTTTTAGATTGCTTATGGATTTTGAATTCTCATCTATCATGGCACGCCTCAAATCCGATCTGTTATGGACTTCACATCAGCAAACTAATTGTTTTGAGATCATCAGAAATAAATAGATAGCCGCCCGGATAACTACAGGTTTTACGAGAGAGTTCGCAGAGTCGAAGCCTGTTGTCTTTGGGTAGCAGATGCAATGAATGATGCAAAAAGGAGGTCACAGCTTTGGATAACTATTCCCTTTATGCGGCCCTCTATCTGATCTGCTTTGCCGCGTTGCACAGTCTTTTAGCTAGCCTGCCGGCAAAGAATGCGGCCAGAAGGCGCTTTGGATCGCGAGTTGGCCCCTGGTACCCGGTGCTCTTTTCTGCCAGTGCAGTTATTACTATACTTCCCCTGGCAGCTATGCTGATCCTGCATCCCGGTCCTTTGCTTTATGTGGTCCCCCGGCCCTGGATCTGGCTTTTCCTTCTCTCTCAGATCATCATCGGCCTCGGCTCCCTGAGGGCCTTCCTCGACGCACCTCACCGCTTCCTCATTTTTGCCCAGCTTGCGCTGCCCAAGAGTCCGGACGCATTTTCTCTGGGAATTAAGGGGATCTACTGCTGGATTCGCGACCCATTTCTTTTATCCGGCTTCCTGCTCCTCTGGCTCACTCCCTTCATGACCGAGAATTTGTTGATAGTCTATCTACTGGCTTCGATCTATCTGGTCTTGGGCTCGCTTCACTGGGAGAGCAGGCTTATCCGCCAATTTGGCGAGGAGTATATTGCTTACCGAAAAGAGGTCCCGCAAATGATCCCGAACTGGAATAAAAGGTGGAGGGGGTGCCGCGGCACAGGGAAAATATGAGACTGAAATTGAACTTGATAATGATTAGCTTTAAATTGTTAAAGCCCAAAATTATATAACAGTTTAATCCGAGGCAGGTGCAAAGATGACAGGCAAAATTGAAGAATATAAGAGGCTCTTCCGAGAGGCCACAGTCTCAGACCAGATGAAGCTCTTCCAGATCCATATAGCCATATATCTAATCGTAAACATCATCTGGCTCGCATTGAACATGACGGGCACGATCACAATCACGCCGAATTGGGCGATCTACTACTCACCAGTCGGATGGGGACTGCTCATCATCGTGCACTACTGGTTCTATGTGAAAGGAGCCGATAACCTCTGCCGACTCAGGGAAGAGATGGTCGAAGCAAAGATCGGATAGCCAAATCGAACAATCGATATGAGCAATCAGACCTTTTTTTGCCGGCAGCCCATCAAGCATTCACGCAGTTCGTCTCGCTCCTTCAACAACTCAACGAGAACAGAGAATACTGCCGCTTCCAGGGGATCATCCATGGCATAAAACGCCTCGCTGGAGTGCTTTTTGGCCATCCGTGCCAGCTCCTGCGAGTAAACCTGATCCTCTTTTTTCATAGCACGACTTGCTCTGGCCCAGCGAACGGAGATATCCTGTGCACCCATGCGCACGCTCTCAAAACTGCGTCCCATCAGAATGTCTCCAGGGTGGTCTGGCCAGTCGAGCCCTCTTGCGCCTTTCGACAACTCTTTGCAGAAGGCCTCGTCGTAACTTCTGGCCCTCTTGAGAAGTAAAATACTCTATCTGCATAGTTGGTCATCATCTCCAAGAACGGATCGGAGGCTGGTGAGTAGAGAAGCACTGTGCAGCTCTTAGCCGCCTCCTTCATCGCCTGTGACACGTACTCCACCATCTCTTCAGCATCCTCGTAAAGAAGAGGATCATGTTCTATGATCAGCAGGGTATGTCGGCTATCCTCTAAAACTGCAATGAGCTGAAAGACGGTAAAGGCTCTCCTCACCTGCAGGGATACGAACCTGCGGTCGAGTCCACTCAGAATACGGGAGAAGTTGCCGCAGATGAATAGAACCTCAAACCTCTGCAGATCGAGATGGTCGTTTAAAGCCCGCATCAGCATCTGCAGGGGAGAGACGAGGATATGGAATGCTCTCATGTCCAGGTTGATCGCAGGATGCAGTTCGAAGCCCATGAGACAATTCTCGCTACGAGAGGGTATAAGATCGAGGAATGCGCGGGGTGAATGTGAAGCAAAAGCCGAATATGAACAAACAGATATGAAATAATATCACCCCAAATTGGTGCCGCGAGACCTATTCTAATCTTAAATAACTGTCGAGATTAATAACCTTATAATCACTTAGTCAAATATATATTACTATCAATTTTTATATTTAAAAGATCCAAAAAAGAAAGATGCGCATATTACCTTTTACAGAACATTACAATTATATTATATATATGATCAGCTTAGATATAAGACTTTAAGATTAGAAATTTAGATAAGTATAACTAGTCGGAAGCTAAGACCAGTATTACTAAATATAATTATTATGCGGCACTCTTGAGATAAGTAACATCACAAGAGGCTCGTCCGATAAAGGAGGATTCCAATAAACCCTTGGGTTTGCCACAACGAAGAACCAAATACGATATGCTTGAAAGCACGCTTGAATAAGAAATACAGGTTAATCGGAATTCTTGAAGGAGATATTTAATGGAATGGCTTACACTCGCATTCTTAGGGACGATATTCTTCTCTGTCGCTGGAGTGCTGGATAAGTATCTGCTCAGCAGTTACGCGGATGATTCCAATGCATACATCGTATGCCAGGTATTGGCTTCTCAGATATTTATCGTTCCGGTATTATTGATAGCAGGCGTTGAATTTGTTTACCCTCAATCACTCATCGCTCTGCTATTTGGGAGCCTGCAGATATTTCCGTCATTTTTCTACATGAAGGCCCTACAAATTGAAGAAGCATCTAAGGTAAGCGCTCTGGAGTATATATATCCACTATTTGTATTCATAGGCTCTGTTCTGCTTTTAGGAGAGGTGCTGGAAATAAGGCATTGCGTAGGAGGTCTAATGCTGCTTATTAGCACTCTACTCATATCCTATAAAAGAGATATATCTGATACAAGTGGTTTATACAGTAACAGTTCGGATATCAATAACTTGAACAATTATGGCTCATACAACAAGCTATTCTCTAGCTCACTCTCTCCAGTCATCAAACCATTCCTGTCCTACTGGGTCTTGACAGCCGCTTATTATATTGCACTCAAGTACCTGCTCATCTCCATTGATGAGTGGAACCTGTACATATGGTCGTCTCTTGGCGGTTTGATAGCAGTTTTGCCTCTTCTGGCAGTTCCGTCAATCAGAAGCGAAGTAACAGGCTTTTTCAGACAAGGCGGCAGTGCCGTGAAAGCATTGATCTCCGAAGAGACCTTCCAGTTCCTTGGGATCATCTTCTCCATCTTCGCCTATGCTGTGGGATCGGCGACTCTTGTCTCAAGCGTAGGAGCTCTTCAGCCTATCGTGACGGTGTTTCTCATCTTGATCCTGGGAGTCTTCATGCCCAAACTGGCCAAAGCAACCCAGGAAAAAACTGATTGGAACTCACTAAAACAGAAGAGCATCTCATTCGCTGTAGTCGCAATAGGGATTTACTGTGTAAGCGGATGAGGCGCGTTGCCACTTGATCCGTCCTTTGTGATGCTCAGTCGTAACCAGCCCTAAAACAATTATCTCTTTTCTTTCTGGATTTTAGCCCATCAGTCAGGCATCAAAGCGGAAAATTCTTTAAAGTCCAAGAACAATGGACACTCTTGATTCCATGAGAAAGACCATAAAACCACAGACAAAGAAAACCAGTCTGCTCCGACTCCTCTTCCTGGCACTCCTGGCGGTTCTTCTCCAGGCAGTCATTCTCAGTGCTGCAGTCAACGCAGCAGCAGAGAGCACCTTCTATTCAGCTCAGTCCAGGGATATACCGACATACGTCTATGAAATCGTCAAGTCCTATCCTCACGACAGCCAGGCATTCACCCAGGGGCTGGTCTATGAAGGAGATGGCCTGCTCATCGAGGGAACAGGACTGTATGCAAGATCGAGCCTGCGCCGGGTGGATCTCGAGACGGGCAGTGTCCTGCAAAAGACCGATCTGGAGAGCAGCCTCTTCGGAGAGGGTGTAGCCATCTGGAAGGATCGAATCATTCAGCTCACCTGGATGTCCGGATTGGGGCTGGTCTACAACAGGGAGAATCTGATAAAAATAGGCAACTTCAGCTATCCCTACGAGGGCTGGGGGATAACCTCCGACAATCATAGCCTGATCATGAGCGACGGCAGCAATGTTCTGCATATTCTCGATCCCGAGAGCTTTGCTGAAACAGGGCAGATAGTAGTTACATCCAACGGCTCGCCTCTCGGAAGCCTAAATGAGCTGGAGTATATCAATGGAAAGATCTATGCCAATGTCTGGCCGACATACTGGATAGCGATAATATCTCCAGATACCGGAGAGGTATTGGGCAGAATCAATATGGCAGGAATCCTGAAGAAGAACGAGACGGAAGGCAAGAAGGTAGATGTGCCTAACGGCATAGCCTATGATGCCAGAGATGACAGGCTCTTTGTAACAGGAAAGCTGTGGCCCAGGCTCTTTGAGATCAAGCTTGTGCCTGAAAAAATTAATTAACCCTCCATATTTGATCATACCTTTTTTTCCATTTCGTATGCCTGAACCATTGCCCTGCTTCCTTTAGCTTGCAGGAGTTGAGACGCAGTCGCATTGATGGAATCCTCTTCATCCATGTATTTCATCTCGTATGGAGGAAGATGGTGATGTTGGTGCTGCTATCGATCACGTTTGAGGTAAGATAATCCCACATTTCGCAGTAAGGCTGTGCCAAATTCTATATTTTTGGATTGCTTATACGAGTGATATTTCTACTCATTATATCACATTTCAGTAAGAATAATTTAAATAGAATTTGTAAATTCGGTGCTGGCGGTTATTTGTTTTATAAAATTATATTTATATGCGGAATTGTCCATCGTGGCATGAGTCTTTTCTGAACTCGAAATACACATACAGCAGCATTTAAGCACATCGAACCGTGAGAAACCGATAGCAAGAAAATTAATGAGCGTTCAAACCGTTAATGCGAAATGTGGGATAATAGTAGCTGGCTCCTGCAAAACGATCGCCGTCCTGGCAGCCGTCCTCCCGATTGCAGCATCCTTATTGCGTGCGCTTCAGCCCAGAGACCCCGTTATCGAATTCGCCATGAAACAGAGCCGAGATCAGGGGGCTGGCACTGCAAATGCTATAACCATAGCTATCATATGACTTTTGCCTGCAAATAAACTTTATTAATACGTATTCACTTAATTATCACTATGTTTAGGAGGAGCAAGATCGCCCCTAAAAAACCTACTACTGTGATTATCGTTTCGGTTTTTATCTCTGGATTATGCACGGGCCATGCCGTAAGCCGATCTAGGATATATATGTTTCCAGTGGAAATCATCCTTTTCCGAGGGCAAAGGGAATGATATCCAGAACGGTCAGAGCTATGACAATTGCAATCCAGTAAATCGGCTTATTGAAATACCAGGTTCTGCTTTCCCTAGCATAGATGTAAGCGATATAGGGGAGAAGCGGGACAAAGCATATCACTGGATTGGGCTCTACAGCCAGCACATGAGTGAAGATATATCCTTGAGAGAGCAGACAAACAATGGTTACCAGCCCAACCTTGGCTTGGTTGTTGATTCTCATGTGCCGTTCATCTCCTCATCATATTAATAAGCCTTTCAGGCGACCCTTCAGCCGTGTCTTCTAGGCTGCGCTATGTAAGAGCCTTCAGCGTTTGAGCAGAGATAGAAGCTCTCTATGCGGCAGGGAATTGAGCACATCCTTTCTCTCCAGCCATGATCGCCGGGCGACGTTCACCCCGTACTTCATGGCAAAGAGCTGCTCGACATCATGAGCGTCGGTGTTGATGCATATCCGGACACCCGCCTCTTTAGCCGCCCTGGCATTGATATCATTCAGATCCAGGCGGCCTGGATAGGAATTGATCTCCAAAGCGGTGCCTGTCCTTGCGGCCGCCTCGAAGACTGAGGCCATGTCCAGATCGTATGCCTCACGCTGGCCGATGATCCTTCCTGTGGGATGAGCTATGATGTCAACATTTTCGTTCTCAATGGCAGAGATCAGCCTTCCAGTGATCGCCCTCTCGTTCTGCTGCAGGCCCATGTGCACCGATGCCACAACAATGTCGCACCTGGCCAGCAGATCGTCAGTGTAGTCCAGCCTGCCGTCTGCCTTGATGTCCACCTCGGCACCTGCCAGGACTGTGATTCCCTCAAGCTCCTCGTTAGCTGAGGCTACAGCCTCTATCTTCTCCTCCAGCCTCTCAGGAGACAGACCGCCAGCTATGCCGACTGTTGGGGAATGGTCGCAGACGGCAATGTACTCGTATCCCAGATCCCTGGCCGCCCTGGCCATCTCCTGGATGGTAGCCCTTCCGTCCGACCAATTGCTGTGGACGTGCAGGTCGCCTCGTATGTCCTTTTCCTCCAGCAGGCATGGGAGTCGTCCCTGCATAGCAGCCTCAATCTCACCGAGGTCCTCTCTCAATTCAGGAGGGATGAAGGGCAGACCAAGAGCCCCGTAGACGTCCTCCTCTCTATCAAAGAACAGGTCGGAGCCGTCTGAGAGCCTTGTGAGCGAGTACTCGCTGAGGGAGTAGCCGCGGCTGAGGGCGATCTGGCGCATCTTGACATTATGCTCCTTTGAGCCTGTGAAGTACTGAAGCACTGTGCCGAAGGATCGGTGCTCTACTATTCTCAGGTCAACCTGGATTGTGTTGCTCACAATGACGCTGGCTTTGGTTGGGCCGCTGACCAGCACCTCCTGCACTGAAGGCATTCGCGAGAAGGCGGAGACGATCTCTTCAGGCCTTGTGGCAGTAGCCAGGATATCGATGTCGCCCACGGTCTCCTTAGCTCTCCTGAAGCTGCCGGCGGCGGTAATGTGCTCGACACCATCGAGCCCCCGCAGGAAGGAGAGGATCGCGCTCACTACGGGCTCAGCAGCGCTGTAGAGGATTCTGGTGCTGCGCTTTTTGTAGCGTTGTATGGATTTCAGGATGTTTGCCTCTCTGGTCGGCCCCATTCTGGGAAGCCTTCGGATGCGGTGCTCTCTCGCAGCGGTCTCAAGCTCTTCGAGGTTTGTTACATTCAGCTTATCGTGCAGGAGGAAGATGGTCTTTGGGCCGAGTCCTGAGATCTGGAGAAGCTCGGCTAAGCCCGGAGGGGTCTCGGCCAGAAGCTCCTGGTGTGCGGTGATCCTGCCTGTTCTCAGGTACTCCTCAACCTTCACGGCGATAGCCCGTCCTACGCCGGGAATGGATTGCAGCCTCTTCTCCCTGCAGACGGTGGTGATATCCTCAGGCAGCATCTCGATGGCCCGGGCGGCCTTGCTGAAGGCTATGATCTTGAAGCGGTTCTCGGCCTTGAGCTCCAGCAGCTCAGCCATCTGGTAGAGGATGTCGGCGACCTCGCGGTTTTTCACGGGAGAAAGTAGCATCTGCCGGGTAATAATATTTTTTGTTCTTGAAGCATTGGCTGGCTTGTCCAGGCAACAGCTCTGCAAACGATACGCATCAATAACCGCAGACAGCCATTCTCTCCAAAATCAAGCCCTGGCGACAGCGATGCAAACCACCCGCATCCGGGAGGATGCAGGCGCGCTGGGCTTTCCAGGGACTGTTCAAAAGATGGATCTCTTGTGGTGCAAAACCTTTTTAAGTCCATGCCGGCATGATTATGTCGGCAGTGAAGATATGCCGGGAACAATGCATTCCATTCGAAAAAAATATGTGCCATCTAGTCCTAATGACCCTTCACTTTGCCCGAAGCCTGGCTGCTTACTTCTGGAGGATATAAATTGTCTACTAAATTAGTGCCGTCTCTTTGTCCCTACTGTGCGGTTGGTTGCGGTATGTACCTGGTAGTAGAAAAGGGCAAAGCCATCGGCGTCGAGTATATGACCGATCACCCCGCCTGCGAGGGAGCCCTCTGTCCCAAGGGCAATTCCGTGCTTGAGTTTCTCAATCATGAGGATCGGCTCAAGTATCCCATGAAAAGGGTTGGCGACGAATTTGTGAGAATTTCCTGGGATGAGGCGCTGGATATGGCTGCTCATGGTCTCGCCCGCAATATCAAGAAGAACGGGCCGCAGTCGATCGGCTTCTTGGCATCGTCCCGCTGTAACAACGAGGAGAATTACCTGATGCAAAAGCTGGCCAGGTTCCTGGGCTCGCCCAATGTGGACAACTGCGCCCGCCTCTGTCATTCCCCAACGGTCGTGGGCCTGGGAGCGGTCCTGGGAACAGGAGCCATGACCAACAATTTATTAGACCTGCAAAATTCCAAATGCATCTTTGCCATAGGCACTAACTTCACCGAGGCTCACCCTATCGTCTCCCGCTGGGCCCAGAAGGCGAAAGACAACGGCGCTACTATCATCGTAGCCGACCCAAGGATCACTTCTACCTCCTGGATGGCGGATCTTCACCTGAGAATCAAGCCCGGAAGCGACATAGACCTCCTGAGGGGCATGATGAAGGTAATAATTGATGAGGGCCTGGCAGACAAAAAGTTCATCGATGAGAGGACTGAGGGCTATCCTGAGCTTGCTCTCAATCTCAAGGACTTCACACTGGAGAAGGCTTCTGAGCTGACAGATGTCCCGGCTGCTGAGATTGCCAGAGCTGCCAGGATCTATGCAAAATCATCGTCTTCCGCATTGCTCTACTCGATGGGCATAACTCAACATGTCTGCGGAACAGACAACGTCAAGGCATGTGCTACCTTATCTCTTCTCGCCGGACAGATCGGCAGACCAGGAGCTGGAGTCTGGCCCATGCGAGGACAGAACAACGTTCAGGGCAACTGCGACATGGGCGGAATGGCAGAGTTTTATCCGGGATACAAGAAGGCCTCAGACCCCAAGTCGATTGAGTTTTTCAAGGCTGCCTGGAAGGTTGACGATCTGCCGATGGGCCCCGGCCTCACCTCTACTGAGATGACTGACGCAGCTTTAGAGGGAAAGATCACAGCCATGTACCTGATCGGAGAGGATCCGGTCGTCTGCGAAGCCAACATCAACAAGACCAAAGCGGCCCTGGCCAATCTGGACTTCCTGATTGTGCAGGAGATATTCATGACCGCCACTGCCAAGATGGCCGATCTGGTTCTTCCGGCCGCCGCCTGGGCCGAGAAAGACGGCAGCTACACCTCAATGGAGAGGAGAGTGCAGTGGATAGACCAGGCCGTTCCTCCAGTCGGCGAGGCCAAAGAGGGACTGTGGATCATCAATGAGATCGGCAAGAGGCTGGGTCTGGATCTCGGCGGCACCAGCGCCAGAGATGTCCTGACGGAAGTCAACCGAAATGTGCCTCAGTATGCAGGAATGACCTTCGAGAGGATCTCCAAGGTTGGCGGCCTTCGCTGGCCCTGTCCGGATGAGAAGCATCCCGGAACCGACATTCTGCATAAGGAGAGGTTCTCCACACCCGACGGCAGAGCAAAGATGGCCAGCGTCCTGAACAAGCCTGCAGGCGAGCGGACGAGCGAGGATTATCCGATACTGCTTTCCACAGGCAGGATCGTGGTGCACTACAACAGTGGCTCCATGACGCAGAGGTGCACCTCGCTTCGGGAGAGGGACAGCGAGCTTTATGTCGAGATCAATCCCGCGGATGCCGCACCTCTGAAGATCAGCCACGGAGATATGGTCAAGGTGAAGACCGTTCGTGGAGAGGCCGAAGCCCGCGCTCGAATCAGCGAAAAGGTGAAACCGGGAATGGCATTCATGCCCTTCCATTGGCAGGGAACCAATATCATAACCTCTGATGCCATAGACCCGGTCTCCAAGATTCCGGAGTACAAGATGGCGGCCTGCCGGATAGAGACCATTGCTTGAGGGGCTTGCTGCCCTTCATTCATGGTTTTCTGCTTTTCTGCTTTTCATTCAAGCATATTTATTACCAACCTGTTGAAAACATGGCCGGTAGTATGCCTGCAAAGGAAGAAGCTAAAGACCTTACGGAGGAGACAAAATCATTTCTGACCGACCGTCAGATGCAGGTATTGCGGCTTCGATCCCAGGGATTCTCCCAGCCGGAGGTGGCCAAAATGATTGGAACCACTCGCGCCAACATCAGCAAACTGGAACGGAGAGCCTATAAGAATATAATGGCAGCCAGGAAGACCATTCACGGTTGGATGAAGATCCAGGCACCCATAATCACGCAAATTCCTGCCGGCACAGATGTCCTCATGGTGCCGGACATGATCTTCAAGGAAGCCGACCTGATGGGCATACATCTTCTAGCCAATTCAATAGACCTGATAGTGAGGCTTAAAGCCAAAGCACCTTTTTTATTTATGAGACAGAACCTGCCAAAGGACGTTGTGATCTTCATCACCCGCGAGGGCCAGATTTTACTGATCGATGAGGCAGTTAAATGATCTTCGTTACTTTATCAAAAAGCTGCTTGAGGATATGCTCATTGCTCTCTGCGAAGCCGAATGGAGAGTTCATAATAGACCTGGAGTAGACGCTGACGCCATCAAAGCGATGCAATGTGCCTTCGCTCTCTATGGCATCGATGACACCTGGTAGAACGACATCCGCTAGCCGAGTCATGGGGTCCTGGATGGCATCAATGCAAACCGTAGGGATCTCTGCCATGTATTCAACGCAAGCTGCCGGCAGATGAGCATCCAGATTCGATGAGACCAGAAGGGCGGCATCTATATCCCGCTCTCGCAGCAGATTTACTGTAGTGTATTCGCCTGGATTGTATCGCGGGTATCCTCTGGAGAAGTCGATGCCGAATGGAAAACCGTAGAGTGCGGACGCTGTCTGGTTGAAGCCGCCTGTGTTGCAGTTGCTCCTCAATGAGCCTGTGACAAACTTGGCGAATCTATTCAGCTCCGCTGCCAGATGAAGAGCCAGTTCGACATTGCGATGCTTTCCGTTCGATGACGTGATTCCTGACCCTAGATAAATGACGCCGCAATTGCATCCTTTCATGATATTCAGCAGCTCGTTCATCTCATCGATTGAGATGCCGGTGACCTCCTCCACAGAAGGATGAGGCATTATGCCATGCAGGAGCGTGAGCAGAGCAGAGAGAAGCTCATAATCTGTGCCCGCTTTGAGCTGAATATGAATGTCTGACATCTTTGCTGTGATGGATCGCCTGGGATCTACGGTTATAATTGTCCGGTCAGACCAGCCCCTTTTTGTCCAGTAACCTCTCGGATAGATGGCATAAAGAGACATATGCCTGGGCATGGATTCCAGAGGATTTGCGCCCCAGTAGACTGCCAGATCAGACCTGATCTTGCCTTGCCCGGCAGTTGCGCCCACCTGTCCGGCTTCCTGGATGCCCATGGCTGCGGGTCCGTCGCTAACCGATGTGATGCAGTCTACAACGCCCCCCAGATGCTCTCCCAATAAGAGACCAACCTGCATGGCTTCGCAAGTGATATCACCGCCCAAAAAGATCAAAGGGCGCTTGGCGTTGGCTAGAATGCGGCTTGCCCTATCGATGGCCTCTTCCCAGGAGGCTTTCCTGAACGTCCCTCTGTCCATATGGTCTTTTATGAATGGCTCTCGAATCCGTCGGTCGCTTGCCACCTGCGAGAATTTGGCGTGTCCCATCTTGCAGGCATTTTTTATAATTATCCCTGGCTCATTTGCATCATTGTTTTCAAGGTCTATCTGGATGTCATCACAGCAAGCACCGCAGCCCGGACAGATTACATTTCTGAGGGTCATCGTTCTCTCCCAAATAGTGCATCCATAATAGTGGCTCCTGACAAGCCCGTCTGTATCTTCAAGGGGTTTAAATATGTTTCCATTATAGCTTACTTTAAATCAACATGTAAGCATAAATGGTTGACAAATGGGTGGAGGCTACGATGAGGATAAGGGAGTGGCCTCCAAAAATAGAAGGATGCAAAAGGATTGCAGAATGCTTCAATTCATAGCAGCAAGGTATTTGAATAAAATAAATGCAATAATAAGGGCTGTCACAGTAAGGTAAAGTTGGCGAATTCTCAATCGTCCCTCTTCAACGGTTTGACTGGTCAAAAGTCTCTTCGCCAAATACAGAACAACCAGATCTACAGGCAAAAATATGGCAAGATAGCTACTGCTGAGCCATCCCATAGCAAAAGGAAACAGACTGATTGCTGCAAATAGGACAAATAAGAAACTTGAAACCCGCAGGGCATATTTCTTTCCGTGAACCAGAGCAATCGTCCTGGCAGATCGTTTGTCATCACCTTCCACATCCATCGCGCCGCCAGCTATCTCCTCACCAAGATCAAAAACAAATGCCAATGCACCAAAAACCCAAATCATGCCGTTTTCCAATCCACCGACTATTGCTCCGCCAAAGATGAATGTCCAGGCGATGGAAAGTGCCACCATCATATTCCCAAACAATCCAGACTCTTTAAATTTCCAATTGTATAATATTCCAATAATCCATATAAACGCTGAAAAAGCCAACGCAAGAGAACCCAAAAGCCCTGATGTTATGAAGCCGGCTGCAGAAAACAGGAATGTCAGGATCGTCAGTTCAGGTACTGATATTCGACCAGATGGAAGAGGTCTATTTGGATGATTGACTCTATCCACCTCAAGATCGAAATAATCATTAGAAATCATGGCAGCGCCAGAGATAAAAAAGCCCGTGAGAAACCCCATAAGCCCAACAAAGAGAGTTGGAAGGCTTTCTGACCCGATAACTTCTCCGGCCACAACACAGATGCCAGCAGCCAGGGGCAATTCAGGCTTGACCAGGTCGGCAGCCGCTTGAGCCTTGTCTCTAATGTTCTGCAATTGACTCTCCCTTCCGGTCATTGGCTCACGTCTCAATCCTTCAGCGTCAAGACCCCTTTTTGCAGTCCTATCTCCATCCAGGCCCAGGCCCAGATTATGGCCTCAAAAGCCCTGATGAGGTCATTCTTGTCCAAGAAATACTGGCAGTCGCGAATATAGGCGGAGACGTTCTCCAGGAACTCACCCTCGCCTGATACTTTCAAATAGAGGTTCTGAGCCTTTCCCTGCCATTTGACCGTCTCTGATCGCAGATCCTCTTCCAGCTTTGCCCCGGCGCGCATTCTGGAGCCGCAATAAAATGGAGGCTTTTCCTCGACAATATCATTCTTCCCCTGGCACCCTTTCCCCAGACCGGCATCCCAGCCTCTGCCGGAGCAGCATCCTGCGACGATATCCTCCCGTCCTCTTTGCATCTTCTCGTCCTCATTCCCCGATCGTGATCCGCCAGGAGTTTTACTTGCAGGCTGCACAGGTCGTGTTGTGGTTATTCAGGCCGTTTGCAGATTCTGTGACGCTGGTCACATGCTTCTCATCGACCTTTACATCGACCATTGTCTTGACATCATATCCCTCTTCTCTGAGCCTTACAACTCCGTCACCGCGGCGAATCACTACCACGATGTCCTTAACTACGGCTCCGGCTATCTTCAGGGACTTCAGGACTGCCAGAAGAGTTCCACCAGTGCTGATGACGTCGTCCACCACCACGACTCTGTCGCCCTTATTGATGCCGTTTAAAAATAGCTGCGACTTTGAGTAGCCTGTCACCTGGCTGACCTCGATCTCTCCGGGCAGACCGTACTTTCTCTTTCTGACAATCACCATGGGAATATCGCAGATGTTGGAAAGCGCTGTGCCGATCGGTATTCCCATTGCTTCTACTGTCACAATCTTGTCTGCATCCAGATCTGCAATGCGCACGATATGGCCGGTAACCTCCCTGATCAGCTCAGGCCTGACCTCAGGCACGCCATCGGTTATGGGATGAATGAAGTAGTTGTACTCGCCCCTTTTGAAGACAGGAGCCTCTAACAATGATTTTTTAAGCCTTTCCAGCATAAGTGAGCCCTCAATTTTTATTAATCTTGTATTGCTGGCAGGTTTATGTGATAATGGAGAAATAAAGGTGTTGGGCAAATAATTGCATCCAGAGCTGCATCCGTAGCTACATTCCGACAGCAAAGGTCAGGCCTCTCCTCTCCCCCCGAAGACCTTCTTTAGCAGTCTGCTTGCCTTCTTTTCCGGCGCGGGCTTGGCTCTTGCCGCACCTCTGGGAGCCGACGAAACCGGCCCCGACCTTTTTTCAGCTATCCGAGGGGCCCGGCCCTTTCCTGGCATCGCTTTATCCTTGATCACGATCTGGGTGCTCACGCCGCCGTGTCGGGACTTCCTGGGCCGGACATTGACTGTGACCGGTCTCTCGATCTCGTTGCTCACCAGCATTGCGACCCCTGCCGGCAGCCTCTTGATCTCCTCTTCGAGCTCAGTTGTCATGCCCTCCAGGCCTTTGGAGAGGGCCTTGAGATCATTGGGGTTGGTGACCCTCATGATGATCTGAGTGTTGCACTGGGAGATGACGTTCTTGTCCACGCGAGCCGGCCTCTGGCTGATGACCATGAGGCCGAGGCCAAACTTTCTGCCTTCTGCTGCAATTGTGCGCACGATATTTGTGGATGCGGCATTTCCTGTCCCCCGTTCTGGAATGTAATTATGCGCCTCTTCTACTACCACCATTCCCGGCGAGATGAGACGACGTTTTCTGGCCTCAAAGATATCTGTCAAGAGTCGAGATACTACCATGGACTGCAGCTCCGGCAGTATTCCTGTCATATCTATGACGGCCGCCCTGCCTGGCCGCAAGAGCTCCTCTGCAGGCGTCTCAGTTCCTGAGAATAGCCCCAACTCCAGGAGAGACTCGAGCTGGCCCACAAGATTCCATTTCACCTTGGAATTGCTGCGTACCACCTGTTCAATTATATCCTCCAGGCTGTAGACATCCGTCTCAGCTCGTAGAGCACTGATGGCCTCGTAGAGCAGCCCTAACTGGCCGCTGCTGCTGCCCTCATGGGGTATCATCTTTGCGACCTCTCTCGCAGAAAGGTTCAGACCGTTGAATCTAAAGGGCCGGTCGGCCCTGGGGTTCATGGCCATCTCACCGGGGGTGTAGATTGTGACATCATATCCCCTCGGCTTGACCTTATATCTGGAGAAGTCTCCAACCTTATTGGGCTCTTTCATCGAGGCATATTCACCATGTGGATCGATGATCAATAAAGCGACCTTTCTCTCAAGCAGCTCTTCCAGTATCACGGCAGCAGTGTAGGATTTTCCTGAACCGGTTTTGGCAAGAACGCTGCAATGCTTTTGCACAAGCGTATTAGCATCCAGCTCAACCCGGATGTCATAGCCGCGCAACATGCCGATGTACATGTCTCCTTTGGCCAGGCCAAGGGTCGCTTTGATCAGCTTCTCGTCAGCGATGAACACCGGATCTCCTGGCCTCGCCGGGCTCGTGGGGAGGTGCAGCTTGCCGTTGCTTCCCACGCCGATGACTCTGGCCTCGGCAATCATCATCTCTTGCGAATCATAGTTTCTTGCGGCATCGTGAAGTTGGTTCACGCTATAGGCCGAATTGGATCGTTTAACGTCTTCCACCTGGGCCAAAATCCATTCCTTGCCGCCATCGGCTTTGGCCTTGATATATGTCCCTCGACCTACCTCTTTGTTAATCAGAAACTTAAATGCCAGTGGATTGGTCTCGCCAACGATTGTGCCAACCGATCCCTTTGTTATTGACATCATTGGCCATCACCGATCCAGGGCAGGCCCAGATCTTCTTTAATTTTCTCTAAATGGTTTTTGGGCATTTCTATTTCATTTCCGTCGGTCGTCTTGCTTCGCATCCTTATTGTAATCCCACTTGCTACATTCCCACTTTCAATACGTAACTTGAAGTATAAAAAGATTGGTCCAAATTAGCTGGCATTTTTTGCAGGATCAATAATTTAATATAATCATGCGCTGAGCCAAATATCTGCAGCTTTGTGTATGATTATTCTCAATAATTGGCGTATATAATTTGATTCTTATAGCAATGGTTTAAGATAATTTCTTTTTTAGTGATAAAATTAGAAATATTACTAATTGTATTACTATAGCAATATTTTTAACTATTTCCCCTTCATCGAGATTTAAAAATTTGTATATTAAATCTCCGATAATGAGCTATTTACCTGTTTAATCGTGTCCAGCAGACCTGCGCCCTTTGGCGTGGTTTTGTAGAGCTTTTGCTCGGCCTCGCTGATCTCTATAAGTCTATTTTTCATAAGCATATCCAGATAAGGATTTATTGTCCTGAAATTGAGATTCACCTGATAGACTATTCTCGTCTTGCTGGAGCTATCCAAGCATACCTCTAAAATTTGGGCGATGATCTCTTGCTTGCTTCTTTTCATGGCAATGCTCCTCTTAGATGGTTTAAATTTCGCAATGCTAAATCGTTCTTGATGCGTCGATCCTCAAAATTCGTGATCAGAACTTCCATGCGTAGATGATTACGCCTTATCTTTATTATAGACGATTTAGGCAAATCCGAATCAAATATTAGACGGATTCTACCAACACAATTGTTCGGAACTTAAGTAAGAATATTTAATCTGCATTTATCTCGATGGGAGTAGAGAGGGGCGAAAGACCCCGGACTTCAGGCCGGGGATGTAGAGCCCCTCCCCGATTACTTTCGCCCTGCACAGTTCAGATATAAATACCTTCAGTGCTGATTGACTTCTAGCTCATGAAGACCGCCTACAAGTTTCGAATCTACCCAACCAATCAACAGGAAGCCGAGTTAGGGTACTCTCTTGAGGTTTGCAGGCAGTTGTGGAACGATGCTTTAGCTGATCGCAGGAACGCCTGGAAAGAGGAGGGAATATCCAGGACCTACAACAGGCAGGCAGCACTCCTCATAATTGAAAAGGAGCATGGCCGATATTCAGGTGTCTATTCTCAGGTTCTCCAGGATGTCCTCAGAAGGCTCAGCAAAGCGTTCGAGAACTTCTTTAGGCGCGTTCGAGAGGGAGCCAAGAAGAAAGGCTATCCAAGGTTCAAGAGCCAATACAAATCCCCCACCTATCCTCAATCGGGCTTCAATCTCGAAGGCTCAAGGCTGAACCTTTCCAAGATTTCGGGCGGCATAAGAGTCTTCTTGCACAGGGGAATCGAAGGCGCGATCAAAACCTGTACCATAAAGAAGGATGGAACTGGTGCCTGGTATGTCATATTCGTGACTGAGTCCGAGGCCCCTTCAAAGGTCAAGCCTAAGACTGCTATCGGGGTGGACCTTGGGATATCCCATGCAGTGGTTACATCTGAGGGGCAGTGCTTCGACTATCCCGGATATTTGGTTCAAGCTGAAAAACAAAACCGTGCGGCTCAGAAATCCCTGCACAGAAAGGTTAAGGGATCTCATAATCGTAAGAAGGCGCAGCATAAGCTTTCCGCAATAGGCAAGCGTGGGACCAACCTTCGCGAGGAGTTCCTGAATCAGGTATCCAGAAAGCTGGTGGACTTTGTCGACATAATAGTATTCGAAGACCTGAATATTTCAGGTATGCTCAAGAACCATAATCTAGCAAAGCATATTCAGGACGTTTCCTGGGGAAAACTGATACAGTTAACGCAGAGCAAGGCTGAAAGAGCTGGCAGACGCGTTGTATTCGTTGACCCAAGAAACACATCTCAAATGTGTTCCGGCTGTGGAATACTCGTTGCCAAAGATCTCTCTGAACGGGTTCATGTGTGCCCTGTCTGCGGTCTCAGGCTGG
>Ga0074195_1001540_pt1 | contig 31649 bp, 28 predicted proteins | sample EPASupsiteHSE623_FD_64525 | JGI IMG/M metagenome (GOLD analysis project Ga0074195, IMG submission 64525) | Bioremediated contaminated groundwater from EPA Superfund site, New Mexico - Sample HSE6-23 | ecosystem: Environmental > Aquatic > Deep subsurface > Groundwater > Contaminated ... | reverse complement strand
CTTCGTTCTGAATATCTGGAGGAAGCCGTCGATTCCATGCCTCAGGAAGTTCTCGCCGCCGCGTTTTTCCATGGTTTCCCTGACGCCGAGGACGATGAGGCCGGATATCCCCAGCGCCGCGGCAGTGAATACGAACACCAGGCCCAGGGCTTCCTTATAGGGAACGATGCCGCTGCCCGCGAACAGGGAGCCCAGGGGAAAGCTTATGAATAGCCCCGCCGTGCCGGCCGATTCATAGCGGGCGAACACGTTGGCGGCGTTTTCGGCGTTCCTGTCGCGCTTTATTACCTCGTAGAGCAGGGCTTTGTCCGCGCCGCTGACGAGGGTCATGCCCAGGGCGCAGATAAGCTCAGCCACGAGAAGAATCCCGAATGAATGGAATATGCCGAACATGAGGAAGCCAGCCGCGAGAAAAAGCGATCCAAGGCAGAGGGATATTTTCCTTCCCCATCGGTCGGCCACGATGCCAGTGGGCACTTCGAAAACCATCATGGCCGCGGAAAACACCATCTCGAGCGTGAACATCCTGGCATAGCCCATTTCAAGGCGGTGAGCATAGAAGGGAACGGCCACCGCCCCGAAAAACTGAAGGCTCTTGAAAAAACTGAAGGCATAGAGCGCGATTACGCCTTTATTATCCCGCTTCATCCCCAAGCTCTCCATGGCGATCACTTAGCGATGGACGATGAGGTTGCTGGAATAGGGAATGGCGAGATTCGCGATCTTTTTCTTGCGGCGCTCGCTGAGCAGCAGAGCCCCGACCACGGAAGCCAAGAGGCTACCGCTGAATATGCCCATGAATGCCAATGGCAGGTTCTGGAAGGGCAGATCGACGTTCATGCCGAAAAAACTCGAGATGAGGGTCGGTATCATGAGCACGATAGAAACGATGGTGAGTCGGCGCATCACCCTGTTGAGATTGTTCGAGATGACGCTCGCGAAGGCGTCCATCGTGCCCGTGAGGATCGAGGAATAGATGTTGGCCATCTCGATGGCCTGCTTGTTGTCGGTGAGGACGTCCTCCAGAAGCTCCTGCTCATCCTCCTTGAAATGGATGAAGGGAGATTTCTGCAGCTTTTCGAGGAGAAGTTCGTTGGTCTTGAGGCTCGTCGTGAAGTAGACGAGGGATTTCTGGACGGAGAGGAGCTGGACGAGTTCGTTGTTCTTGACTGACTCCTGCAGTTCTCTCTCGATGATGGCCGTCTTCTTGTTGAGCTCTTTCAGGGCGCGCAGATAGCTCAACGCCGCTCTCCCCATGAGGTTGAGCACGAAGGCGCTTTTGTTCTTCACGCTGAAGTCGCGGATTCTATGCCCCGTCAGATCGTCGAGCACGTCGCTGGAACGCTGGCATATGGTGACGATTTTGTCGCCGAAAAGGATGATGCCCACGGGTACGGCGGAATATGTCACTTCCGAATTCTGGTCGAAGACGGGCAGGCGGACGATGATGGCGGTGTATTCGTCTTCCTTTTCAATGCGTGCCTGTTCGTCCTGGTCCATGATGTCGGCGATGAGTTCAGGCTGGATGCCGAAATCTTTTTCCAGCTTTGCGAGGTCTTCCCTTGTTACATTGCGGGCGTCGACCCAGCAGTCCTTCACGATTTCGCTGCTCTGGGAAAGCTTCTTGTCGTCTTGAGTCCTGATTGTGATCATTTTGGTTTCTCCTTGGGCGGTAAAAACCTGGAGAAACCGGTGGGAAGGCTTAGCGCCGGAACCGGTCGCCCGCAGGAAGTGCCGCGAGGGTCATTGTGCTGCTACAACTATGATAGGGGGTGCTACTACCCCCACCGTCCGGATCGGACATGGCGCTTCCTCCTTGACTCGTTATGTGGTCCCCGGAAGGGGATCGGTTCTAGGCACAGTAATAGCAGAAAACCGTCCATCTATCAAGGACAGATCGTCAACTTCCCTTCCAGAAAATAAAATACGGTACCGAGGTCCTGGAATTTGAGGCTGGCCGCCCTGTCGAGGTGGGTGGCCATATCATTGACGATCACCAGTTTCCCGCCGTTTCCGATGGTATGCTGTGGCAGGGCCGCCGCCGGGTACACGAGGAGGCTGGATCCCAGCACGATGAGGAGGTCCGCGGCTTCGGCTTCGTCGCGCGCCGCTTTCAGCGCGTCGGCCGGAAGGTTTTCGCCGAAGAAGGTGATATCGGGCTTGACCGCGGCGCCGCATCTTTCGCAGAGGGGGATGGAGCCGGCGCGGACTATCCGTGCCGCCTGCTCGAAGGACATCGACCATCCGCAGGCGGGGCAATGGTGGAGGGATGGCGAACCGTGCACCTCGATGACGCGCCGGCTGCCCGCTTTCTGATGGAGAAGGTCGATGTTCTGCGTGATGATGGCGGCCAGCAGTCCCCTTCGTTCCAGTCCCGCGAGCGTTCTGTGGACGACCGAAGGCCTTTTCTCATCCAGGTTATATATGAAATCGCGGGTTGCTTCGTAATAGAAGGAGGGATCGCGGCGAAAAATTTCGATGTCGAAGATCTTTTCCGCGTCGATCGTCTTGTAGAGGCCGTTTTTCCCGCGAAAATCGCTGATGCCGGAGAGGGTACTGACGCCCGCGCCGGTGAAGGCCACGCAGTGGCGGGCAGCCTGGATCATTTCGAAGAATGCCTCCAGGTTTTCGGTCGAGTCGGAATCGATGGAAGATGCGTTCATGGGTTGATTATAGTGAAATGGTCAGGGCGAAAAAAGCGGACGCGGGAATGGCGTATGCGTATGGCGAAAAAAATATCGGATTCCTTTCCTTCCTTCTTTGTTTTCCCCTCTGCCGGTGTTATATTCCAGGAAAACGTCCCTGCGGAGGCGAGCCTTTGATCACAGTCCAAAACGTCACCAAATCCTATTCGAACGTGCTGGCGGTGGATGGCCTCTCTTTCGAGGCCAGGCCGGGCGAAATTTTCGGGCTCATCGGTCCCAACGGGGCGGGCAAATCGACGACGATACGCATGATCATGAACATCATCGCCCCCGACTCGGGGCTTATCAGCTTCGACGGCAAGGCGCTCACGGAGGCGGATAAGTCGCGGATAGGCTATCTGCCCGAAGAGCGAGGCCTGTATAGGAAGGCGAAGCTCGGCGAGGTGCTCGAATACCTGGCCGCCATCAAGGGCGCCGAAAAGGCCCCGGCCCGCGCCTCCATTGAAGGTTGGCTCGAGCGTTTCGGCCTGACCGAGTGGAAAAACCGGAAGATTTCGGAGTTGTCGAAGGGTATGGCGCAGAAGGCCCAGTTCATCGGCGCTCTCGCGCACAATCCTTCCGTCATTTTCTTCGACGAACCTTTTTCCGGCCTCGATCCTCTGGCGCAGGACGAGTTTTTGGCCGTCATGGTCGAGCTGAAGAAGAAGGGCGCGACGGTGCTTTTCTCCACTCATATAATGGAACACGCCGAGAAGATATGCGAGCGGATCCTCCTCATGGACAAGGGACGGGAAGTCTTCTACGGATCGATGGCCGAGATAAAAGCCAAGTACGGCCGCAACGCGGTCCAGCTGGAATTCGACGGCGATGGATCCTTCGTGAAGGAACTCGACTTCGTGGCTTCGGTCAACGCCTATCCGCGGTGGATCGAGGTCGAGATGAAGGAAGGGGCCGATCCGGACCGTCTCTACACGGCGCTGGCCGGCCGTCTGCGCATGCGCCGTTTCGAGACGATCTCCCCGTCCCTGCACAAGATATTCGTAAGGCTGGTGGGAGGAGGGGAGGCGCTTGGCAGGGAAGCGGAGGGCGCTGAAGGCGCTGCGGGCGCGGGACAGGCGGCGGGCGCGGAGGTGGACCATGACTAGGCTGTTCAATGTCATAAAGCACGAATTCAGGCTCACGGCGGCGAACAAAGCCTATGTCATCCTCACGATTCTCGGACCCTTTCTCATCTTCGCCATCACCGTCCTGCCTTCCCTGCTGACCCAGGATCCTGGGAAGATGGCCGGCGGCAAGCCCCTGGCCCTGATCGGCGCTTCCGCTCCCGTGCGGAAGGCTGTGGACGCCGCTTTTTCCGGCATGGGCATAGAGGTGGCGAGCGTCGCCGACGACGCATCGTCCCTGGCCGCGGCCAAGGAATCCGTCCTTGCGGGCGACTATGTGGCCTTGCTCTCCATCGAGGCCGGCTGGCCCGGCTCAGGCCGCGCGGTATGGTACTCCAAGAGCGGCTCCGAGATCGCCCTCTACGGCAGCGCCTCCGCCGTCCTGGAAGCCGCCGCGCGCGAAATCCGCATCGTGGAGAGCGGCATCGCTCCCGACCTCGTGGCGAAGGTCCTCGCGGTACCCGGCTTCGAGGTGGTCAAGCTCGAAGCCGGCGGAAAGGAAGAGAAGCGCGGCAACGAATCCTTTTTCGAAGTCCTCATGACAGCCCTCACCTTCGTCATGCTGATCTATATGACCGTCCTCCTCTACGGCCAGATGATCGGGCGCTCCGTCGTCACCGAGAAGACATCCAAAACCGTCGAGATCATGCTCTCGAGCGTCACGAGCCGCGACCTCATGTTCGGGAAGATCCTGGGCCTCGGCCTGGCGGGGCTCCTGCAGTACGGAATCTGGGTTGCGATGGCCATGCTGCTTACGAAGCTCATAGGCCCGGTCTTCAACCTTTCGATGCCCGCTGGCGTTTCCACTGGGAACATGCTCTGGCTCGTCATATTCTTCGTGTTCGCCTTTTTCCTCTACGCCTCGGCCTACGCGGCCCTGGGCGCCGCGAGCGAGGACGAACAGCACCTCGGCCAGGTGGCCTGGCCTCTCCTCATGTTCCTCATGTTTCCCCTCGTGATGATCAGCAGCCTCGTTACCAATCCCGATTCGACGGTTTCGGTCTTCCTCTCGCTCTTTCCCATGACGAGCCCCATCGTGATGCTCGTCCGCATCCTAGTGTCGGAACCGCCCGCGTGGCAGATCGCGCTCTGCCTCGCCCTGCTCGCGGCTAGCGTGGCCGGCATGGCCTTTCTGGCCGCCAAGATTTTCCGGATCGGCATCCTCATGACGGGCAAAAAGCCCAAGCTCAAGGAAGTCCTGCGCTGGATAACGGTCAAGTAAAATTTACGGCGAATTTATAGGGAACGTTCCCAATTAGCTATTGCGCGATTTTTAAAGTCGTGTTAGGGTGTTTTTAGGGAACGTTCCCATTATGAATAAACCCAAGATAAGCATTCACGAGGTTGCCCGTCTCGCCGGCGTCTCGAAAAGCACGGTGTCGCGCGTCGTCTCCGACCGGGGCGGTTCGGTGAGCCCGAAGGCCCTCGAAGCCGTCAACAAGGCCATCGAACAGCTCGGCTACACCAAGAACCTGATGGCGGCCTGCCTGCGAACCCAGAAAACCTACATGGTGCTCGTAATGGTTCCCGACATAGCCAACCATTTCTGGTCGGAAATCGCCCGAGCCATCCAGGACAGGCTGGAGCCCGAGGGCTATTCGGTCGTCATTGGTTCCACCGACTGGAGCGAGACGCGGGAGGCGCGCTACTACGAGCTCGCGCGCTCATCGCGTTTCGACGGGCTCATCCTCAATAGCGTCACTGACAATATCAGCCTCATCAAGGACATAGGCGTTCCGAGCGTCATGATCGGCGAACGCAGCGCCACCCAGGACATCGACACGGTGGGCACCGACACGATGTCAGCCGCCCGCCTGGCTCTCGATTATCTCTACGGCACCGGACACCGCCGCATAGCCCTGGCCACGAGCGACCACGGCGGCGAGCGCTATCTCTCGCTGCGAAGCAGGGCATACAAGGATTTTCTGCGCGATAAAGGGCTCCCCTACGATCCCGACCTCGTCTTTTCGGTAAATCTCGACGAGGAAGGCGGCAGGACCCTGGCTAGGCATTGCCTGGCCCTGCCCGATTGGCGCCGCCGCGTCGATTCGCTTTTCTGCGGCAACGACATCGTGGCCATAGCCGCGATGGGCGAATTCAGGAAATTCGGGATCATTCCCGGCATAGACATTTCGATCGTCGGCATGGACGACGTGCCGGCGGCCGCGCAGACCTATCCCCCGCTCACGACGGTGAGGAAGCCCAGGGGACGGATCGGGGCGGCGGCCGCCGAGCTTTTACTCGCGAAAATGAAAGACCCCGGCAGACCCGCCGAAAAGCACCTGTTCCCCGGCGAACTCATCGTCAGGGACAGCGTCGTACAAAGGAAGGAAGAAGCATGAAAACCAGAGCTGAAGTCGTCGCCGACCGCGCCGGCTATGAATCCAGGGCCGCGGGCGCCCTGATAGGGCTTGCCGTGGGCGACGCCGTGGGCGATCTCGGCAGGAGCCAGGAACACAGGAACCGTTACGGCCTTATCGTGCGCCTTCTCGACGACGGCAAGAGCACCGACGACACGGAATTCGGCGTGCTGACCGCGCGCGCCCTCCTGGATTGCCGCGGCGCGCTGACGCCCGCGAAGACGGCGGAAGCCTGGCGGAAGTACATTATCGGCCGCGGCGGCGCGAAGAAGCGCGCGGGCCGGCCCCTCTATGGCGCCATCGAGAACCTCGGCCGCGGCATGGAGCCTCCCTTCACCGGCAAATACAACGTGATGAACATAGACGACGGCGCCGCGATGCGCGCCACGCCCCACGGAATTCTGAGAGCGGGCGATCCCGACGGGGCCGCCGAACTCGCGGCCGCCGACGCCTGCGTGAGCCATGACGCCGACGGCATATGGGCGGCCCAGGCTCTCGCCGCGAGCGTCGCCGTGGCCATCGCCGGCGGGGCCGTGGACGAGATCGTCGCCGCCGGCCGGGCCAGGTTTCCCGCAGGCAGTTGGATCGGCCACGCCATGGATACCGCCATGGATATCTGCGACCGCTTCCCCGATATCGAGGAAGCCTACGAGGAACTCCACACGAAGCTTTGGACGCCCGAACACGCCACGTCGCCCGAGGCCATCCCCCAGGTATATGCCATCTTCAGACTCACCGCCGGCGATCCCCGCCGCGGCCTTCTCTGGAGCGCCAATTTCGGCAGGGACGCGGATACGATCAGCGGCCTCGTCTGCTCCCTCGCGGGCGCCATGCACGGCCTCGCCGCCTTCCCCGACGCCTGGACGGCGCGCCTTCGCAAACCCTCCGGCACCTGCCTCGATTTCGCCGCGGAGGAAGACATCGTCACGCTCGCGAAAGAACTTGTGGCGCTCTCCTGCGGGATGAAGGCCTGAAAATGAGCGGAATCAATGCCCCAGCGCGGACGCTGACGGCGCGCAGGCCAGGGACTGGCCTGCGGAAGCAGGAATGGTCGCTTCTCCTCCTCCTCGCACCCGCCCTTGTCTATTTTCTCGTCTATCACATCGTCCCGCTCTTTGGGATGGTTATGGCTTTCCAGGATTTCCGAATCATCGGGAAAAGCCCTTTCGTCGGGCTCAAGCATTTTAAGGCGCTCTTCAGCTCGCCTTCCTTCATGCAGGTCCTGGCCAACACTCTGATCATCAGCTTCATGAAGATCGTGCTTTTCTTCCCCCTGCCCATCGCCTTCGCCCTCATGCTGAACGAAGTGCGCGGCTCCTTTATGAGAAAATTCATCCAGTCCACCACCTACCTGCCGCACTTCCTCTCCTGGGTAGTCATCGCGGGCGTGTGGATCGCCTTCCTGTCGCCCAGCACCGGCGGCATGAACCAGCTACGCGGCATTTTTGGCCTTCCGGCCATCGATTACATGACGGATAAAGGCTCCATCCGCTGGGTGCTCTTCGCCTCCGAAACGTGGCGCAGCCTAGGATGGGACTCGATCATCTACATGGCCGCCCTGGCGAGCATCAGCCCCAGCCTCTACGAATCGGCCGACTTGGACGGGGCCGGCCCGCTGCAGAAAATGCGCTTCATCACCCTGCCCGAACTCACTTCGACCATGGTGACCGTCTTCATTTTGAATATGGGATTCTTCCTCAACGCGGGTTTCGACCAGGTCTTCAACATGATGAACGACTCGGTGATCAGCGTGGTGGATATTCTCGACACCTACGTCTACCGGATCGGTCTCCTGAATATGCAGTATTCCATCTCCACGGCGGCCAGCCTCTTTAAGGGCGTCATTGGCCTTGTCCTCATACTCGCGGCCCATAAGGGCTCCCTCAAGGTGACGGGAAAGGGGATGTGGTGATGCGCAAAGTAAGAACGACCACGGTCGAGATAATCTGGCGCAGCGCCATCGCGATCTTTCTTCTCGGTATCAGCGTGGTGGTTATCGTCCCCCTGCTCAACCTCCTCGCCCTCTCCCTCTCCGACCCGGCGAGGGTGTCGGAGGTGCGCGGCCTCACCATCGTGCCCAAGGGGCTTTCCCTCATCAATTACCGCGTTCTGGCGGCTAATCCGCTCTTCGTCAGAAGCATCATGAACTCAGTCTACATCACCTTCGTGGGCACGGCCCTGAACCTCCTCGTCACCGCGATGGCCGCCTTCGCCATGACACGGCCCAGGCTGCCCTTCAAGCGCTTCTTTCAGGTTCTCATCGTTGTGGTGATGATCTTCGAACCCGGGCTCATCCCCGAATACCTCGTCGTCAAGAAGATAGGCCTCATGGGAAGCCTCTGGGCCGTCATCCTCTACAAGTCCGTGAACGTTTATTACCTCATCATCATGATGCGCTACTTCGAGGAAATCCCCTCCTCCTTCATCGAGGCCGCCCAGGTGGACGGGGCCAGCTACATGAAAATCCTGGCGAAAATCGTTCTCCCCCTGTCCAAGCCAGCCCTCGCGACGCTCGGACTTTTCTACGGCGTGTTCCACTGGAACGAATACTTCAGGGCGAGCATCTATCTCACCGACCCCAACAAGTATCCGCTCCAGCTGATCCTGAGACAGTTCGTCGTTCTCGACGACACCGCCTCGCTCATCGGATCGGGCGCGCTCTTCAGCTACGATGAAGCCGCCCGCCTCAGCTACGACGCGCTGCAGGCGAGCACCATCATCGTGGCCATGCTGCCGGTTCTCGTTATCTACCCTCTGATCCTCAAGTATTACGCGAGAGGAGTGATGGAAGGTGGAGTCAAGGAATAGGATAAGGAATAGGAGGTTATCGTGAAAAAGCACAGTATCGTGTCTTTGCTGATGGCGGTTCTTCTCGTCTGCGGAGTCGCCTTCGTGGGCGCGGCCACACCCAAGGTGAGGCTCGTGCTCAAGGATCTGGATACCGATCCCAATTCGGCCCAGTTCATCCAGCTTATCGAAAAGGGCATGGCCGCGGCCGGGACGCCCGTCGATATCGAGATCGTCAAGGTGCCGGCGGGCAACTACGCCGAGAAAATCAGCCTGATGATCATGTCGGGCGACATCCCCGATCTCATCTACTTCCAGGGCGGCGACGACAAGATCGCCATGCAGGACCTGCTCGTGGACCTTCGCCCCTACGTCAACACATCGAAGAGCCTGAAAACTGTCCTGGACCAGCACAGCAAGCTGCGCCTCGAGAGCTATCCCTACCTCGTGTGGGTCGCTCCTCCCCGCGTCCGCGCTCCCGTTATCAGGCAGGACTGGTACGATTCGCTGCCCTCCGCCAAAGCGGTGGCCGCCAAGCCGACCATCGACAACTACTACGCCCTCTTCAAAGATCTCGTCCAGAAAAAAGGAGCGAAGTTCGGCATCTCCGTGACCGGCGCCACCAACGGCGTCGAGGAACTCGACTCGATATTCGATGCGGCTTTCGGCATCACCTCGACATGGATGAAGGGCGCCGACGGCCAGTGGACCTACGCGCGCGTCACGCCGAACGAGAAGACCAAGCTCGAATTCTACGCGAAACTCTACAAGGAAGGCCTCCTCGATCCCGAATACCTGACCAAGAAATGGGATTCCAAGGAACAGGTGTTCTATGAGGGCAAGGCGGGCATGGTGGCGGGCGTGGCGCCAGGCAGCCTCGATGTCTACGCGAACAAGATGCTGAAGACCCAGGGCACGAGCATCGTTCCACTTCCTCCCCCCGCCGGGATTTCTCAGGGCCTCGGCCCCTTCGTGGACGTCACCAAGGAAGCCCGTGGTTTCGCGATTCCCACGACCTCCAAGGTCAAGGATGCCGCCTTCGCCGTAATCGACTTCATGTGGAGCCCGGCCGGTCTCAAGATCGCCAAGCTCGGCATGCCTGGCCTTCATGTGGTCGAGGAAGCCAACCGCTATGTCCTTACCGACAAGTATTCAGAATGGTACAACGGCTGGTTCGGCGATTCCTTCAACGGCTTCAACCCCGACAAGCCTCTCTCGAGACCGATCATGACCGACGCCGCGGTAGCTTCCGCGAAGCTGGCGACCAAGTACATGATGGCGGACAAGACCTTCCTTATACCCGAGCAGTACGTCACCAACTGGGACGCTATGACGAACCTGTACAAGGAATATATCGCCGACATCGTCACCGGCAAGAAGCCCCTCTCCGCCTTCGATGAATACGTGCAGAAGTGGTACAAGGCAGGCGGCACCGAGCTGTCCAAGTACGCGGCCACCAAGCTGAAATAAGCGACGAGCGCTCTGGAGGCGCCGCTGACGCGGCGCCTCATTATCTTCACTTTTGGAGTAAACCAATGTCTTCCATACCTAGCGATTATCTCGAACGTGTCTACGCGGGCTTTCTGGGCAAGAATGTGGGAATCAGGCTCGGCGCGCCTGTGGAGCCCGCCATCTGGACCTACGAACGTATCCGCGAGGTGTATGGAGACGTAAAATCGTATCTGAAGCCCTATAGGAATTTCGCCGCCGACGACGACGCCAACGGCCCCGTGTATTTCGTGCGTCCCCTGCTCGAGGCGGCGGAGAAGGCCGCGCCGAAGGCGATGCCGGGAGCGACTCCTGAGGCTGTTCCTGGGGTGGTGCCGGCAACGACGCCCGCCGATGTCGGCAGGGCCTGGCTGGACTACGCGCGGGAAGGCGTCGGAATGTTCTGGTGGGGCGGCTACGGCCGAAGCACCGAGCATACGGCCTACCTGAACCTCAAGAACGGGATCCAGGCGCCCGAATCCGGCTCCATCGAGCGGAACGGGCAGGTGCCGGCCGAGCAAATCGGTGGGCAGATTTTTATCGACACCTGGGGCCTTGTCTGGCCGGGAAATCCCGAAAAGGCGGCGGATTACGCGGCCGCCGCCGCTTCCGTGTCCCACGACGGAGAGGGACTGCTCGGCGCGCGCTTCATCGCGGGCTGCATAGCCGCCGCCTTCGTCGAGAAGAATATCCGTTCGGTGGTCGAGATCGGCCTCGAGCTGCTTCCCGCCGATTCGAAATACGCCGAGGTGGTGAGAGCCGTCATGGATTTCCACGACGCCCATCCCGAGGACTGGCGCCCCTGCCAGGAGTATCTCATCACGTCCTGGGGTTACGACAAATGGCCAGGGCTCTGCCACATCATCCCGAACGCGGGGGTCTGCGCCCTCGCTCTCCTCTACGGCGCCAGCGATTTCGCCCGCACGGTGGAAATCGCCACCATGTGCGGATGGGATACGGACTGCAACGCCGGCAACGTGGGAACCATCGCGGGCGTGCTGTACGGGCTGGACTCGATTCCGGCGCATTACCGGGCGCCCATCAATGACGGCATCGTCCTGTCGGGTCTGCCGGGCGCGCTGAACATTCTCGACCTTCCGACTTTTTCCAGGCGACTTTGCGCCGTCGGGTACAAGCTGGCGGGAGAGCCTGTTCCCGCGCCGATCACGGCAGCCCTCGAGCGGGGCGACGGGGAGAAGGCGCTGGACTTCGATTTCCTTCTGCCGGGCTCGACGCACGGCATGAGGGTTTCCGATCCCGTGGGCTTCGCCGCCGTGCATAGGGAAGGCATGGGGCTGGAGGGCGGCGGGGCGCTGGAGTTCCGCTTCGAGCGCCTGACGAGGGAGATGAACGGGAAACTGTTCTTCAAACCATTCTACCGACGGACTGATTTCGACGATGAGCGATACAGCCCGGTATTTTCGCCGATCGCGAGAGCAGGACAGATCGTGAAGATCCGTTTCCGCCACGAACGCTGGGAAGGGCAGAGCGTCGGCGTGGAAGGTTATGTGCGCGATACCTTCTCCAAGGCGGAAATCATCGCTTCCCCGATGATATTTCCCGAAGAGAAAAAGCCTTATTGGATCGAGTTCACGATTCCGGAGACGGGCGGCGCCTCGGTGGACGAGATCGGCCTCAAGCTCACGAGTTTTTCCGGCAAGGGGAAACGCGATTCGGGCAGGCTCCTCGTCGACAGGTTCTCGGTGAGCGGCAAGGCTCGTTATGCGATTGATATAGGAAAACAGGCCGTCGAGTTCGGATGCGTGACGCCTTTTTCCCACGAAGGCGGCTGCTGGTCCATCGACGGCGGCAATCTCCATCTCATGACGCCGGTGCCCGCCGCTTCCTATACGGGCGGATACAAGGTTGGCGATCAGAGAATCAGCGTTCAGGTTAGGCCTTTGGCCGGCGACAGTCACCTGCTCATCGCGAGAGCGGGCGGCGCCATGCGCGGCTATATGGGCGGGTTCGACGGTAAGAACGGCATCTCCATTTTCAGGAAGGATTTCGGCGTAACGTTGCTCGCTCATGCCGATTTCGAATGGAGGCACGGAGTATCGTACGTTCTCTGTCTCGAGGTTATTGGAGATCGCATAACTTTGCTCGTGGACGGCCGCGCCGTCCTGGAAGTACGCGACGGTACCTTCTCGAGCGGAATGGTGGGCTGCGGCTCCCTCAGGGCGGCCAGGACTATGTACGGAGCCTTCGAAATTGAGGAGCTGTGATGAGCAAGGATCTGTTCCGCGCCGGCTCGCGGGCGAAATCGGATTGTTCGGTCACGTATGAAAGGAACGGAGCGCCCCTTACGGCTACCGTCAGCTCGAGCGTGGGTTCCTTGTTCGGCAAAGCCATCGCCGCGGCGGCGCTGCGCGTCGCCGCCGAATTCGGTGTCATGACGGGCTCCTTTACCATCGACGACGACGGCGCCCTCGACGGCACCGTGGCGGCGCGCGCCGAGGCCTCCTTAAGGCTGGCCGGCTTCTCCCGAATCCCGGAAGCGGTCCCCGCCCAAGCTCCGCTCGCCGACGCCCCGGCCGCGGCTCGGCCAGCCAACGCGCGCGCCGCTTCCCCTCGGGGCAGACCTCGCCGCGCTCGCCTGTACCTGCCCGGCGACCAGCCCCATCTGGCGGTCAACGCCGGCCTATTCGGCGCCGATTGCCTCGTCTTCGACCTCGAAGACGCTGTCGTCGCCGAGCGCAAGTTCGAGACCCGCATCCTCGTACGCCGCGTCCTCGAAGAGAACCTCATGCTCGGGAACTGCGAGATCGCCGTCCGCGTCAATCCGCTTTCGGGGCCGTGGGGAAAGGACGACCTCGCCGAGATCGTAAAGGCCAGGCCACACGCTATCGTTCTCCCGAAATGCGAATCAGCCGCCGACGTGGAAAACGCCGACAGGGAAATCTCAATTCTGGAAGAAGCCGCGGGCGTTCCCGCGGGCTCGATATATCTCATGCCCCTCATCGAAACCGCCGCGGGCGCGCTCAACGCGAAAGAGATAGCCAAGGCTTCGCCGCGCAACGTCGCCCTCCTTTTCGGGCGCGAGGATTTTTCGCGCGACATCGGAGCGGTCCCCGTCGCGGCGTTGCCCGGCGCCGAGAGCCTCCTGGCCAGGCAGATGATCGTGCTCGCGGCCAGAGCCGCCAGAATCGATCCGTTGGATTCAACCTACGCCGATGTCGGCGACGAGGAGGGCTTGAAAGCCTCCTGCGAGGAAGCGAGGGCCCTCGGTTTCGCCGGCAAGGGCGTCCTCCATCCCGCCCAGATACCCATCGTCATGGAAGCCTTCCGCCCCACGGAGGAAGAAGTCATGCGCGCCGAGAAAATCGTCGCGGCCTTCGACGCGGCCGCGGCCGAAGGCCGAGGCGCCATATCGGTGGACGGGGCCATGGTCGACGCGCCGGTCGCAAAAAAAGCCCGCGGCATTCTTCGCGACTACAGAGGAGCGCTCTGATATGGAATGGAACACCACCTCGCTCGGACGTGTCGTCCCGGCCGAAATCGACGGTAAAAAGCTGACCCCCTTCGCCGGCGCCTTCGCCGATCCACGCGCCGCGGCCGTCAGTTCTGAGCGGTCCGACCAGCGCGCCGCGGCCGCAGCCGCCCCCTCCATGCGGCAAACCCTTCGCCCCATTCCCTCGCGCGGCCGGCCGGTTAAGCTCGTCTCCGGCTGGAACGACCTTTTCGACCGCCTGGAGCTTCGCGACGGAGCCACCATTTCCTTTCATCACCATCTTCGCGACGGCGACCGAATCGTGCTGGAAGTGGTTTCCCGGCTCGCGGCCCGGGGGCTTCGCGGCCTCAGGATCGCGCCCACGGCCCTCTTTCCCGTCCACGAAGGCCTTCTGCCCTTCATCCGCTCGGGCGTTGTCGCCAGGGTCGAAGGATCGATGTATGGCGCGATAGGGGCCGCCTGCTCCAAGGGCGAAATCCCGGAACTCTGCGTCCTGCGCTCCCACGGAGGCCGGCAGAGGGCTGTCCAGGAAGGCGAACTCGTCATCGACGCGGCCTTCATCGCCGCGCCCTGCGCCGATCCCTTCGGCAACGCCAACGGTCTCTCCGGAAAATCCGCCTGCGGCCCCTTGGGCTATGCCTTGCCCGATTCGCAGAACGCCCGAAAGGTGGCCGTCATCACCGACGGCCTCGTGCCCTATCCCTGCCATCACTGGTCGATCAAGGGCGCCAACGTCGATTATGTGCTCGAAGTGGAGAGCATCGGCGACAGCGCGAAGATCGTCTCCGGCAGCACGAAGCTGACGAGAAGCCCGACCCAGCTGCTGATAGCTGACATGACCGCCCGTTTCATAGAAGCCGCAGGCATCATGAAGGAAGGCTTTTCCTTCCAGGCGGGAGCGGGGGGCATTTCCCTCGCGGCGACCGTCTTCCTCGCCGAACGGATGCGCAAGGCAGGAGTGAAAGCTTCCTTCGCCCACGGCGGCGCCACGAAAGTCCTCGTCGACCTTCTCGAGGAAGGCCTTCTCGGCTCCATCGTTGATCTCCAGAGTTTCGACCTGGACGCCGCGCTCTCATGCGCCCGGGATCCGCGCCACATCGAATCCGATCCCTTTTCCTCCTACGGACCGCGGTCGGCGGGCTGCGTCGCGAACATGCTCGACGTGGCAATCCTAGGCGCCACCGAAGTGGACCTCGACTTCAACGTCAACGTGAACACCCATTCGGACGGCCTGCTTCTCCACGGCATCGGCGGCCACACCGACGCAGCCTCGGGCGCTGGCTGCACGATCATCACCGCGCCTTCTTTCAGAAAGCGCATCCCCATCGTGCGGGAAAGGGTGACGACGCTGACCTGCCCGGGCGAAGTGGTCGACGTGATCGTCACCGAGCGCGGCATCGCCATCAATCCCGCCCGCCCTGACCTGATCGAGCGCTCATGTCGTGCTGGATTGCCCCTGGTGGACCTGCCTCGGCTCATGGAGGATGTCCGCAAAATCACCGGCATTCCCGAAGCGCCTCGCTTCAAGGACAGGCCGGTCGCCCTCATCGAATGGCGCGACGGGACGGTCATCGATGTCGTGAGAGAGTTGGATCTCTAAATAGTCCTATTTATACCGATACCCCCTATACATAAAACCCGAAATTCTGTATGTTAACAGTGTTAACATGCCTGACTGAAAAAGGGGATTTCATGCTTGAGACGGAAAAAGGCACGAGCCGGCGAATTCGCGAGGCCGCCAAGAAGATCATCTCCGAAGAAGGCATGGAAGCCCTCTCGATGAGGAAGCTCGGCAAAGCCGTGGGCTTGAGCCAGGCGGCTGTGTATCGCCACTACAGGGACAAGGAAGCGCTCATACTGGCAGTCGTGGGCGAAGGTTATTCAGGCATCGTCGCGACCCTGGAATCGATCGCGGCTTCCGCTTCCTCCACCGAGGACTTTTTCCGGAAGTCGCTGAGAGGCTACGTGGAGTGGGCGTTATCCGACCCTGCCATGTTCAAGGCTCTGGCCCTGCGCGACGCTGGGCCGGCGGCTCGCCAGGTCAATTCTCTTTCGCCGGGCGTCTCGGCAAAACGAGAGACCTTCCAGATCCTCGTGGCGAAACTTGTGGAAGGTATGGCCGATGGCTCAGTGGCGAAGGGCGATCCGGAACTTTTAGCGCAGGTTCTTTGGATGTGGGTATTCGGCATCGCCGCCCGCCTTGTCCTGGAGCCGGAAATTCCGCCCCAGCACAGGGAAAAACTGATCGTAAACGCGGGGATAATGATATCCCGCAGCCTCAGGCCCGAAAGGGCTGAGGAAGATAGCCGCGACGCGGCCAAGGAGAAAGGACAATGAAACTATTGGTCCTGTATGACACGAAACATGGAACGACAGCCGAGGTGGCCAGGGCCATAGCCTCGGCGTCGGGCGGAACCGCCGTCCCGCTGGCGGACTGTCCGGCATCGCTCGCCGGCTACGACAAGGTCGTGCTGGGCGCCCCCGTCTATTTCGGCCAATGGTCGAAAGCGCTCGGCGCCCTCGTCCTCGAGCGCCAAAACGAGCTTTCCGGCCCGAAGCTCTATGCCTTCGCGCTGGGCATGATGCCGAACGACTATGCCGGGGTAGTGAAGGCGACTCTGCCGGCCACTCTCGCCGATAAAATCGGGGGCATCCAGTGTTTCGGCGGACGCATCGATCCGGCGAAGCTGGGTTTCGCCGAACGCTTTATAACGAAAATGGTGTCGAAGGCTTCGGCCAAGCAGGGGCAGGCAACGGTCGAACTCGATCTCGCCGCCGCGGCGGAATTCGGAAGGAGGCTTCGCGATGAAGCCTAAGGCGAGTCCCTTCCTCATCGCCCTCATGCTGGTGTCTCTTGGGTTGGCTTCTTCCTGCGCCATGGATCCCGTGCCCGTGGCGGTGATGCCTGATATCTCGGCCAAGACCGACGGTGTCTACACAGGCGGCTACGATGGCGGCCTCGTCAAGGCCACCGTCGCGGTCACGCTGAGCGCCGGGCGGATCGACGCCATAAAAATCGTGAGTCACAACTGCAGTCCCGTCGGGAAAAAGGGCGAAGCGGTGGTCGACCGCGTCGTCGAGAGGCAGACCCTCGCGGTGGATGTCGTGTCGGGAGCCACCGGTTCCAGCATGGTGCTTCTCAAAGCTATCGAAATCGCCATTTCAGGAGAACCCGGTACTTGACAAATTTCACAGACTTTATTAGTGTATTAGCTATCTAATACACTAGGAGTGTGTGATGGTAAAGATTCAGTCCATGACCTTCGGGTATGGTAAGAGACCGCTCTTCGAGGGTCTCGATCTGAGGCTCGAACCGGGTACGGTATTCGGCCTCTTGGGCCTTAACGGGGCCGGCAAGACGAGTTTGTTGAAGCTTCTCGCCGGCGCCCTCAGCCCTCAGTCGGGCTCGATAAGCGTCTTCGACGCCGAGCCCCGGCGGAGGGAAGCGGCTTTTCTGGCGGACACGGTCTTCGTGCCCGAGGACCCCTGGCTGCCGGCCATAAAGCCCTCGGCCTGGCTGGAACGCTACGCTGTGTTCCGCCCTGCCTTCAACAGGAAGGCCTTCCTCGAACTGGCCCACGAATTCGCGCTGGACGAGGACAAGCTTCTCACCCGATATTCCTACGGCCAGCGAAAGAAATTCGCTCTCGCCGCCGCCCTGTCGAGCGGTTCACGGCTCATCCTTCTCGACGAGCCGACCAACGGTCTCGACATCCCTTCCAAATCCCAATTCAGGCGCGCCCTCGCGTCCTCAGCCGAGGCGGACAGGATCATCGTCGTATCCACCCATCAGGTCCGCGACCTCGAGCGCCTGATCGATCCCGCTGTCATAGTCCATGGAGGGAAGATACTCTTCAGCCTCGGCTCGGAAATGATGGCCGCGAGACTAGGCTCCGGCCATGTGCGGGAGCTGGGTCCCGATGTCGTCTACGCCGAAAAGGACAGGGTGGGGTACTCCGTCCTCCTCAAGCGTTCCTCCGACAATACCGGCTCCGGCGAAATCCAGACCGCCGATCTCGAACTCGTTTTCAACGCGGCGATCGCCGCGCCGCGGCGCCTCGAAGCCGCTCTCCGCGGCGAATCGCTGCGCCCTCTCGATCCCGCGGACGCGGCCCAGGCGGCTGACGCGGTACGAACGGCGGATCAGGCTCCCTCCGGCGCGGCGAAAGACTATGCCGAGGAGGCTTCGAAATGACCAACGCGACATTGAATAAAACATTCAGTTTTGAGAGGTTGGCCCTCCTCGTGAGGAATCGCGCCTTGGAGGATTTCCCGTCCGTCGCCATCGTCGCCGGGATCCTGGCGGGGATCAACCTCCTGTCCATTCTCATAGCCGGAAAGGCTGTCATGAACGATCCCGACGGCCAGTCCTGGATCTTCGCGATAAGCCTCGCGGGACTCATCCTGGCGGGCTCCGCGTTCAAGGGCATGCACGACGGGCGCTCAGGCACCGACTGGCTCCTTCTTCCCGCCACAAGCCTCGAAAAGTACGCCGCCGCCCTGGTTTCCTATCTGATCCTCCTCCCCGTCGCTGCGGCGATCGGAGCCACAGGACTTTCGGCTATTCTCTCCCTCATCGAGCTGATTGCCGGAGGGCAGGGCGGGAGAATCCTGAACCCCATCCAGGCCTTTGGCGTCAAGGGATGGATCGATTTCGCGACGGGAGCCCTTGTCCTCGCCGCAGGATCGGCCACGTTCAGGAAGAGGGCGCTGATCAAGACCCTCGGCATCGTCATCGTCACCGTCCTCGTCGCCTCCGGACTTCTCTTCGTCGCCTTCATCGGCGTCAGGGGAATCCAAGGTCTTCCCGTTCCCTTCGTCAGGATGTCCGACGGCGGCTGGAATATCAACGGCGACATGTCGATGAAGGCCTCGCCAGCCCTCGATGTGCTGCTGGGCATCGTCCGTTATGCCTTCGTCCCGCTTTTCGCCCTGCTCTACGGCTACTTCCGCGTCGCGGAAAAGGAAGCGCGCGATGAGGTTCAATGACGAGAAACCTATTTTCGCCCAGATCGCCGAGCTTTTCGCCGACGATATCGTGGCGGGCAGGATACCGGCGGGGGAGAGGCTGCCTTCGGCGAGGGACATAGCCTCATCGCTCGAGGTGAACCCCAACACAGCGGCCCGCGCCCTGCAGTCCCTGGCCGAATCGGGCATAGCCCGCGTCGAGCGGGGCACCGGCTATTACGTGTCCGAAACGGGCGCGAGCAAAGCCAGGGAAATCAAGCGCGCCCGCTTCCTCGACGAGGAGCTGCCGCGATTTTTCAGATCGATGGCTGACCTCGAGATTGCGTTCGAGGAAATAGAATCGCGGTGGACCGGCCTCGCGGCCGCCGCCGCCGCAGCGACCCCCGCAGCCTCAGCGGCCCCAGCGGCCGATGACAAGGATGGAATAGCATGAAAACAAGCTCCAGGCTTTTATTGATTTTCGGCATAGCGGCCCTCGTCCTCATCGTCGTGGCGGCGATCATCGCCGGCACGACGATAGCCTGATTTTTTGACGGCGCTCTTGCCCTCTCCGATCATTTCTTGTACTTTTTAGATTGAGGTTTCGGGAAAGGCGCGAGAAAAGCCTTTTCCCGGAACCTACAATATTTTTGGAGACGCCCCGTGGACGTCCAGGTCCTTCCCAAGCCGGTAAACGCCCTCATGACCACCCGGCTCGTTCAGCAGACGACATTCTGGAGCCGGGTCAAGAAAAGCCTCGGCTGGAAAGTCCTCGCCTTCGATATAAAAGCCGACGGCCTGCCCTCGGGCGATGTCCTCATCCTCCTGCGCGACGTGAGCGGAGGCATGAGCATAGCCTATTCCCCCTTCGGCCCCGAAAAGCTCCCGGACGACGATAATCGAGGCCTCTACCTCTCCGCACTCTCTTCCGAACTCTGCCGGTACCTGGGTCCGGGCTGTCTCTTCGTGCGCTGGGATTTGCCCTGGACTTCCCCCTACGCCGAGGAAGAGGACCGCTACAACAGCGCCGGCTATTGGCTCGGCCCGCCCGAAACGCGCCTGGCCGAACTCAGGATGAACTGGGGGGTGCCCGACGTGGGCCTGCGCAAATCGCCCAGCGATATTCTCCCTCCCGATACCATTCTCGTGGATCTGCGGGGCGACGAGCCGACTCTCCTGGCCAGGATGAAAGCCAAGACTCGCTACAATATTCGTCTCTCGGCGAAAAAAGGCGTGTCGGTGCGGGAGGGGAGCTTGGAGGACATGGGGCTTTGGCAGAAACTCTATTCCGCCACAGCCCGCCGAAACGGCATCGTTCCCCACGAACGGCGCTTCTTCCAGGCTCTTTCGCAGGGCGATAATTCCGATACCAAGGTAAGGCTCCTCATAGCGGAGAGGGACGAAAGGCCCCTTGCCGCGATGTTCCTCTCCATGTCGGCCGACAGGGCCACCTACCTGTACGGCGCTTCGTCGGGAGAAGAGAGGAATCTGATGGCGCCCTACGCGCTGCAATGGGCCGCCATGGGGCTGGCAAGGCGGGAAGGATGCGCGAGCTACGACCTGTTCGGCGTGGCTCCCCGTCCCGATCCCGATCACCCGATGTACGGGCTCTTCGTTTTCAAGAGCGGGTTCGGCGGCTCCATGCTTCATCGCCAGGGTTCGTGGGATTACCCCTACGATGAAAAAGCCTATGAAATGTATCTAGCCCGGGAATCGATGAGCTCGGGATTCCACCTCTAGAGGAAGAGAGGGTAAGCGAGGTTACCGACCGCGTTCTGTCCGGATTCAATAAAGTGGTAGGATGACTTGACAACTTGAGGAAAGGGCTTTATACCAAAGCATACCCCCAAGGAGGTTTTTGTGAAAAAACTAGTTCTCATTCTCGCGATTGTGGCTCTCATCGCGTCACCGGCGTTCGGCCAGAAAAAGACCGAACTTCTCATGGGCACGGCCAGCATGGGCGGCGCTTTCTACCCGGTAGGGCAGGGCATCGCCAACCTGGTTTCCAAATATTCGGGCAGCTACGCCATGGTTCCCGTCGTCACCGGCGGCGCTGTGGAAAATCCCAGGCTCATCGCGTCAGGCGATGTCGATATAGCGATCACCAACGCGAATATCGCTTATTTCGCCTATTCGGGCACCTCTCCCTACACCAAAAAACTGGATATCGCCTGCGTGGCCAGCCTCTATCCTAGCGTTTTGCACATGGCGGTCCCCGCGAAGTCGTCCATCAACGATTTCGGCGATCTCAAGGGCAAACGCGTCGCGGTTGGACCCGCCGGCGGCGGCACCCTCGATATCCTGAAAGTGCTCCTCGAAGAGTACGGCATGACCATGAAGGACATCACGCCGAGTTACCTCGCCTATGGCGACGGTTTCAGCGAAATGTCAGACGGCAACGTGGACGCGGCCTTCGCCCTTTCCGGCTATCCCGCCTCCGCCGTCATGCAGACGGTGGCCACCAGCGAGATCAAGTTCATCGAGATCCAGCCCGCCAAGTTCGCTTCCATCATGAAGAAATATCCCTATTACACCGATATCACGGTCAGCAAGGAAACCTACAAGACCAAGAAGGACGCGGTGATGGTGGGCGTACAGAATGTGCTCATCGTGAAGAAGGATTTCTCGGAAGATGCCGTCTATAAGATCACCAAGGCGCTGTTCGACAATCTGCCCGAATTCGCCGCGGCCAACGCCAACGCCAAGCAGATTGACATCAAGAAGGCCGCCCAGGTACCGGTGCCTCTCCACGCGGGTGCCGAAAAGTACTTCGCCGGAAAATAACCGAACCGACTCAATCCTTCGGATGAGCGACCGGCAAGACTGTTCTCAGTTTTGCCGGTCGCCTTTCGGGCTGGTCCTCCCGTGGAATGGTACATCATGTTCCTGTTCCGCACTCTTTCAAAAATCGCTTTCAGGAGTCTTTCATGCAAGAAGCTTCAGGATTCAAGAAGACCTTGAGTACTGTGGTGGCGGCGCTCTGCGTCGTCATCGGAGCATTCCACGTGCTCAACGTGTCCGGGCTTATCGTCCTTTCGACAATGATAGTGAGAATCGTCCATATCGCCTTTATGATGACGATCGCCTTCCTCAGTTTTCCCATCGGGAAAAAGAGTTCGGGCAGCAAGCTCGACCACGCCTCCAGGCTGGTGATGGCCGCGCTGACCATAGCGGGAAGCCTCTACATGCTCCTGCGCTGGGAAGATATCGCCAACACGGGGGGCATGACCTCCTCGGCTGACGCGATAATCGGCCTCATCATGATCCTCGTCGTGCTGGAAGCCACCCGCCGCAGCGTAGGCATGGCGCTGGCGATCATCTGCACGGTCTTTCTCGTCTATCCCTTTGTCGGCCCATTCCTCCCTGGGATGCTGCATACGAGAGCGATCAGCCTCCAGAGAATTTTCACCTTCCTGTTCACCACGAGCGAAGGCATCTACGGCATTCCCATCGGCGTCTCGGCCACCTACATCGTGCTGTTCTGCGTATACGGCTCGTTTCTCAGCGAGTTCGGAGCGGGCGATTTCTTCTATGCCGTCGCCAAGAAAGTAACGAAGAACCTTCTCGCCGCCTCAGCCAAGACAGCGGTTATTTTCTCCACGCTGATCGGCATGATCTCCGGCTCGGCAGCCGGAAACGTGGCCGTGGCCGGCGTCTTCACGATTCCTTGGATGAAGAAGGAAGGCTATAAGGACTACGAAGCGGGAGCCATAGAAGCCCTCGTGTCCACCGGCGGACAGATAATGCCTCCTGTCATGGGCGCCGCCGCCTTCATCATGGCCGAAATCCTCGGCCTCCCCTATACGAATATCATGAAGGCGGCCATCATACCCGCTCTTCTTTTCTTCGCTTCCACCTTCATCATCGTCCATCTTCTCGCGAAGAAATACGGGCTTCAGGCTAAAAAGGAAGAAGAGCTGGCCGCCGACGCGAAAAAAGAGAAAGTAAGTCTTCTTGAGGGCGGCATTCACTTCCTCATTCCCTTCACCACCCTCCTTGTCATGATGTTTATGAATTTCTCTCCCTTCAAGGCCGCCTTCTGGTCCATCCTCGCCCTTCTCGCGGTAAACATCATCTGGAACAGGAAAATCGACAGGAAGTTCGTGGACAGGATCATCAGGTCGCTCAAGGACGGAGCCAAGGCTACCGTGCCTCTCGCCATCGCATGCGCGGCCGCCGGCATCATCTCGGGCGTCCTTTCGGTCACCGGTCTCGGCTCCAAGCTCTCCACGATGATCGTGACCCTTTCCATGGGCGTTCCCTTCCTCGCCCTCCTGTTCACGGCGATCGTGGCCATCATCCTGGGCATGGGACTTCCCACCACGGCCGCCTATCTCATTCTGGCAACGGTCGTAACTCCGGCGCTTACGCAGATGGGCATTCCTCCGCTCACGGCTCATATGTTCGTTTTCTTCTACGGCTGCCTCTCCACGATCACGCCTCCTGTCGCTCTGGCTTCCTATGTGGCGGCGGGCATCGCCGGCGCCGACATTGGCAAGGTGGGCTGGACGGCTTTCAGGTACGGGATCACGACCTTCATCCTGCCCTTCATGTTCGTCTATGGACCGGCGCTGCTGATGGAGGGTACGCCCCTCGAGATCATATGGACCGTCATAATCAGTCTTTTCGGCGTGTATGTCATCGCCTCGGGCCTCGTGGGATACCTTAAGGGTCCCATCGCCATCTGGATGAGGGTGGTGCTGTTCTTCGCGGGAGCCTGCATGGTCGCCGAAGGCTTGGTCACCGATGTGATCGGCGTGGCTGTTTTCGCCGCCTGCCTGCTTTTCGTGAACCTGCAGGCAAAAAAGCGCAAAATCGCATAGACTGTCTCGACAATACGAGGTTTCGGCAAGGAGATTTCGATCATGAGTATTGAGCGAATCAAGAAAGTTTCCGTGGTGGAACAGGCGATAGACAAGATCTATGAACTCATCGTGGCGCAGAACCTAAAAACGAACGATCGTCTGCCCCCCGAACGCGAACTTTCTGAAATGTTAGGCATCTCGAGAAACTCCCTGCGCGAAGCCATAAGGGTTCTGGACATACTGGGCATAATCAGGGTGGACCAGGGCAGTGGCATGGTGATCGACGCCACCAAGGTGTCGGACGCCGTGACGCTGCATCTGTCCTTCGCCCTCATGCTCAACAGGGACAAATTCAGGGAACTCTTCGAAGCCCGCCTCATTTTCGAGACCGAATGCGCCGGACTCGCCGCCGAGCGGGCAACGGACGAAGAAATAGCCGAACTCCGGGAAGCATACGGTAAACTCGTGGCGAACAGGTCGGACAGGGCGAAAGGCATCGAATACGAGCTTTCGCTACACGCTATAACCGCCAGGGCGGCCCACAACACGGTGCTGGAGAAGATCGTATCCTCATTGCGCCAAGTCCTCAGGGAAAGCCGCGAACAGACCGTGCCTTCGAGCGGCGTTACGCCGGCGACCGTGGAGCTGCAGGAGAAAATCATCGACGCGATAGGCAGGCACGACAAGACCGCGGCCAGGGCGTTGATGTACGAACACATATCCGCGGTGGCCGGCCGCGTAAGGGACGGCGTCAAGATGGCGGATGAGGAGAAGTTGGCGGAGCGAGGCGGAATCCCCGCCTGAACGCGACATCTACAGGAGTATTTTATGAGTGAGCAATATAGAAGCGAAGGAAAATATTGGGTGAGCCCCTACAACTTCAAGCCTGAAGTGATGGCCAGACGCGAACAGCCGGCAAAGGTGCTCATCCATGACGCGACACTGCGCGACGGGGAACAGACGCCAGGCGTCGTCTTCCGCAAGAAAGACAAGGTCCGCATAGCCAAAGCCCTCGATATCGTGGGCGTCGACAGGATAGAAGCGGGCATGCCCGCCGTTTCAGAGGAAGATTTCGAGGCTATCGGCGAAATCGTCTCCCTGGGGCTCAAGGCGAAAATATTCACCTTCGCCAGAGCCATGAAGGAAGACGTGGACAAGGCCGTGGCCTGCGGCGCCGACGGCGTCGTCATCGAGGTGCCGATCGGGTATCCCAAGCTCGTGCACCAGTTCCATTGGACCTGGGAAGACGTCGTGCGCAAGTCGGCGCCCGTCATCAACTACGCCAAGTCCAAGGGGCTCTACGCGACATTCTTTCCTTACGACACGACGAGGGCTCGGGAAGAAGACCTGGATGCCATGCTCGACGCCATCATGAGGGAATCGCCTCCCGATTCCATCGGCCTCGTGGACACGATGGGCTGCGCGACGCCCGAAGCCATCGCCTACCTTACGCGGAAATTCAGGGACCTCACCCATCTTCCCGTTGAAATTCATACCCACAACGATTTCGGCATGGCGGTGGCCACCGAACTGGCCGCAGTGGGCGCCGGCGCCGCCGTCGTGCATTCCTGCGTGAACGGCCTGGGCGAGAGGACGGGAAACGCCGCCCTCGAAGAGCTGATTCTCAGCCTGGACCTTCTCTATGGCGCCAACACCGGCTGCGATATCGGGGCCATAAAGGATCTTTCGGAACTCGTGGAAGAACTGAGCGGCATCAGGATCGCGCAGAACAAGCCGGTCGTGGGCTCGGAGAACTTCACGCGCGAATCGGGCATCGGCGTAAATCTCGTCGTCGAGCAGCCCCTCGCCATGTTCGCCACCCATCCGGCGCTCACCGGCAGGAAGGGCAAGATCGTTCTCGGGAAGAAGAGCGGCAAACCCTCCATCCAGTACAAGCTGAAGGAACTCGAGCTCGGCGATCTGGACGAAGGGCAGACCGCCGCCGTACTCGCCGAAGTAAAGCATCAGGGCAACGAAAAACGCGGCCTTGTCGACGATGAAGCGTTCAAAGCTATTGTCGCGGCCGTCCGCGGCGCAAAATGAGGTTCGTATGAGAATAATCGATCTGAGCCAGGAAATATACGCGGGAATGCCGGTATTCAACGGCCACCCGCAAGTCACCATGAAACCCGCCGTCACCCACGAACAGCGAGACGGCATCGAGAATCCCACGACGGTTTCTCCCGTCGTCCACGAAATTACCCTGGGCGAGCATTCGAGCACTCACGTGGACGCGATCAACCATTTCGCGCGCATCCATGTCGGGAAATCCATAGACAAGATGCCTCTGGAGACCTTCTACACGGAAGGCATCTGCCTCGACTTCTCGAACAAGAAGCCCCTGGAGCTTATCGACGTGGACGAAATCAAAGCAGAACTCGTCCGCGAGGGAAAGGAAATCCGCAAGGGCGACACCGTCCTCATCTATACCGATCATTATCGCCGCTACTACGAAACCGACCAGTGGAACAACGGTCCCGGCGTGACGCCAGCCGTGGCGCGCTGGCTCGGGGAATTGGGCGTCGCCGCCTTCGGCGTCGAAACCAGATCGCCTGGCGTGCTGGGGAAGGGCAACAAGGAAATCCACACCATCTGTGGCGAGATGAACTATCCGCACTACGAGAATGTGATCAACATGCAGGAACTGCTTCCCTACAAGCGCTTCAGATTCATCGCCTTCCCGCTCAAGATCCGCGGCGGCACCGGTTCCCCTGTGCGCGCCGTGGCCATCGTGGAAGAGTAAGCCATGGAACAGGCGCGGGAAAAAAGAAAACGCTTCGCCGCCCAGGTTTGCGGGGGGCTGGCGGGTCCAACTATGGGGGGCGCCGAGCCCGCGCCGCGGTTTGCGGCGGTAGAGCCGGCGTCAAGACCGGCGGCCCGGGAGACTGACGAGCCGTCAGCCTCGGCTCGGTTTCTCTTTGAGGCGACGCGCCGCGCCGCCGAGGCTGAAGGGCTGGAAATCATTCCAACCTGCTGTTTTTCCTGCAATACCGCCTGCGAAGTCCTGGCCTTCCGGGAAAAGGCGACGGGCCGGATCGTCAAAATAGAAGGCGATCCCTCCTCTCCCGTCACCCATGGGGTCGCCTGCGCCAAAGGCCTGGCCGCCGCTGATCTTCTTTATAACCCCGGCCGAATAAAGCGACCCCTCAAGCGCATAGAGCCGCGCGGCGCAAAGCCGGCGGCTTGCCCTGCATCTCCGGCTTCTCCTACTTCCCAAGATTTTTCGGGCGAAGCGGTTCCTCCCGGCTGGAAGGAAATCTCCTGGGACGAAGCGCTGGAAGAAATCACCTCCAGGCTGCTCAAGTACAGGGAGACAGACGGCGCGAAAAGCATAGCCTTCCTCGAAGGCACGAGGCGAGGGTGGAGCAGGGTGTATTCGCGCCTCGCCAACGCCTTCGGAGCGCCGAATCACGGGGCGGCTGGCTGGGCTCAATGCCTCTGGCCCCGCCTCGTGGACTGCAAGGTTACGTTCGGCGGCGCCCAGTACCCCGAGTCCTGCGACTTCGCGAACACGAACTGCGTCATAGTCTGGGGATCCAACCCCGCGGCTACCTGGCCTCTCCAGGGCGCGGCCATCATGGATGCCGCGGAACGCGGCGCCAAACTCATCGTCATCGATCCCAGGCTTTCGGAAACCGCCGCCAAGGCCGATACCTGGCTGCGGCTGAAACCGGGCAGCGATACCGACCTGGCCTTGGGATTCCTCCATGTGATCATAGCCGAAAACCTCTACGACCGCGATTTCGTCGAAAACTGGACCGTCGGTTTTGAGGAACTGCGTTCCCATGTGGCATGGAGGACGCCGGAAATCACCGAGAAGCTCACCGAAGTCTCGGCGGCGGCGATCCGCGAAGCCGCGATTGCCTTTGCCGCCACAAAACACGCGTGCATTTCCCGCTGCGTCTCGGTAGACCAGACGGCTGACTCGGTGCAGACCTGTCGCGCCCTCTCGATCCTCATCGCCGTGACGGGCAACCTGGACGTCCCGGGCGGCAATATCCTCGTCTCCGGAAGGGGTGAACGCTCCCAGAACAGCCATGAGTTCATCCTGGCCGATACGATACCTCTTGAAATCCAGCGCGAGCGATGTGGCTACGAACGTTTCCCCCTTCTCTGCGGGGAATTGAGTTCAGTCCCGAGCGCGCACATGCCCAGCCTCTGGCGGACAGTGCTCACAGGCGACCCATATCCCATCAAAGCGGCCCTCATATTCGGCAGCAACGCCGCCGTTTCCTACACCAACACGAATGTGGTGACCCAAGCGATGGAGAAGCTGGAATTCCTGGCCGTCTGCGACCTTTTCATGACGCCTACGGCCCAGATGGCCGACATCGTCCTCCCGGCCTCGTCCTGGCTCGAACGGGACAACGTCATCTCCTCCTTCCAGACATCACTCGACTACAGTGTCATTCAGCGGAAATGTTCAGAACCGATCGGCGAATCGCGATCCGACGTCGATATCGTCTGTGAACTCGCGAGGCGGATGGGCCTGGGTGACCTGTTCTGGAAAGATTCGGAAGCGCTTTACGACTACCTGCTGGCGCCCACCGGATTGAGCCTGAGGCAAGCCATCGAAAAGCGGCGCCTCCACGCTCCGCTCAAATACGGCAACTATCTCAAGTCGGGCTTCAAGACACCCTCGGGCAAGGTGGAATTATTCTCGTCGGTGCTGGCCTCCAAGAGCTGCGCCCCCTTGCCTCCAGGATCGCCTCGACCCAAGGAAGAGGGAAAACCCGAGGCAGAGGGCCAATCCAAAGAAGCGGGCAAACTCGGTGACGCGGAATACTCCCTGGACTTCAGCACGGGCGCGAGAAGCATCTTTTTCCGTCACACCGAGAACAGAAGAAATCCATGGCTCATCTCCCAGAACCCCCATCCGACCGTCTATATCAACACCGAAACGGCGGCTTCCCTCGGAATCGCCGAGGGAGACCTTGTCGAAGTGCAGACGCCGGCGGGCAGCGCGCGCCTCCATGCCAAGCTCGAGCGCGACCTGGCCCTGAATTTCGTGGAAGCCGTGCCCGGCTGGGACGGGGAGGGGAACATCAACCGCGCCCTGGGATGGGAACGCTTTGCCGAGGGAATCGGAACCGTGCCCATGCGAGGCCTGAAATGCCGGATAAAGAAGGTGAGCGATGCCAGCTAATACAACATTCGCCATAGATTTGGATCGCTGCTGGGGATGCGGCACCTGCGAAGTCGCCTGCGCCCTTGAGAAAAAGAGCGGCCCCGGCACTGGCCGCATTAAAATCGAGGAAGTCAGGGGAAAGAATGGCGAAGCCATCCCCGGATCGCTCCAGGGGCGCGGCTTCGTCCCCATTCTCTGCCAGCAATGCGAGGACCCCGCCTGCGCCGCCGCCTGCCCTGCGGGTGCCTTGTCCAGGGACGCAGCCGGGTTCCTGGCCTTCGACGCCGAACTCTGCCTTTCCTGCGGATTATGCGAATCAGCCTGCCCCTATGGCGCGATCCAGCTCGCCGCCGATTCAGGACAGCCGTTGAGGTGCGATCAGTGCGCTTCGCGCCAGAGCGCGGGTCTCCTGCCTGCCTGCGTCCAGCATTGCCCGGGCAAGGCTCTCGCTATCGTGGCGGAGGGCAAGGAAGCTGACCGCGGCACAGAAAGCGGCCGCGGTCCCAAACGCGCCTGGTCGATCGGAAGGGTTGACTATCTATCGCGCGGTATAGGGCTTAGCGATCGTTCTCCCGGTTGAACCGCCTGAACTCTCGATTGATGCTCCGCCAGCGCGCCCGCTCGGCGGCCGCCAGCAGGGGGTCCTGCCGCCGCTCCAAAGCCTCGATCTCGCGGCGCAGCTTTCTCCAGGCGGCGACGCGATCGTCAGCGATAGCGCCCGATTCGATTGCCTCGCGCACCGCGCAACCCGGCTCGTTCTCGTGAGTACAGTCCCTGAATTTACATGAGACAGCCAGAGCCTCGATTTCGGGGAAGGTTGCGTCCACATCCTCTTCCGAAGTCCAGAGCTGTATCTCCCTCAATCCCGGCGTGTCGATGAGGAGGGCGCCCGAAGGCAGGCGGAAAAGCGTCCGAACGCTCGTCGTGTGCCGTCCCTTGTGGTCGTCGGCGCGAATGTCCTGGACGCGCTGGAGGTCTCGCCTCGCCAGACGGTTGAGCAAAGTGCTCTTCCCCGCGCCTGAGGAACCGACGAGGACAGCGGTGACGCCAGGCAGGAGAAATTCATCGAATCTTTCCAAGCCTTGGCCGGTGAGAGCGCTCACCGCGAAGACGGGGAGGCCAGGCGCCAGACTTTTCGTCCTGTGGATAAGCTCATCGATGTCCTCGGCCAGGTCAGCCTTCGTTATGACAACGACCGGACGCGCCCCCGAATCGATAACGAGGGCCATATAGCGTTCGATCCGCCGCGCGTTCCAGTCCTGGCCCGCGGCGGCGACGATTATGGCCGTGTCGATGTTCGCGACGAGAACCTGCTCCTCGACCTTGTCGTAGGCTGTATCGCCCTTAGCCTTGCGCGAAAACCTGCTCACGCGCGGCAAAACGGCATGGATCACAGCCGGCGAATCTTTGTATTGCCCCTGGCGTATGAGGACCCAGTCGCCCGTCACGGGCATCTCGGCGGAAAGGCCGACTCCATGCATGAACTTTCCCGAGACAACAGCGTCGAGTTCCTCGACGGTCTCCGCAACGCCCTCTGTGGCTTCGGCCACTACACGCCATGAATCCCTGCCGGTTTCCGCGACGCGCGCCGGCGACAGGTTCAGATCAGCATAGACGTGGGCAGCGCCCTCGAAAGTGGCGTTCCATCCGTATGATTCTAGTGAATTGTGCATTGCTTTGTTTCTCCGGTTAAATTTTTGCTAACATCCCGACATACCGTTCGCGGGAGGAAGCCCGGAGAATGACTCGAAGATTCCAAAAGGGAAAGCTAGGCGAGTATCCTCCGAGGTTCCTTTTCGCGAACAATCACCCTGTAGTTTTTCATATGGACCTCCTCGTGGATATTTTTGAGGGAGCCTTAAGGCTCTTCTTGATCATAATAAAAGTTTGCGATTAAAAAATCAATAGTAGCTTTTCATCATCCCCGCGTGTTGTTCTGCAGTCATGTGGCAGATCGAAAATACGCTTGCGTGAGCGACCTTAGCCGTCTTGCGATCGACGGAGGCAGGGCTTCCTTCATCCGCCAGGTCCAGTAGCCATCCTGCCTGCCCGGATAATTCATGCGCGCCTCGCTTCCCAACCCGAGCAGATCCTGGACAGGCGCGATGGCGATGCAGGCGGGGCTGGCCCAGGCTGCTTTTATCATGTTCCAGGCAAAGGCAGCGCGGCGCCCGCCTACAAACCCCAGCCCCCGCCTGGCCGCGGCAGGCGCCGCTTCCCCGATCCACCCCATGCACGTGTTGTTGTCGTGAGTGCCCGTATACACCACCGCGTTCCTCTCATAGTTGTACGGGTAATCGGCGTTGTCCCCTTCGGGCTCGAAGGCGAACTGCAAAATCTTCATGCCCGGAAAACCCAGACGCGCCCGCAGTTCCTGCACCTCGGAAGTCATGAAGCCCAGATCCTCGGCGATGATCGGCAGATCGCCCAGCTCGGCTTCGATCGCCTCGAACAAGGCAAGCCCCGGCCCCTTCTCCCATCGCCCGGCAGCAGCCGTATCGTCGCCCGCCGGTACCGCCCAGTAATCCACGAACCCCCTGAAATGGTCGATACGCAGAATATCCACAAGCTCGAGCGATGCCCTTATCCTTGAAATCCACCAGGCATAGCCTTCTTTCTCGTTAGCCTTCCAGTCGTAGAGAGGATTTCCCCAGAGCTGGCCAGTCTCGGTGAAATAATCCGGCGGAACCCCGGCGACTTTCTCGGGCTTACCCGATTCGTCCAGGAGGAAAAGTTCGGGATGGGCCCATGTGTCGGCGCTGTCGTAAGCCGCGAAAATCGGAATGTCGCCGATGATTCTCACGCGCCGTTCGTTCGCGTAGGCACGCAGCGCGCCCCACTGGCCGTAAAAAAGAAATTGGGCGAATTTGTGCCT